>Ga0222427_100054_pt1 | contig 334786 bp, 291 predicted proteins | sample 2B20Ametagenome_FD_182890 | JGI IMG/M metagenome (GOLD analysis project Ga0222427, IMG submission 182890) | Enriched microbial communities from leaf-cutter ant dump, University of Wisconsin, Madison, United States - 2B20A (version 2) | ecosystem: Environmental > Terrestrial > Nest > Insects... | reverse complement strand
TCCCCTAGCCCCGATAGGAGCGGAAATCCTTTTTATGGCGGGGTTCGCCATGAAAAGATTGCAGCGCATAGCGGGAAACAGCTCCAAATCAAATCCGAAATTCCAATTTTTAAATTCCAAAATGCGTGGCTTCGGCTCCGCTCAAACGGACAATAAACGACTACATTATATATGTGTTTTTAAAAAAAAAACCGACAGGTTTTAAAAACTGTCGGGTTGAATATGTGAGTTTATTTTTAATTAATCGAAGCGTATTGCTTTTACTGGAGATATTTTAGTTATTATATAGGACGGAATCAGCAATACCAAGAAACAAACGCTGATAGTAAGTAAATTTAATAGTAGTATATAAATCCAATTTAGATAAACGGGGGCTTGATTTACATAATAATTTTCAGGGTTGAGCTGAATCACTCCAAATTGCTGTTGGATTAATAGAATCGAAATTCCAATTAGATTGCCCCAGAAAAGCCCACGCAATATTAGATAAAAGGCATTATATAAAAATATCTTACGAACTGACCAGTTATTTGCTCCCATCGATTTTAGAATCCCAATCATTTGAGTTCTTTCTAAAATGAGAACAAGCAACGCCACTACCATATTAATTGTAGCAACTAGAATCATAACTCCTAGAATGATCACAATATTAAAATCGAACAGCTGAAGCCAATCGAAAATATAACTGTATTTCTCTACAATGGTTTTCGTATCTAGATTAGACGATGTTTCTTCGTAGATTTTATTTCCTACTGACTTAATTTCATTAAAATCTTTGACAAAAATCTCAAACGCCCCAACTTGATTTTCGTTCCATTTATTAATTCTCTGAATATGTCGAATGTCTCCAATAATATATGTTGCATCAAAATCTTGAAATCCCGAACTAAAAATGGCAGCAATTTTAAATCGTCGACTGTTGGGAAGCTTTCCTTGCTCTTCTTTTATAAAAAAAGTGTTGAATTGATCTCCGATTTTCAAATTTAGACGATCAGCAAGAAATCTCGAGATGATAACATCTTCATTCAATGTTTTTGTGAAATCTGGCAATTTACCTTCTACAATATATTCTTTTATATTATTCCAATCGTAATCTGATCCAACTCCTTTAAATATAATTCCTTCAAAAGCATTTTCTGTTCTAATTATACCAGCTTTACTAGCCACTGCTTGAATATGACTTACTTCTGGAACTGATTTAAAGTTAGGATAGAAATCTTGTTTCTTCGAAATTGGAATTGTTGTAACTTCTGAATTGTTATTATCATAATTAGAAATTATAATTTGTCCATTAAAAGCAGAAACTTTTTCTCTGATTTTTTTCTGCAGACCAATTCCAGTTGCCACAGAGACCATCATCATGATAATTCCGATTGCAATTGCCGAAATAGCAATTTTTATAATGGGCGCCGAAATACTGCTTTTATAATCTTTCGCAGTAATAAGTCTTTTGGCTATGAAATATTCTAAATTCAAATTATGAGTTTTCTTTATGTTACTTAATTATTCCTATCTCAAAAATACATCTTAAAAAAGGAAATCAATATATTCTCAGAAACAATTACCAGTTTTTATCTATAATGGTAATTTCTTTTTCATTTCTTCTACGATATTAAATGCCGCTGGGCATATTTCGACATTTTTCAACGTTAAGTTTGAAATCTGGTAAAATTTGTTTCGATCTGTGTGAGGAAACTCTCTACAGGCTTTCGGACGAACATCATAAATCATACAATAGTTCTCGTTATCCAAAAATGTACAGGGAACGCTTTGCAAAACATAATCTTTATCCTCGTCAATTCGCAAATACTGATCAATGAACTGTTGCGGCTTTTGCCTAAAATGTTTTGAAATTCGTTCAATATCTGCCAAAGTAAACAATGGACCTGTTGTTTTACAGCAATTAGCGCATTTTAAGCAGTCCGTTCTTTTAAATTCAGCATCATGCAAATCTTGCATAATGTAATCTAAATTTTTAGGCGGTTTCTTTTTAAGCTTATCGAAATACTTTTTATTCTCGTTATGCTTATCTTTGGCTAACTTACTTAAGTTATTTAAAATCTGTTTCAAGTTTACTATTTAAAGTTGATTTGCAAAATTAAACAACTTTGAACTTGAAACCTTAAACTTTGAACTAAAACAATGAAAGATCTTTTTGGGAAGGCGATATTTGATTTTCACACCAAAAATTCACCTGAAGATATTATTACCGAAACTTCAATTTCTGAAGAAGATGAAATGAGTGTCGAATATCTTTTCCGTAGTTACAATGAAATGCCAAAAATTGAGCAAAAAGCTTTACAGTTGGCTAAAGGAAAAATATTGGATGTAGGATGCGGAGCCGGAAGCCATGCACTTTCACTCCAAAATGAGCGTAATTTAGAAGTAACTGCTATTGATATTTCAGAAAAAGCAATTGAAACTTGTCGCCTTCGCGGAATCAAAAACGCTAAAGTTGAAAATATTTTAAATTTTGAAGGAGAAAAATTCGATACAATTTTACTTCTAATGAACGGGACGGGAATTTTTGGTCAACTAAAAAATTGCAATACCTATTTATCTAAATTAAAATCTCTTTTAAATCCAGGTGGGCAAATTTTAATTGACAGCTCAGACATCATTTATATGTTTGATGAAGATGAAGATGGCGGAAAATGGATTCCATCAGAAAATGATTATTACGGAGAACTTGTTTTCAACATTAGTTACAAGGGAGAAAAAGAAGAGCCTTTTGATTGGTTGTATTTGGATTATAATACGCTTCAAAATGCTACAGTTGCCAATGGCCTAAATTGTGAACTTATTCTTGAAGGGGAACATTATGATTATTTAGCAAAACTTTCCATTTAAAACAATTATAAAAAAAATATGCTAGAATTGGATTTAGAAAAACTAAAATATCCTATTGGAAAATTTACTGCTCCAGAAATCTATTCGACAGAATATCTTTTGGAAAAAATTAAAGAAATCGAAACTCTTCCGGAAAAATTATCAAACGAAACGATTCATTTAACCGATGAACAGTTAGACACTCCCTATCGTCCTAATGGATGGACTATAAGGCAAGTTGTTCATCATTGTGCCGAAAGCCATATGAATTGCTTCATTAGAATTAAATGGGCATTGACCGAAAATAATCCTGTTATTAAAGCTTATGACGAAGTACTTTGGTCTGAATTGAATGATAATTTAACCATGCCAATCCAACCAACTTTGGATTTGCTGAAAGGGCTTCATTATAGATTAGGCTATATTATGAGAAATTTATCTGAATCTGATTTAGAAAAAACTTTTATACATCCTTCAGACAACTCAGAGAATAAACTCAAAAAGATTATCGGAATGTATGCTTGGCATGGAAATCATCACTTGGCACACATTACTGCTTTAAAAAAATACAAAAACTGGAAATAATCGAGTGTTTACTTTTTTTACACAGATGTATATTTATAAAACAAAAAAATCTCTTCGCTTGAAGAGATTTTTTTGTTTTATGGAATATTAAGATATTTATGCGTCTGCAATGATACTCTCCATTTTGGATTATTCATAACATAATCAACAATTAGCGGAGTCATTTCTTCTTTCTTGCTCCATTCTGGCTGCAGGAATAAAATAGCATTATCGTTTACTAATTCTGCTTGCTCTTCTGCAAAAATAAAATCGTGTTTATTATAAATAATCACTTTTAGTTCATGTGCATTGTCATAGACTGTTTGAGTTGGTAGTTTATTCTTTTTTGGCGAAAGACAAATCCAGTCCCAAGTTCCTGACAACGGAAAAGCTCCAGAAGTTTCAATATGTACTTTTAAATTCTTTTCTTTTAAACGTTTTGTTAAAAGTGTCATATCCCAAGACAAAGGCTCTCCACCAGTTACTACAACTGTATCAGCATATTTCGCAGCATTTTCAACAATTAAATCTACGCTTGTCGGCGGATGCAGCTCAGCATTCCAGCTTTCTTTTACATCACACCAATGACATCCTACATCACATCCTCCAATTCTAATAAAATAAGCAGCTCGTCCTGTATGCGAACCTTCTCCTTGAATGGTATAAAATTCTTCCATCAAAGGAAGCATTGCTCCTTTATTTACTTCTAATTGTATTTCTTTTGGTAACATTTTAATATTTTAAGAATGCAAAGATAGTCAATAATATACGGAACAAAAAAACCGATAGTTTTTTTGAACTATCGGTTTTATATTGTCTTTAAGCTTTTTAATTATTTTAAAGCTTTTATAGATTGTGTAGCATATGAATTTGCTGGATCCAATACTAAAGTTTTATTGAAATACTCAATAGCTTTAGCTTTGTCTGTATTAGCATAAGCAGCACCAATACCGTTGTAAGCTTCAACAAATTTCTTAGCTACAGCTGGTTTAGCTACTTCTTCAGCTCCTTTTGCAGAAATTTTAGTAACATACTCTTCGTAGTTTTTAATGATTAAATCATCTTTATCTAACAAAGAGTTGATTCTTGCTTTATAAAGGTATGCTTCATCATAACTAGGAGCAGTAGTTAAAATTTTATCAAAAACTGCATCTGCTTTTCCTAAAGCAACGGCATCGCGGCTTTCTTTTGGCTTACTAGCATTCCCGTAGTATAAAGAAATTCCATAATAAACGCTATCATCTAAGTAATTTTTAGATTCTGGATTATTTGCTCCAAGTTCAAAAATAGCAGCAGCTTGTGCATATTGTTTTTTACTGAACAATTCTTTTCCAAAATCTGCAAATTCTTCAACTACTAGAGGCTCTAATTCAACTGCTTTTTTAATATCAGCTAAACCTGAATCAAAGGCAGCTTGATCTACTGTACCATCAGCAGCAGTTCCTTTTTTAATTTTAGCCAAACCTAAGTAGTAGTAATCTCTTCCGATAACTTTGTTTCCTGGAGCTTTAATAAAATCTTCGATAGATTTAATAGCAACATCAACATTTCCGTTTTCGTAAGCAGCATATCCTAAATATCTGTAAATTCTAGGATTTACTTTATCCTGAGCAATCATTTTGTTTGCAACAGTTTCTAATTGTTTGTAATCTTTAACTAAGATCAAGAAATCAGCGTGACGCATTTTAGAGTCAAGAGAGTAATCTGTCAAGCTTAAATACTTCTCATAGTTTGTAATTGCATTTTGCAAATTAACTTTAGCTGTAGAAGGCTTGTTTCTTGCCCATTTGTAATATGTTTCAGCAAGCTCTCTGTAAACTGGTCCATAGTTTGCATCTAGAGCAATAACTTCATTAAAAGATTTAATTGCTTCATCATAAGATTTAGCTCCTTTTAATAAAACTCCTAATTGCATTTTAGCTCTTAATAAAGTATTATCAGCCGTAAAAGCATCACGGTAAGCTTTGTATGCATCATTTTGATTGTTCGATCCATAGTAAGCATCTCCAATTGCTAATAATGCTTGTGCATTTTGAGGATCAACTAATAAAGCTCTCTTCAAAATATCAGTTGCGCTTTTATAATCTGGATTATCAGAATTCATGTAAGCTCTAGCAATGTAAATAAATTCATTTACATCCTTTTTCTTCATGTCTTTAGTCGCTAAAGTAAAATTAGCTTGAGCAGCAGCTGTATTTTTAGCATCAAGATCTAATTGACCTAAACCAATATAGCTTAAGTTTTTCTTGTCTGAAGCTTGTAATCCATTATTATAATAGATTTTTGCAGAATCGACAACTGACTGATTTAAATAAACATTTCCTAAAACAAAATTTGCTTCACCGTCTGAAGGTTTAGCTTTGATGATTGATTTAAGGATAGTTTTTGCCTTATCAAATTGTTCCGCATCGATTGCCTTCTTTGCTTGGTTGATATCTTGCGCTTTAGCCGCCGTAGCCGACGCAACCAACGCAAGACTAAAAATTTTAAATTTATTCATCTTTATTGTAATTAATTTATTCTTTATCTTTTATAATTTCACTTCTAATCTTTAGTTTTCGTCCTGGAGTTTTGTATGGCAACAGTCCCGATTTCAAAACTATTCGTTGTCCTATATCGCCAGCAATGAATGAGGCAAAGCCCATTCCTAATCCAGAATAACCTTGACAATTGATAATAAACAAATCACGTGCCAAAGGATATTTCCCTATTTCTAAGTCATTTTGTGTTGGACTATAATATTCATTACTATCCAAACCTTTAACATAAAGGACATTTATTTTATTAATTGTCTCTTTCATGTCAGGTGTTGGCTGATAAAACCAATTAACACCAATAACACCAATCATTCCGTCGTTTTCAGAAACAAATTTGATTACTTCATTATTTGTTTTAAATGAGAAAACACCAGATTTAGGTATTTCATTTACCTTCGCTAATTCTTTCATGTAACGAACAGTACTTGAATTAGGATTATCAAAAACAAGACCTTTGATCTTTCCATCTGTCTTGCCCTGCATAAAATCAATCACATTTTTCAACGCAATTAATGTGTCATTATTGCTCTTGTTAGAAATAAAAGCAATAGCGTCATGAGCAAAAGGAGTTACTCTTGGTTTAATTTTGCTTTTGTCAAAACGAGCTATCTCTTCAGGAGTAAGGTCTCGCGTTGTAATTGCAACTTTAGCTTTTTGATTTAATAAATCATTAATTACTTCAGTTTCTGATTTTGGTTTTACCGTAATTTTTGCATCATAGTAAGTACCTTCAAAAACAGCAACCTGATCGTCTACAATTTGCTTTACCGTCTCATCAACCGCAATATCAAGTGATCCTTTTAAGATGGTCTCTTTTTCAGTTTCACTTTTGCTTTTTTGGTTACACATGGCAAACAAAAAGACAAAAACAACCAAACCTAAAGCCTTACTATATTTCAACATAATTATTCTTCTTTTGAATTAATTAATCTTAAAAATCTTATTCCAGAATATACAATCAGTAATCCACCAAAGGCATATCTGTATTTCGGTTCCATATTAAGCGGAAGTTTTTCCCAGAACATAATCATTAAACCGAGCACAAGATAAATTAAAAAAAAGAGTATTCCTAAAACAAGAAGAAATCGCTCTTTGAGCGATTTCTTCTGAATATTATTAAGCATATCTTTTAACATTATTCTGCAGATTGAATAGTAATAGGAAGAGAGTATAATACCCTAACTTTTTTACCATTTTGCTCGCCGGGAGTCCATTTTGGACATTTTTTAAGAACACGAATTGCTTCTGCTCCTGTACCATAACCGATATCTCTTAAAACTTTAATATCTGTTAATGACCCGTCTTTTTCAACTACAAACGTAACGTAAACTTTACCTTTTAAACCTTCTTCTTCTGGAGTTTTGTAGTTGTTTCCTACGAATTTGTAGAATTTCTCAATACCTCCTGGGAAGTCTGGTTTTACTTCGATACCAGCCGTGTTATATACAGTGTTATCTTCTTGTACCACCTCTGCTACTGGTCCTTTTCCAACTGGCTCATCAACAGTTAAAACTGCATCTGGGTCTCCTTTGATAGTCTCAGCACCAACTTTTTTGTCTTTTAATTCAACAATTTTTGGTGGGTCTTCAGTTACTTCTTCCGCTTTTGCAACCACAGGTTTAACGAATTTAACCTGATCCACTTTTGGTGGTGGTGGCGGTGGTGGTGGCATGTTAGGCTTAATTTCCTCTTTTTTCGGAGGTAATTTTACCGCAGCCATCTTAACCTCTTTCACCTCTTCTTCTTCTGTTGAGTCTGGTAACAAACTCGCGATAAGAGGAGCAGCAACAGCAGCACTAAAGATAAGAGAACCAATAACAAGTGCTTTCACAGTTGTTTTTCCGTTTGATTTTCTCAGCTCGTATGCTCCATATATCTTATTACGTCCTTCGAATACGATATCAAGCCACTGATTTTTTATAATATCTAATTTCATACTTCTTGATTTTTAAGTCGATAAAACTAAGATTGCTCTTATTTTTTATCTATCACTTTTGCTTCTTCTGGTGTAAACTCAGGAACAATTGCATACGTCTCAACTCCAGTGATAGCCATTTCATCCAAGATATCAACCAAATTACGGTAATTTGATTTTTTCGTTGGTTTAATGATCACAATGATTCCGTTTTTAGGTTTCCCTAAAGCTGCAGAATAAGCTAAAACATTTTTCTTTTGTTTTAACAGTTCTCTACGGATACCATCTTTACCATATGCAATGTCTTTTGGCCCCACTTTTGGTGTCGCTAATAATCCCATATAGTAAACCATTTTATTATCAGCACCTAACATCACTGTCATAGTACGATTCTCGTCTACTTTGGTATCCTCAGTTTTCTTGTTTGGATCATCATCTTTATTTGGCAATGACAAATCCATCGATTGAGGTTTTGACAACGAAGTAGTTAACATAAAGAATGTAATCAATAAGAATGCCAAATCCACCATCGCTGTTAAATCGACTTTCGAATTCTGCTTTTTACTTCTTACTTTACCACCTTTACCACCACCGCCGTCGCCGGTATTTAATTCAGCCATCTTAGTGTATATTTTTTAATTAAAAGTCTCTTCCTCTCTTACCTGTAACTAAGTTAAAGGAATTGATTTTCTGATCTTGTAAGATATCCATAATTTTTCTAATTCTTGGATATTCTTCTTTAGCATCTCCTTTAATCGCAATCTGCAATTCCTTATCATCCAAATCAATTGTAGCTCTTCTAGAAATAAGAAGCCATTCTTTTAATTGATTATCTAATGAATCCAAAGGAATTCCAGGCTGGTTTGCTTTGGTTCTGTCCGCCGCTTTCATATCAATGATTTGCTTCAAACCTGTAATTGGCACACCAAAATCATCCATAAGAGCAAATTTGGTTTTATCTTCTTCTGAAAATTCAATACCATATTTTGCACCCATTCCTTCAAGAGTTCTTTTACGAACTTCTCTTCCTTTGATGTCAAAAAATACTTTTCCTTTTCCTATTGTAATAATAGCCAAATCAGTATCTGGCAATTTACTTATAGCAACAGAAGCAGGCATATCTACAGGTAATGCCTCAGGCACTTTAGCAGTAGCGGTCAAAATAAAGAACGTTAGCAAAAGGAACGCTACATCACACATCGCAGTCATATCTGTCGATGTAGACTTTTTTTTCATTTTTATTTTAGCCATTATCTTTTATTTTATTCTTTTGATATAAAATCAAAAATTAATTATTGTCTTAAACTTCCTCTGAATTTTCTGTAAGTATTCACGATTGTAGTACCAGCCTCATCGATAGAGTAAGTTAAATCGTCAATTTTAGCAGTAAAGAAGTTGTAAGAGATAATTGCTAAGATAGAAGTAGAGATACCTGTAGCAGTGTTGATAAGTGCCTCAGAGATACCTGTTGCAAGAGCAGCTTGGTCAGGAGTACCAGCAGAAGCTAACGCACCAAACGCTTTAATCATACCAGATACAGTTCCTAATAATCCTCCTAATGTACCTAAAGATACTAAAGTAGAGATAATAGTCATGTTTTTCTCTAACATTGGCATTTCTAATGAAGTTGCCTCTTCAATTTCTTTGTGGATTACTTCTGAAGCTTCTTCGCTGTTGAATCCTTCTTTCTTAACATCTTGGTATTTTACCAAAGCAGATTTAATTGCGTTTGCAACTGAACCTTGTTGTTTGTCGCAAGAAGCAATAGCAGCTTCGATGTTTCCTTCTTTAATACTACCTTGAACACTTTTCATGAATTTGTCAAGGTTAGTTTTTCCAGCAGCTTTACCGATAACAATAAATCTTTCAATAGAAAAAACAACAACCATTAAAAACATACCTAATAATACAGGTACAATGAAACCTCCTTTATAAACTTGTCCTAATGTATTGATTGGATGTCCAGTTTCTGGATTACCTCCTTCGAAGTTCGCAGAGTCCCCCATGATTACTTTCCAAATAAACACCCCTACTAAGATACACGCAACAATAATGATTCCAGTAATCATTCCTCCCCCATTTGAAGTGCTTTCTTTTTTAACTTTAACGTTTGCCATTTTTTTTAATTTTAATAGTTTTAAATAATTTTTATTTTTTAGTTATATTTAACTTGTAGAGGAGCAAATTTATACGTTTAGTTTAAATAAAAAAACTTTTTTTAATTTAATTGACCGAAATTTAACTTCAAATTAAAAAATATCTCATTAAATTGCCATCATCATTTTTTAGATAAAACAAAAAAAAGGACGATAATTAGAAAAATTACAACGTTTTAGTAAATATTCAAAGATTCCTTTGATATCTTCTTAAAAAGCTGCGAATTTTTTTTTTATTAAATTTTCAATCAAAAAAAGCTTTTTCTTACTAAAAAAAACCACATAAAAAATGCCCAAAAACAAAGCAATACTCATATAACAATCTAAATTACAAATAAAAACATGAATAAAAAAGAGAATTTTATTGCTGATATAAATACGGGGTATTCTTCGAAGGGAGACAGCATTATACTTGGAGGTGCAATGCTTGACGGTGAGCCAATTGCAGAGGCGCATGTCAAAATTCCGCTGAAAACTTTAAATCGACATGGATTAATTGCGGGTGCAACTGGAACAGGAAAAACTAAAACAATTCAGGTTTTTTCGGAACAGCTTTCTAATGCTGGAATTCCTGTTTTAATGATGGATATTAAGGGTGATTTTAGTGGTATAGCCAAAGAAGGTAAAGAAGAAGGTTTTATTACAGAACGTCATGCTAAAATAAATATACCTTATAATGTAGCTGCATTTCCTGTTGAGTTGATGTCGTTATCGAAACAGAATGGAGTTCGTTTACGTGCGACGGTTTCTGAGTTTGGACCTGTTCTGTTTTCGCGAATTTTAGATTTAAATGATACACAGGCTGGAGTTGTTGCCGTTATCTTCAAATATTGTGATGATACTCAAATGCCTTTATTAGATTTAAAAGACATTAAGAAAGTTATCAATTATATTACAGAGGAAGGTAAAGATGAAATTGCGGCTAACTACGGAAAGATTTCAACTGCTACAACAGGTACCATTCTTAGAAAAATTATAGAATTGGAACAACAAGGCGGAGATTTGTTTTTTGGCGAATTGTCTTTTGAAACCGACGATTTAATGCGAATTGATGAAAATGGAAAAGGTTATGTTAATATCATCCGCTTGACAGATATTCAAGATAAACCAAAATTATTCTCGACTTTCATGTTAAGTCTTTTGGCTGAAATTTATCAGAAGATGCCGGAAAAAGGAGATGCAGGTCAACCAGAATTGGTCATCTTTATTGATGAGGCGCATTTAATTTTTAATGAAGCCAGTAAAGTGCTTTTGGAGCAAATAGAAACGATCGTAAAATTAATTCGTTCGAAAGGAGTCGGAATTTATTTTGTTACTCAAAACCCGATGGATGTACCAAGTGGCGTTTTAGCTCAATTAGGATTAAAAATTCAGCACGCATTGAGAGCTTTTACAGCCAACGATCGTCAGGCAATAAAGAAAACAGCAGATAACTATCCTACTTCTCCTTATTATAAGACTGATGAATTATTAACGAGTTTAGGAATTGGAGAGGCTTTGGTGACTGCGCTTAATGAAAAAGGTATTCCAACTCCACTTGTTGCTACAATGATGCGTGCGCCAATGAGCAGAATGGATGTTTTGTCTGCCGAAGAAATTGACGAAATAAACGGTAAATCAAAACTAGTTAAGAAGTATGTTGAAGAAATTGATCGCGAAAGTGCTTTTGAAATTTTAAACAAAAAATTGGCACAAGCTTCTGAAGTTGCAGCACAGCAAGAAGAACAAGCTCCAACAAAATCGTCAAAAGCAGAACCAAGCACTACAGAGGTTGTTACAAAATCTGTTTTGAAAGTAGTAACAAGTGCTACCTTTATAAGAGGTGTTTTTGGGGTTTTATCAAAATTTCTAAAAAAATAAAAAATACAATTACAATGTCAAAAATCAATATCAATTGCAATATTAAAAATTGTAAATTGATATTGATATTGTAATTGATATTGAAATTATGCCTGTTCTAACAAAGCTAGAATTTTGTTTTCAACTTCTGGGCCATCCCAAATATTTTCGATATTATCCATTTGAAGGACTTTTTCCATAATTCCATTTTGATAATCTCCTATTGCTAAAGCTTCGGCATAAGGTCGATCGCTGAAAGTAACTCGGCTGTACAACGGAATCCATTTGTCTGGATGTTTGTCTGAAAAGACTTTTTCTATTTTCTTTTGTAGCAAGAATTTTTCATCTGCTGTTTTGGTACTCATTTCTAAGAAATTTCGATACGAAAGCTCTGCAATTGCATCTGCGTTTGGTTTTCTTGAGATTTGATATTCTGCAAAAATCTTCTTCCAATCGTCTTGGTACTTTTCAATCATTTCGCTCAAAACGGTAATGTCTTCAAAACCTGCATTCATTCCTTGTCCGTAAAAAGGAACAATGGCGTGACAAGCGTCTCCAATCAGAGCAATTTTATTTTCATATGTCCAAGGAAAACATTTCATGGTAACCAAGGTACTTGTTGGATTTTTAAAGAAATCATTTGCCAATTCTGGAATCACTTCAATAGAATCTGGGAAATTTTTCTCGAAGAAATCTTCAACCATTTTACGATCTGTTAATGATTCAAAAGAATTTTCTCCTTCAAAAGGCATAAATAAAGTACAGGTAAAACTTCCGTCAAGATTTGGAAGCGCAATTAACATGTACTCGCCTCTCGGCCAAATATGAAATGAATTTTTATCTAATTTATGTGTTCCGTCTGGATTTGCTGGAATATTCAATTCTTTATATCCCATATTCAAGAATTCTTGCGAATAATTGAACATGCTCTGACGCTGCATTCTGTGGCGGATTCTAGAAAAAGCTCCATCGGCACCAAAAACCATATCAAACTTTCTTTCTTCCCACTCACCTCTTTCGCTTTCGCCTATATGAAGTGTGGCATCATTTAAGGTAACGTCCCAAACTTTTTGTTCAAAATGAAATTCGGCTCCAGCTGCTTCAGCAAGGTCGATCATTTTTCTGTTTAGTTTCCCTCTCGAAATTGAGTAAATCGATTCGCCTTCTTGACCGTAATTCTGAAAGTTTAATTTATCGACCAAATGAATGGCACGTTTATCCATCGGAATTGCAATTTCTCGAACCGCATCGCCAACACCAACTGCATCTAGAGCTTTCCAGCCGCGATTGGACATTGCTAAATTAATAGAACGTCCAGAAAAATTTATTTTTCGGATATCTGGACTACGATCATAGACATGAACAGTGTGTCCAGCTTTTTTAAGATAAATTGCTAGCAACGATCCTACAAGTCCAGAACCAACCACAGCAATTTTTAATGAAGTTTGCATCGAGGAAAATCTAATATTGGGTCGTAAAAATAACTAATAATTGTACATGAGCCTTAAAATAAATGAACAAATTGCTTGCAAATAGTGATTCGGGAATATTGTATTGATTTTTCTATTTTTAAAAATATAACAAATTGTTATTTTATTCGATTTATTTACAAAAATTAAACAATTAGTTTTGTCATGACTTAATCACATAGTTAAATAGAATACTCATGAACAGCGAAATTTTACGATCGGAAATTATTTTAGAAAACGAGAAAGTGCTTTTAATTCCGTTTGAAAGTGAAAGAAATATAGAACTCAAAGAAATTATTTTTGATGATGAAATTTGGAAGTATATGGGAATGTACGTTCGAAATGATCAAGACTTTGAAAACTATATTTCTAGTACATTAAAACAAAAAGCTGACGGAATTTGTTATCCGTTTTTAATTATTGACAAAGCGACAAATAAAGTTGCCGGCAGCACGCGTTATGGTTATTTAAATCATGCAAGCCAAAAATGTGAAATTGGTTGGACTTGGTACGGAAAATCATTTCAGGGAACAGGATTAAACCAAGCTTGTAAATTTGAATTACTTAATTTTGGTTTCGAACAAATTCAGTTTAGAAGAATTCAATTTAGTGCTGATTTTGAAAATACAAGATCACAAAAAGCGATTAAAAAATTAGGAGCCATAAAAGAAGGCTTTTTCAAAAATAATTATGTTGATTCTGAAGGAAAAAGTAAAACTGATGTTTATTTCAGTATTATTCCTGAAGAATGGGAAAATACTAAAAAAGAATATTTTTCAGAATTCATCTAAAATTTTTAAATAAAAAAACAACCCAGTTTTTTAAGCTGGGTTGTTTTCTGAATTAATTAATTTACCTTTTCTACATCATTTAATTTCCAAGACTGATCGTACAAAGTTTTTGTTGGACCGTAAAATCTTGCCAGCAATTCGAAATCGCCTTTTGGATCTGTCTGAATCCAATTGCTTTCGCCTTCAGGTGGCGGTTTAGGTCCGAAATATAAAGTTACAGTTCCATCTGTATTCTTTTTAAGTCCGGGCGTCTGAGAAGAACGTCCCGACCATTTTGTATCTCTAATAAAAGTATGAGTCTCTTTGTTATATACCGTAATTGACCAATACTGTTTTACTGGAACATTTGCAGGAACAATCACTTTATATGAAGAATTTCCTTTTAAAAAATTGCCCTCTTTATCTTTTAAACACAAAAGATAATATTGTGATTCTCCAATATGTTTTGCGCTAAAAAAAGCTATCATATAGCAAACTCCTCTATTATCAATTGGATAAATCCCTGGAGTTACATAAGACTTCATTACACTCATTTTATATTCGTCACTAGCCGGAAAAAACCAATTTGTTCCTTCATAAAATGGTTTGGTATTTTCGTAAATTGACAATAAATATTCTCTTGCATCTTTAACGGCAGAATTAAATATTTCTTTAATTTTTGCATCTGGAGAATATGCTTTCCCTCGTTCAATTCCGATTGTTTTTAAGGCATCGATCATAGCTCTATCTCGCTCTAAAAATGGTTCTTGCTGCACAATATCGTTAAGTGCCTGATAAAAACTGTCATTATACTGAATAGCTGAGTTGAATTCTGCTTTACTGGCATCTACAAATTTAGTTTGAGGAGCATTCGAAGCTTGAGAATATGGATATAATTTTACTCTTTTTCCATAATCAACAGCAGCTTTTACATCTTCTGGACTTCCGCTTTTAAGAACCGAACGTAAAAGTGCGTAACCGCGATAAGTATCTGACTGCATAACAAAATAACCAGAAGGAATTTTGCTTTTATCATAACCTGGAGGCAGAATAATATACTTTCCTCCTTTTCCTTTATCCATTCCACCTGGACCAACATCTTCAATTGCCGCTTGCCAGCAATTCATTACACTTCCGTTAAAAGTGCCATTATCTGCAGGAGGAATTTCTAAAACAACAGGCCCTTTTTCTGTATTGAAAAAAGGCATCAGATAAATTACATCTGGATTTGGTGTAAGTGTCTGATTTTTCCAGTTTAACAATTCTGGCCAAAATAAAACTTGGTTATACGAGCCATTAATCTTTTCCATCTCTTTGTACATGAGCTGAAAGTTAACAGCTGGAATTCCCCAAATCGCAGCTTCGACAGCTCGATTGTATTGCATCTTTTCTTTAATATTTTCAGCGTGAAATTCAGTTTTCTCAGAAGATCCAGGATTTTGTGATGTACTGTTTTCTACTGCGCTTTCTTTTTTGCATGCCGCTAAAAAGAAAAGCATTATCATCGGAATAATTATCTTTTTCATACTTAAGAAATTATTTTACTTCTTCAAAATCTCCAGGTTTCCAGCTTCCGTCAAAAGCTCCTTTTTCTGGTCCGTAAATACGAACATAAACAAACCATCCTTTATTCGGAATTGTTTTAATCCATTGCCCTTCTTTTCCTTCAGGTGCTTTTGGTCCAAAATACAAGTCTACACTTTTTCCTCCTATTTTATCTTTTAGCTCAAACATAGAACGAAGTGCCGCTGCGTTTTGATCTGTAACAATCTGACTTCTTGTTTCGGCATCATAAACTGTAACCGACCAGAAAAGTTTTGCAGGCGCAGGAGTTGGAATTGTTAATTTATAAGTTTTAGAACCATCTACATATTTACCTGTATTGTCTTTTAATCCTAACCAATATAAGGATCCTGAGCCTTCTTTTCGTCTAAACATTGCCGGAGAAGCACCAATTGCTTGATAAAACCAAGTTTCTCGTGCATCGATATCTACATAATTTTCGGTATCGAAATCGCCATTTTCAGGGCGTAAACCTACCCATTCCCATTGACGATCTTTCCAAACAATGCGATCAGGACGGCGGTCAGCAAAAGATTGTACTCGCATTTGCGCATTGGCAATTTTTGCTGCTTTTTCTAATATGCCTTTCATACGCGCATCAGGATTAAATGGTTTTCCTTTCGCAATTCCTAAAACAGCCAATTCCCCATAATAATCACGATATCCATCATAAGAAGGTTCACGATCTATTACTTGTTTTAGAACTTCCCAATATTTAAACTTGGTTTCATATTCCAATGGTGTTGTATTTTGCGGTTTATTGCTAAGTTCTAACCATGTAGGATCTTTCCAATCTGGAGTTTTATTAAACGGATAAACTTTTACTGTTGTTAAACGATCTAAAGCCGCTTTTACGTCTCCACCAACAGGAAGAGAACGCACACCAACTGTTAAGTTATCTGATGAAGAATGCCATACGTAATATCCTGAACTTGGTACCGTTCCTTTATAACCAAATGGCAGAATAAGATGTTTGCCTCCTTTTCCTGCATCAGGCCCAGGAATTCCCATATCGGCAACCCAACGCTGATTTACGTCCATCGCTACAACAATAAGCGGTCCAGCTGGAACTTCTACCACCATTGGTCCTTTCGACAAATCGATTACAACAGGAGCATACGGTGTATCTGAATTTAAGGTATAACCAATCTGTCCCGGTTTTGTATCTAATGTTCCAAAAACCGAGTTGGCTTTTACACCTATATCTAAATTACCTAAACCGATTGCTGCACCAGAAACAGTTGGGTAGAAAAATTTATAGGTTTGAATGGCGCGATTAAGATCGGCATCATCATATGCTTTTTGTATTGTTGCTTCTGTTGGATATCCACCAACAAATTCATAACCGTCTACATTAGAAGAATCTGCAGAAGTACTTTTATCATTTACTACCGTTTCTTTCTTGCAAGCTGTTGTAAGAAGAAATAATGAAAATATACATGGAATGATTTTTTTCATAATACTATATTTAAAGTGGGATTAAACATAAAACTCCAATCAAATTTAATTCTAGCTATCAGAATATAAATCATTTACAATCTTAAAAAATGTTTCAAATTATAAAATGGAACAATTTTTTAGTTTTACTTCATTTTTATTGCCTCATCTTTTTAAACTAAATTTGAAAGCAAATTGACAAATCAATCCTAAAAGCTTTTTACAAAAAATGCAGTTATATTCAGAACATTACGTCAGCAAAAAAACGGAGCGATTTGTTAATAAAATATGGTGTCTGGATAATAGCATTGGCGACAGTGTTATCGAAAACAAACTGGTCTTACCGAATGGCTGTTTTAATCTCGCCTTTATAGAAGGGGATCTTATCGAGGTTCATACGAGTACAAACAAATACGAGATGAATAGCTAAAAAATACTAAACAAAATTATTTGCCTTATAGAATTCTAAAAAGGCTAAATTAGCTTTAACATTCAAGCTACTCTAAAAAAAACTAACATTTATTAAAATGAATGATATAGTAAAAAACCTAACAATTCAGAATTTTGAAAATCTAAAAGCATCATTTGATTACTCGAAAAAAATATTCTGGGATGAAGAAAAAAACAGACTTGTTCACCCAGGAGAATTTGGTTCATATAGAGAAAATATAATTCATAATTGGCTAAGATTATATGTGCCAAAAAAATATGGAATTGCATCTGGCTTTCTAATTAATTCTGAAAATAAAATAAGTACTCAGTGCGATATAATTATTTATGATATTTATAATACTCCACAAATCCAAACTGAGGAAAATCAAAAATTCTTTCCAATCGAAACCGTAATAGCAGTTGGAGAAGTTAAATCAGATATTAATTCCTTTGCTGAATTAAAAAAATACGTCGAAAAATTGTCTGAAATAAAAAAAATGAGGTATGAGATTAAAAAGCCTAAACCATATTCAAAACACATTAAAGGAGAATTTAATCTAGAAAAAAATCCGTACGACAACATATTCACCTTTTTAATTTGCAACAAATTTAATTTTAATCCAATAGGAAAAAATTACAACACAAACATATATAGAAGCCATCGAATTAATTTAACATTAAGTCTAAATGATGGATTAATAAACTATACGTCAACAAAAAATTCACCCAATCTTGCCTTCCCTTTTTTTAATGAAACTGAATTATTACCGACTTTTATAAAAACTAACAATGAAAGCCTCCCAAACCACATAATGCTTTTCATAACCGCCTTAACTACGGCTATGAAATTTACTACATTATTAGAGATAGATATGACTTATTATTTGACTGATAATACATATGAAAAATTAGATCTTTAAAAACCAACAAAATGCTTCTCCAATTATACTCCGAACATTACGTCAGTCAAAAAACAGAACGATTCGTCAATAAAATCTGGTGTCTGGATAACAGCATCGGCGAAAGCCTCATCGAAAATAAATTGGTTTTGCCAAACGGTTGTTTTAATCTCGCCTTTATAGAAGGGAATCTTATCGAGGTTCATACGAGTAAAAACAAATACGAGATGAATAGCGGCATTTACTTTTGCTCTCAAATGACTAATAAAGTTTTGGTAAACATTCAACCGAAAACAAAAGTTACGATTATTCAGCTTCATGCTTGGACTCTTTCTCTATTTCCTAAATATGATTTGAGCAATTTTGCCGATTCTATTATCAAAATTGATGCTTCAGAACTTCCTTTTACAATTGAGATTCTATTTGATATTGAAACTTTATTAAAGACAATTAATACTTATTTTGAAACATTATCAGACTCGAATCAAAATCAAAATACAATTGAGAAAATTTGCGAGATAATACGAACTCGCGAAGATGAAATTTCGGTTTCTGAAATTGGAAAATTATTGAACTCTTCGCAACGATTGCTTCAAATGAAGTTTAAAACGGCAACAGGGCTTACCATAAAAAAGTACATTCAGATTTTGAAATTCAGAAAATCTGTTGATCAAATGCTAAATGCCGATTTAGAAAAACTAAGTCTGACTGAAATTGCTCTTTACAACAAATACTTTGATCAATCTCACTTTATCAGAAAGTTTAAAGATGTAACTAAAACAACTCCAAAAACGTTCAATCCTGATTTGTATTTTCTTTCGCAAAAAAGATAAAATTTTCGCTTTTGTACAATTTTGATATCGAAGATTGAACTACTATTGCAAAATCAATAATCATCAATCAATCATCAAAATGAAAATTATCAATCACCTTCAGTTTCAATTCAAAGTTACTTTAATTGGAATTTTACTTTTGCAAATGCAAACTGTTTTTTCGCAAGAAGAAAAAAGTTCTGCATTGTACAAAACCATTATGTCAAAAGACAGTCTTCTTTTTAATGTCGGTTTTAATACTTGCGACATAAAACAATTCGAAAATTTATATACTGAAGATTTTGAGTTTTATCACGACAAAGACAGCATTTCGGATAAAGCGAGATTTCTAAAAACTTTTAAAAGCGGTATCTGTTCTCCCACTAGAAAATACAATTATCGTAGAGAATTAATTGACGGAAGCACCGAAATTTATCCTTTATATAAAAATGGAATTCTGTATGGCGCGATTCAAATGGGAACGCATCGCTTTTATGAAAGTTCTGCTGGAAATGCTGAACAGGCTGGAAGTTTTGCCAAATTCACACATCTTTGGTTACTAAAAAATAAAGATTGGAAACTAGCAAGATCGCTGAGTTACAATCATCAGATGACTAGTTCTACAGCGGGCGTCGCGAACCTTTTTGATAATGACCAAGAAACTGAAAAATGGCTGAAACAAAATAATATTCCTGCTTTAGGATTGGGCATAATTTCAGATGGAAAACTGAAACAAATCAAGACTTTTGGCAAGTTAAAACGAGATGTTTCTGCTCCTTATAATACAATTTGGAATGTTGCTTCGCTAACCAAACCTGTAACTGCTATAGTTGCCTTAAAATTGGTTTCTCAAGGAAAATGGAATTTGGACGAACCTCTTGATAAATATTGGATTGATCCAGATATTGCTAAAGATCCGAATCATAAATTATTGACCACTAGAATTATTTTGAGCCATCAAACTGGTTTTCCTAATTGGAGGTCTTTTAACGAATCTAAAAAACTTGATTTCAAATTTAAGCCTGGAACAAAATATCAATATTCTGGAGAAGGTTTTGAATATCTGCGAAGAGCTTTGGAGAAAAAATTCCATAAATCATTAGATCAATTAGCTTCAGAATTAGTTTTTGAACCTTTGAAAATGACCGATTCTCAATTAATTTGGAATGATAAAGTTGATCTTTCGAGATATGCCATTAATTACGACAAAAATGGAAATGCTTACGAACCAACTAAAAATAAATCTGCAAATGCAGCCGATGACTTATTGACTACGGTTGAAGATTATGGTAGATTCTTATCTAGCATTATGAATGGCGAAGGATTAAGCAAAAAGGTTTTTGAGGATATGATTTCGCATCAAGTTCAAACCAAAAAGGACAAATATTTTGGTTTAGGCTTTGAAATTTATGACTTAGGAAATGAAAATTATGCTCTTTCGCACGGTGGTGCAGATCAAGGCGTTCAGACTATTTTTATTCTACTTCCAAAAACCAAACAAGGTTTAATCATTTTTACCAATGTTGATGATGGCTATAAAATTTACGAAAATATTGTACTTCATTATCTTGGAGAAAACGGCAGAAAAATAGTCGATATCGAAACCAAATAATTTCTACTTCCATCAGATATTAACTCTAATCTGAAAACATGCTAAAATTATTTATCCTTCTATTGATACTAATATGTGAAGTTTTAACCGCTTAACATTCATTAAAAATATTTGTTAGTTATGAGCATGAGCCCACTTTTATAGTACTTGGTTCGTGCTCTGCTTTTTTATATCAGAAAAAAAATAAAAAAAATAGCTTATTGCTGAAACCAAATCGCAAATCATTCGTCTAAGATATTATAACCTAACTTTATTCATTAAAAAAATCGTAATTCCGATTTTAACTTTCTGAATATCTTTTAGTTGAAAAGTTTCAATCATCAATCAAAAAAAACGAATCATTCATTAATCTTAAACCATAATCAACCCATTATGAAAAAATCAATCAAACTAATTGCGCTTTTTGTCGCTTTTCAACTTTCGGCATTTAGCGCTTTTGCTCAAGATAAAGCACAACAAATTGAACAGCTTTTAAACAAATACACCGAGTACGGACAATTTAACGGCTCTGCTTTGGTGGCCGAAAACGGAAAAGTAATTTTCAAAAAAGGTTTTGGTTCTGCGAATATGGAATGGAATATTCCAAATCAGCCAGATACTAAATTCAGATTGGGTTCTATTAGCAAACAGTTTACGGCTCTTTTAATTGTAAAATTGGCTGAAGAAGGAAAAATAAAATTGGATGTTCCTATTACAACTTATCTTCCAGATTATCCAAAAGAAAATGGCAGTAAAATCACGATTCATAATTTACTGACTCATACTTCTGGAATTCCAAATTATACTAGCACACCAAACTTTCTTAGAGACAAGGCGAAAAACCCTTATACGCCAGAAGCTTTTATAAAAACATTTTGGAGTTTGCCGCTTGAATTTACTCCTGGCGAAAAGTTCAATTACAGCAATTCAGGCTATTTCTTATTAGGTTATATTATCGAAAAAATCACAGGAAAAACGTATGAGCAAAATTTACAGGAAACTATTTTCACGCCTTTAAAAATGGTAAATTCTGGTTATGATCACAGCGATTTAATTATAAAAAACAGAGCTGCTGGATATGAAAAAGAAGGAAAGAAAATTGTGAATGCAGCTTACATTGACATGAGCATTCCGTACGCTGCCGGATCTTTATATTCTACTGTAGAAGATTTGTATTTGTGGGATCAAGCTCTTTACACCAATAAATTGCTTTCTGCAAAAAGCATGGAATTGCTATACAAACCATATATAAAAGCTTGGAATGGTTTCTACGGATATGGATGGTCAACTTATGAAATTCAGAACGGAAACGACAAATTAACTGTTATTGAGCACGGTGGCGGAATTAATGGATTTAACACTGTCATTTCGCGCATTCCTGCGAATAAAATTCTTATTGTTTTATTGAATAATACTGGCGGAACTATTTTGGGCGAAATGAACACTGCAATTCGTAATATTTTATACAATCAGCCTTTTAATCAGCCGAAGAAATCAATGGCTTTAGATTTATTAGATGTTTACACAGAAAAAGGTGCTGTTGCTGGAACGGATGCTTTTAAAAAGCTAAAAAATGATCCAACTTATGCCATTAAAGAAAGCGACATGAACCGAGTTGGGTATCAATTATTACAAACTGGAAAAAAGAAAGAAGCTATTGAAGTTTTCAAAATCAATGTCGAGGCTTTTCCTAAATCTGGAAATGTTTACGATAGTTTAGGAGAAGCTTATCTAGCAGATGGAGACAAAAAATTGGCAATTGCTAATTATAAAAAATCGGTTGAATTGGATCCAACCAACGAAAGCGGTAAAAAAGTCTTAGACGAACTTTTGAAGAAATAAATCGAGATATCTTTTTAGATAAAAATTCTAAAAACGACTCCGATAAAGTAGATGCAAAGTCTATTTTATCGGAGTTTTTTGTTACAACTTGGAACACTCAAATTGGGAGATTTATTTTTTAAAATACTATTTTAGCATTACCCAAAACAACTGAATAACCTATGAAAAATCTAGTAAACTACCGTTTTCTTTCTGTACTATTGTGCGTTTTTATTTCTTCTAAAACTTTATCGCAAAACAATCAGCCGTTGATGCCAACACAGCAAAACAAAATTATAATTGATAGAATTGTCGAAGCGGCGCATTATAAAAATTATGTAATTGATTTTTGCTTATTGAAAATAAATGAAACTTCTGCAAAAGAAGGTTGGAACGATCAAAAAGCAATGGAGATTACTGAAAGTATTAATTACAAAAATTTTAGAGATGCGATTTATAATCTTTTCGCAAGACACAATGAAGTTGAATTGGAAACTATTTTGAAAGCTTACGAAAAAGATACCTCTTATCAGTCTCAAAATTTCATGACGGCAAGTAAAGTTCTTTCTAACAATCTCAACATTTTTGCTGATGATGTTGTTAAAGGGAAATATCTTTTGAAGTAAGGTTCAAAGGGACAAAGTAACAAAGGGACAGAGTTTTTCTTTGCGTATAGATCTTTGTCAAAGTTTGAAATAAAGACTCTAAGTTGCTAAGACGCTAAGGTCCTAAGCTTTTTTCTTTGCGCATAAATCTTTGTCAAAGTTTGAAACTTTGACAAAGATTACACTGACAGCAATAACTTGAAACGTGAAACTTTAAACTTGAAACAAAATTTAACTCTTCGGTTTCAAAACTAATTTTGTTGACGTTTTTATAATTTCGTCTTTGTTCAATTTCATTTTTCTAAACTTTCCTGCGTTGTACATTTCGGCTTGATCGCTGTAATGTTTACTGAAAGGATTTCCAGATTGTCCTGTTGGCAGAATACTCCAACTGTTTTCTACATCTGAAAAATCGACAATTCTTCTCGTTGATGGTCCGCCTTTTACATAGTACTTTCCTTCATCATTAAATCCGAAAAATAAATTATTGATTACTTCATTTGAACCTGGAGAATTGAAAGGGCCAACATTAAATAATCCGCGAAGCGCCGCTACTTTTCCTAATGGGTGTTCGTGTTCTACTGTATGCACTTTCCCCCAATTCCAATCGGAAACATTTTGTCCTAACTGATTTTGTAAAGCAAGAACAGCATCACGAAATGATTTTGAAACAATTTCTGTTCTTGTTTCTTTTATATTTTTTGTTTTGATATTATCCCACCAAACCGAATTTTCATTTTTTATCTGATTAGCAATAACTTGTTTTCCAAGAGAAATTCCCAAGAATAAATTGAAATTGTCTTTGCCCATTTCATCTTCAAATGTATTTTTTAAGTATAGATAAATCCATTTGTTATAAATCGTTGGCCCAACATCTTCTAAATTGGTTGTTCCTTTCCAAGATTTTAAAACTCCTAAAACTTCTTTTTCTTTAATTGAAAGCGATTTATTATCTAAACTTCCAATTAAGTTTTTAGTCGTTTCAACTGCAACATCAGAAGTATTATCATAAATCATTTTACTGATTGCTTCTTTATCCCAATCTGATTTTGCATCTAGAATTCCCGAAATTCTTTTTGCACGATCTTCTGGCAAATAATATCCTGGATATAGATAACCATTGTCAATTGCTTCTGGTTGATTATTGGCAGAATAAACATATCCCCATTCTGGATTTTCGGCTGATGGATTTTTCTCGAAATCTAAAAACTTCGTTATATCATCTTTTCCGCTTGAACCGTCTAAAATTAAATGTGTATTAACGCCTTCGTTATGTCTGTACAATTTACCACTCGCCCACCAAGCTACATTTCCTTTGGCATCGCCATACATAACATTTAATCCAGGTGCGGCTACTAATTTTACTGCATTTCTAAATTCTTCTTTATTTTTTGCATGAGAAAGTCCATAAACAGCATCCAAAATCAAAATTGGTTCTCTTGTGTATGTCCAAGACATTGCAATTGGATTTTTCTTTCCTAAAAGATCAATAAAATCATTCATAACTGGTCCGTGACGTGTAATTTTTACCGTCAATACAACATCTGAAGAGTCTTTTACTTTTATCGTTTTCTTTCTGATTTCATATTTGCTGAAACCTGTTGGTGTTTGATATTGAGAAGCATCGTCAGCTTTATTTTTTTCTTGGTAAAAGTCGATATCATCATTTTCAAACATGGTCAAACCATAAGCATAATCTCTGTTATGAGCCAAAAGCGGAAACGGAGTTCCAGCCAAATAACAACCATACAATTCATGTTGCGGCGTTACCAAATGTGCCTCGTACCAAGTTGCAGGCTGCGAGAATCCAATATGTGGATCATTCGCAAAAATAACTTTTCCCGTTTTCGATTTGTTCGGACCAACAACCCAACTGTTACTTCCAACAAATGGCGGAATTGGAGATTGATCCAGCATTGCTGAAATAGATTTAGAAATCTCGGCGTATTCTTCGGTTTTCTCTTTCGAAATTTTAATTCTGGTATTATTAAATTCTCCTTCAATTCCTAAATCTTTCAAATAAGCTGCACCGTACTTGTTTTTTATATCTGTCAATAAAGGATCTGTTTTCTGAGCCATCGCAAAACTAAAAGACATATATCCGAAAATATTATAAACATCTTTTATGGTAAACTTTTGCTTTTTTACACCAACCAAAGTAAATTCTATTGGCGTAACTCCTTCCTCCAAATATTGATTAATTCCGTCTAAATATGCTTGAGTCAGTTTATAACTTTCGCTGTTTTTATCCAATTTTGCAATGGCTTTCGCTGAAGCTTCTTCAATTCCGATTCCAGCAAAAAACTTATCGTTTTTAAGCGCAACTTTTCCGAAAATTTCAGACAAACGTCCTGGCGCAATTCGACGCAACAATTCCATTTGCCATAATCTTTCTTGCGCATGTACATAACCAAGCGCCGTCATTGCATCTTTTTCAGAATCTGCATAAATATGAGGAACTCCAAAATCATCAAAATAGACTGTAGTTTCTTTTTCGAGATTTTTTAATTCTAATGAACCTTCGTATTTCGGTTTTAAATGAAAAATATAAGCGCACAAACCAATGGCAAGCACTACGATTAAAACCACTAAAACCAGCAGGATTTTTTTAATTATTCTCATATTCTAAAAAAGGATAAAATTTAAAATGATATAACTTTTCTGTAAAATCTTATAAAAGAAAACGCTCTTTAAAAGTCTAAATTTATGTATTTAAAATTAATACTATAAATGTCAATCTATAAAAAAATAGCGATTGTAGTAATTTCTCTGTTTGCGATTGTAATTCTTGCAAATGTTGGCTTGAATTACTGGATCAAAAAACAGCTACCGATTATTATTCACGAAAAAAATAAAACGGCTTACAACATCAATTATGAAAAAATTGAAGTCTCTCTTTTTTCTCGAAATATCAATGCGCAGACTTTATTGGTAAGTCCGAAAAATGAGCCGAAAGACAGCAAAAACGGACTTTTTTCTAAAATCGAATCTATCACCATAAAGCATTTCGATATTTGGGATTTGGCTTTTCGCGACATCATTCAAGCAGAAAGCATTATCATAAATAAACCGCGAATCATTTTATATAAAAAAGGTGAAAAATTAATCAATAATAGCAAAAGCATTGAAAAAGAAATTGTTGATCCTTTCCGAAAAATTATTGCGGTTTCGAATATTTACCTCAACGAAGGATCTGTTGACGTTGTTTCTTTAGATACAGATAAACCTATTTTCAGCATAAAAAAAATCCTTTTAAAACTGGAAGGCATTTTAATTACCGATGCTACTCTGAAAGAAAAAATTCCAATTCGATATGAGAAATATGCTTTGGTTTGCGACAGCTTGTTTTATAGACCCAACGGATTTTATTATATCAATATTGGAAAAATTAGTACCGAAAAGAACTTTTTGAAGATTAATAATTTTTCTAATCTGCCTCAATTTGAGCGATATGAATTTGTAAAACGTTTGGACAAAGAAAAAGATATCTACAATTTAAAATTCGATTCGGCTCAAGTTGCAAAAATGGATTGGGGTTTTAAAAACAATCAATTCTATTTCAAAGCAAACTCTTTGGTCATTAATCATTTTGATGCCAATATTTACCGCGGAAAAATGCTGAAAGATGATCCGAGTAAAAAATACCTTTACAATCATTTATTGCGAAATATAAAGTTCCCGCTTCAAATTGATACTTTACAAGTTTTGAAATCGAAATTGGTTTATGAAGAAGAACTTGATGTTACAAAAGGACCAGGAGTTTTAACTTTCGATAAATTCAATTTGCAAGCAACTAATTTGCAAAGTGGTTTTGGTTTGAAAAAGACAAACGATGTAAAAATCAAAGTCAAATGCATTTTCATGAAAAGTTCTCCGCTTGATGTCGATTGGAGTTTTAATGTTTTGGATAAAAGTGACGGATTCCACATTCAAGGTGTAGTTTCAAATTTTAACGTTCAGGGAATGACGAGATTTACAAAACCTTATATCAACACCACTTTTACTGGAACTTTCAATAAATACCGTTTTAATTTCTACGGAAATGACAATGGCTCAAAAGGAAATGCTTCTTTAGATTATGACGATCTTAAAGTGAAATTATACAAAAAGAAAAATCCTGAAAAAGAGGCTAAACTCAAAACGGCTGTTGCCAATTTATTAGTCAAAAACGATTCGAAAGACGGAGCCAAAACCGCAGAAATCGAAGTTGAAAGACTTCAAGACAGATCGTTTTACAATCTTTTATGGAGAAGTATTGCAGAATCTTTGAAGAAGATTTTGATATAATTTTTTTTCGCCACGAATTACACAAATTTTCACGAATTATTAATTCTAGATTGTGCGAATAAAATTAGTACAATTCGTGTAATTCGTGGCAACCAATCTATAAACCTGACATTTATCAGGTTTTAGCAGAAAATATTTTTTTTCATTTGCTTCTATTTTAATCCAAAATACAAATGACAAAAAAAAATCTGCATACTTTTCATATTCCGGTAATGGGATTGGCTTATACCATAGACAGTCCGATTAGAGTCGCGCAGTATGGAATTTCATCGGTTGTGGCTCTCGCAGACGATGATTTAATTGAAAAGATGCGTAATTTTTACAGCACAAAATTCAACATTCCCTACGAAGAAATTACTCAAAAATTTCATGATTACCGTGCTGAAAGAATTACCTCTTATTTAAATTTAGTCGATAAAATTGTAAAAGAGAAATTCGAAAACTTCAAAACAGAATTGGCAGAAAGCAAAACCGCTTTAGAAAATTTCATGTCGATGCTGCCAAATACTTCTGATATTAAAAAAGGATTTCAGAATTTATTAGATGACGGAATTGCTTTTAAAGAAAATATTCAGAATTATATCGAATCGCATCTTTTTCCTGGAGAAATCGACGTGAATATCATGACGAAATTAGACAAAGATAATTTCATCAAAAACGAACAACTTCCAATTGAATTTAATGACGCTCATGCAGCTTTAAGAGGTTTTGCAAATAGTAATTTAGAATCTTCTGTTGTACTTTCTGCAGGAATGAATCCTAGATTGTTTGGTTACTTCGAAAATTTCAAAGATTTTTTTCCGAATGAAAATAATGAACTGAAAAAGAAAATTATCCTGAAAGTAAGCGATTTTAGATCAGCAATGATTCAAGGAAATTTCTTGGCTAAAAAAGGGCTTTGGGTTTCTGAATATCGAATTGAATCGGGATTAAACTGCGGTGGCCATGCCTTTGCAACTGACGGATTGCTTTTAGGTACCATTTTAGAAGAATTCAAGCAGAAAAAAGATCAATTGATACAATCTGCCCATGAATTAATGATTAAAGCTTTACAAGCCAAAAATCAGCATTTACCTGAAAATCCTTTAGAATTAAAAATTACTGTTCAAGGTGGCGTTGGAACAGCAGCAGAGCATGAGTTTTTATTAGACGAATATAACGTTGATTCTGTAGGCTGGGGTTCTCCCTTTTTATTGGTTCCCGAAGCTACTTCTGTAGACCAAGAAACTCGTAATTTATTGATGAAAGCCAAAGAAGATGATTTTTATTTGAGTAATATTTCGCCTTTAGGAGTTCCGTTTAATACTTTGAAAGGAACAACAAATGAATTCTTAAAGCAAAAACGAATTCATGAAAATAAAGCAGGAAGTTCTTGCCCGAAGAAATTTTTAGCGTTGAGCAAAGAATACGATTCGCATGGAATTTGTACGGCTTCAAAAAAATATCAGGATATAAAACTGGAAGAATTAGAAGCAAAAAAAGATTCTTTATCTGCTGACGAATTTGAAAAAAATAAAATCAAGATTACCGAAAAATCGTGTTTGTGTGTTGGTTTGGCCAATGCTTCTTATTTAGAAAATGATATTAAAATAAAAGGTCAAGCACAAGGAGTTGTAATTTGTCCAGGACCAAACTTGGCTTATTTTGATCAAGAAGTTTCTTTAAAAGATATGATTCATCATATTTATCAAGGAAAATCGATTATTAGAACCGAACGCCCAAACTTATTTATAAAAGAGCTGAAAATGTATGTTGAATACTTTAGAAACGAAATTCAATCTGTTTCTGGAGAATTTACGGCAGCTCAGCTTAAAAAATGGAATTCTTTTAAATCTAATCTGTTAGATGGAATTGAGTATTATAAAAATTTATTTGAATCGACGACAGTCTTTAATGGTCATCTTGACCAACTCGATTCTTGTAAATCAGAATTAGTTGGTATTAAAATTCCCGTTTCAGAGTTGGTTTAAAATTGAAAACCCCAAATTATTTCTAATTTGGGGTTTGTTTTTATTTATAGAATAAAACTATTCTTTCTTCTTGTTTTTGCTATCAATAACAGCTCCAGTTCCGGTTCCTAATGCAGCTCCGGCTAAACCACCAATAATGGCACCTTCACCCTTTTTCTTACTGACAATTGCACCAGTCGCAGCACCTACTCCTGCACCAATTACAGCACCTTTAGCCGTTGCACTCCAACCTTTCTTTTTGGTTGTGGTGGTTGTCGTAGCAGTATTTCCATTTGCAGCTTGCTGATGCACAACTACAACTTTTTCTTTCTGAGCTTCGATTTTTTCCTCATTTAGTTTTGCCATTTCAGTCTTCATTGAATCGATAACTCGCTGTTTGTTAATCTCAACTTTCATTGAATCAATGCTGGCTTGCTTGGCTTTATTTATATCTCCCTTGCTTTGTTGTTGGCAAGAAGTTAAAAATATCACGGTCAATAAAATATATAAGCCTTTCATGATTTTGTAATTTTAAAATTATACATTACAAAATAAGCAATATCTGTTATAACTGTTGTTACAGAATTTTTTTGAAAGGTTATAAAATTACATTGCAGAATATTCTTTCATGAAGATTTTAGTTATAAAAATCTCGCAAAGTTGCTAAGACGCAAAGTTTTTCTTGTTTGTCATTTCGAGGAACGAGAAATCACACTAGAAATTCCGCAAAGTATTTAGCCAATCTTTGTAGACTCTCGAGTGTGATTTCTCGTTCCTCGAAATGACAAACTGATATGAATACAGAATTAATAAAACAAAAAAGGCTTTAGCCAAACTAATCATTTGAGCTAAAGCCTTTCTAGTGCAATTTAATATAACCTCTAGCTAAAGCTAGCGGCAATTTATAATAAAAACTTTGCGTCTTAGCGACTTTGCGAGCAATAATTTTATTTCCCTAAAATTCCTTTTTTCAGAATTTGCCCGAAGTCATACATATCTTCATAAGAGCAATATAACGGAACTGGTGCCAGACGAATTACGTTTGGTTCACGCCAATCTGTTATTACACCGTTTTTCATTAGGTAATCAAATAAAGCTCTTCCTTCTCCGTGTAAAAACACAGATAATTGCGAAGCTCTTTCTGCTGGATTTGAAGGTGTGATAATTTCAAAAGTGCTTTCTACTTCTTTATCGATTTCATGAAGAATAAATTCTAGATAAGAAGTAATATGATCGCGTTTTGCAATTAAGGCATCCATTCCAACCTCAGCAAACATTTCTACCGAAGCCAAATACGGAGCTAAAGAAAGAACTGGAAGATTACTAATCTGCCATCCGTCTGCTCCATGAACTGGATCAAAGTTTGGTTCCATTTTAAAACGGCGTTCTTTGTTGTGTCCCCACCAACCTGCAAATCTTGGCAAATCTGAATTGTGATGTTTTTCGTGAACGAAACATCCAGAAGCATTTCCTGGACCTGAATTCATATATTTATAACTGCACCAAGCCGCGAAATCTACATTCCAATCGTGAAGTTCTAATTTGATATTTCCAGCTGCGTGCGCTAAATCCCAACCTACTTTTGCTCCTGCTTTTTGTCCGGCTGCAGTTATGGTTTTGATATCAAAAACTTGTCCTGTATAATAGTTTACACCACCGATTAAAACTAAAGCTAGTTCATCTCCAACTTCTTCAATTTTAGCTAAAACATCTTCTAGGCGAATGTTGTGTTCTCCTTCACGACGTTTAATTTCTACAATAGCATCTTCAGGTTTGTATCCATGAAAATTCACTTGACTTTGAAACATATATTGATCTGATGGAAAAGCTTTTTCTTCGCAGATAATTTTATAACGTTTCCCTTTTGGCTGATAGAAAGAAACCATCAATAAGTGAAGATTTACTGTCAAAGTATTCATTACCGTAACTTCTGACGGAAGCGCTCCCACAATTTTACTCAACGGTTCTGCAAATCTTTCTTGATAATCCCACCAAGGTTTTTCAGCATAAAAATGACCTTCAACAGCCAATTCTGCCCAATCGTTCATTACTTCATCAATATAGGCTTTCGTGCGTTTTGGTTGTAATCCTAATGAATTTCCTGTAAAGTAAATTACTCGTTTATCATTTACTTTAGGAAAAATAAATTGTTCTTGATAATGGTTTAATGCGTCTTTCGAATCTAGCTCTCGTGCAAATTCGCGTGTATTTTGAAAAGTCATTGTTTTTTGTTTTGCTTGCTAAAATAACAAATTTTGGTTGTTTTGTTTCAAGTTTCAGGTTTCAAGTTGATATTCTTTGTGTGATTTACCGCAAAGAGCGCAAAGATTTTTTTCTGTTTTGAGATTAAAAAGTTCGCAAAGCTATATCTTAAAAACATTTTTGCGGGCTCTAATATAAAACATAGCCCAAGGTTTCAACCTTGGGTACATATCGTGTTCCGCCCTTTGTGTACCCAAGGTTGAAACCTTGGGCTATGTTCTGAATAAATTGCGAAATATTATTTAAAAAGTTAGCCCCAGATTAAAAGATTATTGCAGATTTTTAAAATCCTTTTAATCCTTATAATCTGTGGTTAAATAAAATCTTTGTAAACTTTGCGGTAAATTTCACAACGAGTGTAAAACTTGGAACCTGAAACATTAAACCATATAAAAACAGAAAACCCGACAGCTTCTAAAAAACTGTCGGGTTCATATCTTGAAATTAATTCCGATTATAGAATTAACATTGCATCTCCGTAAGAATAGAATTTGTATCCTTCTTTGATTGCTTCTTCGTATGCTTTTTTCATTAAATCGTGTCCACAGAAAGCAGAAATCATCATTAATAATGTTGATTTTGGTGTGTGGAAGTTTGTAATCATACAATTTGCAATACTGAAATCGTGAGGAGGGAAAATAAATTTATTTGTCCATCCTTCGTAAGGATTTAAAGTATTAGCAGAAGAAACAGAACTTTCAATTGCACGCATAGAAGTTGTTCCTACAGCACAAATACGTTTTTTCTTTGCTTTTCCTTCGTTTACGATATCACAAGCTTTTTGAGTAATGATTAATTCCTCAGAATCCATTTTGTGTTTAGATAAATCTTCAACCTCAACTGGGTTAAAAGTTCCTAAACCAACGTGTAAAGTTACCTCAGCAAAGTTCACTCCTTTGATTTCTAATTTTTTCAAAAGGTGTTTAGAGAAGTGTAAACCAGCAGTTGGTGCCGCTACAGCTCCTTCTTCTTTTGCATAGATAGTTTGGTATCTTTCAGCATCTTCTGGAGTTACATCTCTGTTGATGTATTTCGGAATTGGAGTTTCTCCAAGTTCAGTCAATTTGTTTCTGAATTCTTCGTAAGATCCATCGTATAAGAAACGTAAAGTTCTACCACGAGAAGTTGTATTGTCGATTACCTCAGCAACTAACGAATCGTCATCACCAAAATAAAGTTTGTTACCAATACGGATTTTTCTAGCTGGATCTACTAAAACGTCCCAAAGTCTTTGCTCAGAATTTAATTCTCTTAATAAGAAAACCTCAATTCTAGCTCCAGTTTTTTCTTTGTTTCCGTACAAACGAGCAGGGAAAACTTTTGTATTATTTAGAATTAAAACGTCTCCGTCATCAAAATAGTTGATAACGTCTTTAAACATTTTATGTTCGATAGTATTTTTTTTACGGTCAATTACCATTAAACGAGATTCATCTCTGTTCTCTGCTGGGAATTCAGCCAAAAGTTCTTTCGGTAAGTTGAAATTGAAGTGTGATAATTTCATATTTGAATTATTGATTTTAGCGTGTAGATTTTAGATTTACGTATCTAAAATTTTAAATCGGTTGCAAATATACGATTGTGAGATAGGCGTTGTCAAGTGTTTTGGCTATTATTTTCAAAAGTCCTTGATTTACTGAGGTTTCAGATTGACTTAAAAAGCAATTCTTTAAGTCAATTTTAACTTTTTTAAAATCTTTTATAAAATATTTGAACCATATAAGTGATATAAGTTCATTTAAACTGGAATATTCAATTACTCTTAAACCCGACAGGTTTTAAAAACTTGTCGGGTTTACTTTCAGAAGTATTACCAATCTTTGTCGAGCTTCTTGCGTGGTCTTCGACTTCGCTCAGACTGATAAGCTTTGTGATTATACAAAACTCAAACCATAAAAAAACCTCTGGTTGAAACCAGAGGCTATATTTTATAAGCTTTGCATTAAGCTTTAATTAAATGAACTTATATCACTTATATGGTTCAAAAAATTAAAGTTCTGAGATTTGAAAGTTTAATGCTTTTAAATCGTTCCAGAAATCTGGATATGATTTAGAAACTACTTCTGCGTCATCAATAATAATTGGAACTTTAATTGCTAACGGAGCAAATGCCATTGCCATACGGTGATCGTTGTAAGTTGCAATATGCACATCGTGATTAATATCGCCAGAACGCGATAATGTCAAGCTATCATTAGTCACAGAAATGTTTGCTCCTAATTTCGTAAGCTCAATTCTTAAAGCTTCAAGTCTATCTGTTTCTTTAATTTTTAAAGTATGAAGTCCAGTTAAGTGACATCCAATTCTTAAACCTAAACAAGTCACTACGATAGTTTGAGCAATATCTGGTGTATTGTTCAATTCGAAATTTACATCTTCGTAATTGAATCCAGCCACTTTCTCCAAAGTCATTTTATTGTTTTGGAAAGTTGTTTTCACTCCCATTTTCTCATAAATAGAAACCAATTCTGAATCTCCTTGAAGACTGTTTTCTTTATAGCTGCTTAAAGTAATTTTTGCTGCATCAGACAAAGCTACAAGACTGAAAAAATAAGAAGCCGAACTCCAATCTGATTCAACCACCATTTCTTTCGTTTCAACTGCTTCTTTCGGGAAAACCTTAATTACGTTTCCTTCAAAAGTAGTTTTAATATCTAAATCGGCTAATAAAGCCAAAGTCATTTTGATGTACGGAATTGAAGTAATTTCTCCCTCTAAAGTAAGCTCCAAACCATTATCTAATTTTGAAGCCACTAATAAAAGCGCTGAAATATATTGGCTGCTCACATTTGCTGCTAAAGTTACTTTTGAAGCTGTAACTTTTTTTCCTTTAATTCGAATTGGCGGATACCCTACTTCTTTCTCGTATGAAATCTCAACACCCAATTGTGCCAAAGCTTCAACCAAGATTTTAATAGGTCGCTCCTGCATTCTGCTAGAACCTGTCAAAACTACTTCTCTTCCTTCGTTAACCGAAAAATAAGCAGTCAAGAAACGCATTGCAGTTCCCGCGTGATGAATGTCTACAATTTCATCATTTCCAGCTAAAGCTTTCTGCATTACTTCGCTATCGTCTGAGTTCGAAGTATTGGCTAAAGTAATATTAGGAAATAATGCTTTTAATAACAATAAACGGTTCGTTTCACTTTTTGAACCAGTAATATTTAGTTGCGAATCATCAATGGTGAATGGTGAATTCGTGCTTAATTTTAAATTCATGATAGTAATTATGATTAGCGAATTACGAGTGTCTAAATTCGATCGCGCAATTTACCACTCCTTGCCCGTAAATCAAAATTCACCATTGATATTTCACAATTATTTCAATTTATCATTGTTTTTGTGACGATCTTTATCTCTAACCGATTTTAGATCCATTTTTTTATCGAAAGATGCTTGTAAATCGATTCCTGTTTGATTCGCTAAACAAAGCACAACAAAAACAACATCTGCCAATTCTTCGCCTAAATCTTTGTTTTTATCACTTTCTTTTTCAGATTGTTCTCCGTAACGGCGTGCAATTATTCTGGCAACTTCACCAACTTCTTCTGTTAACTGTGCCATATTGGTCAATTCGTTAAAATAACGAACACCGTGTTCTTTTATCCAAGTATCAACAGCTAATTGTGCATTTTTTAAATCCATCTTTTATATCTTTTTAAGAATTATTTTTTCATTTTGGCTTACGATCATCTTCTGAAAAAACTCTTTTATCATTCCGTAATCCTCTGCTGCAAAAATACTACTGTTGATTTCTTTTTGGCTTACAATTTGAATTTTGTTTTCTGTAACCGAAAAATTTAAGATAAAGGACATTTTCTTGTCCTCTGATGCTATTTTGACTGGTTTTGGAAGCGATTCTACAGTATAACCTTGTGGTATTTCAATATTAAAATTGAACTTTTCTAAGTTTTTATACCCAAAATAAATAGGCATTTGTCTTTTTTCTTGATTGAACGGATTTTTGCTTCGAGTAAAAAACAATAATGGATTTACAAAAATCTTCCCCTCAATAATGTCTGAACGGTTACTTGAAGCAAAAGAAAAAGTTTCTATAACCGATTGATCTAAATTTGATTTCTGATTTTCTATTTTATAATTTGAAATAGCCAAACCTCCCAATTTATTTTCAAATTTTTCAAGATAAGCGTCTTCTGATTTTGCTTTGTTTTCTTCTCTAAAGTTGTAAGCATCATAATCTGTATATTGAACCCTGCCTTGCCCATTCATTTGGCCATCAGGATTTATTTTAACTATAAGACTGTAAATTTCTTTAGATTGTACTGTTGGATCCAATTCGATTTCTTCAGAAGCTCCGTCCTTTTTGATCAATCTTCCTTTCCAATTTAATACATTTAATGGTAAAATATTGGGAGCTGTCAGTTTATGAGATGCATCTAGAAGAATTCTTTTCCCATCAATTTCTGCTGCTGCAATAACATAATTAAATCCTGTTCGTGTTGGATAAACCGGAAGTCCGTTTTGAATCGTACTAACCAAAACAGGATTGGCTTCTATACCAGCTCCGCGAAGCATATTTATCAAAATAAAATTAATTTCAGCAACATTACCCGTCTGGTCTTTATAGGCCTTTTCTACTCCTTTTTCTGTGTAACAGCTATTAATCTCATCCCAATTCATTCGATTTTTGACATAAGTAAAAATCAGATTTAATCTTTCGTTTTTATCTTCTACATTTGGCAACAATTTATTTAGGTCATCTGTAAATAAAGTCGTTTGATTAAGCTGTTTACCAAAACTATCATCTTTAAAAATAGTTTTAGCTACACCTTCCCATGTTAAACTGTAATCTTTTACAGGCTGATCTGGAAGACGAACTCTTTCGAGTTCTTGTTGAATGCTTCCGCGATAATTTTCGAGATTGTTAATGTAGGGTTCCTCTTTTAATGCTGGAACATCTTTTCCTTTATAAAAACTTTCAATCTGTTTATAACTAAATGAACTTGTCTGACTGTAAGCATTATCAAAACTCTGACTTGCACTTGTAAATTTAGATTCTGTTTCTAATGGAATTCCGCCAATTAAAATAGGTTTATAAATATAAAACTCTGGAATTTGTGTTTTATAATAAAAATAATCAACAGGAATATTGAATTGAATATCAAAATCAGGAAACTTCATCAGATTTTCAGATCTCAAAACATATTTGTATTCAATAATAGACCCCACTTTTACATTTGGTAACGTAATAGTTTTTTCTTTCCAGTATTTATTGATTTTGTTTTTAAACTCTCCCTGATTATTCAATTTCGTTTTTACGATATTTCCGTTTTCCAAATTGTAAGTCACCGCATCTGAAAACTCTAAACGGTCTTCATTTAATTTTTCATATCCGATATAAAAACGCACTTTCTGGTCAGCCCAGTTCAAACCTTCTTTCTTGTAAATTTTGATTTTTACCTCACATACATGATTGGCATAAAACCCAACATCTTTGTTATAACCAAAATAAGTTCTACCTTTTTTAAACAAGATAGCAGCCGGTGCGCTACTATCTTTAGGATGAACTTTCTCGTTTAATTCTTCAATTGTTACTTTGCCCAATTCATAATTTTGAGCTTGAATAGTTATTGTAATTCCTAAAAAGGCAATACAAATAAGGAGAAATCTTAACATCTTAAATACGTTTTAAAACTATTTTTTCAGTCTGTTTGGCAATCATTTCTTTATAATAATCTTTAAGAATTCCGTATTGTTCTCTAGATACTATAGTGGAGTTAATTTGATGTGAAACTAATAATTGTAACACATTATCGCTAACCGCGATATTATATCTAAAAACTCCAAGACCTTCCTCCATTACCAATGCTTCTTCAAGAGGAACTGATTCTAGAGTATATCCTTCGGGAATTCGGATACTAATATTGTACTTTTCTAAAAAAGGAAATCCAAAATCTACTGGGTATTCTCTTGTTTCCTGTTTAAACGGATTTTTTGTACTAGCAAAAAAAAGCATTGGCTTAATGTATATCTTATCTCCAATTATGTCACACAAATTTGTACTTGTAAACGAAAAGCTCTCTACAGCAGGTTGCAAAACGTCTTTTTCGTTTGCACGGCTGTAATCGCTTATTTCAATTTTACCATATTTATTTTCAAGATCGTCTAGATAAGCGTCTTCTTTGACATTCTCGAAACTATTTCTGCAGTTCATTGCTTTGTGCTCTGTGTACTGACATCTTACTTTTCCGCTTATTTTTCCTCCCGCTTCAATTGTATAATCGACTGCAATATTATCTGCTGCGAATCTTTTAGGAGCTAAATCAATACTTTCTGATGTTCCGTCTTTACGAATCAATCTTCCTATCCAGTTTAAATCTCTCAGAGGAAGTACGTCTGGAGTAGAATATGGATCGGTTGCATCAAGCAGTATCATTTCTTCTCCGCTTTCAACTGCGGCAATTACATAATTGAAAGCATTTAAGTTTGGAAAATAAGCAATTCCGTTAGAGCGCGTACTAATTAAAACAGGGTTTGCTTTAAGATTAGCCGCTCGAAGCATTGCCGTAAGCATTAAATTAATGTCGGCGCTATTTCCTGTTTTTTCTTTGTAAGCTTTTCGAACTCCTTTTTCGCAAGCATATCCATAATGCTGATTCCATTTTACAGTTGATTTTACATATTCTAAAATCGCTGTAATTTTTGCATCAGGCTTAACTTTTCCTTCCAATACAACTTTCAGATCGTCTTCAAAATATCCAGATTTGTTTAATTCCGTTCCGAAAGAATCATATTCATAGATTGTTTTGGCAACACTTGTCCAATCTGATGACAATGTTTTGTAAAACTGTCCAGGAACAGCAATTCTTTCTAACTCTAAAGAAAGTCCTGTTCTGTAATTATCAATATTATTTACAAAAGTTTCCTCGCGCATTGCTGGAAGATTCTGGAAAATATACGTGGTTTCTGTAGCAATATAGTTGTACGTGTTTGCTACTTTTGAAGTTATTTTGGGTTGAAAAAAGCCTTTCAGATTTTTTTTAAACTCAAAAGCATCTGGAAGAATTGTTTTAAGTTCTGAATAATTAACTGGAAAATTTTCTTGAACATTAAAATGATTTAGACTTCCAAATCCTCCTTCTTCTGTAAATTGATATTCGATAATAGAACCTTCTTTTACATCTGGAAAAGCTATTTTTTTAATCCAATAGCTCGTATTTGTTTTTTCGACAAACTCGTTTTCTGGTTTCAATTTTGTCTTTACAATTTTTCCATCAACCAAATTGTAAGTATAAGCACTAACGATATTGACGTAATTTGTTTTTCCGGCCGCAAAATAAATCAGGATATTTGACAAATTATATGCTTCACTTTTATAAATCTTAACTTTCTTGGTGGTTGTCTTTTGAGAGTTTCCATTCATATTAAGATTTACAGCAATATTACTATACAAAACAGCGGCAACAGCAGCAGAATCTTTAGGATGTCTTTTTTCTTCCAACTGCGCTATTGTAACATTTCCTAAAGAAGCGTTTTGCGCGTTCATTTTCAGGAACGCGCAAAATAGAAGAGTAGAAATTAAGAAAGTCCTCATCTTAAATACGTTTTAAAACGATTTTTTCTGTTTCTTTTGCAATCATTGTTTTATAATATTCCTTCAACATTTCGTATTTTTCAGCAGATACAATTGCTTCATTTATCTGATGTAAAATAGCTAGCTGTAATACATTTCCATTAGCCAATATATTAAATTTAAAAGCTCCAAGATTATTTTCCATTGCTAGGGCCGCTGGAGCAGGTAATGTTTCAACTGCAAAACCATCTGGAATTTTAATCGTGATATTGTACTTATCTGCAAAAGGATAACTGAAATCGACTGGATATTCTCTTACCTCCTGCTTAAAAGGATTTTTATCATTGGTAAAAAACAACATCGGACTTACATAAATTTTATCTCCAATAAGTTCACATAAATTATTTCCTGTAAACGAATAGGTTTCAACTAAAGGAAGCAATATATCTTGTTCGTTTGTTTTAGAATAATCACTTATTTCTATCTTATTATTCTTGTTTTCAAGCTTTTCTAAATATTCTTCTTCTTTTAGACTACTGATATTTTCCCTTATTATCATGGCATTATAATCTACAGATTGTCTTCTGGTTTTTCCTGTCACTTTCCCATCAGCTTCAATACTGTAAGTCATAAAAACATTATCAGAAGATGTTTTCTCTGGCATCAGATTAATCTCTTCAGATGTTCCATCTTTTCGTATTAATCTTCCTGACCAGTTTAAAACTCTTAAAGGCAAAACATTTGGTGTCGAAAATTTTTCTGATGCATCTAATAAAATATTTCCGTTTGGAGTTTCTACAGCGGCAATTACATAATTAAATGCCGTTCTGTTTGGAAACAAAGCAATTCCGTTTGAACGTGTACTTACTAAAACCGGATTTGCAGTTAAACCCGAATAACGAAGCATTGCTGTAAGCATTAAATTAATGTCGGCAATATTTCCTGTTTTTTCTTTGTAGGCCTTTTTAACGCCACTGTCACAGTTATAACCTGTATAGCTATTCCATTTCACATTTGTTTTTACGTGATTAAAAATAGCCCAAATTTTCTCTTCTGGTGTTTTAGTTTCTGCAAGCAATTTCTTTAAATCCTCTTCAAAATATCCTGTTTTATTTAATTCAGGACCAAAATCTTCGTAATCATAAATTGTTTTTACGACTGAATTCCAATCTGTAGAAAGCTGTTTAATAGGTTTATTTGGAAACCTTGTCATAGACAACTCATGAGAAACAGATGACATATAGTTTTCGATATTATTTACATACGCTTCATCTTTCATCGCTGCAAAGTTCTCTGCTAAATAAGTCGTTTGCGTTTCTATATAATCTATTTTATCTTGATGAAATTCTGTTTTTGTTGCGCCGCCTCCAAAACCTCCTGTACTATATCTTTCTTTTGAATTTAACAAAAATGATTTATTACTTTTTTCGGAAGCTACCTTAGGAAAAACATATCCTTTTTGTGCTGGAGTAAAAACAAAATATTCGGGAACATATGTTTTAAATTCTGAATAATTTACAGGAATGCTTGTCTGAAAATCCCAATCACGAATAAGAACATCTGGACTTCTAACAGTGTATTTAAATTCTATAACAGAACCCTCTTTTACGTTGGGCATAGTAATTTTTTTCTTGCTTCGAAATTTACTTATAGTTTCATCAAATACTCCGTCACTTTTTAATTTAGTGGCTTCAATTTTACCTCCTATTAAATTATAAGTTACTGCATCACTAACTGAAACTTTCTCTTTGAAATCGGTACTATAATAATACCAGATTGCTTGATTGGCCCAATTATATCCTTCTTTTTTATAAATTTTAATACGAGTTTCAACATCCAAAAGAGTCACAAAACCAATATTTTGGTCATAGTCAATTCTTGCTTTTCCTCTTTTGTATAAAATAGCTGCTGCTGCCGAAGAATCTTTCGGGTGCGCCTTTTGTTCAAGTTCGGCAATGGTTACTTTTCCTAGCTTGAATTCCTGCGAAATTATTTTGGGAGAAAATAATAAAATCGCAAATACCGTAAATAGTTTAATAATCTTCATTGGTAATTTTTGGTTTATTTTAGGTTATAATTGTTAGTTTTTGGTCAATATTATTTTGGCATTATCATTTCTAGAAACTTGTTCCATAAACAATCGGTACTCATCATATTCTTTGCTAGAATATTTCCCTTTGTTTAACAACATAGATCTTTTGTATGTTAATTTGTTATTGTCTTTTTTAATGATCTCTGTTTTGTATTCCCCAAATTTTCCTTTTAACTCATAATTTGAAGGCAAAAATTCGACACTGAAACCTTCTGGAAGATTGATTTCAATTTCATCTGTATCTAAATAACCGCGCTGGATTTGAAATGGATTTTTACGGTTTCGAATTCGTTTTACACTTCCTGTATATTGATTAAAGGCATCAACTACAAACATCATTTTGTTACCCGAAATCGTTCCGTAATTTGCTGCACTTAGCTGAACATCTTCAGTAAAACGAATATTCTCTTTATCGTTTGTAAAAGTAATTTTACCCAATTTCAGGTTGTTAATATTATCCCAGTACTCTTTGTAGTGTTCTTCTTTTTCATTTGGTTGCATTGTTTCTACTCGAGATTTAGAAGCATATACACTTCCTTGAGACGCAATTTTTAAAACACCAGAAAAATTACCTGACTGATCGATTGTGTAAACTCCTTTTCCATCTTGTATATTTCCTTTATCGTCATAGATTTTAGTTCGCACAATCTCTCCGCCTTCTGGTTTCACAACCAAAACATTACGATCATCTGTAAAAGTTCCTTGGTATCCAAACGGATCATCTTGACTAGTGCATTCCAACCAGATATAATTATCTTTATTAGGAATTGCTAGAATCATATGATTTCCTTGCATCGAAACAAAATCAGTTTGAATATCTTCCTTGTAACGGTCACCATATAAAATTGTATTGTATGACGGAACGTCTACAACCTGCAAAAGTGCTTTTGTATAATTTGATAATGCTTTGCAATCTCCATATCCTAAGCGATCAACATCATTGGCTAGCATGGGTTTCCAACCTCCAATACCAATTGCAATATTTACATATCGAGACTTTTTCTGCATGTAATCGTAGATTATTTTGGCTTTCTTAACTGGGTCTTTTTCATCGCCAACCAAAGCTTTTATTTTTGCTTTAGTTTCTTCAGTTAAAATAGTTGTGCCATTTAAGATTTTATCTCCATACCATTTCCCAAATGCTTCCCAAGTAGTTGCATTTCCGTCAACTCCTTCTAAGTGGAAATTCTCTAATCCCATCATAACTTTAGGAAAAAGATCTGAAGGAGAAGGACTAAGATCTTCTTGTTTTTGAGCCACAATATTTGTTGCTACGTAACTTAAATTGGTATCTGTGTCTGCTGTCTTTTTTATATTGAAGTCATCAAATCGGAATTCTTTTTTCTTAAAGCCCAATCCTTTTGGATAAGTAACATTCAGCAAGCATTTTTCTATACTTACATTATAACCGCCAACAAAATACCATTTCGGTATAAATGCAGTATTTGATGTTTCAATCTCGCACGTAAAAGCAACCGTAAAAGGATACGAAACAGGAGTGTAATCTAAATAAATCACTCTGCTATCTGAAAAAAGGGTACTGCCACCTACCGCACTTTGATCTTTAAAGTCTTTTCTTTTGATTTTTTTTATTTCATTTCCTAATGCATCATAAACGATAGCTTCAATATTTTTTACCGAAGTTGTTTTATCATAATGACTGTAGGCATCGATGTCTCTTAAACCTTTTTCATTTAAAACGGAAATAACTCTTTGAGTTTTGATATTCATACTTCTTTGCGAAGCGATGACAATATCCATTTGGTCTAAACGAAGAACGGCATTAGCATTTTGTTTTAAACTATCTGGAATAGAAAGAATTGGATAAGTGCTCTTTTGAGCGAAAGAAGCAAGGCTTATTAAAAATAAAAATAACGCCAAAAAAAGGTTTTTCATTAGTAGGTATTTTCGTCAAATATATATTATTTTCAGAAAACCTTAACAAATGTTTAATAATATTTTTACTCCCTGTTTTTGCTGTCCATAACAATTGTAACAGGTCCGTCGTTTAGAAGATTTACTTTCATATCTGCTCCAAAAATCCCTGTTTGCACTTTCTTTCCGAACTCTTTTTCTATTGTTCGAACAAAGTTTTCATAAGTCGGAATTGCAAAATCTGGTTTTGAAGCTTTTATATAAGATGGACGATTTCCTTTTTTTGTAGATGCATGAAGTGTAAACTGACTTACAACAATAATATCGCCATCTACATCTTGAACTGAGCAGTTCATAATGTCGTTTTCGTCTCCAAAAATTCTCATTTTAATGATTTTCCCAGCAAGCCAATCAATGTCTTCCTGTGTGTCAGCATCTTCGATTCCGACTAAAACCAATAAACCTTTTTGAATATCTGCAACAATATTAGAATCTACAGTTACAGATGCTTGAGAAACTCTTTGAATTACTACTTTCATTATAATTGTGAATGGTGGTTTTATGCCACAGATTAAAGGATTTTACTGATTTTTATTATGCATTGATGCGGATTGGAATTTGGAATTTAGAAAATTGGAATTTAAAATTCTATTTTCTCGTTTCATCACTCGCCGCACGATCTTCTCCGTAAGTATCTGTACGATAATGTTCTTCGTCACCTTCGAGGATTTTTAAGTAACTATTGTAGCGTGACCAAGCAATTTCGTCTTTTTCTAAAGCTGCTTTTATGGCACAATGCGGCTCTTCTTTATGTAAACAGTTGTTAAACTTACATTGATCTTTCAGTCTGAAAAATTCTGGAAAGTAACCGCTTATTTCTGAAGGTTCCATATCTACAATTCCGAAACCTTTAATTCCTGGAGTATCAATAATTCGGGCATCAAAAGACAAATCATACATTTCGGCAAATGTAGTGGTATGCTGCCCTTGTTTACTTTGTTCTGAAATCACCGAAGTTTTTAAATGAAGACTTGGTTCAAGAGCATTTACCAAAGTTGATTTCCCAACACCTGAGTGTCCAGAAAACATGCTTACTTTACCAATCATCATTTCTTTCAGCTTATCAACGCCTTTGTTTTCTGTTGAAGAAATTCTAAGGCATTTATATCCAATTTCAGAATAAATATGTTGTAAGTAAAGCTGATCGTCTAAAGTCTGCTCTGTTAAAGTATCGATTTTATTAAAAACAAGAATCGCTTCAATTCCGTAAGCTTCGGCAGTAACCAAAAAACGGTCAATAAAACTTGTAGTCGTTGGCGGATTATCAATTGTAATCAACAAGAAAACCTGATCAATATTAGAAGCAATAATATGAATCTGTTTAGACAAGTTAACCGATTTACGAACAATATAATTTTTTCTTTCGTGAATATTATGAATCATTCCCGTAACGGCATCTGAAGTTTCCTCCAATTCATAATCGACTATATCGCCTACAGCAATAGGATTGGTACTTTTAATGCCTTTTATTCTGAATTTCCCTTTCATACGGCATTCCACAAAATCTCCATTTTCAGATTTTACGGTATACCAGCTTCCTGTAGATTTATAAACGGTTCCTGTCATTCAATTCAAATTGTTGATTTTAGATTTCTGATTTTAGATTTTAGCCTAAATCTCTGCAAAGATAAATGAATAATTTTAAACATAGCCCAAGGTTTCAACCTTGGGAGACAAAGATTGCGATATGGATTGCTCTCACAAGATTAAAACCTTGGGCCATGTTTCAAAACAAAAATCCCCATCACTTTTTTCAAAGCAATAGGGATTTTTAAAAAACAATCTAATTTTAAATGTGTGATATAATTAAACTCAATAACAAAGTTTTTTCAAACTTAAATTAACTTATATCACTTATATGGTTTAAGAAAATTATGCGTTGAAAATTTTCTCTTGATGACCAATACTTTCTTGGTGAATTGCTTTGAACATTCTCAAAACGAATTCTTCAGTAAGACCTTTTTTCTCACCTTCCAAAATCATTTTTCCTAAGATTTCGTTCCAACGGTTGTTTTGAAGAATTGCAACGTTTGCATCTTTTTTCACTTGACCAATTTCGTCAGCAACTTTCATACGTTTTCCTAATAACTCTAATAAGTTAGCATCTAAAACATCGATGTTAGCTCTTAATTTAGTCATTTTTTGGCTGTACTCATCTGTAGTATCGTCTGTTTTTCTGATAGTCAAATCTTTGATGATTTGTTTCAAAGCATCTGGAGTTACTTGTTGTGCAGCATCAGACCAAGCATTGTCTGGATCGATATGCGTTTCGATGATCATACCATCGTAGTTCAAATCTAAAGCCTCTTGAGTTACTTCGAAAATCATTTTACGATCTCCAGTAATGTGAGATGGATCAATGATTAATGGTAAATCAGGGAATTTGTTTTGCAATTCGATAGCAATTTGCCATTCTGGAATGTTTCTGTATTTTGTTTTTTCGTAAGTAGAGAAACCTCTGTGAATAACACCTAATTTCTCAATTCCAGCCATGTGTAAACGCTCAACACCACCTAACCATAAAGCTAAATCTGGGTTTACTGGATTTTTCACCAAAACAATTTTATCAGTTCCTTTTAATGTATCTGCAATTTCTTGAACTGCGAAAGGGTTTGCAGTTGTACGTGCACCAACCCATAAAACGTCGATATCGTATTCTAAAGCTAATTTACAGTGAGCTGCAGTTGCAACTTCAGTTCCCATTAATAAACCAGTTTCAGCTTTTGCTTTTTGTAACCATTTTAATCCAATTTCTCCAATACCTTCAAATCCTCCCGGACGAGTTCTTGGTTTCCAGATTCCAGCTCTGAATACGCTTACTTTTGAATCTTTTAATTCGTGAGCGATTTTCAAAACTTGATCTTCAGTTTCTGCACTACAAGGTCCAGCTATCACAAGTGGGTGATTTAAATTGAAATCTTCTAACCACTTTCTCATTTCTTTCTTATTTTCCATCTTAATTCTAATTTTACTTTTTAGTTGTTGTTAATCCGTTTAGTATTTCTTTTATTTTATTTGTGCTTTCCATTTCTTCAAAAATGGCGTTATAATCTTCTTCTTTCAGCAAATCCCTAAACCGACTAAGGTTTGAGATATAAGCTTCTAATGTTTCCAGAACGTGTTCTTTATTTTGTTTAAAAATCGGCGTCCACATGGCTGGCGAACTTTTTGCTAAACGAACGGTACTTTCAAATCCACTTCCCGCCATGTCAAAAATATCCTGTTCGTCTTTTTCTTTGTTCATTACCGTTTTCCCAAGCATAAACGAACTAATGTGCGATAAATGCGAAACATAAGCAATGTGTTTATCATGTGAAACAGGATCCATATATCGAATTCTCATTCCAATTGAAGTAAAAAGATTTAATGCTTTCTCCTGTAATTTAAAAGCTGTCTTTTCGACTTCACATATAATATTTGTTTTCCCTTGAAACAAACCTCTTATTGCCGCCGATGGTCCTGAAAACTCAGTTCCGGCAATTGGATGCGTTGCAATAAAATTTCTTCTCTTCGGGTGATTGGCTACTGCTTCACAAATTGGTTTTTTAGTCGATCCAACTTCAAAAACAATTGTTTTATCTCCCACTGCATCCAGAACTTTAGGCAAAACTGTCAGCGCTACATCTACTGGAACCGATACAATTACAAAATCTGCTTTTTGTAAATCTTCAAAGCTTCCTGCTTCGTCAATAACTCCTAAATCAATTGCTTGCTGCAAATGCTGTTCGTTACTGTCGATTCCTAAAATAGTCGCATCAGGATAACGACCTTTGATGTCTAACACCATTGAACCGCCTATTAACCCTATTCCTATTACGTATACTTTCATAATTTTTTAAAATTCAAAGTTTTAAAATTCCAAATTCCAACTTTTGATCTTCTGTCACCCTGAGCGGAGTCGAAGGGCGCTCCCATTGGCACGTGGCTTCGACTTCGCTCAGCCTGACAATCTATGTCAAAAAATCTTTATTCTTGATTCTAAAATCTTAATACTAAAATCGATCAATCGCTTCTTGTACTTTTTCTTCTTTTACACACAATGAGAATCTGATATAACCTTCGCCGTTGCTTCCAAAAATGGTTCCCGGTGTAATGAAAATATGTTTCTCATATAATATTTCGTCAATGAACTTCTCTGCTGATTCTATTCCTTCTGGAAGTTTTGCCCAAACGAACAATCCAACTCCTTCTTTATATACTTTGCAGTTTAATTTTTCTGCAAGTTTTTCAGTCAACTCTCTACGGCGTTTGTAAATTTTGTTCTGATCTTCAAACCAAGATTTATCACATTTTAAAGCTGCAATTGCTCCTTTCTGAATTCCGTAGAACATCCCGCTGTCCATGTTGCTTTTTACTTTTAGAACCGCATCGATAATTTCAGGATTTCCTAAAACCATTCCGACTCTCCAGCCTGCCATGTTGAATGTTTTACTTAAAGAGTTTAATTCTAAAGCCACATCTTTTGCGCCTTCAACCTGCAATAAACTCATCGGATTATCATTCAAAACAAAACTATACGGATTATCATTAATCAATAATATGTTGTGTTTTTTAGCAAAAGCAACCAATTTTTCAAATAACGCTAAACTTCCTCTCGCTCCTGTCGGCATGTGTGGATATCCCAGCCACATTAATTTTACTTTCGAAAGATCTAATTTTTCTAAAGCTTCGAAGTCTGGTTCCCATGCATTTTCTTCTTTCAAATCATAATAAACCGGAACTGCTTCTACCAAATTGGTTACCGAAGTATAAGTAGGATAACCTGGATTCGGAATTAAAACGTGATCGCCTGGATTTAAATATGCAAGCGAAATATGCATTATTCCTTCTTTTGAACCCATAAGAGGTAAAATCTCATTATTCGGGTTCACTTCAACACCAAACTGATTTTGATAAAAATCTGCCATCGCCTGCCTCATTTCTGGTAATCCCTGATAGCTTTGATAACCATGTCCGTTTTCGTCTTGAATTGCCGCGGCTACCGCTTCAATTACTGCTTTCGACGGACTCAAATCAGGGCTTCCAATTCCCATATTGATGATCGATTTTCCTTCAGACATCAGTTGTCTTACTTCTCTTAGTTTTGATGAGAAGTAGTATTCTTCAACTGTGTCTAATCGTTTTGCTGTTGTAATCATTTTTTATTTGCTTTAGGCCGTAAGCTTTAGGCTTTAGGCTCTTTTTAAACTTTTTAATTTGCTTTTTCTGACTTTAAGACTTTCGACTTTCAAACTTTAAGACTCACTTAAAGGTTTCGTGTTTTTATATTCTCCCAACACTTTAAAATATTCTGCCATTATGTTTAATAATGCTTTGGCTTTTGCAAAGTCTTCGTATTTCTCGAATGTTACGTCTACGAAGAAAGAATATTTCCAAGGTGTTTCAATTTTTGGAAGCGACTGGATTTTTGTCAAATTCAGTTTGCAATCGCTCATTACATTCAAAACTGCTGCTAAGCTTCCTCTTTTGTGATCTAATTCAAATTTCACAGAAGCTCTGTTGATTTCGCTTTCTGGCAGAAATGAATTTTGTTTTTTAATGATTACGAAACGAGTCATATTGTTTTTGATCGTTTGAATCGATGATACAATAATATCAAGATCGTACATTTCTGAAGCTGTTACACTCCCAATCGCAGCAATTCCAGTTAATTGTTTTTCCTGAATTCTTCTCGCTGTTTCTGCTGTATCTTTATCCTCAACCAATTTGATATTTGGATATTGCTTCAAGAAATCCATACACTGCAAAAGTGCCATTGGGTGTGAATGAACTTCTCTGATATCTTCAATTTTCTGACCTTTTAAAGCCATTAAATTCTGCTGAATATTTAAATAATGCTCTCCAATAATGTGCAAATTATTCTTGTCGATCAAGGCATAATTTGGAATAATCGGGCCAGCAATAGAGTTTTCAATCGCCATTACAGCCTGATCAGATTTTCCGGCAATAAGGCTGTCGATCAATTCTTCAAAAGATAAGCATTCATCAATATCTACATTTTCAGAGAAATACTCTTTCACAACCTGATGATGAAATGATCCTTTAATACCTTGTATTGCAATTTTCGTTGTCATATAGTCAAAAAAAAATCCTGATTTGCATCAGGATTGTATATTAGTTTTATTTGTCTTAAAATTTGATCTCAAATAACCATAGCACAATCCTGACTTCTACTAAAGAAGAAATAAAAGTTGTTGCTAAAATAAAAACGGTTAGTTGCCATTTTGTTTGTGTTATTTTTTAAATTCTCTGCGAATGTATAAATTATTTTTAGTGCGCCAAAAAAAAGATTGCATTTTATGAAACAAAAAAGGATTTCTTAACAAATTTAGCAGGTTTTGTATGATAATATAAAAAAATCGGCTTAAAATGAGAATATTAAATCGAGGTTTAGAGGTTCTGAGATTCTAAGGCGCTAAGCTTTTTTGCCACGAATTCACGAATTAGCGTAAATCCTTATTGTTATTTAATTCAAATTGCACAAATAATACTTCAACATTTGACATTCTAGCGAAGGCGAAATCTCAACAAAGATTGAGCAAGAATTTACCTTTCTCAAAACAAAAATTCATCTAAAAACCCCTTGTTTTCATCAATATACAAAAAATAGTTTCCAACTTTTATTTGATTATTTTGAAGTTCTAATTTAATTTCAATACATGGCGTTGGAATAAAATCGTGATCTATTAAAATTGAAATAGATTTTGAAATGATTTTATCAAAGCTAGTATTTAACTCATTGGAATCTATATTCGCCAAATAGTCATTAGCTAATTTATAATAATCATTTTTGTTTTTATGAACCAAACTCAAATCCATTTTTTACAGCTATTTATCTTTTAATAGAATCAAACGTTTGTTGTGTCATTAGTTTTTTCTTAATCATAACCTTAAACCAGTCTTCTAATTTTTCTTTTTCCTTTTTATCTATTTTGCTAATATCTATTTGAGGGAAATTCGAATAATCAATATGGTATTTCTCTAAAAAAGCTGAATAATAATCAGAATAAGCCCTTTCATAATTAAATTTCTCGGCCATGATTTTTGAATACACCATAACACTATCTGTACTTTCGCTAAAACAACAATCTTTAAAACCATAATAAAGCTCATCATAAGCATCCAAATCGCCACGCTTTTTAACTCTACTAATCAAGGTGTCATAATTTGTTGTCATAGCACTTATTGTCGTCACTTCATCTTGATCAATTTCTTCTGGTATTTCGGCTTGTACTTGTGTCTGTTCTACCTTTTCCTTACATGAAAAAAGGCATAATAAAAAAATCAAAGCTAAAACTCTATTCATCATAAATTAAATTAATATTTTAAACAAAAAAGCAGTTATCAAAATAATAACTGCTTTCTATATAATTGAGAATAAATCTCTCTCTTTTTATTCTATTTTCTTTCTTCTAAAAAAGATTAAGATCCACACATTTCACAATCCTCTGGATCTGCTGCTTGTGCTTTCAATAGCATTGCTTTGTAATCTTCAACACTTATTGCTTCACTTTCTTGAACTAAAGATGGAGTTTCTTCTTTTTTATCGTTGTTTAATGTGAATTTAATCGCGTCTACAGCCGCTTTTGTTCTTAAGTAATACATTCCTGTTTTTAAACCAGATTGCCAAGCATAGAAGTGCATTGACGTCAATTTAGAATAGTTTGCATCTTGCATGAACAAGTTCAACGATTGAGACTGATCAATAAAGTAACCTCTTTGGCGAGACATATCGATAATATCTTTCATCGACATTTCCCAAACTGTTTTGTAAAGATCTTTTAGATCTTGCGGAATAATATCAATATTTTGAATCGATCCATTATGACGCATAATTTCTTGTTTCAATGACTCGTTCCATAAACCTAATTTTACTAAGTCTTCTAGTAAATGTTTGTTTACTACGATGAACTCTCCAGACAATACACGACGTGTATAGATGTTTGAAGTATACGGTTCGAAAGCTTCGTTATTTCCTAAAATTTGAGAAGTTGAAGCTGTTGGCATTGGCGCAACTAATAAAGAGTTACGAACTCCGTGCTCCATAACTTCTTTTCTTAAAGAAGCCCAGTCCCAACGACCAGATAATTCCTCATCTTTCATTCCCCACATGTTGTATTGGAATTCTCCTTGTGACATTGGTGAACCTGCAAAAGTTGAGTATGGCCCTTCTTCTTTCGCCATTTCCATAGAAGCGGTTACAGCTGCAAAGTATAATGTTTCGAAAATTTCTTGGTTTAAAGCTTTAGCTTCATCACTTGTAAATGGCATACGAAGCATAATAAAAGCATCTGCTAAACCTTGTACTCCTAACCCAACTGGACGGTGACGCATGTTAGAATTTTCAGCTTCTTGTACCGGATAGTAGTTTCTGTCGATTACTTTGTTCAAGTTACGAGTTACACGTTTTGTAACATTGTAAAGCGCTTGGTGATCAAATTGTCCGTTTTCAATGAACATTGGTAATGAGATTGAAGCTAAGTTACAAACTGCAATTTCATCTTTAGAGGTAAACTCCATAATCTCAGTACACAAGTTAGAAGAACGAATTGTTCCTAAATTCTTGTGGTTCGATTTACGGTTTGCCGCATCTTTGTACAACATATATGGTGTTCCTGTCTCAATTTGAGATTCTAGGATTTTCTCCCACAATTCACGAGCACGGATTGTTTTTCTTCCTTTTCCTTGGAATTCATAATCAGTATATAAAGCTTCGAATTCATCTCCGTAAACATCATATAATCCTGGACATTCGTTCGGACACATTAAAGTCCAAGTTGAATCTTCCTGAACACGTTTCATGAATAAATCTGAAGTCCACATCGCGAAGAATAAATCTCTTGCACGCATTTCTTCTTTTCCGTGGTTTTTCTTCAAATCCAAGAAATCAAAAATATCAGCATGCCAAGTTTCGATATAAATCGCAAAACTTCCTTTACGTTTTCCTCCACCTTGATCTACATAACGAGCTGTATCGTTGAATACTCTCAACATCGGAACAATTCCGTTTGAAGTTCCGTTTGTACCACGAATGTAAGATCCAGTTGCACGAACGTTATGAATAGAAAGTCCGATTCCTCCCGCAGATTGCGAGATTTTTGCTGTTTGTTTTAATGTATCATAAATACCATCAATACTATCATCTTGCATTGCCAAAAGGAAACAAGAAGACATTTGAGGTTTTGGAGTTCCTGCGTTGAACAACGTTGGTGTTGCATGCGTAAAGAACTTTTTAGACATTAAATCGTACGTTTCAATTACTGATTTTAAATCGTCTAAGTGAATACCAACAGATACACGCATTAACATGTGTTGTGGACGCTCAACAATTTTTCCGTTTATTTTAAGAAGATAAGAACGCTCTAAAGTTTTGAAACCAAAGTAATCGTAATTAAAATCTCTTGTATAAATAATATGAGAATCTAAAAAAGCAGCATTATCCTGAATTACTTTGTACACATCGTCAGCAATTAACGGCGCATCTTGTCCGTTTCTTGGGTTTACGTAGTTGTACATATCTTTCATCGTTTCTGAGAAAGATTTTTTAGTATTTGAATGTAGATTAGAAATAGCTATACGAGCTGCTAATTGAGCATAATCTGGATGCGCAATTGTCATAGAAGCCGCTGTTTCTGCTGCAAGATTATCCAACTCAGAAGTCGAAACCCCATCATACAATCCTTCGATAACTCTCATGGCTACCTTAACTGGATCTACAAGCTCGTTTAAGCCGTAACACAATTTTTTGATTCTTTCTGTAATCTTATCAAACATTACGGGCTCTCTGTGGCCATCTCTTTTTACTACATACATAAGCTTACCTTTTATAGTTATTGAAAAAATGAAAGTAACTAGAGAACGAACTCTAGCACTTAAACATTGCGTGTTTTTAAATTAATTTTAGAGAATTACCAAATTCTCAATAGTTACTCGTTTCAAATTCGAAAATCGAATTTAAATGCGTCAAAAATTGCTATTGAACCTGCGACTTGGGGAAAGAGATTCAACCTTAAAATATTTTTGTAATCTTTTTTTAGCGTCTCTTGAAGAGTAGACGCTAAAAGTATTTTTGTTGTCTAAAAATCTGCATCAAATGAAATTTTCTGAGCATCGCTGTCGTTGTTCATCACACCTGACTTTTGATACTCTGCAACACGTTTTTCAAAGAAATTAGTTTTTCCTTGAAGAGAAATCATGTCCATGAAATCAAACGGATTCGCTGATCCATACACACGCTCGCAACCTAATTCTACTAATAATCTGTCAGCAACAAATTCTAAATATTGCGTCATTAAAGCAGCGTTCATACCAATTAAACTTACCGGAAGAGATTCTGTAACAAATTGTCTTTCGATATCTAAAGCATCAACGATGATTTCTTTAATTCTATCTTTTGGCACTTTGTTTACCAAATGGTGATTATGCAAGTGAACAGCAAAATCACAGTGTACGCCTTCGTCACGAGAAATCAACTCATTAGAGAAAGTTAAACCTGGCATAAGTCCACGTTTTTTCAACCAATAAATTGAACAGAAAGCACCTGAGAAAAAGATTCCTTCAACTGCAGCAAAAGCAATAAGTCTTTCAGCAAAAGAATCTGACTCGATCCATTTTAAAGCCCATTCTCCTTTTTTAGCAATTGCAGGGAATACTTCTAAAGCATTAAACAATTCTGTTTTTTCTGCTTCGTCTTTAACGTAAGTATCAATTAATAAAGAATAAGTCTCACTGTGGATATTCTCCATCATGATTTGAAATCCGTAGAAAAATTTAGCTTCAGCATATTGAACTTCGTTTACAAAGTTCTCAGCAAGGTTTTCGTTTACGATTCCGTCAGAAGCCGCAAAGAATGCTAAAATATGCTTAATGAAATATCTTTCGTCGTCATTAAGTTTATTATTCCAATCTGTCAAGTCTTGGTGTAAATCTATTTCTTCAGCAGTCCAGAAACTAGCTTCCATTTTTTTATACCATTCCCAAATATCATGATGTTTGATAGGAAAAATAACGAAACGATTTTTGTTTTCTTGTAAGATTGGTTCTACTTGAGACATGACAATTTTTATTTAATTTTTATATCGAATTTTTTGCTAATTCAATAGACTACAAAGATTGTCAATTAACCCCAAAAATAAAAGTCAAACTTATTCACAATCTGACGTAGTTTTTAACAAAGCTATTTTTTTGAAACATTTTTCATACAATAATCAATTTACTGCAAATGAATCATTTATAACAAATAATTAGGTCTCATAGCCCGTAAAATATAGACTTTTAAATATAAAAAACAAGAAATTTTGAATAGTTTTAAAAAGTTTTTTTTGAGTCAAAATTTTATTTTTTTGAGTCAAAAAAGCGCATAAAAAAAGCCTATTAAATAGGCTGATTTTTTTATGAATTTTTATGCTCTTCGGCTACTTTTTCGAGTTCCAAATACCAATCTTCACCAAAGCGTCTAATCAACGCCTCTTTCACAAATTTGTAAACCGGAACTTCTAATTCTTTTCCTAACGAACAAGCATCATCGCAAATATCCCATTTGTCATAATTAACGGCAGCAAATTCTGTGAAGTCTTTTACGCGAATTGGATATAAATGACAAGAAACAGGTTTTTTCCAATCAACCACACCTTGGTTATAAGCTTGCTCGATTCCACAAAGCGCAGTTTTTCCGTCAAAAATCACATACGCGCAATCTTTATTGTCAATAAGCGGAGTTTCTAAATCGCCATCGGTTCCTTTTACCCAAGTTCCCTGCGCTTCGATTGCCTCTATTCCTTCTTTTCTTAAAAAAGGTTTTACTTTAGGATAGATTTCTTCTAATATTTTGGTTTCAGCCTCATTTAAAGGCGCGCCCGCATCTCCATCAACACAACAAGCTCCTTTACAAGCAGACAAGTTGCACACAAATTCTTTTTCCAGAATGTCTTCTGAAATAATAGTTTTACCTAACTGAAACATGATACTAAATACTGTAAATTTTAAAATGCAAAGATAGTCAAAGAAAGCAGATATTCATTGTCAAAAATTTAACCGCAAAGTTCGCAAAGATTTACGCAAAGAATCGCAAAGATTATTTTAATAAGATCCCAAACAATTAATGAAACTTTGCGAACCTTGCAAAACACTTTGCGTGCTTTGCGGTTAAACCTATTATAACTTTTACTAAATGCAAAAGAAAACAACAATTGTTACAAATATCACTTTTTTAACCAGTAAAACGTGTTTTTATAACAAAAATACATTGTAACGAAAAAACACCTAACTTTATTAACTACTTTTGCAGCAGTTTTTTAAACCCTAAAAATTAAAGCGATATGTTAGAAATCGATTTTAAAGAAATCATTACCGTTAGTATGGTGCTTTTTGCCGTAATTGATATTGTTGGTTCAATTCCGATTATTGTAAATTTGAGAGCTAAAGTCGGACACATCGAATCTGAAAAAGCTTCTATTGTTGCTGGAGCTATTATGATTGTTTTCCTTTTTGTTGGAGAAGGTTTGCTAAACTTAATTGGTATCGATGTTCATTCGTTTGCCGTTGCCGGATCTTTCGTTTTATTCTTTTTGGCGCTAGAAATGATTTTAGGAATCAGAATCTATCGTGACGAAGAACCAGGATCTGCCTCTATTGTGCCTTTGGCTTTTCCTTTAATTGCTGGAGCAGGAACAATGACAACTTTATTATCGCTTCGATCTCAATTTCATACTATTAATATTATCATAGCAATTGTGCTAAATATTATCTTGGTTTATATTGTTTTGAAGTCTTCTAAAAAAATCGAAAATTTACTAGGAGAAAACGGACTTGGCGTGGTTCGCAAGACATTTGGAGTAATACTTTTGGCGATTGCTGTTAAATTATTCGCTGCTAATGTTAAAGGTTTGTTTGTCTAAAATTTATTTTTATACATTTACCCCGTAAAATTTCTAAAATACAACTTTAAGGCATATTTCCCCATAAAGTTTTACTTTATTATTTTAGGCAAAAACAAAACAACCTTATGAAAATTTTCACTTCAATCTTAGTGCTTTTGGCATTAGCTTTAATCGTTTTTAATATTACGCTATTAGACTTTCAAAACCCTTTTCAAGGAGATAGTATGGTAGCTTTTATTGGAATCGCCGCTTCATTTTGCGCTGTTTTGATTCTTTTGATTTTTAGAATTTCGAAAAGAATTGAAGAAAAAATGAATGACAACAGATAATATGTTTGATGTTTTAATTATTGGCGGAGGAGTATCTGGAATGTCTTGTGCTCTTGTCTTAGGATCCGCAAAAAACAAAACTTTTGTTACTGACAAAAAAATCGGAATTTTTACTCATCAGAAAAATTCTTCTTTACAAGAGGCAATCTTTTATAACGCTTACGGAATTACTCCAGGAAAATTAGGTTCTGAACTTTTAACTGAAAGCACACAGGATTTAGCTACTACTTACCCACACATTACTCAGATTCCAAATGAAAAAGTAATGAAAATTGAGGGCAGTTACCCTGAATTTACCGTAGTGACCAACAAGAATTCATACAAAACAAAAAATATTGTGGTCGGAATTGGTTCTGCCAATACTTTCGACATTCAAGGTTTAATGCAATTTGTTGAACCGCACAAAAAAGCACTTCCAGAAAAACAACGAATTCAGCTTAAAAACGAAGATCATAAAGTCGCTGATGGCATTTATGTAATCGGAACTTTAGCTGGATGGAGAAGTCAATTGGCGATTGCTGCCGGAAGTGGCGCAGCTGTAGCAACCGATATTCTTACTTTATGGAATAACGGCACGCAAACTCACGCTCACGATAGTATTCGATAATTTTTTCTTTTTAAACCATTAAAGACATTAAGTTAATTAAGCTTTTGTCTTAATACACTTTACTTAAAGCTACATTAAGAATTGATATAAAAAAACCATTAAAAGATTAGAAAATTAGCGCAAAGCTTAATTAACTTAATCTCTTAATGGTTTATTTTTTTATTTATGTTTTGATTATTTAACCGAAACGATTTCTGTTACTTTAATATGGTTTTCTTCTTCAGTTTTCCATTTTTCTCCTTTTACAGCTACTACATCTCCAATTTTTAATTGTTTGTAGTTTTGAGGTCCGCCAACGTTTACAATGCTAATTGTCGCAAAATAAACTTCTTTTGCGTCTGTAGTAATTTTTGCTGTGTAGCCGTCTTTTCCTGCTTCAATAGCATCTACTTTTCCAGAAACTGTAGTATTAGTATCGTTTTTCATCGTTTTACAAGAAATTACAAAAGCCATTAAAATTGCCAGTAAACTTATTCTTTTTAAATTTTTCATGTTTTAAGATTTTAACCACAAAGAACGCAATGGAAAACGCGATGTTTGCTAAGTTTTATTTTAAGTTAATATTATTTTCCCAGCTTCAAACTTTATGCCAGCTGAACGCAGCTTCCTGCAATAACTTTCAAATTTTTGCCTACCTTTTTCCAGACTCTTATGTATTTGAAAACTCCATTAATCGGATGCTCACCATAAGATCCTTTTAACGCGACTGTAACGGCAACAACAGCCGAATTATCAATTATATTCACAATTTGATCGGATGCCTCCAGCGAATCTATTTTCATTTTCCCAGAACGGTACGATTGCAAATCAAACTCTTTTGTTATCGTTTGTCCGTCGGGCATATTGAACAATAAATCATCATGAAGAATTGTATCCAAAGCCAAAACATCCGATTTTTTAATGGCAGTTAGAAGTTCGATTTCTGCATTAACAACGGTTTCTATTTTCATGATATAAAGATTGAAGTTATTTCTTCGGAGTCAGAATTGTTTTTATCATGGCATCTTCTTTTAAGATTACATCATAATAATACAATTCTCCATACAGCTGTCGGGCAAATTCAGCAGTAATATAACGGTTTACTAGCGCTTTCGTTTTATCCAATTTCAAATCTAAACCTGTCATCAAGATATAATTCTTGAATTTCTTAAAATAAACATCTGAGGTTTTCATTTTAGCTAAAAACCCAGCAAAACTATCTCCTGCAAAAGCATTTCTATTTTTGTCTAATTCTTCAAAAACAAAATGCCCAACAATTCCCGTTTGCAACAAATACGCAACATTTTCATTTCCGTGCTCTGCTTCCATTGGAACAAAAATATCCGGAACGATTCCGCCGCCGCCATAAACGATTTTACCTTTCGGAGTTTTGAATTTTAAAGAATCAGCCACTTTTATACTGTCTTTTGCATACAATTCGCCAGTTGCAATTCTAGATTCAGATTCTTTAAAATATTCTTCGTTTCCTTTTTTATACGGTTTTTGAATCGATCTTCCTGTTGGAGTATAATAACGTGCTACAGTCAATCTTACTGCAGATCCGTCGTTAAAATCCATTTCTCTTTGAACCAAACCTTTTCCGAAAGAACGACGACCAACGATAGTACCACGGTCATTATCTTGAATTGCTCCTGCTAAGATTTCACTTGCAGAAGCGCTATTTTCATTAATTAGAACATAAACTTTTCCCGTTTCAAAACTTCCTGCTTTTGTCGCATACGTTTTTTCAGTAGAACCGTTTTTGCTTTTCGTAAAAACGATTAATTGTTTGTCTTTCAAAAATTCATCGGCAATTGCAATCGCTTCTTCCATATAACCACCGCCATTATCGCGAAGGTCAATTACAAGCGACTGAATTCCTTTTTGTTTTAATCTAGTTAAACCCGTTTTGAATTCGTTGAAAGTAGTTTCGGCAAAACGGTTTATTTTGATATAACCCACATTATCTCCAACTAATAAAGAAGCATCAACACTCTTAATCGGAATAATATCTCGTTTTACTTTAAACTTTAATTTCTTTTGTTCTGATTTTCTAAAAACAGTCAATTCGATTTCTGAACCTTGAAGGCCTTTTAACTTAGAAAACAAACTATCCGAAGGCAGTTTTCTGCCGTATAATTTGGTTTTTCCAGCGAATAAAATTCGATCGCCAGATTTTATTCCAGCTTTTGCTGAAGGTCCGTTTTCAACTGGCTTTATAATCGCAACCGAATCTTTATACATATAAAAATTGATTCCGATTCCGACGAAATCACCTTTCATGCTTTCGGCAACCTCAGCTTGTTCGCTTGGCGGAATATAAACGGAATGCGGATCTAATTTGGAAAGAATATTATCGACCGTAAGGTTTACAATCGAATCGGTATTGACACTATCAACATATTCTGTATTGATAAAATCAATGAGTTTATTAAGTTTGGTTTTAGAGTAATTTTTAGCCAAAAGCTGGTCACTTGCAGGAGCATTCATCACGCTACCAGCAATTGTTCCAAGAGCAAAAGTCGCTCCTATCACCATTGGCAAATATTTCGGATTAAATTTCATTACTCTTCCAAAACAGGAATATGTTGTACTTCGACACCTGCTTTAATTAAAAATTGAATTCCAGAATCATCTCTGTATCCATCTTTATACACCACTCTTTTTATTCCAGATTGGTGTATTAATTTGCTGCATTCTTTACAAGGCGAAAGTGTGATATACAACGTTGCGCCTTCACAAGATTGAGTCGATCTGGCCACTTTTAGAATTGCATTCGCTTCAGCGTGCAAAACATCCCAGCGTGTTAATCCATCTTCGTCTTCGCAGCAATTTTCAAATCCAGACGGTGTTCCATTATAACCGTCAGAAATGATCATCCTGTCTTTTACGATAATTGCACCAACCTGTTTGCGTTTACAGTAAGAAAGCAGGCTCCACTCTTTTGCAATTCGCAGATATGCTTTATCGTATTTATTCAGCTTTTTTACTTCCATTTAAATTTATCTGTTCCAAATTGGGCTTTCAATAATCATCGGAATTACAACTCCAATAATAAAAGCCGACATTACAAGCGCCCAGTCGCGTTTTGAAAAACGGAAAACTGTCTGCACTATATATGAAATTACCAGAACAACAAAAACCACAACTAACTGCGCAGCTTCTATTCCTAAGGCAAACTCTCCCAAAGGTAACAATTTTGAGGTTGCAGAACCTCCTAAAATTGTTTTGAAATAATTAGAAAAACCTAGTCCGTGAATAATTCCAAAGAATAAAGTTATGAAAAATACCAGATTTACGCCATCATTTTTTGAGGTCTTTCCTGCCGTAAACAAATGATAAAGAGCTGTTATAAGAATTGTAATAGGAATCAGGAATTCTACAATATTCACTTTTATGGCAATAATGTCGTAAACAGAAAGAATTAGAGCCAAAGTATGGCCAATTGTAAAAAGTGAAACCAATAAAAAAATCCTTTTCCAGTCTTTAAATAAATACGGAACGGTTAAGGCGATTAAAAAAAGAACGTGATCGTAAGCATTGATATCTAAAACGTGTTTTAATCCTATTTGAAAATAAATCCAAAATTGTGACATAGGTATATTGTAATTAAATAATTAGGGGCTGTAAACTTACGATTAATTTTGATACTTAAAGATTAGCACAACTAAATCCTGCAATAAAAATAAGTTAAATTTTATGAGAATTTTAAAATCGATAATTTAAAAATAAGGCTATATTTGTTTAACAAAAACTTTACAATTATGTCATTTTCAGAATTATTTGATAGCGAATTCAAACAAAGAAACAAAGGACACTTTTCTGCTATTGTTCGTGTAGCGTTAGCTGATGGAGTGGTATATCCAGAAGAAAAAGACTTCTTAGACAAATTGGCTTCTCGCTTAGAGATTACAGAGTCTGAATATGAAGAAATTCTTAGTGATCCTTTAAAGTATCCTATTAACCCGCCATACTCTTATGTGCAGCGTTTGGAGCGTTTGTATGACCTAACCCGTATGGTACATGTTGACCATCATCTAGAAGACAAACAAGAAGTGCTTCTAAAAAAGATAAGTGTTGCTCTTGGATTTACGCCAAGTAACGTAGATTATATCATTGCAAAAGCATTGTCTCTAGTAGACAAAAAAGTAGATGCTGATACTTTTATCTACGAAATGCAGCATATGCATAAATAATAGTTTTCGGTTTTCGGTCTCAGTTTACAGTTGATATCGAAAAATTGAAATGAATTTTAAATTATAAACCCGATAGTTTTCAAACAACTATCGGGTTTATTTTTTTTTACTCTATTTTGCTTGGGTGATATTTATGCTACTAAAATAATTACCGGCCTGCAGACCTATTCTAAGCAATCTTTCTTTATTGGTTGTGTTTTTATTCATGGTGATGATTAATGTATTCCCATTTTTCTTTTCTAATTGAAAATCATCATTCTTAAAAAGAAAATTCTCTGCAATAAAATTTACATCGCCTTTGGGAATCGACACTTTGTCCATCATAAATTCACTTACCCACCACCCTTTACGCTTTGTTGTAATAGTAATTGTATTCTGCTCTGCAGTAAATGTTGTCTCTTTTTGAGACAGTTCAATTTCATCGCCTGAAGGACCCTGTTTATCCGAATCGCAAGAGACAAATAAAAGCGAAAACATTCCGAAAAGAAAAATAAGTAATTTTTTTTTCATAATACTTTTTTTGGTTTGATTAGTTACAAATGGTATTTTAAAGAAACTAAATTAATCAATAATTTCGTATAAATATCGTTTTATTTTTAAGATTAAAAAAGACACAAATGGTTGCGTCTTTTATCAAAAAAACCGATAGTTTTAAAGCTATCGGTTTTGTTTTTAATATATACTAAAATACTTAATTAGCCTCTGACATAAATTCTTCAGCTTTTTCTACCATTTTATAACTTCCGCAGAAGAAAGGCACTCTTTGATGAAGTTCTGTTGGCTGAATTTCCATAATTCTTCCAAAACCATCTGTTGCTTTTCCTCCCGCTTGTTCTGCTAAAAATGCCATCGGATTACATTCGTACAACAAACGTAATTTCCCTTTTGGTGCTTTTGAACTTGTTGGATAAATATATACACCGCCTTTAATCATATTTCGATGAAAATCGGCTACCAAACTTCCGATGTATCTCGAAGTGTAAGGTCGGTCTTCTTCTTCTCGCTGGCAGTATTTAATATAATTTTTTACGCCCTGCGGAAAATGAACATAATTCCCCTCGTTTACCGAGTAAATATTTCCATTTTCTGGAAATTTCATGTTTGGGTGCGAAAGGTAAAATGTACCAATCGCAGGATTTAGTGTAAAACCATTCACCCCATGTCCAGTTGTATAAACAAGCATTGTTGAAGTTCCATAAATTACATAGCCTGCTGCAACTTGATTGATTCCCGGTTGTAAAAAATCCTCGCTAGTTACCGGAGTTCCTATTGGAGTAATTCTTCTGAAAACAGAAAAAATAGTTCCCACAGAAACATTTACATCAATGTTTGAAGATCCGTCAAGCGGATCCATTAAGATCACGTACTTATTATTATGACAGTTGTCGCTCCCCTGAACTGTTATAAAATCGTCGTTTTCTTCAGAAGCAATACCACAGACAATCTCACGGTTTATTAACGTCTGGATAAATACTTCGTTTGCATAGACATCTAATTTTTGCTGGTCTTCTCCTTGAACATTTTGCTCGCCAGCGGCGCCAATAATGTCTACTAAACCTGCTTGATTAACTTTATGATTGACAACCTTTGCTGCCAAACGTATCGAGTTAATAATTCGGGAAAGTTCTCCCGACGAATACTGAAATGCTTTTTGGTGCTCAATAATAAACTCTCCCAGTGTTTTATTGCGTTCTTCCATTGCTAAATCGTTATAGTTTTATTTTTAAGTCACAAATATCGTCTATTTTGTGAGAATGATTTAAAAATTATTTTGTTAGTTTGTTACTATTGTATATTTGCTAATAATCTGCAAAAAGCAACGGCTAAAACGTTACTTTTTTAGATATTAAATAGTTAAAAATAGGAATATATGAATATTAGAAAAGGAAATCCTGAAGACATGAAATCGGTGTTAGGGCTTATTCAGGAGCTGGCAATATTCGAAAAAGAGCCTGATGCGGTTGTCATAACAGAGGAAGATTTGATACGTGACGGTTTTGGAGAAAATCCATTATTTCACGTTTTTGTAGCAGAGATTGAAAACGAAGAAAAACAAAAAGAAATTGTTGGAATTGCATTATATTACTATCGCTATTCTACCTGGAAAGGAAAAACAATACATCTTGAAGATTTGATTGTAAAAGAAAAGATGCGCGGCACTGGTTTAGGTTCTGCTCTTTATGCAGAAATCATGAAGCAAGGAAAAAGAGATAACGTAAGAAGAGTAGAATGGAATGTTTTGGATTGGAATACTCCAGCAGTAAAATTCTATGAAAACTCAGGCGCAAAAATTCTTGACGAATGGAGAGTCGTTCAAATGGATGAAGCAGGTGTTAAAGCATTTTTAGAAAAATTATAAAAAAATAGCCACAGATTATTAAGATTAAAAGGATTTAAAATCAGTGAAAATCATTTTAATCTGTGGCAAAAAGACAAATAAAGATTTCGCCTCAAATCTGAAATCAAAAATCAAAAATCTATAAATTAAAAAATGAGAGTATTTAAATTTGGAGGAGCATCGGTAAAAGATGCAGATGGAATTAAAAACGTATACGACGTTTTACAAAAAGTAGGTTACGAAGACGTGATTCTTGTAGTTTCGGCTATGGGAAAAACAACAAATGCTCTTGAAGTTGTAATCAAGAATTACTTTGAAAAATCGACAGAATTAAATTCTTCTGTTCAGGAAATCAAAAAATATCACAATCAAATCTTATTAGATTTGTTTGAAGACGAAAATCATGAGGTTTTTGCTGCTGTAAATGCTCAGTTTGCCGAACTAGAATATTTCTTAGCTCATAATAAATCTCCAAATTACAACTTCGTTTACGATCAAGTGGTAAGTTTTGGTGAATTGATTTCGACTAATATTTTAAGTCATTTTATGAATTTCATGGGAATTCAGACGCAATGGCTTGACGTTCGTAATTTCATTAAAACAAATGCAAATTACAGAGATGCAGAAGTTGATTGGGAAACGACTCAACAAAACATCAGCAAAAATGTACCAAGAAAACAATTAAACATTACTCAAGGTTTCTTAGGTGCAGACGAAAACAACTTTACAACAACTCTTGGTCGTGAAGGTTCTGATTATACTGCCGGAATTTTTGCTTATTGCTTAAATGCTGAAAGTGTAACAATCTGGAAAGACGTTCCTGGAGTTATGAATGCGGATCCGCGTTATTTTGAAAATGCGAGTTTGTTAAACCAGATTTCTTATCGTGAAGCAATCGAGTTGGCATTTTACGGCGCAACGGTTATTCACCCAAAAACATTACAGCCTTTACAGAAAAAAGAAATTCCTTTATATGTAAAATCATTCGTGAATCCTTTATTAAAAGGAACTTGCGTTTCTAAAGGTGTTGACTTAGAACCACAATATCCATGTTTTATTGTAAAAAGAGAACAGCTTTTAATCTCGCTTTCTTCTATTGATTTCTCTTTTATTATGGAAGAAAACATCAGTGAGATTTTCGGATTATTCCACGAATTTAAAATTAAAGTAAATTTAATTCAGAACTCTGCAATTAGTTTCTCTGTTTGCGTGGAAGATAAATTTGGAAATTTCCCAGAATTGAATGCGATTCTTTCTAAAAAGTTCAAAGTAGAATACAGCGAAAATGTAACCTTATATACAATCCGTCACTTTACAGAAGAGGCAGCACAAACTGTTGAAGCTAACAAAGAAGTTTTATTGAAACAAGTTAGCCGTGAAACCATGCAGATTGTAACCAAAGAATTAAGCTAATATTGCTTTACATAGGGTAATTATTTAATTCAAAAACTATTGAAAAGGCTTCACTTAACTTGTGAAGCCTTTTTTATTTCGAGAGAATTTTCTGTAACCCATTTATTTTTTGTTTATATTTACTTTTCATTTTTTGAAAAACGTATTTCAAGACAAATTAATTATCAGCGAATTACATTTTTCATTTACTAATTATAACTTAAAATGAGCAGGAAAAGCTTTTTACTTATTCTTATTATCTTTAGTATATTATTCATTGGTATAAATTTAAGTCCGTTACTTAGGAAAGATTTAAAAGACATTTCTTATTCTGATTTTAGATTAGTAATTGCTCCATTTTTAACTACAGTTGGAATTCTTATAACTTATACGGAACTGAAAAGAAGAAAAAACTAACAATTTATCGCGCTCTATTATTCTCCGACTGCTCAATTTCAGTTTTTTTATAAGTCGTCTTTTTTGAATTTCCAAAATTATAAGTCGCAATCAGTTTAAAGTAATTACTTGTATACGTTCGATGATAATAAATTTGGGTTTCTCCAACATTGTAATCTCCAGAAACCATAAACTTGTGGAAAATATCATTGGCTGAAAAATTAAGTTTTAAAGCGTCTTTAAAAAAGTTCCTCTCTATTCCTAAAGTTATTGTCGAACGACTGTTATCACTTCCCAAACCATAACTTCGATCGCTTAAATACCAAGCCAAAAGCTGCAACTTAAATAGTTTCGGAATCGTAAATGTATTATTCGAATACAAATAAAACTGTGGCGTTACGGGACTAAATTCGAATGCATAAAAATTATCTACAGATTTCTGCCAGCTTACATTTATCGTATTGATCGAATTCCACCATTTGAGATTAAAAGATCTTGAAAGTGAAGTGAAAAATGTATGCCCTTTTTCGAGATTTAAAGCTCTCAAAATATAGCTATTTGGTGTATCTCCACGTAAAGCGGCCGCAGAAATTGGATCAATTTTATAGGTGTATCCAATCTTGAAATCGAACTTTTTGTACATCGTGCCCATTTCAAAAGCATGCGTTTTTTCTGGAAGTAAATTCGGATTCCCTTCAATCGTAGTAAAAGGATCCTGATAAATTACATACGGATTTAAAGCTTGATATCTTGGTCTTGTAATTCTAGAAACATACGAAAAATGCCCTTTCCAGTCTTCTGAAAGATTAAAATTTAAAAGCACATTAGGAAAAAAATTGCTGTATGTTTTTTCAAACTTCTGAATTCCGTTGGCACTTGTAAACAAATTATAACTTGTTTTTTCAGCTCTTGCGCCAAACGAAAAATTGACTTTTTCGCCTAATGATCCAAGGTAGCTTAAATAGCCTGCAGCAATCTTTTCATTGTATTCAAAATCACTCGAAAGTTTATCATCCAATTCAAAATTTATATCATCATCTGAAATCAAGAAATCTGTTCCCGATTTTATAGTTGCTTGGCTGAACTTCGCTCCTATTTCTAGTTTAGTTTTTTCATTTATTTTCTTCGAATAATCAGCTTGAATTGCAAAAATATTGATCCTGCTTCCTACATTATTTTTCAAATATCTCTCAAAATCTGTTTCTTCAACAAAACTATTTTCTTCAATAAAATCTCTAATTGTTTGATTGTAATTTGAAAATTGCGACCCAATAAACAATGTTGAACCTTTTGCTGTTGTCAAATTATAATTCAGATTTATAAATTGATTTAGCAAAACATCATTTTTACTAACATCTGTTGCGTAAAAACTCTTCCCTAAATTATTGGTGATGGAATTTCGGCTTTCGACCATTCCTCCTAAATCATTTACATTTCCGCTATAAGCGAATGAAATATAATTGTCTGAGGAAAAACTATATTGAAGACCAAATCCGAAATTAGAATAATTATTAAATCTTCTTTTCCAATCGGTTGTCAATTCAGACTTCATGTAATCGTCTGGATTTGGACGTGTTCTTGTGGTGTACAATAATTCACGATTTCTTCCTAACTGCAAACCGTAATTAGTTATAAAAGAGAATTTCCCTTTAGAATAACTAAAATCTAAAAGCGAGTTGTAGCTCGTTCCGCCAAATTTAGAAACCGTTACATGCTGGCTTGCCGATCCCACAATATCGTTTCCGCTTTTTTTTTAGTAATGATATTAATTACCGCTTTTCCTTCGGCATCGTATCTTGAAGATGGATTCGAAATGACTTCAATTTTTTGAATCTGCGAAACTGGAATTGCAGCAAATCTTTCGTAATTAATCAAAACTCCATTAAGATAAATAATGGCTTCACCTTTTCCGAGAACACTGATTTCTCCATCGGCAACTACAACATTTGGAACTCTCGACAATAATTCGTTTACAGAACTGCTTGTTGCTAGAACAGTTCCGCCTACGTTGACATCTATATTTCCGTTTGTGCCATATTTTACTAATGAAGGCTGACTTTTAACAACAATTTCGTTTAACTGATTATGATCTTGCTTAATTATAGAATCCTGATCAGACCAAGGCGATGTTTTTTTTCCTATTAGCTTATCCTCTTCAACATAAGATTTATCTCGATTTTTTTTTCCAGATTGTCCTTTTGCTTCGATTGATGAAAAAATCAGGCAATAAATAGAAATGGCAACTACAATAATAAATTTCATAAACTTTTAAGATTAGCGGTTTGACTTTATTTGAAACAAAAGTCATCTGAAAATCTGTAAATAAGGTTTTAGAAATCGAAATCAGGAGTACGGATTTATAAATTCAAACTTTGGTTTAAGACTGCAAAGCCTGAATTTGATAGTTAAGCGGCGTTGTACCCGTATGTTTTTTGAATGCCGCAAAAAAGGTTGATTTGGAATTGAACCCAACATCATAACCAATAGATTCAAGAGTTAATTTATCGGTTGAAGTAATTATTTTACAAGCTTCGTTGATTCTAAATTCGTTTACAAAACTGGTAAAATTCTTTCCTAAGTTATTATTTAAAAACTGCGACAGTTGATGGCTAGAAATATTAATTTCTTGAGACAAATCTTGAAGTGTCAAATTCGGATTTTTATATAAACTCTTTTCAAACATGGCATTTTCTAATTTTTCTGACCACATTATGGCTTCTGCCGAATCTATTTTTTTATTCGAAATCTTTCCATTCAATAAAAATAAATCGTCGGTCTTTTTTCGGTACAAAAGAATCGAAATTCCTAAGTATAAAATGAATGAAAAAACCACTGCTCCGCTTATATAAGTTGCTGCAGAAGCTCCCATAATGGCTAAGAAATAAAAGAGGAATAAAAGAAAATTACCCAAAAACAACATTCCGAACCACATTTCTGACGGAGTTGTTTTTTCTTTTCTTTTCACAATTTTCTTCAAAACATTGCGAAGTTCATAACCTGAAAATACAATGTAAATAAACCACTGAAAATAAATAATTCTTATAAAGTAACGCCTCCAAAATTCTGGATACATTTCATAAGGATACAAGATACCAATTGCGACAATTAAAGTTCCCCAAAATGCTAGAATAAATTTCCATGATTTTGGCATTATCTGAACTTCATCTACTGCCGATTTTACGAAATAATACAAACAAGGTCCAATAAAGAAACAAGCTGTAAGTCCAAATTGAAGATACATTTTTGGCAATTCTGGATGGAAATAAACAAATACAGATTTTGCAATTCGGATACTTAATGCAAATAAAAGCGCGCCTAGAAAATAATTCGTCAAGTATTTTTTCTTGGTAAAAAAGAAGAAATAAACTCCGAGAATAATTCCGTTGAAAGCTCCCAAAGCACTAAAAAAGAATAAAAGTTCTTTGCTAGTATCCATAATTTAAGTCAGTTAAATCCTAAACAAAGCTAACAAGATTATTCTTAAATGAAAATAAATCAGTTAACTTTATACTAAGCTAATATGAGGTGAGTATATGAGAAATTTTAATGAACCGAGTGAAGAAACGAAAAACAAATGGCAAAACGATCCCGACAATTGGATTTGGGGAATGTTTTATTACAATCCAGAAGATCCGAGATTGTTTCCTCCTAAAAAAATTAAAGAATTTGGCTGGACTACTAACTTTGCTAATCCAAATTCGGTTTTAGTAATGCTAATATTAATTTCAGTTTTGTTAATCTTCACACTATTTGCTCGATTATAGTCACCAAACTGTCGTTATTTAGGAACTAAAAACTAAAATTTCCAACGCCACAATTCCCAATTATAAATACTACTTTTGACTTTTTAGAGTTAAAGTATTTATGTTGAAAAAATTACTGTTTTTGACGGTTTTATTCTGGTTTTCTGCGCTTCAGGCTCAAGAAACCGAATCGCTGTACAAAACCAAAAAAGTAATTGTTTCAAAAGATACCATTCGACTTGAAAAAATGTCTATAAACTCTGGATTTTTTCAAATTCTAAATACCAAAAATGAGCCAATCGATTCGACTTTTTATAAGGTTGATTTCCAAAAAGGATATTTGCTTTTTAATGAAAAATACCCAACGGTTTCAGATACTTTAATTGTCAATTATCTTAATTATCCCGATTTCTTAACCAAAGAATACAGCCTTTACAAATCGGATCAGATTGTTAGTGGCGATGTCGGAACAGAAAAACTCTACCGAATAGACAATACCTCAAATGCTAAGAAAGTAACTCCTTTTGACGGTTTGGAAACTTCTGGAAGCATAACCCGAGGCGTTACCGTTGGTAATAATCAGAGTACGGTTTTAAACTCCAACTTAGATTTACAGATTACAGGAAAACTTTCAGACAAAGTTAGTTTGAGAGCTTCACTTCAGGATAATAATATTCCGTTGCAAGATGGCGGTTATTCGCAGAAACTCGATCAGTTTGATAATATTTTTATCGAACTTTTTAGTGATAATTGGAACATTCGCGCCGGCGATGTCTTTTTAGAAAACAGGAAAACCCAATTTCTAAGCTTCAATAAAAAGGTTCAGGGACTTTCGGCCAACTTTGATTTTGATACCGAAACAAGCAAAACCAATGTTTTTGCTTCGGTTGCTTTTGTAAAAGGTCAATATGCTAAAAGTACTTTTACTGGTCAGGAAGGAAATCAAGGTCCTTACAAATTAAAAGGTCAAAATGGCGAATTGTATGTTTTGGTAATTTCGGGTTCTGAGCGTGTTTATGTAAATGGTGTTTTGCTCAAACGTGGCGAAAACAACGATTATGTGATCGATTATAATGCGGGCGAAATTGTTTTTACTTCTCTTTTTACCATTACTTCAGAAATGCGTATTAATGTCGAATACCAATATTCAGAACGAAATTACAACCGATTGGTTACTTACGCTGGCGCAACGCACGAGAATAAAAATTGGAGTTTTGGCGGTTATTTGTATTCTGAGAATGACATGAAAAACCAGCCTTTGCAGCAGAATTTGTCTCCAGAACAAGTTCAGATTTTAAGCCAAGCGGGCGATGATGTTAATTTGATGAAAGCGCCTTCTGCGTACGAAGACACTTATGCAGACAATAAAATTTTGTACAAAAAAATACTCGTCAATTCGGTTGAAGCTTATGAATATTCCAATAATCCTTCTGATGTTTTGTACAACGTAAGATTTAGTCAAGTTGGTGCAAATGCTGGAAACTATATCATTCAAAACAATAATTCAGTTGAGCGTATTTATCAATATGTCGAACCAATAAACGGAGTTCTTCAGGGAAATTATGAACCAATTGTTCAGCTTGTTGCGCCAATAAAACTTCAGGTAGCTACATTTTTAGGAAAATACAATCCGAATGAGAAAACATTGGTTGACTTTGAATTGGCTGTAAGCAATAATGACCAGAATTTATTTTCTGATATTGACGATTCTAATAATGAAGGAATTGCTTTTAAAACCAATCTTAAAAAACGTCTTTTTTCTAGAAGCTGGAGTTTAGATGCTTTCGCGAATTATCAATACGTGCAGCAAAATTTCAAATCGGTAGAACGTTTGTATAATATTGAGTTTAATCGTGATTGGAATTTAACGGGAACACTTTTGGGCAATCAAAGTCTTTTGGTAACGGGTTTGAATTTTGATTTGTTTTCGAAAAACAAAACTTCCAATATTGGTTTAGTAACGTATCAATTCGAAAAATTAGATTTTAGCGAAAGTTATTCTGGCGCAAGACATACCACAAATGCTTTGTTCAAATTGAAAAATTGGACAATTGAAAACAGTGGAAGTTTCTTGAATTCTGATGCTACAACTTCGACTTCAAAATTTATTAGAAACCAAACTAGAACAAAATACCATTTTGGCAAAAATTGGATTGGCGGAAGTATGCAATTAGAAGACAATCAGCAAAAAGATAAAGTTACCAATCAGTTTTCGGCGTTAAGCCAAAGATTTACAGAATATGGTGTTTTTACTGGACGCGGTGATAGTACCAAAGTTTTTGTCGAAGTTGGTTTTCTGCAAAGACGAAACGATAGTTTGCAAAACGGATTATTGGAGCACGTAAACAATTCGCAGACTTATTATTTAAGATCGAAATTAATTCAGACCAAAAAGACCGATTTAGCGGTTTATGCGAGTTATCGAAATTTGGATTTTACAGATAGTTCGAGACAAAATGAACCATCCTTAAATTCGAGAGTTTTGTATAATGATCGTTTTTTTAATCAATTAATGCAGATTGGAAGCACTTACGAAACCAGTTCAGGAACTATTGCCCAACAAGAATTTACATATGTAGAAGTTCCGACAGGGCAAGGAGTTTACACTTGGAACGATTATAACGGAAACGGAATTCAGGAATTGGAAGAATTTGAAGTTGCGGTTTATCAAGATCAGGCGAGATATGTGAGGGTCTTTTTACCGAATCAGATTTATATTAAAACCAACCAAAATAAGTTTTCGCAATCTTTAACCTTGAATCCGTTGCAATGGCAGAATGAAAAAGGTTTCAAAAAATTGCTGTCTTATTTCTACAATCAGACGTCTTTTATAATGGATCGAAAGGTGAAAAGTGAGGGCGAAAAACTAGAATTGAATCCGTTTGATTCATCAGAAGAAAATATTTTAGGTTTGAATTCAAGTTTTAGAAACAGTTTATTTTACAATCGAGGCAAACAAAAACATTCTGTTACGTATTCTTATTTGGTAAACAAAGGCAAAAGTTTGCTTTCTATTGGTTCGCAAAACGTACAGAATTATTCGCATCAAATTCAATACACACATTTATATCAAAAAAGCTGGCTCTTTAATTTATTTACCAAAACCATAAAAAACGATTTGGTTTCTAAAGATTTTACAGAGAAAAACTATGATATTCAAGGTTGGCAACTGGCGCCAAAAGTGAGCTATTTATTTTCTAAAAACACCAAACTGGATTTCTTTTATGAACTTCAAAACAAGAAAAACCAAATTGGAAATCTCGAGACTTTAGACCAAAACAGAATTGGAACTTCTTTTTCTTACGCAGGCGAAAGAAAAGTAACTGTAAATGGAGAATTTTCTTTTTATGAAAATAAATTTAATGGAAACGAATTTTCATCTGTAGGTTTTCAGATGTTGGAAGGACTTCAAGCAGGATCAAATTTGGTTTGGAAACTGCTTCTGCAAAAGAATATTACGTCTTTTTTGGATGTTAATTTAAATTATCAAGGGCGTAAAAGTGAGACTGGATCTACCATACATACAGGTAACGTTCAGCTTCGAGCATATTTTTAATAGGTTACGAAAAAGATGACAATAAATTGTGTAATTTTAATTGAAATTTAAACATCTAACCCTATGAAAAAATTAGTATTGTTCTGTTTGATGGTTGTTTTCTCTTCTAATTTTTATGCTCAAGAAACAACTGCAAAAACTACGAAAAGTAAAACAGAAGCTTCAACGAAAAAAGCCAAAACAACTGCAGACAAAGCTTCGGCTGATGCCAAAAAGGAAGCCACAAAATCTAAAAAAGCAGCAGATGACGCAAAAGCAGCTTCGTCTAAAGCAAAGAAAGAATCTGCTGACGCAGCAAAAAAGACAGCCGACAAAGAAGCTAGCAAAGCTAAAGCCGATGCAAAAAAAGCTACTGTAGCATCTGATAAAGCAAAAAGTACTGCTGACAAAACAAAAAGCACCGCTGACAAAGCAAAAAGTTCTGCCGACAAAACTAAAGCCGATGCTAAAAGCACAGCCGCAAAAGCTGACGCTACTAAGAAAGATGCCACAGCCGCTAAAAAATCGGCAACTAAGACTTTAAAGGAAACTAACGAAAAAGCTCCGACTGTTCCAGATAAAGTTACTGGCGAATACAATGGTAAAAAAGTATATACCGGACCAAGAGGCGGTAAATACTACATTAACAAAAATGGCAATAAAACGTATATTCAGGATTAAGGTTCTGAGTTGCCAAAATGCTAAAATTCTTAGTTTTTAAGCTTGGAATTCTCAATTAAAAAAGCCGGACTTATGTTCGGTTTTTTTATTATCCCAATAAAACCTACAAATTGTTTGTCTAAAAATCAATTTGAAAAATCGAAAATCACTTAACATAGAGGTAATCTTATTTAGTAAAACAAAATTATTTTTGAAACACCCCTCGAATTTCCTAGCAATCTTTTAAATATAGAGTTAATAATTTAGTAATGCCCTCGAAATAACATAAAAAACATATTTTTCTATCTTCGTTTTTAAAACGTGTTAAAAATGAGCATTGATTATTCTGCTAACAAAACTATTTTAATCGCTCCATTAAACTGGGGACTCGGACATGCTACTAGATGCATTCCTATTATCAAAGCGCTTCAAGAAAATAATTACATTCCGATTATTGCTTCTGACGGAGTTGCATTGGCTTTATTGCGAAAAGAATTTCCTTATATACAAACTTTAGAATTGCCTTCTTATCATATTGAATATGCAAAGAATGGTAAAAACTTTAAATGGAAGCTGATTAAAAATCTTCCGAAGATGATTACTGCTGTTTTGGATGAGAAAAAAATGATCAATCATTGGATTAAAAAACATGGCATTGATGGTATTATTTCAGACAATAGATTGGGAGTTTTCAGTAAAAAAGTACCTTCTGTTTTTATTACGCACCAATTGAATGTAATGACAGGAAATACAACTTGGTTTACGAGTAAATGCCATCAATATTTCATTAAAAAATATAATGAATGTTGGGTTCCTGATACTAATGAAAAAATAAACTTGACGGGAGATTTAGGCCATTTAAAATCGAATGAACTAAACCTAAAATATATCGGTCCGTTGAGCCGAATGAAGAAAAAGGATACTCCGAAAATATATGACTTGATGATTATATTGTCTGGACCAGAACCACAACGTACTTTCTTGGATGAAAAACTACAGAAAGAAGCAGCAAATTATCCAGGAAAAGTTGTTTTTGTACAAGGAGTTGTAGAAAAAACACAGACTAAAAGAGAATCAGGAAATGTTACTTATTACAATTTCATGAACTCTAAACAGCTGGAACAGACTTTTAATGAAAGTGAATTTGTTTTATGCCGTTCTGGATATACAACTGTAATGGATTTGGCAAAATTGGGTAAAAAAGCGTTTTTTATTCCGACACCTGGCCAATATGAGCAGGAATATTTAGCGATAAAACTTCAAGAAGAAAATCTTGTGCCTTATGCAATGCAAGACGACTTTAATATTGAAGATTTGTCAAAAGTAAAGTCTTTTAAAGGATTATCTCAATTTGAAAATAATATCGACTGGGATTCTTTATTTAAAGTTTTTGAAGACAAAACTGCTTAATTGCACACAGATGATGCGGATTTGCTATCGCAAAGACGCAGATTATACGGATTCTATCTATTATCTTTTTCTATAAAAAAAACCTCCAGTTAAAGCTGGAGGTTTTCAATTTTTATCTGCGTATATTTTTTAGAAGTTAAACTGCGCTTGCAATCTAAGCACATTTCCTTGTTGTCTGTTTATTGGTAGCGCACTGTCTACAAAACTCCTGTCTGCTACAACATATTCTGCCGTAAATTCAAATGCTTTCAGAGGTTGCCATTCGATACCAAATTCGTAATCTCTTACTACGTAACTTCTAGCATCTTTTTCGTATTTTTTTCCTCCATCATAATATTGAAATTTGGCGAAAGGATAAATATGTTGTTTTTTAATATCCCATTTGTAGTTTAATAAAACATAACCTCCATTCAAATCGGTTTGATCAATTCTATTAGTGGCTGGATTGTATCGAGGTCCAGTTCCGATGTTATATTCTGTCTGAATTCCGAATGGTCTTGGGTATAAAACGAAAGTCGCTCCTACTCTTTGATCTTTTACATATTGAGGATCATTGACCACAACTCCAGGCGAAACTTCTCCTGTAAATGCCCATTTACCTGTATATGCCTGAACTCCCGGTTCTATAATTTGGCTTCCGATAACAAAAGGATATGTTACTCTGGCTACAACATTTAAATCTCTGTTTCCGTCTAACTTGTTTGCAATTTGACCGTTGTAAACTCCAAAAGCAAAAACCCCAAAGTCTCCAGAACCTTTGAAACCATCTGCAACCAACATCGCAAAACGTTGTCTGATTTCGGCTGGAGCCCAGTAAAAGAAGAGTCCTAAATCACGCTCATTTAAAATTGAAGAGTTAATTGCATCTGCACGGTCTAACGTTAAACGTTGTGAACTTGACTGCATATTTTCAAATCCGTACGGAATTTTACTTTGTCCAACACGAACGCGATATTCTTTTTTCTTATCGAATGAGAGATCAAAATACAAGTCACGAATTTGCACAAAGTTCTGAACTCCAGTACTTGGCGAACTAGCAAAATCGGGCTGAAAATAGAAAAATACATTTGGATGAACTTGTCCTGAAAATACAAAACGAGCACGGCGAATAAAAAGTCCGTTGTTAGATTTTGCGTCTGGATCTGTAGAAGTTGTTCCCCAAGATTTGTCACATTGTTCGCAAGAAACCTTATCGTTTGTAGAAAGTAAACCGTTGTATCTGATTTGTGCATATCCTCGAAGAGATATTCTGTCGTACCAGTGGTCTGAATTGCTAACTCCAGAATTGGTTTCTGGAAGTTTTGCTTTGTTTATAGAATCTAAAATACGCATTACTTCGTTTTTTACATCCTGTTTGTTCAATTCTTTATTTGTTTCTTGCGCATTGGCCGCAAAAGTTAGCAGTAATAAAACGGCTAATAGTTTTCTTTTTATCATTAGTTCTGTAATTCCCTTAATTTCAGGATGCAAAGATGGAGCACCTATGTTAAGAAATCATTAACCAGATGTTACTATAATAAAAATTTAATGTTACGGCCGAAATCCGTATGTTGATTTATCGTTAAACACCCCTGTTTCAGGGCTTTTACGTTAAGCTAACTTACATTTACTTAACCTCAACTTTTGTCGATTTATTTGCTTTTTCAAGCGTAAAAGAGAACTCAGAACCAATTCCGAACTCACTTTCTACGTAAACTTTCTCTTTATGAGCTTCAATAATATGCTTCACGATCGCCAATCCTAAACCAGAACCTCCTTCAGATCTTGTTCCGCTTTTATCCACTCTGTAAAAACGTTCAAAAAGCCTCGGAATGTTTTGTTTTTCAACTCCTTCTCCATTATCGCTAATGCGAATTAAGACTTTTTTCTTCGTTAAGTTTACAACGCCAACTTCTGTTAGACCGCCTTCTTTTCCATATTTAATAGAATTTACAATAAGATTTTCCAGTACTTGCTGAATTCTATCTTGATCTCCTCTAATCATAACCGACTTAACATTTTTATTTTCAAAAGCCAATTTGATTTTCTTTTTGTCTGCTTTCATTTCCAGCAGTTCAAAAACATTCTGAATCAATTCAACAATATCAAAATCAGTCATATTCAAATCTAAATCGCCTGATTCTAATTTGGTAATCATATCCAAATCTTCTACTATATATATAAGGCGTTCTACTCCTTTTTCTGCGCGTTTTAAATATTTCTTTCTAATATTTTTATCGTCCATTGCTCCGTCTAGCAAAGTAGAAACGTAACCTTGAACGGTAAATAAAGGTGTTTTTAATTCGTGCGAAACGTTTCCTAAAAACTCTCTTCTATATTGTTCACGAATTTCGAGCATTTCAATTTCGAGTTTTTTATCGGTCGCAAACTTCTTCACTTCACGCGAAAGCGTTTCCATATCCGTATTAATCGGCTGATTGATAAGCGTTGTCGATTCTAACAAAGAAACCTCATCGTAAATTTTCTTTACTCTTCTATAAATAAAGCGCTCTACACGATATTGCAAAACCAAGAAAGAGAATATATAGATGACAATAATGAAAATTATTCCAAATGCTACTTGATGTTTTAATTGGTTTTTATAAAACAAAGACATCAGCATGAGCACAAATCCTGTTGTAAATAGACTGATATACAATGCTGATTTAATAGCAAATTTGTATGTTTTCTTAAAATTGATTTTCATTAAAGTGTAACTATTTTTATAATTTGATATAGATAATTAAACCACAAAAAGATCAAGCTCTTAAGTTTATACTTAATTCAGCTTAATCTCTTAATGGTTTAAAATCCTAATTAGGACTTATCGGATAAAGATATTGATTTTAAACTTCAAATTTATAACCAACTCCCTTTATTGTTTTGAAAAGGTCTTCTCCAATTTTCTCGCGTAGTTTTCTGATGTGAACGTCGATTGTTCTTCCTCCAACTACAACTTCATTACCCCAAACTTTATCCAAGATTTCGTCTCTTTTAAAAACTTTACCTGGTTTTGAAGCCAATAGATAGAATAATTCGAATTCCTTTCTTGGCAAAGCAATTTCTACATTGCCTTTTATGATTTTGTATTCCTCACGATTAATCTCGATTCCGCCTACGTTTAAAGTATCTGTAACAACTTCTTGTTCTTTTAACCTTCTTAACAAAGCCTTTACTTTTGACACCAACAATTTTGGTTTAATTGGCTTAGTAATGTAGTCATCTGCACCGGCATCAAAACCAGCCACTTGAGAATAATCTTCACTTCTTGCTGTAAGAAATGTTATGATAACATTATTTAATTCTGGAATTTTTCTAATATGCTCGCAAGCCTCCATTCCGTCCATTTCTGCCATCATCACGTCCATAATGATCAATTCTGGCAGCTCTTTCTGCGCTTTTGCTATAGCATCTTTTCCGTTAGAAGCTGTAACAATCTGGTAGCCTTCCTGAGCAAGGTTATAGCCAACGATTTCTAAGATATCTGGTTCGTCGTCAACTAATAAAATCTTAGTTTGTGTTTTTTTCATAAATAGCAAAAATTGAGATTTTTATATCGAAACTTCTTCATTAAACATTCGATATTTCTTATTTCACAGGGTAAATATACTAACAAAAGAACCTTTAAAAAATGGTGTTAACCGTAATTTAATCTCGTAACAATTTGATAATCTTAACAACACAAAAACATAACAAGTCGGTAACATGGACTTCACAGAGCGGTTCTTTCTTTGCACAAAAATAATTAAGACACAAACACAACACTGAAAAAATGAAATTCAATTTAAGATTTCTCTTTATTGCATTATTTATCTGCACGGTCTCGATCGCGCAAAACAAAGGTACGATTTCTGGAGTTCTAACCGACAAGGATATGAACAACGCAGCTCTGCCATTTGCTAATGTTTTAGTTAAAGGTACAAATATTAGCGTAAATACCGACGTAGATGGAAAATATTCCTTAAGCGTAAATCCTGGAAACTACACTTTAATCTTTAGTTTTTTAGGATATGAATCTGTAGAAGCTCCTGTTGCTGTAAAAGCAAACGAAACTGTAACGGTTAATCAAGGGCTTTCATCAGGAAGTTATACTCTTAAAGATGTAGTGGTAAAATCGACTGCAGGAAACAAACAAAAAGAATCAGCATTATTGTTAGACCAAAAAAATGCAGTTCAATTTAAAGCGGCTATTGGTGCTGAAGAAATTGCAAGAAAAGGGGTTAATGACGTAGCAAACGCTGTTGCAAAAGTGAGCGGTGTTTCTAAACAAGACGATTCTGGAAATGTATTCGTAAGAGGATTAGGTGACCGTTACAATGTAACAACTTTAAATGGTCTTCCGTTACCATCAAACAACCCTGCAAACAAAAATATTCTTTTAGAAATTTTCTCAACAAACATTGTAGACAATATCGGAATCAGTAAAACTTTTGAAGCTCAAAACTACGCCGATTTCGGAGGAGCTAATATTGATATTGCTGCAAAGAAATTTAGCGGAAAACCTTTCATCAATGTTTCTATTGGTACTGGTGCAAACACAAATGTTTTAGGTCAAGATCATTTCTACTTACAGGACGGACCAAGTTATACTGGATTTAAAAAAGTTGGTGTACCAGATTCTCCTCTATTGCCATACAGCTATGGTACAAGCTGGGATAGACAAGAAAACAAAAATGTATTGAATGCTTTCTATACTTTATCTGGAGGAAAAAGATTTCAAATAAACGACGAAAGTTCAATTGGTGCATTTGTTACTGGATCTTTCAGCGCAAAAAACAAATTTACTCAAGGTTACAGCCGTGGAGGAATCACTTCTGACGGAGATATTTACTCTGACTTTATTAGAACAGCTTACAAACATAACACTACAACAACTGTTATGGGTACTGCTGATTACAAAATCAACAACAAACACTCGATCTTCTTTACTTCGTTATTCTTAAACTCAAGTGAGCAAGATTATAGCGAGTACGAAGGAACTAACATCAACTTTGATGGTGGTGGAGATGCTCAACAACAAATTAGCGGTTTCATTAAACGTGGAACTTTTGAAAGAACTCAATTGGTTGTAAACCAATTAACAGGAAAAAGCAAATTTAGCGATCGATTGAATTTAAACTGGGGACTTGGATACAGTACGTCTGACAGCGCTATTCCAGATCGTATGCAAAACTCATTTGTATATGCTCCTAATGCTATTGACTATACATTCTTTACGAATTCAAACATCAACAACCACAGATTTTTCCACGACTTAAAAGAAAATGAAATTGCGGCAAATGTTGCTCTTTCTTATAACTTCAAAAAAGCAGCTGATGACACTTACAAAGGAAAATTAACTGTTGGTTATTCAGGAAAATTTAAGAAAGTAGATTACGATATGCAACAGTTTTCGTTCTTTCCTGATAGAACTACAATTTCTTTCCCTAAGTCAGACATTCACCACGTAGATAATTATTTAGATCCAGCACATTGGGGTTCTTCTTACTCAAACAGAATTCACCAAACTTATAACGGTAACTTAGATATTAACGCTGCATTTGCTACTGTTCAATATGCTTTAACTGAAAGATTAAGTGTAATCTTAGGTGCTAGATTAGAGCAATTGAATCAAAATGTTTACTTCGTTACAACTACAGTTCCTGGAGGTGGAAATTCTGATGATTCTAAATTCAACATCCTACCAAGTTTAATTTCTAAGTATACATTAAACGAGAAACAAAATTTAAAATTCTCTGCAAGTAAAACTTATACACTTCCTCAGTTTAAAGAAAAAGTGCCAATTATTTATGAAGATGTTGCACAAGCTTACGAAGGAAACCCTAATTTATATGCTTCAACAAATTACAACTTCGATTTAGGATGGGAATTTTTTCCAAAATCAAGCGAGTTAATTTCGGTAACTGCATTTGGTAAAATCATTCAAAATCCAATCAACGAAATGTTCTTAAACTCTTCTTCAAATGATATTTCTTATGCAAATACGGGAGACAAAGGAACAGTAGCTGGAGTTGAAGTTGAATATAGAAAAGATCTTTTTGAAATTGAAAAAGCTGATAATTTAAAAACAAAACTTTCTTTTGACGCAAACGGATCTTACTTATACACAAAACAAGATTTAAGTAATGATAAAGTAAACAACGAAAATGATTTTGGAGCTAACTTTACTTTTACAAGCAGTAAATTATCAGGAGCTTCTAATTTCTTAGCAAATGCGAACTTGTCATTCTTAAATGAGTTTTCAGAACACACAGATATTTCAGCAACGGTATCTTACTCTTACTTCTCAGATAAACTAGCAGTAATTGGAACTTCAAGAGTTGGAAACATGGTAGATAAAGCAGTTAACAAATTAGACTTTATTGTAAACTCAAGCTTAACTAAAAACTTAAAAATTGGTCTTATTTACAACAACATTTTAAACCCAACTTTTAAGCGTGTACAAGAACAGGGAGAAGTACCAGGAAAAGAGTCTGTAGGAGACATTACAGTTACTTCATACAAAGCTGGTTCAGATCTTAGACTTACTTTAAACTATACATTCTAAGAAACAGTATTTCAATAAATTACAAAGGCGATTAGGTAATACTAATCGCCTTTTTTTTGTTCAAAATTGCAATGTAAATTTTACATTAAGACAATCCGTTTTTACCCCAACATACTTAATAGATTGTTAATATCGTCTTAACTCAACAAAAACATATGTTAGTTTACTTTGCCTTGAATAAATAAAACAATAAAACACAACAAAAATGAAAAAAAGTTTATTTGCAATGGCTGCAATTTTAGGACTTGCTTTAACAAGCTGTAGTTCTGATGATAACAAAAACACGAACAACAGTTCTTTTGTTTTAAAAGCTGACGATTTAAAAGGAGAAATTAAAGACGGTACAGTAACTTTAGATCCTACACAAACTTATACTTTAACTGGAGGTTTAGTTGTTAAAGGTGGAGCTACTTTAGTAATTCCTGCTGGAACTGTAATTAAAAGTTCTGCTACTGCAGAAGCAACTTCTTTATATATTGCTGTAGAAAGAAATGCTAAAATCAACATCAATGGTACTGCTGCTAAACCAGTTATTATGACATCTGGAAAAGCAAATCCAGCTCAAAGTGACTGGGGTGGATTAATCATCGCTGGTAACGGTAAAGTAAACACTGGAGATAACGGTACTTCTGAAGTAGGTGGATTAAGCTACGGAGGAAATGATAATACAGATTCTTCTGGAAACATCAATTTCTTGAAAATCTCTTACACAGGTTCTAAATATACTGCTGAAAAAGAATACAATGGAGTTTCTTTCTTCGGAGTTGGTTCTGGAACTGTAGTTTCTGATATCTATGCATTCGAAAGTGGTGATGATGCAGTTGAGTTCTTCGGTGGAGCAGTAAATGCTAACAATTTAGTTTTGATCAACTCTTATGATGATTCATTAGATTTTGCTGACGGATGGCAAGGTACTGCTACAAACGTATACATTAGTGGTGTTACTAAAGCAGGTGTTGAAGGATCTACTAACGCTAAAGATCCAAGTGGAGCTTCTCCAATGACAAATGCTAAAATCAACAACATCTCTATCGTTAAAGGTGGTGCTACTTTCTTAGCTGACGAAAAAGCAATCAACTACAAAGAAGGTGGTGGAAAACAAACTTACACAAACGTATATGTTGCTGACGGAATGCCTGCTGCACTTGTAAAATTATCTGCTGATGCAGGTGTAACTGCAAATCTTGCTGCTGGTAACTTTACTATCACAAACTATACTTTCGGAGCTTCTGTAACTGATCTTACAGGTCCTAAATTAGCTGGAACAAGCACTGGAAACCTTGGTGCTGGTGCTGGTGCTGAGTTACCAACTTGGGCTAACTGGACTAAATAATTAAAGTTCTAATACCAAATAGAAAAGCTGTCTGAATATTTCAGACAGCTTTTTCATTTTAATATATTCTAGAAACAAATAATATACTCTAGTTATAAATCTTTTTTAAGATAGTTCTAATCACTTCGAACACATAATGTTAAAAACATCCTAAATATTTACGATGTTTTTTTTTTGGCCCATTTTTTGTAATTTTTTTTGTATATTTACAGTAATCAAATACACGCGATGGCAAAAAACTACTTTTATATTACTTTCTTATTGGCATTTTTCTTCACTGTTAGCGTTTCAGCGCAAGACAGCAAGCAATTACCAAAAACTCAAGAATCTACTTCTATCGAGGGTCTTAGCTTGTATCCTAACCCAGTGACAAACGGAAAAGTCTATATCTCTTCTAAAAACGATTTAGAGAAAGAAATTATTGTGTTTGACATCTTAGGAAAAAAAGTACTGCAAGCGCATTTAGTCTCAAAAGAATTAAGTGTTTCAGAATTACCGCCTGGTGTTTACATCATCAAAATAAGCGAACAAAATGCATCGGCAACCCGAAAACTCATTATAAGATAAAAGCTCCGTTTGGAGCTTTTTTTAGTTTATAGTCTCAGTCACAGTTTTCAGTTACAAACTTTGCTGAAACTGTGGCTAAAAACTGAGACTGCGACTGCGACTGAAAACTAAAAAATAAATATCTTTGCAAAAAAAAGTTTTGATCACAGCCAGCGATATCTTTACCATTTCAAGTCAGAAACAATTTGAAAAAATAGCACTAAAAGTGTTTCGTTTTCAGCATGAGAATAACAAAGTCTATCGCGACTTTTGTGATTTTTTAAAAGTAAATCCACAGCAGGTAAAATCACTGCAGCAAATTCCCTTTTTACCCATTCAGTTTTTCAAAAGTCATGATGTAGTTTCTAATGCCAATCCTGTGCAAGTAACTTTTACCAGCAGCGGCACAACCGGAATGATTACAAGCAGGCATTTAGTGACCGATATTTCCCTATATGAGGAAAGTTACCGCAAAGGATTTTCTCAATTTTATGGCAATATCGAAGATTACGTTGTTTTAGCCCTTTTGCCGTCTTATTTAGAACGCGAAGGGTCTTCGTTAATTTATATGGTCGAAGATTTAATAAAACTCTCTAATCAGCCTGAAAGTGGGTTTTATTTGCATAATCATGAAGACTTAATTAAAAAGCTTCTCGAATTGGACGAAGCGGGCCAAAATGTAATTCTAATTGGTGTTACGTACGCTTTATTAGATTTAATCGAAAAACACCAATTCAACCTTCAAAATACCATCATCATGGAAACTGGAGGAATGAAAGGAAAACGCAAAGAAATGATTCGCGAAGAATTACACGATATTTTATGTAAAGGTTTTGGTGTTTCGTCTATTCATTCAGAATACGGAATGACAGAACTTTTAGCACAAGCCTATTCTCTTGGCGAAGGTGTTTTTGAATGTCCTTCTTGGATGAATATTTTAGTTCGTGACCCGGAAGATGCTTTAACATACGTAAATGATGGAAAAACAGGCGGAATAAACGTGATCGATTTGGCGAATATTAATTCGTGTTCTTTTATCGCGACGCAAGATTTAGGTAAAAAATATTCTAACAACTCTTTCGAAGTATTAGGACGTTTTGATAATTCTGATATTCGTGGATGTAATTTAATGGTTCTTTAGTTTGGTTTAACCGTTTATTTGTGCAATCGTTTAATCGCAAAAAAAGTATCGATTAAACAGTTAAACAATTAACCGATTAAACAAAAAATCAAAAATCAATTCTCCTCAACTACACCAATACTATCAATGCCTTCTTTTTTCTGAAGTGCTTTTTCTTTTTCGCCTTTACTTTCTAAAAGCTTATAAACTCCATAACAAGCCAAACCACCGCAAAGCACAAAAAGTATATTCCATCCTGGATTAGAAAAACTGTCTTCATCAACACTGTTAAGACCTCCAATAAAAACTGATAGAAGTCCAACAACAAATCCTGCAACAAGAGTACCTCCATAGTAAGATACTATTCCAATACCAAAATAGCCCCATTTGTTTTTATCGTATTCAAGAGCCAAATTAGCATACCCTTTCCAAATCCAGTAAATAAATAAAATTCCGATCATATCGATAAGTTTTTTTTAGGGAATAAACTTAATAAAAAAATACTTGTGTTTTCATTGTCAATAAATTAAAATAAAAAATCCCAAATACTCAAAACGAGCATTTGGGATTCATATATATTTAAGTTTTCTAAAATCGATTAAACAATTAACCGATTTAAATAGTTAAACCTTATTAAACCACTCTAATCACAAAGTAATTTTTCTTTCCGCTTTGCAACAACACAAATTGATTGTTGATTAAATCATTTGCAGTTAAAACGAAATCTTCTTTTATTTTTTCTCTGTTTACAGAAATTGAGTTTGCAGTTAACGCACGTCTCGCTTCTCCGTTAGATTTAAAGAAACCTGTTTTTTCATTTAAAACAGTAATAATTTCCAATCCATTCTCTAAATCAGCTTTTGCGATTTCAGCTTGAGGAACTCCATCAAAAACTTCTAAGAAAGTCGCTTCATCCAATTTTTTCAAATCTTCAGCAGTCGAATTTCCAAACAAAATATTAGAAGCTTGAATTGCTTTCTCTAATTCTTCTCTATTGTGAACAAAAACAGTAATTTCTTCTGCCAATTTCTTTTGTAAAACTCTTAAATGTGGAGCTGTTTTGTGCTCTTCAATTAAGGCATCAATAGTTTCTTTATCTAAGAAAGTAAAAATTTTAATGTATTTCTCAGCATCAACATCAGTTGTATTTACCCAAAATTGGTAGAATTTGTAAACAGAAGTTTTATCAGCATCTAACCACACATTTCCACCTTCAGATTTTCCGAATTTAGATCCGTCTGCTTTTGTAATTAATGGAGTTGTTAAAGCGTAAGCTTTTGCATTTTCTCCACCCATTCTACGCACTAATTCTGTACCTGTGGTAATGTTACCCCATTGGTCAGAACCACCCATTTGCAGAATGCAATTATTATTTTTATATAAATGATAAAAATCGTAACCTTGAATTAATTGATATGTAAACTCTGTAAAAGACATTCCTTCACCCTCTCCGCTAAATCTCTTTTTTACAGAATCTTTAGCCATCATATAATTTACGGTGATTCTTTTTCCAACTTCACGTGCAAAATCGATAAAAGAGAATTCTTTCATCCAATCGTAGTTATTCACCATTACAGGTGCATTTGCTTCGGTTGAATTAAAATCTAAGAAACGAGACAAAACGCTTTTAATTCCAGCTACGTTTTTAGCCAAAGCTACTTCATCCAGCAAGTTTCTTTCATCAGATTTACCAGAAGGATCTCCAATCATTCCTGTTGCTCCACCTACTAAAGCGATCGGTCTGTGCCCGAAATTCTTTAAGTGAACCAATAAAATGATCTGAACCATACTTCCGATATGCAGTGAATCAGCAGTTGGATCAAAACCGATATAGGCAGTGGTTGCTTCTTTTAGCAATTGTTCTTCCGTTCCAGGCATACTATCATGGTATAACCCGCGCCATTTTAATTCTTCAACTAGATTCTTCATTTTTTTAAATAATTTGCGCAAATATAATCAATGGCATTATCAAACACAAAAAGTTCTGCCACTAAGGCGCTAAGACACGAAGATTGAAAAAAACTTTACCTCCAAGTAATAAGACACGGAGATTAAAAAACAAAAACTTTGCGCCTTAGTGCCTTTGTGGCAAAAAAACAAAAACTTATCTTTACAAAATGGTATTAGTAACTGGAGGAACTGGTTTAGTCGGCGCGCATTTATTACTTCATTTAATTGAAAATGGAGAAAATGTTCGGGCAATTTACAGAACCAAAAACAATGTTCAGAAAACAAAATCGGTTTTTGATCTTTATAAAAAAACTCATTTGTTTGAAAAAATTAATTGGCTTGAAGCTGATATTTTAGACATACCTTCTCTGGAAACTGCTTTTATTGATATCAAAAAAGTATACCACTGCGCAGCTTTTATTTCTTTTGAGCCAAAAGACGAAGAAATCCTTAGAAAAACCAATATCGAAGGAACTGCCAACATAGTCAATTTTGCTATTGCCAAAGAAGTAGAAAAATTTTGCTACATCAGTTCTATTGCTGCATTAGGAGATATTGCAGCTCACGAAACGCACATTACCGAAGAAACAGATTGGAATCCTGAAAAACCGCATAGTGATTATGCCATTTCTAAATATGGTGCCGAAATGGAAGTTTGGCGCGGACATCAAGAAGGTTTAAATGTCATTATTGTAAATCCGGGCGTTATATTAGGTCCACCGAAGATGATGGATATTTTTGACGAAGGAAGTAGCGAAATCTATCGAAAAGTTTCTAAAGGACTTTCTTTTTACACACTTGGAAGCACTGGTTTTATCTCGGTTGACGATGTTGTAAAAACAAGTTATCAATTAATGAAAAGCGAAATAAAAAACGAACGTTTTACACTTATCTCAGATAATATTGTTTTTAAAGATCTTTTGGATACCGTTTCTGATGCGCTAAAAGTAAAAAGACCACACATTCATGCCAAACCTTTCCTGATGAATCTTCTATGGATTACTGACGGAATATTTTCTACTTTATTCTTCAGAAAAAGAAGCATTACAAAAGCAACAGCAAAAGCTTCGTATTCAAAGAATTTGTATAGTAATGAAAAAATAAAAACCGCTCTAGGAACGGTTTTTACTGATATTCATCAATATATTAAAGATAGCTCTAAACTATAATTTTTTTGTTCTATCTCTCATTTGCATGCGAGCTCTTCTTATAGAATCGTCATTAACTTTTGGAGCTGGCTTTTGAATAGAATCTTTTGAGGTTTCTTTGGCCTTCTTCTTACTTTCTTTAGCTGCTTTTTTCTCATCAATTTTAGCTAACGAATCTGCTGCTCTTTGGTTTACCGAAATTCTTTTATTTACCTCATCAAACATGTCTTTGTAATTCTCATAATCTGAGGCATAATATATATTGCTTTGAGCAAATTGAAGACTGTCTACTTTGTATTTTTTCAAAATAAACCTTTTCGGATCATTGTCAATCGAATCCAAAGACAACGGTTTCTGATATCTCATTGCTTCCAAAAGAGATAAATCATACATAATATCAATCATTTTACCTTTCTCAATAAGCTTTGCAGGCTGTTTTACCAAATCCTTTTTACAGCTTATAGAAAGAAACAAAACCAATATTATTACTATAAAATTCTTCATAGTTATTTTTTATCTGTCAAACAATAATCTTTTACCTGCTCTGGTATCTTTTACTTTAAAGTTATTGTAAACCAATTCTCCGTTTACAAAAGTATGTGTAATTCTAGATTTGAAAGTATATCCTTCAAACGGAGACCATCCGCATTTGTATAAAATATTTTCTGGTTTCACGCTCCAAGGCAAGCTCGGATTTACGATTACTAAATCGGCGTGGTAACCTTCTCTGATAAAACCTCTTTTTTCAATTTTGAAAAGCTTAGCTGGGTTGTGGCACATTTTCTCCACGATTTTCTCCACCGTAATTTTTCCTTGATGATGCGCTTCAAACATCGCTACAACTGCATGCTGAACAAGCGGACCTCCAGAAGGCGCATTCAAATAAGATTGCATTTTTTCTTCTTTTGTATGAGGTGCATGATCTGTAGCAATAACATCAATTCTTCCGTCGTTTAAAGCTTTCCAAAGTTCTGCACGATCTTCGGCAGTTTTAACCGCTGGATTCCATTTAATGAAATTTCCTTTTGTTTTATAATCTTCATCAGTAAACCAAAGGTGATGCACACAAACCTCAGCCGTAATTTTTTTATCTTCTAACGGAATTTTATTCGTAAACAATTCCATTTCTTTCGCAGTAGAAAGATGGAAAATATGCAATCTAGCCCCAGTACGTTTTGCTAAAGCTACTGCTTTTGAAGAAGAAATATAACAAGCCTCGGCACTTCTAATTAAATTGTGAGCTGTTACTGGAACATCGTCTCCGTACTGTTCTTTGAAAGCAGCAAGATTATTTTTAATAGTAGTTTCATCTTCGCAGTGAACTGCAATTAACATTGGCGTGCTTGAAAAAATCTTTTCTAAAACCGCTTCATTATCCACCAACATATTTCCTGTAGACGAACCTAAGAAAATTTTAATTCCAGCAACATTTTTTGGATTTGTTTTTAAAACTTCTTCCAAATTATCGTTTGTTGCTCCCATCATAAACGAATAATTCGCAAAAGATTTTTGAGCAGCAATTTGATATTTATCTTCTAAAATTTCTTGAGTAACCGCATTCGGAACCGTATTGGGCTGTTCGATAAAGGAAGTAATTCCGCCCGCAACTGCAGCGCGAGATTCCGATTCGATATCGCCTTTATGTGTTAAACCTGGTTCTCTAAAATGTACTTGATCATCAATTGCACCTGGCATTAAATAATTTCCTTCAGCATCGATTACAATACAATCTGAAGTTTTTAGTGAAATGCTGTCTGCAATTTCAACAATAAGATCGTTTTCAATTAAAACATCACCTTCAACAATTGTCCCTTCGTTTACAATTTTGGCATTCTTTATTAAAATCCTGTTCATTTCGGTTGGTTTATAATGAATTGACTAATTTTCTTAATCTAAGCGAAATCACTCCAAGTATAGCTTCTTTAATAATCGCATTGCTCATTTTAGAAACTCCTTTTGTTCGGTCTGTAAAAATAATTGGAACTTCTGTAATTTGAAATTTAGCACAGTAAGTTCTGTACTTCATCTCGATTTGAAACGCATACCCAACAAATTTTATTTTGTTTAGATTGATTTTTTCTAAAACCTCTCTTTTATAACAAACAAAACCTGCAGTAGCATCATGAATTTTCATTCCGGTAATGAACTTTACATAAACAGATGCAAAGTAAGACATCAAAACTCGGCTTAAAGGCCAGTTCACCACATTTACTCCAGTTACATAACGAGATCCAATTGCAAGATCTGCTCCACCAAAATGACAGGCATCGTACAATTTCTCTAAATCGTTTGGATTATGCGAAAAATCGGCATCCATTTCAAAAATAAATTGATAGTCGTGCTCCAAGGCCCATTTAAAGCCATGAACATACGCAGTTCCTAATCCTGATTTTTTTGCTCTTTGCTCCAAAAAAAGTTTTCCCGGAAATTCTTCCTGTAAAGCGATTACTTTTTTTGCAGTATGATCTGGAGAATTATCATCAATAATTAGCAGATGAAAAGGTTTATGCTGCGAAAGTACAGCTCTTACTATACTTTCTATGTTTTCGATTTCGTTATATGTGGGAATTATGACAATACTATCACTCATTTTTTTCTCGGTAATTTCACCGCAAAAGTAAACTTTTTATAGCATTTGATTCATAATAAATATATAATAAAAGTATTGCATCAAAAAATTACTAATTTTGTATCGCTATGATTGAACAACTTCATCCTCGAATAATTGAAAACAAAGACTGGGCAACACTTTTATTTGTGCTGACCTTTGCCGTTGTTGCCATGACAAAATCTGCTTACGAAACAAGATTTAGTGAATTTAGTAAACTTATTTTTTCTGATAAATACGCAAAGATTTATCGTGACAACAGCCACATGAAAAACAGCTTTACAGTTGGTTTATTTTTTGTGCAAATTGTATCGTTTGCTTTTTTTATTCTGCTTACGATGAATATTTTTGGTTATGCATCAAAAACCGACTGGGTTTTGTTTATTCAGATTGCTACTTTTCTACTTTATTTCATTTTAGGAAAGTATTTAATCGAAAAAATTGTAGCAACTTCATTCAACATTGACGATTTTGTAGAACTATTTAACCTACAAAAAGTAACTTACAGGACGTATATTGGCGTTTTAATCCTTCCAATCAATGCTGTTTTGTTTTATTACAACAATATTCCACAGATTATTCCGCTAGCAATCATAGGTATTTCGCTGTGTATTAGTGTATACTCTTACTTTATTTCAATTAAAACATATCAAAACGTAATTATCGGTAAGTTATTTTATTTTATTTTGTATCTTTGCGCTCTTGAAATAGCCCCTTATTATTTTCTTTATTATTGGATTACAAAAGGGAGTGCTTAGAAAATATTTATAATATGAAAGTGAAAACAATTTTGGTGTCACAGCCTGAACCTAAAGTGGAGAATTCTCCTTACTTTGAGCTCCAACAAAAACACAAAATAAAAATTGATTTCAGACCATTTATTCATGTAGAAGGGGTTAGCGCAAAAGAGATTCGATTACAAAAAATCGATCTTAATCATTACACTGCGATCATTTTAACAAGTCGAAATGCTGTAGATCATTTTTTTAGAGTTGCTGATGAAATGCGTTACAAAGTTCCAGAAGGATTGAAGTATTTTTGTCAATCTGAGGCTGTTGCGTTTTACCTTCAAAAGTATGTCGTGTACAGAAAACGTAAGATTTACGTTGGAGCAAAAGATTTTGCAGATTTATCTCCGCTAATTAAGAAGTACAAAGATGAGAAGTTTTTACTTCCTGCATCTGACCAATTAAATGCAGATGCTCCTGTTACATTAAACGGTTTAAAAGTAGATTGGGCGCAAGCTGTTTTTTACAGAACTGTAATGAGTGACTTATCTGATTTAGCTGATGTTTATTATGACGTTTTAGCTTTTTTCAGCCCAACAGGAATCAAATCATTGTTTAAGAATTTCCCAGATTTTAAACAAAACAACACCAGAATTGCCGTATTCGGAAGCACAACGCAAAAAGAAGCTCTAGATCATGGTTTAAGAATTGATATTCTTGCTCCAACTCCTGAAACTCCTTCTATGACAATGGCTCTAGAAAAATACGTAGCAGAGGCCAACAAAGGAAAATAACCTTTTATTAAAATATAGAATTTTTAAAATTCCAAATTCCAAACTAATCACTTGGAGTTTGGAATTTTTTCTTTTTACTCAAATTTTAAATACCAAATCCCAAAAAATAAATTCCAAATTCCAACCAAAATTAACGCTGCGTTCCCAGGGTTGAAACCTTGGGCTATGTTCTTTTAAATACACAAGTTTTAAATTCCAAATCCCAATTAATCGCAACGTGTTTGGAATTTGGATTTTTAATATTGGAATTTCCTTTTCTACAGCAATTTAACTACATTTGATTTCTATTGATAACCCAAATCACAAAAAATAGTTTCAAATTGTAAGTTATGAAAATCAACTCCCTTTTAATTGAAATTGACGGAATCGACAAAGAAATACTTCGCTATCTAATGGACGATGCCCGAAAACCAATCTTGCAAATCGCTAATAAAATAGGAATTTCTGGAGCGGCAATTCACCAGAGATTAAAAAAACTAGAACAATCTGGCGTTATTTCTGGATCTAAGTTTACCGTTAATCCAAAAGTTTTAGGTTATAACACTATGGCTTTTGTTGGAGTTTATTTAGACAAAGCTTCTAGAAACTCAGAAGCCGTAAAAGAACTTAGAAAAATCCCTGAAGTTCTAGAATGTCATTATACCACAGGAAACTGGTCGGTTTTAATTAAAATTATCTGTCGCGATAACGAACATTTAATGCAACTTTTAAACACAAAAATTCAAGCTATTGAAGGAGTTTCTAGAACGGAGACTTTTATTTCATTAGATCAACAAATTGATAGACAGATACAGCTTTAGAAAAAGCAAATTCCAATTTTTTTAAATTTCAAATTCCAAATACAAACCCGACAGGTTTTTAAAACCTGTCGGGTTTACTATTTAAATAAATTCGTAAAAGCATAAAAAAAATTCCAAACCCCACAAAATTGGAATTTGGAATTTAAATATTGGAATTTCTTTTTTTTAGTTCCTTCTGCTTCCAGAATAAATCGATATATAGTACAGCAACGTTGCTATTGAACCAATTGCTGCTACTACATAAGTTCTAGCAGCCCATTTTAAAGCATCTTTTGCTCCTGCCTGTTCTTCTTGCGTAAGCATGTGTTTATTTTCTAACCAAGCCAAAGCACGATTACTCGCATCGTACTCTACCGGAAGCGTAACAATCGAGAACAAAGTCGTTGCCGCAAAGATGATGATTCCAACTAATAATAATCCAGGAAAAACTTTGATCATAAGAATTCCTGCAATCAAAATCCATTGTACAAAGTTGGAAGCTACGCTTACAATTGGCACTAACTTAGAACGCATTGTTAACCATTCGTAACCAATTGCGTGCTGTACCGCATGACCACATTCATGCGCTGCAACGGCTGCCGCGGCTGCATTACGATGGTTGTAAACGGCTTCGCTTAAATTTACTGTTTTATCTGATGGATTATAATGATCTGTTAACTGGCCTGGAACTGAGATAACGCGAACATCTGTAATTCCGTTATCGGCAAGCATTTTCTCAGCGATTTCACGTCCGCTCATTCCGTTTCTTAATTGCAACTTCGAATACAATTCAAATTTGCTCTTCAGCTGCGAACTTACCAGCCAGCTGAACAGCATTATAGCTCCAGCAATAATTAAATATCCTGATCCCATTTTTTTTGTGTTTTTAGATTGATTTTTAAATTTACAAAACAAACTGCAAAATGTGAACCATTTTAACAAAATGCCATTTTGACATTTTTATACCACTTTTGACTTAATTTAGCATGTTGTTTTTCAGCAGAAAAGCAATTAATTCTGCCACATTTTTCATTTTATACTTCTGCAATATGTTTCTACGATGCGTTTGGACGGTTAAAAAACTCAAAAACAAATCATCGGCTATTTCCTGAGTAGATTTACCTTGTGAAAGCAATAATGCAATATCTCGCTCTCTTCTACTCAAACCCGGAATTCTTTCTAAATCTTCAGACAAAGGCTGGCTGATTATCGTTTTTACTTCTTCGCTAAAAACAATTTCACCATCAATTGCTTTGTAAATACATTCTTTAAATTCATCAAAAGAGGCATTTTTAAGAATATAACCGTTTCCTCCATTCTGAATAAACTGCATCACCAAACTTCTTTCAGATTGGCTGCTCATCCCTATAATTACAATTTTAGGATGCTTTTGTTTGATTGTTTTACATAAATCGACTCCATTTATTACAGGCAGAAAAATATCCATTAAAATCAAATCTACATTATTGTCTTCGATATAATCTAAAAGTGCAATTCCCGATTCGAATTTTTCTACAATTTTTATATTATCTAGCTCCGACAATAATCCTGCAATTCCAGAAATCACAATCGGATGATCGTCTACTATTACCGTTTTATACTTCATAATCATGATTTGGGTTATATTTTAATTCGATATAAGTTGAAGTTCCTTTTCCAAGAACAGAATCAATTTCTAATTTTCCGTTTAAGAAAGCCACGCGGTTTTTAATATTTCGCAAGCCCATTCCATCTCTTTTTTCTGCATGTTCAACATTAAAACCAATTCCGTTATCCTCTACCGTAATAAAAAACACATCTTTATTTTGCGAACAGGAAACTAGAATTTGGGAAGCTTTTGCATATTTTAAAGCATTATTTAAAAGTTCCTGAATAATCCTGAAAATCATTATTTTAAAATGCTGTGGCAAACTTGTTTTCTTAATCAAATACTGAAATTCGATTGTGGTTTCTGGCGTTGAATGCGAAGCACACAAATCTCTCAGAGCATGTTCTAGACCTAATTTCATCAAACTTTCAGGCATCAAATTCTGAGAAATATTGCGAAGCTCTTTTATCGAATCGTTCAGCATTCCGTTTATATTTGGCACATTTTCATTGTTTTCGCGTTCTGCAAGATTCAAATGAATTTTGAGACCAGAAAGCATACTGCCAAGTCCGTCGTGCAAATCTCTCGCGATTCTTTTACGTTCAATTTCTTCTCCTTCAATCAAGGCATTTGAAATCGATAATTTCTGCTGATTTTCTAATGCTTCAAGTTCTTGTTTGTGATTGACCTCTTTTTGAAAACTTATCTTTTTCTGATAATTGTTCCAACTCCACAAAAACAAAACCGTCAAAAACAATACAAACGAAAGCACCGCAAAAAGCATCATATTCAAGCGATTGTTATTGACTTGCAAAACTGCTTTTTCATTTTCAGATTGCAGCAAACCAATTTTCTTTTCACTTTCTGCTTTTTTGTATTTCGCTTCGAGTTCTACAATTTCGCTTTTAAGTTTGGCATCATTAAGACTATCATTAATGACATTGTATTTATTCGAATAAAAATAAGCCTTTGGATACTCTTTTGTTGCATTATAAACTTTAGACAATTCTTTATAATAATTTTTTTTGTCTACAATAAAAGGTGTTTTTTCTATCAGGTATTCTAAATTACTTTTTGCTTTGTCGTAGTTTTTCTGTTTAAAAAGCACTTCGTATTCTGCAAATTTTAACCTGTTTACCGCAATAGCATTTTGATGACTTTCTGCCGATTTAATTCCTTTATCAAAACTTACCAATGCTTCGATATGCTTGTTTTGTTTTGCATAATAAATTCCTTCCGAATAAAAATAAGAATCATTTAAGTTGGAAGTAGGATATTTTTCTAAAGTCGAATAGGCTTTATCTAAAATTTCTTTAGCGTCATAAAAATGCTTCAGTTCAACTAAATTTTCAGCATTTATAATATACGTTTCCATCTTAGATTCTGCTAGAGTTGCAGATTTTTTCGTGGCGCTTTCAATATATTTCTGTGCTTGATCTAGGTATTCAGCCGCTTTTTCTCGCTCATCATTATTCATAAAAATAATGGCAACGGCTTTATTTAAAGCACTGATTAATTCGTAATCACCACTTCTTTTTGCAATCGGAATAGCTTCATTTACAAGCAACTTCATATAAGCATTTTCATTATTCTTTCGTTGCTGCATAATGCCATAATTCTGAAGTATAACAGCACGAAGTTTATAAGCTTCTTTATTACGATATTTTTTGAGCTTATCGTTTGCTTCAAGCAATGCTTTTTCAAAACCTTCCAAATCGCCTTTTTCTATAAAACTGTAAGCATTATAAAAAATCGAAGCATCTCTTAAAAAAGGATATTTAACCTTTAGTTTATTTGCCTGCGTAAGATATTCTTTTGATTTTTCTGCATCCTGCGCCATCAAAAATAGTTTTGACAATCTAAAACTATTCAAGCTTTTGACACTGTCAGATTTTGTGATTTTTGTGATTTTAACAATACTGTCAATATAAACAGTATCATCATCTAACGAAAGAATTACTTGCGAATGAGAAATTACAGTGAAAAATAAAAAAAATAAAACGGCGTAGAGTTTCTTCATAAATGTGGCATTTACTCAAAGTTATTAAAGCTTAATGACTTTCAAAAAGAAATTACCCTCTTTTACCTGATATCAGGTAATAAAAAATACATTTTATCAGGTATTGTCGTCTCGTAGTTAAGGGTCTAATTTTGTTATAAATCTGAATATTAATCAAAAGATATATTATGAAATCAATTTTGAAAACTTTAGCAATTGTATTGACACTTGCTTTTACAGCGGTTTCTTGCAGTAGTGATGATAACGATAACAACTCAGCTCCAGCATCAAGAGACGTTAAATACGAAATAACTGGAAATTACACAGGAACTCTTTCTACTACTTATTTCGAAAAAGGCGGAAATGCCTTGAATGAAGACATTACCCAACTTCCTTGGACGAAAGAATTTACTGCTGAGGCAAAATCTCTTGGAGCATCAATAAACGCAAGTGGTTATGGAGGTGCAGCTGGACAAACACTTACTGGAAAAATTTATATCGGAGGAAAATTAGAAAACGAATTAACTGCAACAGCAACAAATGATGGTATAATTGTATTAGCTCTTACACCTTACGTTTTTCCTCAATAATCTATAGAAATTTAGAATTTAGATTTTTGTTTTTGGTAAAAAAAGCTTCGTATTGCACGAAGCTTTTTTTTTATTTATCTAATTGATCGCTAACTTCTTCAAACTTTTCAATAAGACCATTTATTTTATCTTGCTGCTTTTTAACTTGTTTTGGACGAAGATAAAACCAATTAAAAAGCATCCAAAACAACGTGATTCCGTACATCAAGCTTGCTCCTGTAAGACTTAATCTGCTTGCATATTCATACAAATACAAACAAACGCCGAGCGTAAGTCCAATAAAGTAAAGGCTCATCATTTTGGTTTGCAAAAACTGTTGTTTCTTTTTTATCGAAATCAGTTTTTGAAGATATTCTTGATTCGTCTGAGTAGAATCGATGTTTTTATAATCGCTCAACAATTTATTATAGACAAACACATAAACCACCATCGCAAGGATAGTTAGTACAATTCCTATTTTAGTCGAGATAAACTGAGGCTGAAAAAATATCCAAATAAAAATTATAAGAACACTTGTTGCCAAAAGCGTAATATTAGTTAACCATAAACAGCGCAAAGCCGTTTTTTTAAACTTACTTAATCTTGCCAGCAAATCGCTCATGTCTGGCTGACTTACGGATTGTTTTTTCCATAAATCTTTAAAATCTATATTGCTATCGTTGTTCATTTTCTTTAAATTTTTGAGTCAGTTTTTCTTTTATTCTGTGAATTTTCACTCTAACATTTGCTTCAGAAAGTCCGACGATTTTTGCAATTTCCGTTTGTTTGATATCTTCTAATTCTAACGAAATAATAATACGATCGGTTTCTGGAAGCTCAGCAATACATTTATACAAAAATTGAATCTGAGGTTCTATTGAAGTTTGTTTTTCTTCTGAAAGATGAATGGGAAGTTCTGATTTCGGGAAACGTTTTTGTTTCTCTATTTGTCTCAAACAATTATTAGAAGCAATTCTAAAAATCCAAGTCCCGATTGTAGATTCGTTTCTAAAGGTTTCCAGTTTTTGCCAAACAATTATAAATGTTTCCTGAGCCAAATCTTGTGCGGCATCGTAATCATTAACGAAACCCATGCAAAGTCTGAAAATTCGATCCCAATATGTTTTGTAGATTTGTTCAAATTCCATTCTTATTGTCTTAAAAAAGTGCTTAATTGCCCTAAATACCAAGCCGTGTCATCGTACATAATAAAATGAAGACCCGTTGTAGCATATTGAAAATTAGCCGTTTTTAAATTTTTATACTGACCTTCAATTGCTGGTTTTAAATTTATAAAATAAGATTCTAATAGAATTAATGCTGGACATTTGATCTGTGCAATTCTGTCTCTTAAATCAATATTAAAAAAGTCACAATACATTTGACCAAAAGTTGTTCGATCTGATTTTATACTCCAATCTACCACCATATCAAGTTTAGTTGTATCAGCTAAAAGACTTGGCATTGTCTTTTTTTGCATATCATAAAATTGATCATTGCTCATTCCTGTCATTTGGTTTACAGTCCCTGAACAATCGTTATTTATTTTTGATTTAAAAGCTGGATCGTTTATCGCAGCCAGACACGGAATAGCATCTACAACCACAATTTTGCTAATCAAATCTGGATAATCGGCAGCAATTGCAAGCGCTAGAGCACCACCCATACTATGGCCAATTAAAATTGGATTATCAATTTGGTTCTCTTTAATATAATTGACAATTCCATTTTTCCAGTTTTCAAATGAGGCATTGGGCTGTGGTTTTCTCCCTGCAAAACCAGCCATTGTAAGGGTATAACAAGTAAATTGATTTTCGAATGTAGCTCTGGTTTCGTTCCAAACATCTCCAGAAGATGCAAAACCAGGAATAAAAACAATAGATTGATCTCCGCTTCCCGTTTTTAAAACCTCAAACGGAAATTGTTTGGTTTGGCCGAAAACATTTAAACATAATGCTGAGAATAAAAATGCAATAATTAAGATAATGTACTTTTTCATTTTTAATAATTTAAGTTATTAATTAAATCGGATCCATGCTTTTGATACGACAACTATTAAAATGTTACAATCTTTTTTAAAATTTTAATTGAAAAATTACAAATACCAATGTTTGTGAGGGATTTAACCGCAAGGTACGCAAGGATTTTAACGCAAAGTGCGCTATCTTTTTGCTCGCAAAGACGCAAGGTCGCAAAGTTATTTTCACAATATTGTCAGTCTGAGCGGAGTCGAAGACCGCGCAAGTAGCTCTACAAAGATAGATGATTTAGATTGTGGAGTTTCTTGTGGAGTTTCTTGTGGAGATTTGCTTCGCCTGTTCGCTATCGCTCGGGTCTCCTTAGGTCGAAATGACAAACTGAGCCTGTACTCATCTAAGATCATTTCATGTCAGTCTGAGCGTAGTCGAAGACCACGCAAGTAGCTCTACAAAGATTGGCTATTTAGATTGCGGGTCTTCGACTTCGCTCAGACTGACAAAGCAAGACACAAAAAAATCCCAAACTCCAACAAAATTGGAATTTGGGATTTTCATATTTGGAATTTATTTGGCTAACCAACCAAATTGATGATTTTTCCAGGAACAATAATCACTTTGTTTGGAGTTCTTCCGTCTAAGTGTTTTTGTGTTCTTTCGTCTTTCATTACGATTTCTTCGATTTGTTCTTTAGTTAAATCTAAAGGCAATTCGATTGTAAAACGCATTTTTCCGTTGAAAGAAACTGGATATTCTTTATTAGTTTCAACTAAATGTTTTTCTTCAAAAATCGGGAATGCAACATCAGAAATTGAAGTTGTGTGTCCTAATTGTGACCATAATTCTTCTGCAATGTGCGGCGCGTATGGCGAAACCAAAATTGCTAATGGTTCTAAAATCGCACGTGAATGACAATTTTGAGAAGACAATTCGTTTACACAAATCATAAACTGAGAAACCGAAGTATTGAAAGAGAAATTCTCGATATCTTCAGCCACTTTTTTGATTGTTTTATGCAACGATTTCAAATTGTCTTTTGTTGGTTCGTCGTCGTTTACGATTAAACCATTATCATCAAAATACAATCTCCATAATTTTTTAAGGAAACCAAAAACTCCTGAAATACCAGCAGTATTCCAAGGTTTTGCTTGCTCTAACGGGCCTAAGAACATTTCATATAAACGTAATGTATCAGCACCATATTCTGCGCAAATATCATCTGGAGTTACCACATTATAGTATGATTTCGACATTTTCTCAACTTCACGACCTACAATGTATTTTCCGTTTTCATCAAAGATAAATTCAGCTGTATTGAAATCTTCTCTCCAAGCTTTGAACTTTTCGATATTTAATTCATCAGAAGAATTAACGAAATTAACGTCAACACGAATTGGCTGTACTTTTTGATCTGCAATTTTATTTTTAGACACAAAAGTATTCGTTCCTTCTAATCTGTAAACATAAGCCGTTGTTCCTAAAATCATTCCCTGATTGATCAGTTTTTTGAATGGTTCTTCAGTTGGAGCCAAACCTTTATCTTTCAAGAATTTATTCCAGAAACGAGAATACAATAAGTGACCTGTTGCGTGCTCACTTCCTCCAATGTATAAATCTACACTTTCCCAGTAAGCCAAAGCTTCTTTGCTTGCAAATTCATTTTCATTGTGCGCGTCCATGTAACGCATCCAATACCATGAACTTCCTGCCCAACCTGGCATTGTATTCAATTCTAAAGGAAAAATCGAAACATTGTCAACTAAATCTGTATTAACAACTTTGTTTTCTTTGGTATCCCAAGCCCAAACTGCAGCGTTTCCTAATGGTGGCAATCCGTCTTCAGTTGGTAAATATTTCTCTACTTCTGGTAAAATAATTGGCAAATGTTGAGCATCAATCATTTTTGGAAGTCCATTCACATAATAAACTGGAAATGGTTCACCCCAATAACGCTGACGAGAGAAAACAGCATCACGCAAACGGTAATTGGTTTTTCCAGTTCCCTGACCAATTTCCTCTAATTTCGCGATTGCTTTTTTAGTTCCTTCTTTATAATTTAAACCGTTTAAGAAATCAGAATTTGCGATTTCAACGTTGTCTTTTGATCCGTAAGCTGTTTCAGAAATATCAACATTGGCGAAAATGTTTTTAATTTCCTGCATTCCGTTTTGACCTTTAAAGAAATTAGCAAAAGCATAATCTCTTTCGTCACCGCAAGGAACCGCCATAACCGCTCCTGTTCCGTAACCTGCCAAAACATAATCTCCAATCCAAACCGGAATTGGTTCTTTTGTGAATGGATGTTCCGCATAAGCTCCTGTAAATGCACCAGAAATCGTTTTTACATCGGCCATACGCTCACGCTCAGAACGTTTAGAAGTTTTTTCGATATACGCTTCAACTTCTGCTTGTTGTTCTGGAGTTGTAATTTTAGCAACCAAATCATGCTCTGGCGCTAAAGTCATAAATGTTACTCCAAAAATAGTATCAGGTCTTGTAGTAAATACATCAATTACTTCATCATGATTTTTCACTTTAAAAGTAACCATTGCACCAACCGATTTCCCAATCCAGTTTCTTTGCGACTCTTTGATAGATTCACTCCAATCGATATCATTTAAACCATCAAGCAAACGCTCTGCATAAGCAGAAATTCGCATGCTCCATTGTGTCATTTTTTTACGAATAACTGGAAATCCTCCACGCTCAGAAACTCCGTTTACGATTTCATCATTTGCCAAAACAGTTCCTAAACCAGGACACCAGTTTACTTCTGTTTCTGCTAAATACGTTAATCTGTATTGTAAAAGGATTTTTTCTTTTTGTTCTTCAGAATAAGAATTCCATTCGTCAGCGGTAAAAATCGCAACGTTATCGTCGCAAACTGCTTCAACTAATGCATTTCCGCTTTCTTCAAAAACAGTTACTAACTCAGAAATATCAAAAGCTTGTCCTTGTTTTTTGCAATACCAAGAATTGAACAATTGAATAAAAATCCATTGTGTATGTTTGTAATAATCTGGATTTGATGTACGAACTTCACGTCCCCAATCAAAAGAAAAACCAATTTTATCTAATTGTTTTCTGTATCCAGCGATTTGTTTTCCTTCTTTATCTACTCCACCATCAATATTTACGCGAGTTGTATCTTCTGGACGTTGACCTGTTTGAATTGCATATTGTTCAGCTGGCAATCCGAAACTATCATATCCCATCGGATGCAAAACATTGAATCCTTGATGTCTCTTAAAACGAGAATAAACATCTGAAGCAATATAACCCAGTGGATGCCCAACGTGCAGTCCTGCTCCTGACGGATAAGGAAACATGTCTAAAACATAATGCTTCGGTTTTTCAGAATTGTTTTTAGCAGCAAAAGTTTCATTTTCTGCCCAATACTTCTGCCATTTGGCGTCTATTTCGTTTGGATTGTATTTCATCTTAAAGGTTCAAAGTTGTAAAGTGACAAAGGCCCAAAGGTTTTTCTCACTTTATGAATTTATGGCGCAAATTTACATTTATTGCGCATTGTACCAAAGCTATTTCATTGACAAACAAATAAAATAACAAAATACGTATTTTTAATTACGTAAAAATACTTATGTTTGCATCAATATTACGTAGATTTAAATTGTTTTTACATTAACTTTCAACATAATGAGAGAATCAATTTACAGAAAATACCTATTTTTACATATAAGCAAGAATTAAATGAGTGTCAATAAAAAATATTCTATTGAAGTCCGTGTTTGGATCGAAGAAACTGAAGGCGCATTTCTTGGCATTGGAAAAATATGGCTTCTCGAAAATATCAAGAAAACTGGATCAATTACCAATGCTGCCAAAGAAATGAAAATGGCGTACAGACAGGCTTGGCAATTGGTTGAAGAAATGAATCAACGAGCAGAATTTCCTTTGGTAGAAAAACTTCTTGGCGGAAAAGGTGGTGGCGGAGCAAGATTAACTGAAGCTGGAGAAAGAGCTATCGAAGTTTTTTATGAAGTTGAAAAACGAATTAAAGAATTTGCTCAGAAAGAAACTCAGAATTTAAAATTTTAACAATCAACTCTATTCTAAAAAAAGCGATTAACCAAACCCATTTTTTTCAACTAGCAGTATTCATTTTAAAACATACTGAAAAAACTATTTTTATGAAACCAAAATTCTTAGCCTTTCTACTTTTTCCGCTTGTGGGATTTGCACAGCAAAACAATTCAAAAACCGCAGACTCTCTCAAAATTTCAAACGTTTTTAATCTTGGAGAAGTCATTATTACCAATCAACACAACAAGGACACTTTAAACCGAGTAACTTCAAAAGCAATGGAATCTCAAAATAAAATGGAGGTTTCAAAAGCGTTGAACATGTTGCCTGGAGTTAGCTTAACAGCTTCTGGTCCAAGAAACGAATCTATGGTTTCTGTTCGAGGTTTCGACTTAAGACAAGTTCCAGTTTATATGGACGGAATTCCAGTTTACGTTCCTTACGATGGTTATGTCGATTTGGCTAGATTTACCACTTTCGATTTGGCAGCGGTCGATGTTTCTAAAGGTTTTTCATCTGTGCTTTATGGTCCAAATTCACTTGGAGGCGCAATTAATCTTGTGTCTAGAAAGCCTTCTAAAAAATTGGAATACGATGGTTCTTTAGGAATGATTAACGAAAACGGATATCGAGGAAATGTAAATATCGGTTCGAAAGTAGGCAAATTCTATTTTCAAGGTGGATTTTCTTATTTAGATCGCGATTCTTTTAGAATGTCTTCGAATTTTGTTCCAACAGCAAATGAAAACGGCGGACAAAGAGACAATTCGTATCGAACAGACCAAAAAATCAGTTTTAAAGTGGGATGGACTCCAACTGAAAAAAGCGAATATGCAATTGGCTACATCAATCAGCAGGGCGAAAAAGGAAATCCTGTTTATGCGGGATCCGACACACAAAATTCGCTTTTACTAAAACCACGTTACTGGCAATGGCCAAATTGGGATAAAGAGAGTTTTTATTTTATTTCGAATTCTGCTTTTGATGATAAAAACAGTTTCAAAACCAGATTGTATTTTGACCGATTCAAAAACACGCTCGATAGTTACGACGACGCCTCTTATTCGACACAAACAAAACCTTATGCTTTTGAAAGTATTTACAACGATTATACTTTTGGAGGAAACTTAGAATACAACACTAAAATAATTCCGAAAAATGATCTAAAAATTGCTTTTCAATTTAAAGAAGATGTGCATCGCGAAAATAATCTTGGTGAGCCAGTTCGTCATTTTATAGATAATACGGTTTTAATCGGAATTGAAGATGTTTATAAAGTCAGTTCAAAATTTACAGTAATTCCGGGCATTAGTTACAACATTCGAAAAAACTTGGAAGCAGAAGATTACAACAGTACAACAAAAGCAATTTCTGATTTTCCAGATGCTGGAGCAAGTGATGCTTTTAATGCGCAAGTTGGATTTTTCTATCAATTAAATAAGGAGCAAAAGTTGGGTGCGACAGTTTCTCAGAAGACCAGATTTGCAACTATCAAAGATCGATATTCTTATAGAATGGGAACAGCAATTCCGAATCCGGATTTAAAACCTGAAAAAGCAATTAATTACGAATTGAATTATACGGCAAATCTTTTTGAGAAAATCACTTTTCAAACAGCACTATTCTACAGTTCACTTTCAGATGCCATCTTAAATGTAAGCAATGTTGAACCTGGAAAATCGCAAATGCAGAATTTTGGCGAAGCTGATTATAAAGGAATCGAAGCGCAGTTGAATTATGCGATTTTAGAAAATCTATCGCTGAACTTGAATTATACTTATATCGAAAGAAAAAACATCACGAATCCGAATATTCATTTTACAGATGTTCCGAACACAAAAGTAATGGGAACTTTAGAATATAGTCCGATCAAAATTTTTCGATTAATTGCCAATGCCGAATTTAATTCACCTCGTTTCAGTACAAGTTATGGAGCAAGAGTTCCAGATTATACGCTTCTAAACTTCTATGCTTCGGGTAAGATTTCTAAAAACTTCAGTATTGATGCTGGCCTAAATAATATTTTCGACAGAAATTATAGCCTTGTAGAAGGGTATCCAGAAGAAGGACGCAACTTTTTTGTGACACTTCGTTTTTTTAATTAGTTTTTGTTAAGGCGCTAAGTTTCTGAGATTCTGAGATACTAAGTTTCTTTTCTTCTAATATTTTCTAAAGTTCGCACAGCTTTTATCAATAGCTTTGCGAACTTTGCGTTATTAACATTCAGGCATAAAGAAATCTTTGCGTACTTTGCGGTAAATTCAACTTTTTATTCCGTAACGAATCGTACATTTATAGTATAAAAGTTTGTTATTAACTTTAAATAAAGAAATTCTTTATTATTTTTACCACATAATTTAAGCACAGTATGAGTTCTAACTTTGATAAATTTCAAAAGCGCAGGTTAATTTCCTCTTATTTTTCGGTAGTATTAAGTGTATTCTTGGTTTTATTCCTTTTGGGAGTACTAGGATTATTCATTATTAATTCTAAACAATTGGCCGACGATTTTAAAGAAAAAATCGCGATGACGGTTTTCTTCAAAAACGAAGCAAACGACAGTGTTATCAAAGCATTTAACACCGAACTTAAAAGAGCTCCTTTTGCAAGATCTTTTGTTTATGTAACCAAAGAAAGAGCTGCAAAAGAACATACAGATATCATTGGAGAAGATTTCTTAACCTTTTTGGGAGAAAATCCTTTATTGAATTCATATGACATTCACTTAAAAGCAGATTATGTAGAAAGAGACAGTATCGTGAAAATCGAAAACCGTTTCCGCAAAAATGCAATGATTTCAGATATTGTTTATGACAAACAATTGGTAAATCTAGTAAATGACAACATCAGAAAAGTAAGTATGTGGATTTTGATTATCAGCGGTTTCTTGACTGTAATTGCTGTTTTATTAATCAATAGTTCACTTCGTTTATCAATACATTCAAATCGTTTTATCATCAAAACGATGCAGATGGTTGGCGCAACAAAAGCATTTATCCGTAAACCTTTTGTAATGCGAAGCGTAAAACTTGGAATGTTGGGTGCAGGTCTTGCAATTATTGCTTTAATCGCACTTTTACTATATGTAGATACTAATTTCCCTGGTTTAGGAATTCTAGAAGATAAAGCTTTAACTGGTTTAGTTTTAGTTGCCGTTTTCGGATTAGGAGTTTTAATTACTTGGGTTAGCACGCACTTTGCAACACAACGTTTCTTGAATTTAAGAACTGACGATCTATACTAAAAGTCTACAGTCGCAGTTTATAATTTACAGTAAAAAAATAAAAAATGAAAGACAATAATAAAGAACAAAAACAGTCAAATCAAGAATTTCTTTTTGATGGTATTAATTATAAAATCCTATTAATCGGAATCGCGGTTATTGCACTTGGATTTATTTTAATGTCTGGAGGAGGAAGTAAAGATCCAAATGTTTTTAACGAAGACATTTTTAGCTTTAGACGCATTCGTTTAGCACCAACAACTGTTTTAATCGGTTTCGGAATCACGATTTATTCTATATTCAAAAAATCAAAATAAATAGATTTATAGATTTTCAATTGGAATGCCCTTCGACTTCGTTCAGGTTGACAATCTGAAATCTAAAATCTGAAATCTAAAATTCTAAATGAACACATTACAAGCTATTGTTCTTGCCATTATTGAAGGAATTACAGAGTTTTTACCTGTTTCTTCAACAGGCCACATGATTATTGCCTCTTCATTTTTCGGAATCGCTCACGACGATTTCACTAAACTTTTTACCATTGTAATTCAGCTTGGCGCGATACTTTCGGTTGTAATTTTATACTTCAAACGTTTCTTTCAAACTTTTGATTTTTACTTTAAACTTCTAGTTGCTTTTATTCCTGCAGTTGTTTTCGGATTACTTTTAAGTGATTTTATTGATGGTTTATTAGAAAATCCAGTAACTGTTGCTGTTTCTCTTTTAATTGGAGGAATTATTTTATTGAAAGTTGACGAATGGTTTAACAAACCAAACGATCCTGAAGTTTCTACTGAAATCACTTATGCAAAAGCACTAAAAATTGGATTATTTCAATGTCTTGCAATGATTCCTGGAGTTTCTCGAAGCGGCGCAAGTATTGTTGGAGGTATGGCTCAAAAACTGACTAGAACTTCTGCTGCTGAATTTTCATTTTTCTTAGCCGTTCCAACTATGTTAGGAGCAACTGCAAAAAAATGTTACGACTATTACAAAGCTGGATTTGAATTGTCTCACGATCAAATAAACATGTTGGTTATTGGAAACATTGTTGCTTTTGTTGTGGCACTTTTAGCAATTAAAACTTTCATCGGATTTTTGACTAAAAACGGATTTAAAGTTTTTGGTTATTACCGAATTATTGCCGGAATCATTTTATTATTGATTCACTTTTTCATTCATCCGCTTACTATTATATAATGACACCCGAAGAATATTTAGAAGGTCAGGTTTTATTGATTGACAAACCTTTAAAATGGAGTTCATTTCAAGCTGTCAATAAATTAAAATACCTTTTAATTAATAAAGTTGGACTTCCAAAAAAGTTCAAAATTGGTCACGCAGGAACTTTAGATCCATTAGCGACAGGGCTTTTATTGATCTGTACCGGAAAATTCACTAAAAGAATTGCCGAACTTCAAGGTCAGGCAAAAGAATATACGGGAACATTTTATATTGGAGCCACTACTCCATCTTATGATTTAGAAACCGAAATTGATCAAACTTTTCCAACCGACCATATTGATGAAGCGCTGATTCATGAAACGGTAAAACAATTTTTAGGCGAAATTGATCAAAAACCGCCTATTTTTTCTGCTATTAAAAAAGATGGTGTTCGTTTATATGAGCACGCACGTGCAGGAGAAACTGTAGAAATTGCAAGCAGAAAAACTACAATTCACGAATTTGAAATAACACGAATTGCATTGCCAGAAGTAGATTTTAGAGTGGTTTGTTCTAAAGGAACTTACATTCGCTCTCTTGCTTATGATTTTGGAAAAGCAATGAATTCTGGTTCGCATTTAACTGTTTTACGCCGAACTAAAATTGGTGATTACGATGTGAAAAATGCGATTGATATTACTTTGTTTGAAGAAAGCTTTAAATAGCTAGAAATAAAAAAAGCACATTACATTGTTTGAAAAAGTAATGTGCCAAGCTCTTAAGAAAAGTAATTTTATCTCATACTCATCTCGATTTAATAGTGAGGCACATTCTTTCCTCCGAATAAAAATTTAGAAAAGAAATCATAAAACCTTTCGAATAACTTTTTCATAATAGTGTACTTTTTAATTGTTGAACATTAAATAAACACCAGTAAAAAGAGTAAATCTAAAAGTTATAATAGAAGTGGGTTAGCTTCACTAAGTTACGAAATTCTATTTAAGATAAAAAGACTTTAAGATAATTTTATCAACCAAAACAACTGCTTTTCAACACATTACCTCGTTAAAGTCTATTATACTTAATATTTTCCATAATTTCGACCAATTCTTCTTGAACCGAAATTCCTTTATCTGCCAAATACCATAATTGCAAATCGGTTTTTATTTTTTCGTCGATAGCGCCAACCTCTCTTTTATGTTTTGCCATTAATTCGGCTGCTCCTTTTGGTCTTGGTCCCCAATCGGCACGCACGATTCCTGCTTCTTTACAAATAATAATAACTTTCGGAATTGCTCTTCCGCCATTGGTTAAATAATGGCTCATTAAATCATCGTTTTCATCGCGAAAGGCAATTCTCAAATCGATTCTTTTATTAGAGACCAAAGCCATTTTATTTAAAATTGGAAGAATCTGCGCTGCATCTCCGCACCAACCTTCAGAAAGCACTAGCCAGATATAATGATTGTCTAAATTTTGAAGTTTTTCAGCAACAGATTCTGAAATGGTTATCGTTTTTTCCAGCCTATTCATTCTCGCTTCATTCAATTTAGAATAATTGGTGAGACTTTCAGATTGTTCATTTCCTGTTGATTTTCCCTCAGATAATAAATCAGTCACTATTTTTCTATATTCAACATAAGGATGACTATTGAATAATGCTTTGGCTACGATGCTTTTCATATTTGTTTCATTTTAAGGATACAATAAAAATACAAATTTTCGAAAAACTGAGAAATGACATTTGTCACATTTACATTAAATAACCGCAAAGCCTTTTTAAACCTAAAATTGCTGTAAGAATTAATTTTTTGCAAACATTATTTTTAAAAATCAGAATATGTCTATATTTGCACAAATTAACGCAACACACACATGAAATATAAAAGAATTCTTCTAAAACTTAGCGGCGAAGCCCTAATGGGTGATTTACAATACGGTATTGACCCGAAAAGATTAGGCGAATATGCAGATGAAATCAAGCAGATTCACGATAAAGGAGTAGAAATTGCAATTGTTATTGGAGGAGGAAATATATTTAGAGGCGTTGCCGGAGCAAGCTCAGGAATGGACAGAGTGCAAGGAGATTACATGGGAATGCTTGCAACTGTTATTAACGGAATGGCTTTGCAAGGCGCTCTTGAAGATAAAGGAATGAAAACACGTTTGCAGACTGCTTTAAAAATGGAATCTATTGCAGAACCATACATTAAAAGAAGAGCAGACCGCCATCTTGAAAAAGGCAGAATTGTAATTTTTGGTGCCGGAACTGGAAATCCTTATTTTACAACTGATACTGCTGCAGTTTTAAGAGGTATTGAAATTAATGCTGATGTTATCCTTAAAGGAACTCGCGTTGATGGTGTTTACGATTCTGATCCAGAGAAAAATGCTTCTGCAGTGAAATTTGATTTTATCTCGTTTGACGACGTAATCAAAAAAGGATTGAATGTAATGGATACCACTGCCTTTACTTTAAGCCAAGAAAACAAATTGCCAATCGTTGTTTTTGATATGAACAAAATCGGAAACTTATTGAAAATCTGCGCAGGCGAAAACATCGGAACTGTAGTAAATATATAGTCGTCAGTAACAGTTTACAGTCGCATAACGACTTTTGCTGAAAACTGAGAATAAAACTGAAAACAAAAAAAAATGACTGAAGAAATAGACTTTATTTTAGAAAGTACTGAGGAATCAATGAACGGTACTATTGCACACTTAGAGAAAGAATTTCTTAATATTCGTGCAGGAAAAGCTTCTCCAGCTATGCTTGGAGGTGTTTTTGTAGATTATTACGGATCTGCAACACCGCTTTCTCAAGTATCTAAAATCAGTGTTCCAGATGCTAGAACAATTACATTACAGCCATTTGAAAAAAATATGCTGCAAGCAATTGAAAAAGCAATCATGATCGCTAACATTGGTTTTAACCCAATGAACAATGGTGATATGGTAATTATTAGCGTACCGCCATTAACAGAAGAGCGTCGTCGCGATTTAGCAAAACAAGCAAAATCTGAAGCTGAAGATGCTAAAATCGGTATTCGTAATTCTCGTAAAGATGCTAATACGGACATCAAAAAATTAGAAAAAGAAGGAACTTCTGAAGATGTTTGTAAATCTGCTGAAGAAGAAGTTCAGAACTTAACAAACGCTTACATCAAAAAAATTGATGAGTTATTAGTTGCAAAAGAAGCTGAAATCATGAAGGTATAACCTTTAGATTGAGATAAAATAAAAAATCCGTTTGGTTTATAGTACCAGACGGATTTTTTTATTGCTATTTTTGCATACGAAAATTAAATTCTTTTCGTTTTTGAAACTATATCATTCTGTATGAAGCTATTTTGTTTTTTGACTTTGTTTTTTACGCTTACCCTTCAGGCGCAAATTCAAATAAACGGAATCGTAACCGATTCAAACAACAAACCTCTTCCGTTTGCCACTATTACTACCTCAGAAAACAATAACACAATTACAGATGTTGATGGTAAATTTATTTTTAAAATAAGCAGTTCTGCCACATCACTTACTGTTTCTTATATCGGTTTTCAGACCAAAACTATTGCTTTAATCAATAATAAAACCTTTTACTCTGTAGCGCTTTTACAGCAGGCAGATGACTTAAAAGAAGTTGTGGTTTCTAATGAAAATCCTGCATTAACCATAATAAAAAAAGTTATTGCCAATAAGTCTACAAACGATCCGCAGAAAAAGCTCAATAATTTCGAATATAAAACCTATAACAAACTTATTGTAACCGCAAATCCCGATTCGATTGACGGACGTATCGATACTTCGGCAGCGTATAAAGATTTAAACAAAAAAATCATCAACATCGATTCGTCTGATTATAAGTTTAAAGAAATTGTAAGCAAGCAGCATTTATTTCAAACAGAGAAAGTTTCTCAATATCAGTTTGGGAATAAGAAGCTAAAAGAAACTGTTTTAGGAACTAAAATTGCAGGTTTCAAACAGCCTATTTATGAAGTTTTGGCTTTCAACCTTCAATCAATTTCGATTTACGATTCTAAATATGAATTGTTCGAAACCAAATACGAAAATCCGATTTCGAAAAATGCACCTTCCAATTATAATTATAAACTGTTAGATACGGTTAGCATCAAAGGTCGTGACACGTATATGATTTATTTCAGAAACAAATCTAACCGCAGAGCTTCTGGACTAGAAGGAGTTTTATATATTGACAAAGAAAATTTTGCTGTCGCGAAAGCAGTAATGCGAATTAAAGGTGTGTTGGATATCAGTGGGATTCATGAATTTGAATATATTCCGAAAGAAAAAATATGGTTTCAGAGCAACACCACTTTTAAGATTGTAAAAGGAAAAAATGATGATGATATTCGAATTCTTGGCGGTACGATTCAATTTGATGGAGACGTTGAAGAGAATTTCGAACCACGAAAAAAAGTAGCTTCAGATTTCACTTATTTGCTTTCTGAAAGTAATAGCTTTGATATTCGCGTTAACACCAACAACCCGATAAAAAATCCATCACTTTATATCGAAATTAAAGACGATGCGGCCAAAAAACCAGAAAGTTTTTGGGAAGCCTATAGAAAAGAAAATCTTGATTTAAAAAGCCAAAAAACCTATTTGTTATTAGATAGTCTTTCTATTCGAAATCGAATCGAAAAACGTTTAGGAATTGGCCGAAAAATCATTAATGGCTTCTACCCGATTGGTCCTGTCGATTTGGATTTGAAAAAAATTATAAGCTACAACAATTACGAAGGTTTTCGTCTTGGTATAGGTGGTATTACAAACGATCGCTTATCTAAAAACTTCCGTCTAGAAGGCTATACTGCTTACGGAACAAAAGATGGTGTTTTTAAATACAGCGTTGGAGGCGGCATTTTATTAGACAAACATACCAATACTTGGTTTAATGGATATTATGCTGATGATGTTCGAGAGATTGCAAGTACTGTCTTTTCGGTTGATAGACGTGTTTTTAAAATTTACGATCCACGACCAATTAACATTAGTACTTTCTATGAATATACAGGATGGAGAGGAAACGTTCAAACTAAATTTATTCCGAAAACTGAAGCTATTCTCGAGTTTTCTCGAAATTATATTGAGCCAAAATTCGATTACCTTTTTAATCTAAATGGAAAATTATATTCTAATTATGTTATGGCCACAGCAATGCTTTCTATTGTGTGGGCACCTTTTAGCAATTATATGCAAACTCCGACAGGAAGAAATGAAAGCGATAAAAAATTTCCGAGATTTACTTTTCAATACACCCAATCTTTACCAAATGTACTTGACAATGATTTTACTTTTAGCAAAATAGATTTTAAAGCAGAATACGAAAAACAATACTTAAATCGTCAGAAAACAAGTTTGCTTTTGCAGGCGGGTTATGCCATGGGCGATGTTCCTATTACGCATTTATACAATACTTCTCCGAATAACTTAACTAAAGAAACCGTTATTCAGCGTATCACATTTGCGGGTAGAAATGCTTTTGAAACCATGTATTTTAACGAGTTTTTCTCTAGCCAATATTTAATGTTTCAAATTAAACATGGTTTTGACCGAATTAGAATCATGAGAAAAGTTCGTCCGTCATTGGTTTTAGTTACTAGAATGGCTTGGGGAAGTATGGAAAAACCAGAACAACACGTTGGTCCAGCTTACAAAACACTTGATAAAGGTTATTTTGAATCGGGAATCGAATTGAACAGAATTTTTAAAGGTTTTGGTTTAGGCGGATTCTATAGATATGGACCAAATCAGTTAACGAAGTTTGAAGATAATATTGCGGTTAAGATTTCTTATACGCTTGATTTAGGACTTTAGTTTATTTTTTTTTCGCCACGACCCGAGCGATAGCGAACTGACGAAGTAATTTCACGAATTGCACTAATTTACTTTGCGAAAAATTTTACTAATAAATTTCACGAATTATGTCTAAATTAATTAGTGAAACTTTTCCAAAGTTCTGAGTAATCATAAATTCCAAAATTCGATTGCAGCCTCTTTTAGCGCACAGTTTTGTCATTCTGAGGAACGAAACGAATAACAAAAATCCCAAATTCCAATTGCATTGCTTTTTGGAATTTGGGATTTTAATATTGAGATTTTACTTTTTTATGGTTTCAAAATCAAAACTGATGGCGAATTATTCAGCCAAATACTTTGAGATTCTATTAGTTTTTTCCAACTGTCTAAGCTGATAATCATCAAATCTTGACTTTCTAAAAATTCTTTTTTCAAAGTTCTATCATTCATAATCATGATATGATTTGGTGCAATCTGTTCTATAGAACGAATTGTTTCTTGAATTTCTCTCGTGTTTTTCACTTCTCCGCCAGCGTCTAAAACTGTAATCTGAGAACCGTTATTGTTGATTAATTTTTTAGCATATTCTATTAAGAAAGCATCTTCTTTACTAAAAACAGGCATTAAAACCTGATTGACTTCTTCGAGCTCTTTATCGATAAAGATTCCGACAGGCATTTTAGATTTCAAAATAATATGACGTGTTCTTTCATCAAAAGGAGAATTCTCAAACAATCCTTCTTTTCCTGTAAACTTATCAATCAAACGATCTGGATTTACAATTCTGGTTGTAAAGCCCAATATTTTTCCGAGCAAAGTGCCATCAAAAATAGATTGCCCTAAACCAACTAACAATAAGTCATATTCGCCCTGATTTGCCGTGTCGATAATATCCGAATCAATATCATTAGAAACTTTAAACAAACTCACCATATCCTGATTCAAAGCATTCGATTCTTCAATTACTGGAACTAGCATTTTTTTCTCATGCTCTTTCACATCAAAAGAATGCACTTCGGTACTTAAAGAAAGATGCATTGCCGTTACAATTGAATTGTCTGCTTGTTTTTTCACCAAACTATTAGCAATTTTAAGCAGTTTCTTTCCTTTTTCTGGAGTTGCAAACGAAAGCAGAATCTTGTATTTGCTTTTGCTTCCGATTTCTTCTGGAACTGCTGTTTCCTTATCTTTAAAAATAAATTCGATAAAATCTAATGCTGGACCTGTCATAAAAGTAGTCACCAACGCCATAATTACCATCATGGTAAAGATTTCTGTTGATAGTACTCCAAGATCGTAACCAATATTTAAAACCACAAGTTCCATTAAACCTCTTGTGTTCATTAAAGCCCCGATGGCCAAACTGTCTTTCCAGTTTTGCCCCATAAATTTTGCTGCCAAAGCACTCCCGAAGAATTTTCCAACTACGGCAACCAAAATAATCAGACCTGTGATTTTCCATAATTCAGGATCATTCAGCAATCCGATTTGTGTACGCAAACCTGTAAACACAAAGAATAATGGCAATAAAACAATAATGGCGACGTCTTCTACTTTTTCAATAAATATATTTCTGAATTTATTGTTTTCTGGCATAATTGCTCCAGCCAAAAAAGCTCCAAATAAAGCGTGAATTCCGATTAACTCAGATGCGTAGGCAGAAATTAAAAGTGTAATAAAGAAAATCGCAACAACTGGTTTATTTAAACTTTCCCGTGTTGCATTTAAATCTCCTACTCTTTTTAAGAACGGACGAACGATTTTCAGCATGATAATTACATACAAAATCGCCATTCCGATTACGTAAAGTGAGCTTGAAAGCGAACCTGCTTTTACAATCGCTATAACAACCGCCAAAATACACCAAGCTGTAATATCGTCTGCCGCCGCACAAGTAATCGCAATGGTTCCTAGTCTTGTTTTTTGCATGCCACGTTCTTGAACAATTCTAGCCAAAACAGGAAATGCAGTAATACTCATGGCAATTCCCATAAATAATCCGAAAGAAGAAAACTCAACTCCCAACGGTGCATATGTTTCATAAATAAAAAAGGCCAACGACAAACCTAAAGCAAACGGAATTACAATACTAGCGTGACTAATTACAACGGCGTCGTGTGCTTTATTTTTTAGCACTTTCAAATCCAATTCCATTCCGATCACAAACATGAAAAGAATTAAACCAATTTGGCTTAAAAACTGTAAATTACCTAAAGATGCTGCTGGGAATAAAGTGGCTGAAAACTCCGGAAAATACATTCCGACCAAAGAGGGTCCTAAAACAATTCCGGCAATCATTTCGCCAATTACCGAAGGTTGTCCAATTTTTCTAAAAAACCATCCAAATAAACGAGCAACTAAAATGATGGTAATAATCTGTGCTAATAAAATAGCTAGAGGATGCTGCAGATTATCGACCATAGAATGAAGAAAATCTTTCCAATGATTACTTTCAACACTCTTTTTTACAATATTACGACCTACTTCTAATGAGGCGCCTTTTGAAATTACCCAATATATTAGCGCTGTAAAACCACCAATAACTGTTACATAAAATACGGAGTTCTTTATGTTGTTCATAAACTCGTTCTTTAGATTTAATTGCCACAAATATCAGCACTGTGAATTTAGTGAAAAAGCAATTCAGTTGTTAATTTCAATCGTATGTAACAAGTCAGGAAAAAATTGTAATAAGTTTTAAAGTTTTACTTTCTTTAAAAAGTCAGATCGATACGTTTCGCTTAAGATTAGCGTAATGTTCTTATTGTTTTCTTCTACATGATGCAATACAATTTCGTTATGATTAAAGAACTTTATTGCTCTTACCGCTACGATTTCTTTTTTATTGATTCGGCAGAAATCAGCATCAGGCAATTCGTTTAAAAGTGTATCGAATTTTACGTTTTTCAAATTCAAAAAACTTCCATCAGTAAGTAAAACCGTTTTGTCACGGCTATCGCTTGCAGCGGTTTTTATGTATTGAATTTTATTAAAATACAGCAGAGTCTTTCCTTTATCGGTATTTAGCTGAATGAATTTTTTATCTGAATTTGATTTTTCGAAACGCTCCAAAGCTTTTGCAATTGCTTTTTGCAAACGTTCCAATTTTACAGGTTTTGTAATATAATCTACAGCATCAATATTAAATGCTTCGGCCGCATATTCTTTATATGCTGTACAGAAAATGACCAATTTGTCTTGCAGTTTTTCGGCCAGATTCAATCCGTCAATTCCAGGCATTTCAATATCCGAAATCAGCAAATCAAAATCAAGGTTCGAAAAATCAGACAGCAATTTCTCGGGATCATTACATGTTTTTACGATTTCCAATTCTGGAATCTGTTCGCAAAGCATTTTTAAGTAAGTCAATCCTGGAAGTTCATCGTCCAGAAGCAAGCATTTCAGTTTTGTATTCAAGCAAATCAATTTTAAGATGGGCAATATAAACATCGTTTTCTATAAACCTATCGAGTTTGAAATTATTCTTATAAATAATGCGAAGACGATGCTCAAGTGTTGTATGACCAATACCGCCTCGTTCTTTTTTCAGTACTTTTTTATCTGAGATTTTGTTTGAAACCGTCATGGAAAAAGCGTTGTTTTTAAATTCAAAAACTACCGAAATAAAAGCATCTGCACTTTGAAGATCGGCATGTTTAAAAGCATTTTCAATTAAATCAATAGAAATTAAAGGCGCCAATAAAGGTTGGTCGTACAATTTGTCTTCCTCGTTAATGTTCGTTTTAACTTTCAATTCAAAAAGCGGACTGATTTTGATTTTATTGATTTCGATTAAATTCAAAGCAAAATCAATTTCTTCTTTAGCCGTTACAAACTTTTTTTTGCTTTCGTATAAAATATAATCCAAAACATTTGCCAGTTTATCCAAAGCAAAATAAGTCTGATAAGCATGCGACTGAATCGAATTTAGAATATTCTTAAACAAATGCGGATTTAGTTTTGATTCTAAATTTTCCAATTGCAAATCGTTTACTTTAGATTCTAAAGCATAAAAACTTTTTTCGGCATCGTCTTTTGCTTTCTTAGTTTGCATTAACTGATAAATCATAAAACAAATGATCACAATTAAGAGCAAAAGAATAGCTAGGAAAATGAAAGTTGTTGTATTGTTTTCTTGCATTGTTGCTGATCTATTTTTTAATTCAAAATTACAATAACAGTATTTTTTATTGGAAAATTAATTGCAAATATGGCAAAAGCAGACGAGTAATTGACAAAAAGCAAGTAAATTATCCTATTTTAAAGATGATGAATTTTGTGTTAACATAAAGTAAAATAGAACGGAATATTTATGATTTCGAGCACTTTTCACTACATTTGCATCCATTTTTTAAAGATGTTATGAAAAACACTACTCAAGTTGGATTTTGGGAAAAGTTAGCCCGAATTATACTTAAAAACCGAATTACGATTCTGGTTATACTTTCTGCTTTGACTCTTTTCTTTGGTTATCAGTGGAAAAATCTTGCGATGACTTATACAGAAGCTAACTTGCTTCCGAAAGATCATATTGCGAATAAAGATTATCAAAAGTTCCTTGATAAGTTTGGCGAAGAAGGAAATCTTATTGTTATTGGCTTTAAAGATCCTAAATTCTTTACTCCAAAAAACTACGCTGCTTGGAATGAATTGATGACAGGTTTGAAAAAATCTAAAGAAGTTGATTTGGTGGTTTCTTTGAATGATTTGAAGAAACTAGAAAAAGATACTGTTAACGAAAAATTTGTTTTAGCACCTTTTATCGATCAAAGTAAAGTTCTAGATCCTGCTTATTTAAAAGGAATTCAGCACGAGCTGTTCAATAATCTGCCGTTTTACGAAGGACTTTTGTTCAATAAAGAAAGTGGAAGTATTCGTTCTGCAGTTTACATCAATAAAAACTTGGTGAATACTGCAAACAGAAAAACTTTTATTCTTGAGAATCTAGTTCCGAAAATCAATAAATTCGAAAAAACAACTGGAATTGATTTGAAAGTTTCTGGAATGCCATACATCAGAACAATCAATGCGGATAACATGAAAGGCGAAATTGGACTTTTTATTGGAGCGTCTTTATTGACGGTTTCATTGATTTTCTTTTTCTTTTTCCGTTCGTTTAGAGCTACATTTATTTCGATTTGCATTTTAATTGTCGGAGTAACTTGGTCTTTTGGAACACTTGGATTATTCGGATATAAAATCACAATCTTAACAGCAATTATTCCACCGCTGATTATCGTAATCGGAATTACAAACTGTATTTTCTTGATTAACAAATACCAGCAGGAAATTAAACTGCATAACAATCAAGCAAAAGCATTACAGCGTGTTATTTCAAAAATTGGACATTCGACTTTTATGACCAATTTAACTGCTGCAATTGGTTTTGCAACTTTGATGATTACAGGAAACGAATTATTGTTTGAATTCGGATTGGTTACTTCTATCAACGTGCTTTCTGTTTATACTTTGACACTTTTTATCGTGCCAATTATTTACAGTTTTATGCCTTTGCCAAAAGAGAAACATTTATATCACTTAGACAAAACTTATATTTCTACACTTTTAAATACAGTTACAACAATCGTTAAAGGCAAAAAGACTATTGTTTACTGCATTTATGCTGTTCTATTTATTGTAAGTTTGAATGGCGTTAGACAAATGAAAGTTTCGGGAAGTTTGATTGGTGAAATGCCAAAAAGCGCTTCTTTCTTTAAAGATATTTTATTCTACGAAAAAGAATTTAACGGAGTAATGCCTCTTGAAATTATGGTAGATACCAAAAAGAAAAAAGGCGTTATGAAGGCTTCTACAATTCGTAAAATGGATGAATTGCAGAACACCATTTCTGAAATTCCAGAATTGGCAAAACCTGTTTCTATAGTAAACTTGGTAAAATATTCTAAGCAGGCTTTCTATAACGGAAATCCAGAATATTACCAATTGCCAACTTCGCAAGAGCAAACTTTTATTTTGAGTTATGCTAAAAATGCGACTAAAAACAGCAAAGAAAATTTAATGAAAGCTTACGTTGATTCGACTGGACAATATGCTAGAATTACGACTTTCATGAAAGATATCGGAACAGATGAAATGGCAAAAGTAGAAGGAAAACTTCGCAAAAAAATTGACGAAATTTTCCCGAAAGACCGTTACGAAGTTACGATTACAGGAAAAGCATTGGTTTTCCAAAAAGGAACAACGTATTTAGCGCACAACTTAATCGAATCGTTACTTTTTGCGATTGCAACTATTGCAATTTTGATGCTGTATTTATTCCGTTCTTTCAAAATGGTATTGGCTTCTTTGATTACGAATATTTTACCGCTTTGTATTACTTCTGGATTAATGGGTTATTTCGGAATTCCGTTAAAACCGTCAACGATTCTAGTATTCAGTATCGCTTTCGGAATCTCGGTAGACAATGCAATTCAATTTATGGCGAAATACAAAGATGAGTTGACTCAAAATAAAGGAAAAGTAAAAAAATCTGTTTTCAGCGCTTTAAGAGAAACTGGAGTAAGTACTTTCTATACTTCTATAGTTCTGATTCTAGGTTTTGCAACTTTCACTTTATCAAGTTTTAGCGGAACGATCGCTTTAGGAGGTTTAATTTCTTGTACTTTGGTTTTTGCTATGTTTGCTAACTTGGTGGTTTTACCATCGTTGGTTTTAACTTTCGAAAAGAAAAAAACGAAGAAAGAGGATTTGGAGAATTTGCAGAAGTAGAGTTTTTTGCCACGAATTGCACGAATTGACACGAATTAAAAATATGAAGAAAAGTGTAATAATTCTTACCTTATTAATTCTGTTCAATGCAAATTGTTATGCAGAAGGACAAGCTGGATTAGGGCAATTTATCAACTTTATACAGCTTTTATTTATTTGCTTTTGGATTTTTACATTTACAATAATTGGAGGAACGATTGTGAAATTTATTTTACAGAAAAACAAGCTTTTAATAAAAAACCAAACCCTTAAAGCTTTTTTTATTTCGTTCTTAATAACAATTTTGGCAATGCTTTTTTTTGATGCCTTTTCTTTTTCTTAATGAAATAATATGCCAGCTCTAAAAAAGCCTGTCATTTCGACGAAGGAGAAATCTCCGCAAGTAGCTCCGCACAGTAATTACAACTTTGTCGAGTTTCTTACGAAGATTTCTCCTTCGTCGAAATGATAAAAACGGACATAAAACAAACCTATAAAAAATTCAACTTCTCAAATTAATTATTATAGATTATATTTGCAGTTGTTCAAAATGAATATTACTTAATATCAATTATATATAAAAATGAAACACACAAAAGTTAGAGACTTATTAAACAGTACGACGACGTTACAGGAAGTGAATGCAAAAGGTTGGGTGAGAACTTTTAGAAATAATCAGTTCATCGCGCTTAATGACGGTTCTACAATTAATAATATTCAATGTGTTGTTGATTTTGAAAATACACCAGAAGAAACTTTAAAAAGAATCACGACTGGAGCTGCGGTTTCTGTAATTGGAACTTTGGTTGAAAGTAAAGGTGCTGGTCAGAAATATGAAATTCAAGTTAACAAACTTGAGATTTTAGGAGATTCTGATGCTGAGAAATTCCCAATGCAGCCTAAAAAACACTCTTTAGAATTTTTACGTGAAAACGCTCACTTGCGTGTACGTACAAATGCTTTTGGTGCCATTATGCGTGTGCGTTCGGTATTGTCTTATGCAGTTCACAGCTATTTCCAACAAAAAGGTTTCGTGTATGTAAACACGCCAATTATTACTGGAGCTGATGCTGAAGGCGCTGGAGAAATGTTCCAAGTAACTTCTTTGCCACTTGACAATCTTCCTAAAAATGAAGAAGGAAACATCGATTTCAAAAAAGATTTCTTCGGAAAACATACAAACCTTACAGTTTCTGGACAATTAGAAGGAGAAACTTTTGCAATGGCTTTGGGTCAGATTTATACTTTTGGACCAACGTTTAGAGCAGAAAACTCAAACACTTCTCGTCACTTGGCAGAATTCTGGATGATCGAGCCTGAAGTTGCTTTCAACGATCTTGATGACAACATGGATTTGGCTGAAGATTTTATTCAGTATGTAATTAAATATGCTTTAGACAACTGTAAAGATGATTTAGCTTTCTTAGAAGGAAGACTTTTAGAAGAAGAAAAATCAAAACCACAGGCAGAAAGAAGCGAAATGGCGTTGTTAGAAAAACTAAATTTTGTTTTAGAAAACAACTTCAAACGTGTTTCTTATACTGAGGCAATCGACATTTTAAGAGATTCAACTCCAAATAAAAAGAAGAAATTCCAATACCTGATCACAGAATGGGGAGCTGATTTACAATCAGAACACGAGCGTTATTTAGTAGAAAAACACTTTAAATGTCCGGTAATTTTGTACGATTACCCAGCAAACATTAAAGCGTTTTACATGCGTTTAAATGATAACACAGAACCAGGAAGAGAAACTGTTCGTGCAATGGATATCCTTTTCCCAGGAATTGGAGAAATTGTTGGTGGTTCTGAGAGAGAAGAGCGTTACGATGTTCTAGTTCAGAAAATGGAAGCACTAGGAATTGACAAAGAAGAATTATACTGGTATTTAGATACAAGAAGATTCGGTTCTGCAACACACGCAGGTTTCGGTTTAGGTTTTGAGCGTTTGGTATTGTTTGTAACAGGAATGACAAACATTAGAGACGTAATTCCTTTCCCAAGAACTCCTGGTAGCGCGGAATTCTAAGACACGGTTTATTGCCGCAAAGGCACAAAGACACTAAGTTTTATTTTTTAAAAACTGATTAAGACTCAAAAAAAAAATTAAAATAATACCACGAAGACACAAACTCAAAGTATTATTTTATTATTTAAGAATATTAGCTTTCAAAAAAACTTTGCGCCTTTGTGCCTTCGTGGCAAAACCAAAAAAATATGCTCTCTGAAAGAACGGAAGAAATTGGAAAAACAATTGTAAATGCTGCATTCAAAGTTCACAAACAACTTGGACCAGGATTACTAGAAAGAGTTTATGAAGTTTGTTTAGCCCATGAAATCACTAAAGCGGGTCTTGATGTAAAACGTCAAGTTGATATTCCTATTTTTTATGACGGAATTGAATTTAGTGAAGGATTAAGATTAGATCTATTAATTGAAGATTCTATAATCATAGAAATAAAGGCCGTTGAACAAATTAATCCAGTTTGGGAAGCACAAATTATAAGTCAGTTAAAATTACTTAATAAAGATTTAGGCTATTTAATCAATTTTAATGTGCCACTAATTAAAAGCGGTATTCGACGATTTATAAACACGAAGAGAGTATTTTAAAAAATTTCAAACAAAAGCCTTCAAGGCAAAATAATAAAAATAAAACTTTGCGCCTTAGTGCCTTAGTGGCTAAAAAAATAGCGCCTTATTATGCTAAAGCAATTTTTAAATTTAAAATTATCCCAAAAATTATCTCCACAGCAAATTCAGCTGATGAAGTTAATTCAATTGCCTACGCAAGCTTTTGAACAACGTTTATTAGAAGAAATGAACGAAAATCCGGCGCTTGAAGCTGGAAAAGAAGAAGAATACGATGCTGATGAATACGCTAATGACGACTACGACGATTATGATGATGGAGAATCTGACAGAATCGAAGCAGACGACATTAATATTGACGAATACTTAAGCGACGACGATACGCCTGATTACAAAACTCAGGTAAACAATTACAGTGATGACGAGGAACGTGAAACTCCTTTTGCAGCTCCGATAAGTTTTCATCAGGATTTGATCAATCAGTTGAATACTTTTATTTTGAATGATGAAGAGCGCGAAATCGCCGAATTCTTAGTAGGAAGTATTGATGATATGGGTTATATCCGCAGAAGCATTCCAGACATTGTTGACGACATGGCTTTTACTCAGGGAATTTACACTGATGAAGCAATGGTTGAAAAAATGATGACAGTAATTCACGAACTCGAACCTTCGGGAGTTGGAGCACGCGATTTGCAAGAATGTCTTTTATTGCAGTTAAAACATAAAACACCAACTGAATATGTTGATTTAGCAATTGACATTATCGAAAATCAGTTTGACGCTTTTACGAAGAAACATTACGATAAATTATTACAGAAATACAGCGTTTCGAACGAACAGCTTAAAAAAGCAATTCATGAAATTGAACGTTTGAATCCGAAACCAGGTGGTTCTTTTACAGGAAACAACAAAGTAACGGAGAATATCGTTCCGGACTTTGCCATCAGAATTGTTGACGGCGAGTTAGAATTGACTTTAAACGGCCGAAATGCTCCTTCTCTGCACGTTTCTAAAGATTATCAAGAAATGATGCAGACGTACAAAGAATCTCGCGATAAATCGACTGCTCAGAAAGATGCGGTTCAGTTTATCAAACAAAAACTAGATTCTGCAAAATGGTTTATCGATGCAATTAGACAGCGTCAGGAAACTCTTTTTGTAACCATGAATGCAATTATGCATTATCAGGAAGAATATTTCTTAGACGGCGACGAAACCAAACTAAAACCAATGATCTTAAAAGATATTGCGGATATGGTCGGTTTAGATATTTCAACGATTTCGCGTGTAGCTAACAGTAAATATGTGGAAACACCATACGGAACAAAACTGATTAAAGAATTCTTCTCTGAAGCCATGAAAAATGATCAGGGAGAAGATGTTTCGACTCTTGAAATCAAAAAGATTCTTCAAAACACAATTGAGGAAGAAGATAAGAGAAAACCTCTTCCAGATGATCAATTGGCAGAAATCTTAAAAGAGAAAGGATATCCAATTGCAAGAAGAACAATTGCTAAATACCGTGAACAGCTAGATATTCCGGTAGCGAGAATGAGAAAGAAGATTTAATTTTTCATATAAAATAAAAAACCCGACAAATTTTAAAATCTGTCGGGTTTATTTTTTGTTTTAAATCTATTTGTATTGATCAGGCTGAATTCTCACTTCAAACAAAAATGCTTTCTTTTTGTCACTATAATGATAAATCAAATCATAATCATTTTCCCTAAAAACCTTAAGTCCTGGATTTGCCTTTGCTGTACTGATCAAACTTTTTTCCATTTCTTCCTGAATTACATTTATATCGGCAGTTTCTTTTACAATATTCAACAATGTCAAATTGTACTGAACTACTCGACTTTCAGGTAAACTTACACTGTCAAGTCGCATTCCTTCCTGAATATTTAACGGACAGCTTTTATTGTATTTTGCCACCAATTCTACCACTTCTGTATTTACCTCGTCTGCATTTTCGGCAAGATAAAACTGAAAGTAAGCTACAAAAGCTAATGCAATCCCAATCAATATCAACAATAAAACATTCTGTTTTCTCATACTTTTCATTTTTATTAAAAGGCTTTTATAAATGGAATTTAAGTTTATTTTTCCTGATTTTTTTTCATAGCATTAAAATACGCTGCACGGCTAAGTGGTTCGTATTCTTCGGTTTCGCCAAGCATTACCAATTTATCATTGGCAGTTTTTCTAAAACTATAATTGGCTAAGTTTCCTGTGCGCGTACAAACGGCGTGAACTTTTGTTACATATTCGGCAGTTGCCATAAGTCCTGGCATTGGACCAAACGGATTTCCTTTAAAATCCATATCTAAACCAGCCACAATTACGCGAATTCCTTGATTCGCTAAATCATTGCAAACGGTAATAATTTCATCATCAAAAAACTGAGCCTCGTCAATACCGATTACGTCGCATCCCTGAGCTAAAATCAAGATATTGGCTGCTGCAGGAACGGGTGTAGAACGAATTTCGTTGGCATCGTGAGACACAACCATTTCGTCATGATAACGGGTATCAATAGCAGGTTTAAAGATTTCGACTCTTTGTTTGGCAAATTGGGCGCGCTTTAATCTACGGATCAGCTCTTCGGTTTTACCCGAAAACATTGATCCACAAATAACTTCAATCCAACCAAATTGTTCTTTGTGATTTACTGTATTTTCGAGAAACATTTTGTATTTTTCTACCTTTAAAAATGAATAGTTTTTATTACTTTGTACTGGCAATAAATTGATGTAAAAATGTGCTGTTTTACATTTTTTCAAAAGTAGAAAATTTTTATCAAACCTTAAATTCGCGAAAGCGTATTAACAGAAATAAAAAAATATCTTTTGAATTTCCTTAAGAATAGAGACATTCAGACATCAAATACACTAAAATACCTTATTCACTATAATTTTCAACAGTTATGAAAAAAAAATTGGAAGCTGATTTAATCAGCATTGCACATCGAATTTTAAAACTTAAAAACAAATCCGATATCAATCAATTGTACCTTGAAACTCAGAAATTATACGAGAAATTAGCAGTATTAAAGTTTGTGGAAGAGAATTTTGATTCTGCAAAACCAACAATCGGGCAAAGCGATATTACTTCTGAATTGGAAACTATTTTCGAAAAAGAAGAAATCATTCCCACTTTGATTGAAAACGAAGCACCAGCTGCAGAGAAAGTAATTGCACTTGAAGAATCTTATGAGTCTGAAATTTCAGAAGAAAAACCTGTAGAAGTTGTTGAGACTGTTGAACCAATTGTTGAAGTTGAAAAACCAGTAATTGAAGAAACTATTGAACCAATCGCTGCTGAAATTATTGAAACGAATGAACCAGTTGCTGAAATTGAACAACCAATAATCGAAGGAATTGTTGAGCCAGTTGCTGAAAAGGTAGAAGAAATTGAAAAACCAATTGATGATCTTTCGTTTACAACCATAAGCGAATTGAAACCAATTCCAGATTTCAAACCTGCTTTCGAATTGGAAACAGAACCAATCAAAGAAGAAGTTAATGAAGAACCAAAAGTTGAAGCAAAAGCAGAAACTCCTGCACAGCCAACTATTCAATTTGAAGATTTCGGAATTAATTACGCCGATGCACAGTTTGTAAAAGTAGACAGTTTTGAAGCTGTTCCTCCAGTTCAAACACCTTCTATCAATGATTTTAAGGAAACAAAAAAAGTAGAAACTGCTATTCTAGAAACTCCTTCACAGCCAAAATCGGTTAGCTTGAACGAAAAACTTGCAAGAGGTTTCCATATTGATTTAAATGACAGAATTGCTTTTACTAAAAATCTTTTCGGAAACAGCACAGAAGATTACAGCCGTGTTTTAAACCAATTAATGACTTTTGATTCGTATACTGAAGCTAAAGAATTTATCGACAACATGGTAAAACCAGATTATAACGACTGGGAAGGAAAAGACGATTATGCAGATCGTTTTATGGGAATTATCGAGAAAAAATTCTCATAAAAATATAGAACACAGATTACACGAATTAACACAAATTTTTCTCTGTGCAATTTTTAAAGTTTTAGAATTTGTGTCAATTGGTGCAATTCGTGTTAAAATTATTAAACTAAATTATGTCAAAATTATATATCGTTCCTACGCCGATTGGCAATCTTGAAGACATGACTTTTAGGGCCATTCGGGTTTTGAAAGAAGTCGATTTGATTTTGGCGGAAGACACACGCACAAGCGGAAAATTGTTGAAGCATTTCGAAATTGGCACGCACATGCACAGCCATCACATGCACAACGAACACAAAACAACCGAAAACTTAATTGCTCGTTTGAAAGCTGGCGAAACTATCGCCTTGATTTCAGATGCTGGAACTCCAGCCATTTCAGATCCTGGATTTTTATTGACACGCGCTTGCGTAGAAAATAAAATCGAGGTAGAATGTCTTCCTGGAGCAACAGCTTTTGTGCCCGCTCTTGTAAACAGCGGACTACCAAATGACAAATTTGTTTTTGAAGGTTTTCTTCCTGACAAAAAAGGACGCCAAACTCGATTTTTGGCTTTAGCCGAAGAAACCAGAACCATGATTTTATACGTTTCTCCACATAAACTCGTTAAGACCTTAAGCGAATTTGTTCAGTATTTTGGAGAAGAAAGACAAGTTTGCGTTTCGCGCGAATTATCAAAAATGCACGAAGAAAACGTTCGTGGAACTGCCAAAGAAGTTTTAGCGCACTTTGAAAAAACTGCTCCAAGAGGAGAAATCGTCGTAGTTGTTGCAGGTAAAACAATAGAAAAAGAAGCCAAAAAAAATAAGTATTCAAAAGATGAAGAAGAATAAATAATTATTTCAGCCACAGATTAAAATGATTATCACAGATTAATAAAACCACAAATTGCACAAATTTTCACAAATTGAATTAGCGGAAATTTGTGTAATTTGTGGTTAAAAAATAAAAAATCATGATAATCCTTTTAATCTGCGGCAAAAAACAAACCCACAATATGAGCATTCAAGCCTTTTTAGAAAAAGTAAAACAAACTCCAACACAAATCACATTTCCTGAAACTATTGCAGTAATTGAAGAAAACTACAACTTTACTCCAACTGCTTTTCAAAACGGAACTCAACATAACGCTGCAGGCGAAAATTCAGGTTCTTGCAAATTGTTTTCTTTCGCAAAATTGCAGAATTTAAGCAAAGAAGAAACATTAGCTTGTTTTGGAGCATTTTATTTTGAAGAAGTTTTAGGCGATCCAAACGGAACAAATCACCAAAACATTAGAAATTTCATCAACTTAGGTTGGGATGGAATTCAGTTTGAAGGAAACGCTTTGGAAGCGAAATAATTTCAGATTGTAGATTTTAGATTTTTAAATTCTACATCTTGAAGTCAGCAAACTTTGTCAAAGTTTTAAACTTTGACAAAGTTGAAACCAAATATTCTTCCATAGATAAAAAAAATCCTTTCGAATCCTTTTAATCTGTGGCAAAACAAAAAAATTACCACTTTAGATTAAACGATTTCCAAAATCTGAAATCTAACATCTAAAATCTACAATTAAAAAATGCGCTGGACATTAAAACCAAAACCTTCTGAAGAAAAAGTCAAACATTTGGCACAAGCTCTAAATGTAGAAGATTTTGTAGCGACCCTTTTAATTCAGCGAGGAATTGAAACTTTTGATCAAGCGAAAACTTTCTTTCGCCCGTCTTTAGAACATCTGCACGATCCGTATTTAATGAAAGATATGGACAAAGCCGTTGCTAGAATCGAACAAGCCATCGAAAACGAAGAAAACATTCTGGTTTTTGGAGATTATGATGTCGACGGAACAACAGCGGTTTCTTTGGTTTCTTCGTATTTAAAATCGCATTATCCAAATATTGCCACTTACATTCCCGATCGTTATGCCGAAGGTTATGGAATTTCGTATAAGGGAATTGATTACGCAGACGACAACGGAATTTCTTTAATTATCGCTCTCGATTGCGGAATCAAATCGATCGATCATATCGCTTACGCGAAAGCAAAAAACATTGACTTTATTGTTTGCGACCACCACCGTCCTGGAGAATTTCTTCCTGATGCGGTTGCCGTTTTAGATCCAAAAAGAGAAGACTGCTTCTACCCTTACGATGAATTGTGCGGTTGCGGAGTTGGTTTTAAACTAATTCAGGCTTTAGGTCAAAACCGAAATGAGACAATTGAAGATTTAGTTCCGTATCTGGATTTGGTTGCTACTGCAATTGCTGCCGACATTGTTCCGATTACGGGAGAAAATCGTGTTTTAGCGCATTTCGGATTGAAAGTTATCAATAGCGAACCAAGACCTGGAATTAAAGCTTTAACGCATCAGGTAAAAAAGAAAGTTCTCGATATTACCGATGTTGTTTTTATTATTTCGCCAAGAATTAATGCTGCGGGAAGAATCAAACACGGAAATCATGCTGTAGAATTATTAACTGAATTCAATTTTGAACAAGCACAACAATTTGCTTCAGAAATTGAACAATACAACGCAGACCGAAAAGATTTAGATAAAAAAATTACCAAAGAAGCATTTCAGCAAATTATAGAAAACAACGAAGAAGAACGTTTTTCGACAGTAGTTTTTCAGGAAGATTGGCACAAAGGCGTAATCGGAATTGTTGCTTCAAGATTGATTGAAACGTATTATCGCCCAACTTTGGTTTTTACTAAAAGTGGTGACAAATATGCCGCTTCTGCCCGATCTGTAAAAGGATTTGATGTTTATAATGCATTAGATGCCTGCGCCGAACATTTGGAACAATTTGGAGGCCACATGTACGCTGCCGGAATGACTTTAAAAGCAGAAAATTATCAGACTTTTAAAGATGCTTTCGAAAAGCAAGTCTCAGAAACCATCTTACCAGAAATGCTTACTCCAGAAATTGAAGTCGATGCCGAAATCAATTTCTCTGATATAACCCCAAAATTAATTCGAATTTTAAAACAATTCGAGCCTTTTGGCCCTCAGAATATGACGCCTGTTTTTATGACTGAAAATGCAATTGATACAGGTTACGCTAAAACTTTGGGTGCGGAAGAAGAACATTTGAGGCTTTTTGCCAAACAAAACAATTCCGACGGAATCGCAGCAATAGGTTTCGGATTAGGAAAAAAATTAAATCTTGTAAAAAATCAAAATCCGTTTCAATTGGCGTATTGCATTGCCGAAAACGAATGGAACGGAACTGTTTCAACACAACTTATGCTAAAAGACATTAGAACAAATGGAAGAAATTAAATCAACTAAGCCAGATCCATATCAGGCGCTTCGTTATAAAGAATTCAACGTATTTTTATTATTGCGTTTTGCAATGGTTTTTGCCTGGTCAATGCAATTTATTGTTATTGAATGGGAAGTTTACAGTTTAACCAAAAACCCACTTTCTTTAGGGATTATTGGTTTAATGGAAATTATTCCTGCTGTTTCAATGTCTTTGTTTGCGGGACATATTGTAGACCAAAGAGAAAAGAAAAGCTTATTGGTAAAATGTATTTTAGGATTTTCAGTAATTAGTTTTGGGCTTTTCTTATTGACTTGGCCAAAAGTAGTTGGAGGTTGGTCTACGCATATTATTTTATATTCAATTTATGCTTTAGTCTTTTTTGGAGGAATCGTTCGTTCTTTTATGGGACCAACTATTTTCTCTCTTCTTTCATTAATCATTCCTAAAAAAGTATATCCAAATGCTGCAACTTGGAGCAGTTCGGTTTGGCAAATTGGAGCGGTTATGGGACCAGCATTGGCAGGATTTTCTATTAACTGGATTGGCGTTCACTGGTCAATGTGTTTGGTTTTCGGATTTTCAATTCTTTCGTTAATTGCTTTATCTCAAATCAGTCAAAAACCGATTATAAATCCGAAAATGGGCGAATCTATGAAAGACAGTCTTATGGAGGGTATAACTTTTGTATTTAAAAATAAAATTGTTTTGGGTGCACTTTCACTTGATATGATTGCTGTACTTTTTGGAGGTGCTGTTGCTTTATTACCAGTTTTCGCACAAGATATTTTGAAAGTAGGTTCTGAAGGTTTCGGAATTTTAAGAGCTGCTCCTGCTGTGGGTGCTTTTATCACGATGTTGGTTTCGGCTTATGTGCCTTTGTATGAAAATGCAGGAAAGAAACTTTTAATCGCCATTTTTGTTTTCGGATTATCTATCATTCTATTCGGATTATCAACTTATTTCTGGCTTTCTGTTTTCGCTTTATTTTTAAGCGGATTGGCTGATGGAATTTCAGTTGTTATACGTCAGACTATTTTACAGCTAAAAACTCCAGATCACATGCGTGGACGCGTTGGCGCAGTAAACTCGATTTTTGTTGGATCTTCAAACGAATTAGGTGCTTTTGAAAGCGGTGCAACTGCCAAATTGATGGGAGCAGTAACTTCTGTGGTTTTTGGAGGAAGTGTTACGCTTTTAACTGTAATTTTCACAGCTCTAAAATCTCCAACTTTTAGAAATTTAGATCTAAAAAGAGATATGGACGAACATCATAAATTGGAGTAAATGAAATCTATTTTTCTTTCTATATTTTTTGTCTTTTCTTTTTTTGCGAAAGGACAAAATCTTTACATCAAAACCTACGGAAACGAAAAGAATAAAACCATCATTTTTATTCATGGCGGACCAAGTGGTAATGCTACTTTGTTTGAAGGAACAACGGCTCAAAAATTAGCCGATTTAGGTTTTTATGTAATCGCTTACGATCGAAGAGGCGAAGGAAGATCTGCAGATCCTGATGCGAAATTTACGTTTGAAGAAGCTTCTCAGGATATCAATTCGATTTATAAAAAATACCATTTAAAGAAAGCGATCATATTGGCTCATAGCTTTGGCGGTTTGGTTGCTACACTTTATACCAACAAATATTCAGAAAATGTGAGTGCTTTGGTTTTGGCTGGCGCATTGTTTTCTCAGCAAGAAACGTACGATCATATTTTAAATACACTGAAGAAAAAATACAGTGCCGATTCTGAACAATTGAAGAAAATCAGTATTGTAGAAAATTTAAATAAAAACTCTGCCGAATATAGAAAAGGATGTTACGAACTTGCGGGAGAAAACGGCTTTTTTGAAATGCCAAATCCAACTGCAGAATCTAAAAAACTATATGCAGATTACGAAGCTGGGGAATTCTATAAAACGAATATTCGAAATAAAAATGCGCCATTAGTTTTTTATCAAAACGAAAAACAAAATAACATCGACACTAAACCTTTTTTAAAAAAAATCAAATCTGCTGGAGTTCCCATTTATGGAATTTACGGAAAAGAGGATGGCGTTTTTTCCTCGGCTCAAATTAATTCTTTGAAAGATATAACTGGAGAGAAGCACTTTGCATTACTTGATAATTGCTCGCATTATTTATTTGTTGACCAGCAGGCAACATTTCTTTCCAACCTAAAAAAATGGCTGAAATAACGATCAGATTTTATTAAAAAAACGACCTTTCAAATTAAATACAAATAGCTAAAAATCAATTCACTAATACTGATTTTAGCTTTTTTTTATGCTTTTGTTAATCAAGTATTAATACAATGATTCCGTATCTTTGTGGCCTAAAAAAAATGCCATGAAGGACATTGAACAGATATACCGAAACGATTTTGGAATTTCATTTTATTGGAAAGAAGGCAACGAAATTATATCAGATAAAATTCAGCTGCTTTTTAAACAAATGGGATTTTATTTTTCAGTTGAGGAGTTAAATGAATTTCACGATTTAATTGAAGACTGTGTAACAGATCAAAACAATTCTGACACAAGCGGTGTAAAACGCGCCTTCGATAAATTTTTATTGAAGACACCCTATGTTGCGATAGATTTAGAAATATCACCAATTGAATTAAATTCTATAAAAGACTTGGTAGACGGTTCTTTATTCCGACTTCATCTCAACGAATATATTTACGGTTCTGGAATGAACTAAAAAAACATTTTCCCTACTCTTAAGTTGCAAATCCAAACTTTTTGGCTAACCAATATGTGTTAGCTGCATAAAAATGTTTTTTTCAAACTTTTATGATTTTTTTATTTAGAATTAATTTAAATAATATTTATATTTGTTGAAATTAAAGGATTTACGATGAGAGAAATTGAACAAATATATCATAATAACTTTGGGATAGCTTTTTACTGGAAAGATCACAACACTACTATTTCAGACAAAGTGCAGTTGGTTTTTAAGGAAACTGGTTTTTATTTTACCGTTCAGGAACTGAATCAATTTTGCGATTTGATTGAAGATAGTATGATTGAAAACTCTTGTTGTGAAGCTTGCGAAATGAAATATTCTTGTCATAAATTTTTATTGAAAACGCCATGCAATTCGATAGATTTAGCTGTAAACATGACCGAATTAAAATCGATTAAAGATTTGGTTGAAGGTTCTTTGTTCAAAATCGAACTAGATGAATATGTTTACGGAGTTGGGATGAATTAAGAAACATTCTAAATATTTTAACAGCATTTTTTCATTATTGAAATATATTTTGATTCAATTCAAAAAAAAGTATATTTACAGCAATGAAAAAAGCTGTATTTCTACTAACCTTAGCACTTGTGGCAATCCTCTTTGTCAGCTGCAATAACAAATCTGAAGAATATATTGATCCGCGCGGAACTGATTATGCGGGATCAGAAAGCTGTATACAATGTCATAAAGCGGAATCTGAAATGGCATTCAAAAGTTCGCACTTTAAAGCGACAGCTCCAGCTATTTTAGGAAACGTTTCTGGCGATTTCGATTCTAAAAATCACACTTTCATTTACGATAAAGATACCAAACTGGTCATGGAAAAAGAGGGCGACAGTTTGTATCAGGTTTTATACAAAAACGGGAAAGAAACAGCGAGATACAAATTCGAAATTGTATTTGGAACCAAACATGCTCAAACTTCTGTTTACTGGAAAGACAATAATACTTATGAGCTTCCTGTTTCTTTTTATCATTCTATAAACAATTGGGCAACAAGTCCAGGTTTTCCTGCCGATAAGCCGTATTTTGATCGTATGGTGGTAAAAGATTGCTATTCTTGCCATAGCTCGAATATTAGTTCTAGAACGGTTAACCAAAATTCTACTGATAGAAATTTTATGTCTATGGATGTTGAAGACGTAATTAATAAAAAGACTATTGTTTATGGAATTGATTGTGAGCGCTGTCACGGCCCAGCTAAAAAACATGTTGAATTTCATTTAAAAAATCCAAACGTAAAAGTTGCTAACAGCATTACAAGTTTCAAAACATTAAACAGACAGCAAAAATTGGATGCCTGCGCTTTATGCCATGCAGGAAACGATGGTATGAAATTAAAATCTCGTTTTGATTTTAAACCAGGAGATAATTTATCAGAGTACTTTCGTGAAACCAGAAGCATTAACGATACAGCAAAATTTGATGTTCACGGAAATCAATATCGTTTAATGGCGCAAAGCAAATGCTTCAACAGCCAAAAAATGGATTGTATTACTTGCCATAATCCTCACGAAAATGCTTCTAAAAACATGGCTTCATACTCTAAAATCTGTATGAGCTGTCATCAAGGTTTAAAACATAATGAAACTACACTAAAAACGATGCCTGAGAAATTATTGGCGAGCAATTGTGTAGAATGTCATATGCCGAAACAAGCATCTGGAGCAATTAAATTTCAGCTTTCAAACAGTAAACAGCTTTCTCAATATATTCTGAGAACGCATAAAATAGGAATCTATCCAACAAATAAAAAATAAGATATTGTCAGATTTTGGTTTTAGGCATTAACCTCAACTTTGTTACTTTCGACTTTCAGACTTCTTTACTATTTTTCGAATTTCTTTAGCTCAAAATTCTCGCCATCAAAAACGCCATAAGTAAAATAGCCAATCCAATCGCCTAGATTTACGTATTCAGAGTTTTCGCCAACAGGAATAATCATTGGCAAATGACGGTGTCCGAAGATAAAATAATTGTAATGTTTGGTTTCGAGTTTTCGCTTGGCGTACAAAACCAACCATTCATTTTCTTCACCCAAAAACTTCACATCTTCAGCGCCAGAAATCAATTTATTTTTGACTGATAAATATTGCGCTAAACTTACGCCAACATCGGGATGCAACCAGCGGAAAAGCCATTTTGAAAACGGATTTGTAAATACCTTTTTCATTCGCTTATAACCTTTATCGCCAGGACCTTTTCCGTCGCCGTGACCAATTAAAAAGGTTTTTCCGTTAAAAGTAAATTCTTTATTATCGTGATAAACCGGAATATTCAATTCGGTTTCAAAATAATCATTCATCCAAAGATCATGATTTCCAACGAAGAAATAAATTGGAATTCCGCTATCGCGAATTTCAGCCAGCTTGCCTAAAATACGCACAAAACCCTTTGGAACAACAGTTTTATATTCGAACCAGAAATCAAATAAATCTCCAAGCAAAAAAATCGCTTCAGCATCTTCTTTAACCTCATCTAACCAAGCTACAAATTTCTTTTCGCGCGGTAAACTCAATTCAGGAGTTGGCGCACCAAAATGCTGGTCTGAAGCAAAATATATTTTTTTCATTATTGTGAGATGTGAATTGTGAGATGTGAGATGCAAAAACATCTCACTTTTGACTTTTGACTTTCGACTTTTTGACTAATTAAAGATTATCAGAAGCATACCATTCTGCAAAAGAAGATTCTGTTTCCTGAAGTTTTAATGAGAAAAGAGAAATTCCTTCTGGAAGTCTTGCTATAATCCTTTCAGCAAAATCTACCACCATGTTTTCACTTGTTGGCTGATAATCTACTAAGATTACGTGATGTCCTCGGTTTTTCAATTCTGCAGCCAATTCAACATGCGGAGTTGTCTGATTGAAAACAGTTGCATGATCAAATTGATCGACGATTTCTTCTTTTACAATTTTCTTTAGATCAGAAAAGTCAATCACCATTCCGAACTTTACATTCGATCGATCCGTAATTGGCGAACCAATAACCGTTACCGATAATTTATAACTGTGTCCGTGAACGTTCTTACATTTTCCGTCGTAACCGTACAAAGCGTGGCCGGTTTCGAAGCTAAATTGTTTTGTAATTCTGATATTACTCATCGATTTTTAATTTTAAGCTTGCAAATTTACAAATTAATAACCGTTTTTGTTTCTTTTTTTGGCTCTGATGTACAACCACAAAGCAATTCCTCCCAAAAGTAGGAACGGAATAAAAGATCCGATGACAACGCCAATTTGATAACTGCTGTCTGGAGCGTTCTTCATTTTTTCAGCAACATCCACATTTTGGAACAATGAAATCAATTTCATGATATTATTTATTATGTATTTATTCGATTGCAAACTTTGTCAAAGTTATTCATGTTAGATATTTTATTTTTAAACACATAGAAACATAGATTTTTATTTCTTTTAAAAGATTAAAGAAAAAGCTCGCTTTCACACATAGACTATGTGTACATCTATAAAGTGAAACGCCTTTTCAACATAATGAAAGCTATGTTTCTATGTGTTTGTATTTATTTTTTAAACTGTAATAATGCTTCTTTTGTAAAATCAGACAAAACCAATTTTCCTGTAATCGCCGCGCGTTCAAAAAGAAGCGATTCCCAAGTTTCTGTTCCTTCCCAAATAATCTTTTTCATCTCGTGCAAGGCTTCTGGATTATATGAACTTAATTTTAAAGCAAAATTTTCTACCTCAGCATCTAGCTTTTCCATTTCGCATAAAGCAGAAAACAATCCTTTTTGGAAAGCCCAATCTGCCGATTTCCATTCGTGAGCTGCCAATGTCATTTGGGTCATTGCCGTTTTTCCGATTTTTCTAGAAACTGCTGGTTCAATTACAAATGGTCCAATTCCGATTGCTAATTCTGATAGCTTAATATCGCTTTGCGGAGTTGCAAAAACATAATCGCAAGCCGAAATAATTCCGACACCACCTCCAACTGCTTTTCCTTGCACGCGACCAATTATAATTTTATTGCAATTTCGCATTGCATTTAATAAATGAGCAAAACCAGAAAAGAATTCAACTCCTTGTTCTTCATTTTCAACTTTCAAAAGTTCGTCAAAAGAAGCTCCTGAGCAAAATGTTTTGACTCCTTCGCTTTTTAAAATAATTACCGAAACGTTTTCATTTCGACTTAAAGAATTTATTTCTGAAGTAAGACGATCTAACAATTGACGCGGAAAAGAGTTACTTGCAGGATGACCAAATTGTACTGTTGCAATTGTATTTTGAAAAGAAGTTTCTAAACTTCCGTTTGCATTTTCTAAACTCATAAAAATTAGATTTAAGGTAAAGTTACGCTTTTGAAAAATATTTATCCCGAAAGTCTTTCAAATTTGTTTTTTGACGATTATTTGACTTTATTTGTTAACACTTTGGGGGATTAGCTCATTTGGCTAGAGCGCTACGCTGGCAGCGTAGAGGCGACCGGTTCGAATCCGGTATTCTCCACAAAAAAAGAAAAGCCCTTGTAAATCATATTTTACAAGGGCTTTATTTTTTTAGAAATTAAATTTCTTATTCGTACTCAAAAATTGTAATATCTGTTGTGTAATTAAATCCGGCTGAATCGTACTTTATTAGATAACCGTCTTCATCGTAGAAATATTTAGGAACAGCTTCAAACTGCAATTGCCAACTTCCATTATAAAATATATTCGAAGAAATTTTTGTTACGTGCAAATATTGATTATCTAACCTATAATAAGGCTCTTTATTATAAACTCCTGCTTTAGTCGGGTCAAAAGTAATAATTTGATAAGCGGTCAAAGTCTCAGTCTGATCTGCATTAACAGTATACCAAGCTTTTATATAACTTGTTTCATCTGGATAAGTATATTTATAGTGCACTTGCAATACATCATGGCTATAGAAAAAAACTTCGCTTATTCTTTCTTGCTCATCGTACATATACTTATAACTTACATATCCATCCTTTTCAATTCGTTTTTCGATTAATCCTTTGTCATTATACGCATAAGAGCTACCGAACGCGTATGATGAGCTCATTTCATTTAACGAACCATTGTCATTATACGTAAAACTTAGACTTTCTGGCGTATTTGTATGGCCATTATTTGTATAAACTTTTTCTGCATCAATATTAATAAGTTGACCTAACGAATTGTATTTATAAACAAGATCATAATCTCGTTCTGTGTTTGTATTTAAAGCGATTTCTGCAAAATCAAAAAGATTCTCTGAAGGTAAACTTTGATAGATATTCAAATCTCTATCTAGACGATATTGATAAATATTTACGCCAATATTTTGTGCAAATTTTATAGATCTCACTATTCGTTTTCTCACTTCAGCATTTTTTGCTGTTGTAGATGAACTAACATTTACAATTGCAGGCTTCATCATTTCTGACTTTGGAAGAACCGGCTTTGGATTTACAGGATCTACAGGATTAACAACTTCAGGCTCTGTCGAAGGCTCATCTGAGGAACAGCTAACTATTGCGAATTGCAATAAAATAGTAAAAATAAAAAGTAATTTAAGTAGTTTTATCTTCATGTGATCTATAATTTTAGACCGCTAATATACTATTTATCTTACTACTATATTCATAATATAATTATTGCATTTTTGCAGTTTATTTTTCATTTGCAGCATCATCTGCATCAACATCTGTTTTCTCTGCTTTTTTGAAATCGTTATTTAGCAAATTTTCCAATTTCTTTTTTTCGCGCAAATTTTTTCTCACTGTTAGCACAACCAAAATAAGAACCAAAATTGCTACCACTCCTATTATATTCCAATTAACATCCATAGTTTAAATTTTTAATTAAAAGTAATTCTTTAGACTATTTGTCATATTATCAAAATGTTAAGGATTTAAATAACACAAAAATCAACTCACAGAAGAATACATTGTTTGAAAGTTATTATTTACAAAACTTTTATATTTTTGTAATTCAAAATGCCATTCAAGAAAAAAACTGAATTGGTAAAATAAATTACACGCCTCAAAATGAATCCAAATTTTCATACCAAACTTTCTCAATTTTTAAAAAACCTTCTTCTAATACCGCCACTTATTTATGCTTCTACTTTTATAGAAACATATTGGTCAATGGGGAGCCTTTCTGAAAAATTATCTGTTGGAGATCCAGACAGTTCATTTTCTGAAGATGTTTATATAATAGCTACGTTTACTACTATTTTGCTAACTATTGCTTTCCTACTTTTTACTTTGATAAAAAACAAATATCGCAAAACGTCACTAGAATTGGCATGTTTAGTTCTGGTTTGGTTTTTCTGGAATTATAGCCTTTTTGTAGATCGCGAATCGGCTTGGAGTACTTATCTTTTTAGAGAAGAAATAATGCATACGCTTTGGCTTTCTTTCTTTCCAATTCTAATTTTATCGATTGCAACATTATTTGGTTTAAATTACCTCTTAAAGAAAATATGATTTTAAATAAAAAAACAATACTGAGATCTTATCTACTTATCACTTTGCTATTTGCATTAGATTGTCTTCTTTATTATTTTAAAGAAATTAGTTTTCGTGGCTATTATAGTGATGTTGTTGTGTTTTGGTTGTGGCTCATCATGTCTTTTGTGACAATTATTGTTTTTTGGAAGAAACTTTTAGCCAAATTACTTTTAGCATCTCTAATTGTAACATTAGCACTAAGCATTATTGCCATGATGATTCCCTTTTATGCAATAGTGCTTTCTACTACATCTTTGGGTTTGTACAAAAACAAAGATTTAAATGAAAAATATCGGGCGCAAATTGTAGGATACAGCGCTATGACTCCTCCCTGGCTTGAAGTAATTGAAAAGAATGGCTTGATAGAAAAAAGAATCTTTCAATGCACCGATTCTCAGATTATGAATGATAATCTTGATATGAAAATCAGAATGGCAAAAGACATCATTTTTAAAAATGAAACCGATAGTACACTCACGCTTACACTTTTCTACGGCGGTCCAAATAAAACGCTAACATTCAATAAAAAAACAGGAAATAGTATTCGCAAAAATCTGGATTAAATAAACTAAAACATCTTTCCCTATCAATTCGTTTTTTTGTCTTAAACTGACACAAATATATCTTTTCATTATCATCTTGCTTACTCAATAATAGTAATTTAAGGTCATTATTTTAAATATAATATCTAATGAAAGAAAAGCAAGAAACTTGGCAAGAGGCATTACAGCGTTTTGACAAATTAATGAGAGATAAGAACATGTACGAAATAGAATATAACGGAAAAAAAGTTCCGTATTCGCGCGTTCGCTACGAGACTAATGTTGTGGCAGAAGACGCTCTCGAAATGGAGAAACTGTTAAAGCTATCACTGCCTGACGACCTAAAAGAATTTTATTCAAAATACAAAACCATTACTGTTCATTGCGGCTTAAGAAATTATTTTAGCATAGACCCTTTATTTCATGAAACCGAAACCGTAAAGAAACCATTTTCTGGCCTTCTCAATTCTATTACTCGTATGGGCGATTGCCTTGAGAGTGATTTAAAAGAAGAATTAGATCCTGAAATACATGATTCGTTAAATGAGAAATATAAAGTTTTTGGATGGTATGATCCAAACATAAGCGGTTGCGACGTTATATTTTGGTTTTTTGATAAAAATGGCAACTACGGCTGTCAGGAATTTTATCACGATGATTATGACGAATGGGCTCCAAAATTAAATAAAGCAGATTTGATTACTATTTTTTCATTAGACCAATTAATTTCTCAAGCTGTCGATCAGGCATTACGAGATAACGAAGAAGAAACGGAATAACCTTTCTGTAATTCTATTCTTAGTTTAAAATGATTATATTTCCTAAAAGAGCCTAATAAAATCAAAAACATGAAACCAATTAAAGACCGTATTGCAACATGCGAATTAGAATATGATGAAATTCAAGAATCAGTTCCGGCATCAGATGAAACTATAAAATTATTAGCTACTCATTTTTCGCAGCCAATACCAGAAGAATTAGTTACTTTTTATAAAACCATCGGCGGAATAAAATCTAATGAAATCTTTAGCCTTTTTTCTCCAGAAAATTTCCTTAATCAAATTCAGCAACGAGCAGAACTCGAGCATAAATCGACTGGGATTATTGATATGATTATTGCTTTTTGGGCAAATGACAGGCACGAACTTCAGGAATATGAACTGCTGAGTAAAGAAGAAACCGAAAAAATAAATCAAGCCTTCCCTTGCATTGGTTGGATTATGGCGGAAGAAGACAGTTATGAAAGTGGCGAATATGTTATTTTTGATAAAAACGGAAATTTCACGAATGTATATTGCCATCAAAACAATATTGGAAAGACTAAAAATCAATTACTTAAACTTTTAGAAACTGGTATTCCTGAACGATCATTAGAAAATGTCTTAGAAGAACTTTTTGAAAGAGCAGAAGGAAATTTAAGCCGTTGGGATTAAAACGCTATAAATAATTTTTTCAACAAAAGTTACTTGCAATAAAAATAACAAACAACAAATATTACATTATGTCTGAATTAAGCTCATTATACTGCAAAGTCAAAATCACAAAATCAGAGTTAGAAAAATTTTTAAATAGTCCGCTAGAAAAACCAGAATTGAATAAAAACTGGACAGAATACTGGGACAGCCGCGAAATGTATTCAAAATCAGAATTAACTCAAAAGGATTTATACACTTACAACGACGAAACTAATCAAGAGGTTATTAACGGCTGGATCGATTATCCAGAAGCAATGGCTTTTTCTGATTATGATGAAACTACCGAAGAATGGAATTGGGGAATGATGTTTTTTAGTGAAAACTACACCGAAATGATTCCCATGTTTGCTTTTATTATCAGTTTAGAAAAGTATATAAACGAAAGTTCAGAAAACAAAGCAATTATTTTTCCTTTCTTTTGGGGAGATAATGATGTTCAGGCTTTTATTTCTTTTGAAAATGAAAAAGCAATATTAAGTCCGAAAGTTCAAACTTTAAATGATGTTGATTCTAAGTTTTTAGAGCAGACAACAGAATTTCTGAATAACAAATGGGAGGAATTATCCAAAGACATGGAAATGGATTAATCTTTCATAATAAACTGTAATTTACTTCAAAAAAACTGTTTTTTACGAAAGGCTATTTTGTAACCAAATTTTAAATACCTTTGAATTATGAGCACAGCAACTAGACCAAATCACATAGGGCGAAAAATAAGCCGTATTCGTGAACTTCGCGATATGAAACAAGAAGCTTTGGCGCAAGCTTTGGGCACAAGTCAGCAAACTATATCGACAATAGAAAACAGTGAAACTATAGACGATGATAGACTTGCAGAAATCGCAAAAGCTCTTGGCGTAACCGCAGAAGCAATAAAAAGTTTTTCTGAAGAAAATATGATCAATTATTTTAATACTTTTAATGAGAGTCCAAATAATTACTTCGGACTTAATAATTGCACTTTCAATCCACTTGACAAAGTAGTGGAACTTTACGAGCGTTTGGTTCAAGCAGAAAAAGATAAAGTAGAGTATTTAGAAAAATTATTGAAGGAGAAATAGGTCTTTCGATTTAAAATAATATTGAAAAGTCATTCTTTAAAGGAATGACTTTTCTTTTTTTAGTAAGATTTATTTTTAAAATATTACTACTTTTACTTTGTTCCGAAATTTCACATTTAAAAACAAATAACGATGGCTGCATCAACAAAAAAATTAAACCTTAAAATTTTATTTGACACTAATATTATTTACAATCATTCATCCAGTGAAGTTTTATCAAAAGAAATGGCAGAACTTATTGAAAAACACTCGAAACCTAGTGATATTGAGATTTCTTGGCATATTCCAGAAACAGTTCTTAATGAAAGAAGGTTTCAAATGAGAAAAAGAGCTCTAGAACTTTTTCCATCTCTAGAAAAATTAGAAAAACTTCTAGGTCATAATCTAGCAATCACTCCAGAAATTATAGAATCAAGAATAGAAGATGCTATAAATAGAAATATATCAGCATATAATCTTAAAGTTCAAAAAATTCTTCCTGAAAAAGTTAATTGGGAAAACCTTATTCATTCCGCTTGTTTTAGACTACCACCTTTTGAAGATAATAAAACAGAAAAAGGGTTTCGAGATGCTTTAATTTTGGAAGCACTAATCCAGATAATTGCAGAATCTCCCGTATCAGTTTCATCTTGTAGAATTATTTTACTAACAAATGATAAACTGCTATCAGTGGCTACAAAACTGAAAACTTCAGATAAAAAAAATGTATCCATAATTCAATCAGTAGAGGAGTTGGACAGTTTGATTAATATTCTTGACTCTAATATTAAGGAAGAATTGATCAATTCTATATCTGAACAAGTGAGCAATATGTTCTTTATACCTCAAAATTCCGAGACCATTTATTACAAAGAAGATCTTCGTGAAAAAATTAAAAATCTTTTTTCAAAAGAATTAAATCTATTACCCGCAAATGCAGATACAAGAGAAACCGTTCAATGGTTAATTTCAAATCCAGGATTTGAAAAAAAAGAAAAACAGAGATTTTTTTGGAAAACCTTGATATCTATCGAATCAAAAGCATACGTCAATAAAACCACAATACAACAATCTGGAGATAGTTCTTTAAACTATTATGATCAAATTAACAATCTAAATAACTCTAGAGACAATCTTCTTTACGGCACAATTATGAACAAAACTGAACAAGCAGTAGGAAATTTGCTCTCTAACTATGGCACATTAACTAATAATAATTCTTATTTACCACTAACAGGATCGAAATATTCAGAAATTTCTAATTTATATCCTGTTTATTCAAAAGAACTAATATCCACTGGCACAAGTAAAATTGAAGTTATCTGGTCAGTAACATTAACCACAACAAATATTCTAAAAAACCCAAAAATAGAAAAAATAAATTTTATAGAAACAACTTGGGAATAGTTTAGATTTAGCAATAGAAAGACCTTCGGAATTAAGCTTTTATTTAAGCAAAAACCCCATTCTGATAGATCCATAAAAATATCCTGAATTAGTATCAATTCCTGGATCATTCAATTCTCGTCCTCGGTAAAGGAAAGAATAGGAAATATTGAAGTTATTGTGGCGGTATTTTAAACCTGCTTCGGCGTTAAAGCGAAGCGGTTCTAAGTCAAAAGTAATTGGACTTGTATTACTAAACATGCTTCCTTCAATAGTGGCATCATAAAATTGATAATTGACACTTGGCGCAGCGTAAAAATAAAACTCTCTAATTTCGGGTTGCGCTTGCGCACTTACAGAAGCATGATACATATTAGAATCGTAAATAGGAAGCAGTTTTTTAAATCCAAATCGAGCCATAAATCCTGTTGAAACTCCTGAGAAAATAGTTCCTAAATTACCTTCTGATTGCCAATGAAAATCGACAAAATCATTATGTTTAGAAGGAAACAGTTTTTTAGAATAAATAGCATGCACTTGCAACGCCAAAGCATTATGAATTTGGTTTTCCCAGCCATATACTTTTTTGTAGCCAATCATGTTATGAAAGCCTTTTTGCAATTCCTCACCAAACGCATTTGGGCCAAGATAACCAACTCGAAAATCGGTCTTTAAAAACGATTCGCTTTGGTAAAAAAAGCTTTTTCCTGCTTCGGCAAAAAGATAACCTGCAAAAGGACGGTCATTTATAATAATCGCTTCTTTGTTTATAAACCGCGGATTATAGAGATATTGCCCTATTCTAAATTCGGTAATTTCTTTGTTGATTTTCTGATTGTCGTTTTTAGATAAGTATCGGAAAAAAAATTCCAAACCGTTGGTATAATACATATCGTATTTAGACGATGTGTACAAATCGTTATCAGATATAAAACCTATTTCTTTAGTTCTTCCTTGTCCAAAAGTTAACGTTACAGTCAAAATCAGAAAAGCAAAAAGCGTTTTTTTACTTCTTCTTATCTTCTTTGCCATCGTAATTGATTTTTCCAACATAACGCATTTCACGCACAATTCTTTCTTTTCTTCTATTAATATAACTTGACGAACCCGTCGCTTTAAATTTTCTTGGGTTTGGCAATATCGCTGCAATTCCTGCCGCTTGCATTGGTGTTAAACTCGAAGCATCGCGTCTGTACCAATGTTCTGTTGCAGCGTAAGCGCCGTAAACTCCATCACCCATTTCGATACTATTTAAATAAACTTCCATGATGCGTTCTTTACCCCAAATAATCTCAATTAAAACAGTAAAATAAGCTTCAAGACCTTTACGGAAATAACTTTTCCCTTGCCATAAAAAGACATTTTTGGCAGTCTGTTGCGAAATGGTACTTCCGCCTCGAATTCGGCGTCCGCGTTCATTGCTTTTATATGCTTTTTGAAGTGCTTTAAAATCGAAACCGTTGTGCGTTAAAAAAGTTCCGTCTTCGCTGGCAATAACCGCTTTTTGTAAATTCATTGAGATTTTTTCAATTGGTTCCCAATCGTGATCGAAATAAACTTCTTTACCAGCCATTTTATTTTCGATGGCACGAATGAGCATTAACGGCGTAAATGGTACGGGAACGTATTTAAAAAATATAACCGAACCAATTGAAAGTCCAAAAAACCAAAGTGCAGCTTTAATAAAAAACCATTTTACTTTTTCTCCAAAAGAACGTTTCGATTTTTTGGCAGGTGAAGTTTTAGGTTTTGGTTTGTTTGTAGTAGTAGCTTTTGGTGCCGTTTTTTTGGTTACTTTCATTCTATTAAGTCTGCTAATTCTGTTCCTATTAAACTTCCTATCGCTACACCCATTCCACCTAAACGCACTCCGCAGAACACATTTTCAGAAAGTTGGGTTACGACAGGATTCTTACTATTTCCTATTCCCATGATACCGCTCCATCGGTGCGCAATCTGAAAATCCTGATTTGGTAAAATTACATTTTTCAGTAAATCTTCCAATCTATTTTGAATAATTTTCGTCTCTCCAAATTCGGTTGTTGTTTCACCTTCAAAATCAAGGTTTCGGCCTCCGCCCAACAAAATACGGTCATTTATATTTCTGAAATAATAATAACCACGATCTAAATGAAACGTTCCTTTGATATCTAAATTGTGAATCGGCTCTGTAATAAGCACTTGCGCTCTTGCAGGTTTTACAGCACCTTTTGTCAATTCACTCGCAAAACCGTTTGTTGCAAAAAGCAGTTTTTTGGTTTTAAAGCTAAAATCGTTTACTGCAACTTCGACATGACTTCCTGCATCAGCATACGATTTTGCAGTTTGCTGATTTAAGATTAAAATATCAGATGAAACAGCTTGCTTCAGCAATTCCTGCATCATGTTTCCGGTATCAATTTGTCCTTCAAACGGATTAAAAATTAAATACTCTTGAATATTTTCAAATCCGAATCGGTCTACTTCTTTCGAAAAAACATCGGCTTTAAATAGCGGTTTTAAAACTTCATTGATAAACGGAATTTTAGAGATGCATTCGTTAAAGCCAAATTCATCTTCTTTCAAAAATAATTCGTATCCGCCGTGAGGTTTAAAATCAATTGCCTGATCGCCTAATCTTTTTCGAAGTAACTGAAGTCCTTTCCAACGTTTTTCGATCAAATGCACAACATCATCTTCTGAATGCGTTTTTAAGTCCTCTATAATTTCAGACAAACTTCCGAAACAGGCAAAACCAGCATTCTTGGTACTTGCGCCTTGTGGTAACATTCCGCGTTCTAAAACCAGAATTTTAGCAGCAGGAAATCTTTCGCGCAAGCGTAATGCGGTATGCAAACCTACAATTCCGCTTCCAACAATAGTATAATCGATATTTGCGAACCAGTTTTTTAGTTCCCAGTAGCTTAGTTCCATTTTTTGATAAATTCCAATATTTAAAATCCAAATTCCAAACTTGGGTTAAATTACAAAACTAAATGAAATTACAACTCTTAAATTCCAAATTCCAAAACTTCGTAAATTGAAATTGGATTTGCACTGTCAGGCTGAGCGGAGTCGAAACCCATTTTCCAATTGGCGCGCCCTTCGACTTCGCTCAGGGTGACAATTAGAATTTCTACTTTTAATTTTTAACATTTTTTGGGATTTGGAATTTAACTAATTGGAATTTAATTGTTGTATTTTTAGCGCACAAAAAAATAGAATAAATAGATTATGAAAAAAGTATTATTAACAACCTTAATAATGATGAGTTTAAACGCTATCGGGCAGAATGTTATGTCTCCGGAATTGTTATGGAAATTAGGACGAGTTACTCCACTTGGAATTTCTAAAGATGCAAAAAATATAGTTTTTAAGGTTTCTACGCCTTCGGTTGAAGAAAACAAATCGAGTTCTAAAATTTACACGATTCCTGTAAATGGCGGAAATGCAGTTGAAATTAAAGACACAAAAGATATTTTAGCTGATAAAAATATTTCGCCTGACGGAAAATTTGTGGTTTACAATGAAGAAGTAAAACTAGAAAGTGTTTTAGGAAAAGATTTTTACCCAAATCTTGGTAAATCTGATGCTCAAATTTACAATGGTTTAGATTACCGTCATTGGGATACTTGGAACGAAGGAAAATTTAACCACGTTTTTTATAAAGAAAACAAAGACGGCGCAAAAGGAATTGACATCTTAAAAGGTGAAACTTTCGATTCTCCGCAAAAGCCTTTTGGTGGTGACGAAGATTATATCTGGTCTCCAGACAGCAAAAGCATTTTTTATGTGTGCAAGAAAAAAGCAGGAACTGCTTATGCGACTTCTACCAACACAGATATTTATGAGTACAATTTAGAGACTCAAAAAACAACTAATAAAACTGACGGTAATTTAGGTTACGATACTGCGCCACAGTTTTCTCCAACAGGAAATTTATCTTGGTTGCAAATGAAACGTGATGGTTACGAATCTGATAAAAACGATATTATTGTTGAGTTTAAAGGAATCAAAACCAATTTAACGGCAAACTGGGACGGAACTGTAGATAATTTTATCTGGAGTAAAGACGGAAAAACAGTATTTTTTGTTGCGCCAATTGACGGAACAAAACAACTTTTCTCTGTTAATTTCCCTGGTTTAACTAAAATCGCGATCAACGTTCGCCAATTGACAAACGGAGATTTTGACGTAAATGATTTAGTTGGTTTCTCAGGAGATGATATCATTGTTACAAGAACCGACATGAATCATGCTGGTGAGATTTATTCTTTCAACTTGAAGAAAAACACTTGGAAACAAATCTCAAATGTAAATACAGATACATACAAAACTTTAGCGTTAAGCAAAACAGAAAAGCGTTATGTTACTACAACTGACGGTAAAAAAATGCTGGTTTGGGTAATTCTTCCTCCAAATTTTGATGCTTCAAAAAAATATCCGACTTTATTATTCTGCCAAGGTGGACCACAAAGTCCGTTGACACAATCGTATTCTTTCCGTTGGAATTTCTCTTTAATGGCTGCTAAAGGTTATGTAGTCGTTGCTCCAAACCGTCGTGGAATGCCAGGACATGGTGTTGAATGGAATGAACAAATTAGTAAAGATTGGGGAGGACAAGTTATGGACGATTACCTTTCTGCAATTGATGATGTGTCAAAAGAAAGCTATGTAGATAAAAGCCGTTTAGGATGTGTTGGTGCGAGCTACGGAGGATATTCTGTATTTTATTTAGCTGGAATTCACAAAAACCGTTTCAAAACTTTTATTGCTCACGATGGAGTTTTCAATACCGTTTCTATGTTAGGAACAACTGAAGAAGTTTTCTTTAACAACTGGGATTTTGGCGGACCATATTGGGAAAAAGACAATGCTATAGCGCAAAAAGCATACACGACTTTTAATCCTGCAACTTTGGTTCAGAACTGGAATAAACCAATTTTGATTTTCCAAGGAGGAAAAGATTTCCGTGTACCAATCGGACAAGGACAAGAAGCTTTTCAAGCTGCTCAATTAAGAGGAATCAAAAGTAGATTTGTGTATTTTCCAGACGAGAATCACTGGGTTTTAAAACCACAAAATGCTCAAGTTTGGCAAGGTGAATTCTTCAAATGGTTAGATGAGACTTTGTAATTCATAAAAACAACATTTTTAACAGCCGCAGATTTACATAATCTGCGGCTGTTTTTGTTTGCGCATCTTACAATTATGTAACATATTGGTAAGATTTACTCTTCGTAAAACAGATTTTTTTAAATAAATTGCAATGTTTTAATAATACCGAATTCCCTCAAATCTTTCAGCAAAATATGGAGACCAAAAGAAGTTACACCGCAATCAAAGTTTTATTCAGCTATGTTGCATTATTGGCTTTGGTTGTTACAGTTGGATGGTTTCTTTATTCTGAAAATGTCGTTTACAACAAACTGGAAGACAAGATTGCATTAGAAAAAACCAAAATTATTAGAGTCAGCAGGCTTTATTCTAATGTTTACAAAACAGAAAGTTTAGCCAGACAAACGATTCAAAATAACTCCGAAAAAGATTTTAAAAATTATCTGATCGAAACTGATTCGCTTCGAAAGCGTATCGACACTTTAAAACAAATTGTTACAACCGAATATCAGAAAACGCTTTTAGACAGTGTGACTTATTTTTTGGCTGAAAAGACAGAAAACATCAAGCAATTAAGAGAAATAAAGAATAAAGCAGACGATGAAACTTCTGTAAATACTGCCATTGATGAAATCACTAAAATGGAGTTTAATTTAAGAAAACTCGAACTTCAGGATTTCACCAAAAACCCAAATCAGCTAGGAAGTTATCAGCGTAGTGTTTTACAGCAGTATGTTGATTATTTAAATTCGAATATTCCTGATGATAGCACCAACACACTGAGCAAAAAAGCTTCTGATTCTATTTTGGCTAATTCTAAAAAGCTTTTGAGTTCTGTAAAACTAAAAGCAGAAAAGAAGAAAGAATCTCTGAATTTTGAAGAAAATAAACTGCTTCAGAATGAAATCGCCATTTCAGATCAGCTTAGAAAAATACTTCGAATTATCGAACGAGAAATCATCATCAATTCGATTAAAAACAATTCATTAAAAGAAAAATCACTAAAAAGAGTCAACGAAATTGTAACTGCTTCTGCTGTTATAGGTTTATTGCTGACGGTATTTTTCTCGATTTTAATTGTTAGCGATTATTCGAAATCTCAATTGTATAAAAAACAGCTTGAAATCGCGAATTTCAAAACCAAGAATCTCCTGAAAAGCCGAGAACAATTAATTTCGACTGTAAGTCACGATTTGAAAACGCCATTGAGTACAATTGTCGGTTATTCTGAACTTTTAGGCAATTCAGATGTCAATACCAAACAATCGTATTTCATTAAAAACATTAAAAATTCGTCTGAATATATTACGCAATTGGTTCAGGATTTATTGGATTTTTCGCAAATCGAAGCTGGAAAAATTTCAATAGAAAAAGTCCCATTTTCATTACCAGAAATTATTGAAGATGTTGCGAGAAACATTCAAACGGTTTACAAACAAAAAGATATTGATCTTATTATTAATGTAGACGAGCAATTTCGGAAACGTATTGTTGGCGATCCATTTCGTTTAAAACAAATCTTAACCAACATTATCGGAAACGCTTATAAGTTTACCGAAGAAGGTCATATTCGAATTGCCGCTTACGCGAATGACGACCAGTTCTTTACGATTTCGATTCAAGATACTGGAATCGGAATTGAAAAAGCCAATCAGAAATTGGTTTTTGAAGAATTTGCTCAAGCGAATGAAAACATCGAAAAAAAATATGGCGGAACTGGTTTAGGACTTTCAATTTGCCAAAAGATTATTTCTATTTTGGGCGGTAATTTAAGTTTAGATAGCATCTTTGGAAAAGGAAGTACATTCACAATTCAGTTGCCTTTAATATTTGACAATAGCCAAAACTTTACTGCGACCGACCTTAGACCAAAAACAGCAAAAAATACCAAGAAGCAAACTTTTATTGTGGTCGATGACGACATTAATCTTTTGAATCTAACAAGCGGTGTTTTAAGGCAAGAACAGCATCAGGTGTTTTCGTTTACTAATCCTGCCAAAGCTTTAGAAACAATTCAGACGACACCTTTTAATTTTGTTATAACCGATATACAAATGCCAGAAATAGATGGTTTTTTATTTTTAGAAAAACTTCGCGAACTTCCAGATACCGTTTTCAAGAATCAACCTGTGATCGCACTTACAGGACGTACCGATTTGGATCTTTCAGTTTATAAAAATGCTGGATTTACTACGGTTATAAAGAAACCTTATTCGCCAAAAATCTTGCTCGAAACGATTCAGCATATTTTGGATCATGAAGAAATTCCTGAAATCGAATCTACAAACAATGACAATAAAACCGCTTCTCAAATATATTCTCTAGAAACTTTGAAGGATTTTCTAGGTCAGGACGAATCGGCTTTAAAAGAAGTTCTAAAATCTTTTATAGAAACAACAATCGAAAATTTGGGTTATTTGAAAATTGCTGTTGAAGAAAAAAATCATGAGGAAATAAAATCTATTGCGCATCGTATTGCTCCAATGTTCAAACAAATTCAGGCTAATAAGATTGGTGAGCTTTTAAAAGATTTAGAAAAAGAAGATTTAAACACCATCGATGTAAAAGAAACATACGAAGATTTAAGCGAAAGAATTAAAGTTCTTTTTAAAGAATTGAAACAAGAAGTTTAATGAATACTATAAAAAAAAGCAGTCTTTTCAGACTGCTTTTTTTATTCGATATTATATTGTTTCAGCTTATTGTAAAGTGTTTTTCTAGTTATCTTCAGCAATTTTGCTGCCTCAGATTTATTATTTTGCGTTTTTGACAAAGCACTAATAATAGTTTCTTTTTCGTTTTCAGACAATGAAAAAACTTCATTTGCAGGTTGCTCTTTCTGAATCTGGAAAAATTCTGCTGGAAGCACATCGCTTTCTATAAAATCACCACGTGTTAAAAGAGTGGCACGTTTTACACAGTTTTGCAATTCTCGTAAATTTCCTGGCCAAGAGTAATTCTGAAAAATAGAAACCACTTCTGGAGAAAATCCGATTACATCTTTGTGCAATTGCTGATTGGCTTTTTCTAAGAAATAATCTGCGAAAACCATTAAATCTTCTCCACGATCTTTTAAAGACGGTGACTGAATCGAGAATTCATTGATTCTATGGTATAAATCTTCTCTAAAATCGCCGTTTTTTACTGCCTCGCGTAAATCTTCATTTGTAGCCGTAATAATGCGTATATCGACGTTTATTTCTTTATTGCTTCCTACGGGTTTAATTTTTCTTTCTTGAAGTGCTCTTAATAACTGAATTTGATTTTCGTATGAAAGGTTTCCAATTTCATCCAAAAATAAAGTTCCGCCATTTGCAGCTTCAAAATATCCTTTTTTATCGCTGATTGCTCCGGTAAAAGATCCTTTTAAATGTCCAAAAAATTCACTCGCTGCCAATTCTTTTGGAATCGCTCCACAATCGACTGCAATAAAATTATTGTCTTTTCTTCTGCTTTGCTGATGAATGCTTTTGGCAATAATTTCTTTTCCTGTTCCGCTTTCGCCAATTATCAAAACTGACATATCAGTTGGACTTACCAGCTGAATGTGATCTAAAAGTTTTTTAGAGGCAACAGAAATTCCTTTAACAAATTCGTTTTCTCCAGATGTTGACTGCTTTTTTACTGTCTTTTTTTCTTTTACAGGAGCTTGTTCTTCTTCCTCTTTTGGAGCCTGCAATGCATTTGTAATTACAAGAAGAACTTCGTCGGGATTAAATGGTTTAGAAATATAATCTGCTGCACCATTTTTAATAGCTTTTACAGCAGTATTTACATCAGAGTAACCTGTCATTAAAATAACAGGAATATGCGGGTGCGAATTTTTAAATTCAGACATAAGTCCGATACCGTCAGAATCAGGCAAGCGAAGGTCTGTCAAAATCAAATCGAACGATTCGTTTTTAACTGCTTCACGTGCTTCTGTCGCAGAGAAAGTAGTTGTTACTTCATACGCTTTTTTGATTAGAAATTTCTCTAATAATTTACAGAACGCAATATCATCTTCTATCAGTAATATCTTCGGCATTTGCTTTTAGGGACTTTTTTGCTAAAATAATATTATTAAACTTGTTATTTCATAAAATTATGTAAAATATGTAAAAAAAAAGAGATTGCGTAGCGCAATCTCTTTTTCACCAAAAACATAAATCTAAATTCACCTAATTATATCTTCAACCAGTTACCATTGACATCTGAATAGACAGTAGCCTTTTGGTCTCCAACTGATATTTCAAGTTTGTACTCTTTTTTGTCGTTAACAAAAGCTTTATCCAGTTTTGCTCCTGGATAAGCAGTCTGCAAGGCTGTTTTCACAGCTGCAGGAACAGCATCTGCTGTAACTTCTGTATATTCTGTTTGAACAGTTACAGTTGCTTTAGCATTTTGCGAAACAGACAATACATTTGCATGCATTGACATAGTTCCAAAAACTACTATTGCAGATAAGATTAGTTTTTTCATGATGCTGATTTTAAATTATTTTTTAATGATATTTCCAGAAGCATCTGTAAAAATAGTATACTTCTTGTCGCCACTTGCGATTTCAAGTTTGTACTCATTTTTCTCGTTTTTATAAGCTTTTTCAAGCTTAGTATTCGGAAAAGATTTTTCAAGTGTAGACTTTACAGCTGCCGGAACGGCGTCTGCAGATACTTCAGTAAATTCACTTTGAACAAGTACTGATTGAGAAATCGAAATTGCTGGAAGAACTGCAGCATTTACTGAAAGACTTCCTAAAACAATCGCTGCTGATAAGATTAACTTTTTCATAATATTTAGTGGTTTAAATTATTTTTTAAGAATGTTACCAGAAGCATCTGTATAAACGATCGATTTTTCGCCTCGAACGGTTATCTCAATTTTGTACTCCTTTTTATCGTTGACCCATGCTTTTTCAAGCACTACACCAGGATAAGCTTCATCTAAGCCTTTTTTTACGGCTGCCGGAACTCCATCTACTTCTTTGTATCCATCCTGATCATTTACTGTTTGCACCATTTGATTGGTTGCAACAGGGGTCTCTGCGTTCATCGACAAACTGCCTAAAACAATTGCTGCCGATAAGATTAACTTTTTCATAGTAATAGTTTTTAAGGGTTAGACTTAATTATTTTTTAATCCAAGTTCCATCTGCGTTAGCAAAAAGATTTCCTGTTTTATCTCCAACAGTTACTTCAAGCTTATACTCAGATTTTGTGTTTTTAAATGCTTTAGAAAGCACAGCATCTGGATAAGCTTTTTTAAGAGCATCTGTTACTGCTGTTGGAACTTCTTCCAATTTAATCTCCGTATAATCATCTTGAATAGAGATTGTTTTTACGATTGTATTTGAAATTGGCGAAGTTGAAGCAAATGATGTTAAACCTCCCAAAACGATTGCGGCTGATAAAAATAAATTTTTCATGATAGTTGTATTTTAATATAGTTAATTTGATCTTAGTATTCTTGATCTGGATCTTCACGAAATCTAATTATTAAATTATTGTTTGATCCAAGTTCCGTCTGCATTAGCAAATAGGTTCCCTACTTTGTCACCAACGGTTACATCAAGTTTATACTGTGCTTTTTCGTTTTTGTACGCTTTAGTAATTACTGCTTCCGGATATGCTTTTTTCAAAGATTCTGTAATCGCAGCTGGTAATTCTTCTAATTTGATTTCAGTATACTCGTCTGCAATAGAAACCACTTTTACATTTGTATTGATTGCTGTTGAAGTTGAAGCAAATGAAGTTAAACTTCCTAAAACAATTGCGGCTGATAAAAATAATTTTTTCATAACGTATATATTTAAATTAATAGTTGTTTACGCTTTAAGTAATGAAATTATTATGCCGTAAAAGAAAAGAGGCGTGCCAAAGATCGTAAAAACCTGTATTAAAAGACTTTACATCAAATATACCAAAAAAAGATAAAACCTGAAAGGTGTGTAAATGAGAAAAAAAGTGTGTAATAAGTAAACACTTTTAGTGTAACCTTAGAAAAAATTCAATTCTAAAATTGTGAAATTCCAAATTCCAAGTTTGGGATTTGGATTTTGAAATTTGGAGTTTTGAAATTTTATAAAACAAAAAAGGCCGTCAATATTGACGGCCTTTAAATTATTCTGGACTATTCATTTTAAATGTATCCATAAATGCAGTTGTATAATCTCCTGCAATATATTTTGGATCATCCATTAATTGTCTGTGGAAAGGTATTGTAGTTTTCACACCTTCGATTACGAACTCATCCAAAGCTCTACGCATTTTGCTGATAGCTTCTTCACGAGATTGCGCTGTTGTAATTAACTTAGCAATCATAGAATCGTAATTTGGCGGAATGCTATAACCTGAGTATACGTGAGTATCTAAACGAACTCCGTGTCCTCCTGGCATGTGAAGCGTAGTAATTTTTCCTGGTGAAGGACGAAAATCGTTATAAGGATCTTCAGCATTAATACGAACTTCAATAGCGTGTAATTGTGGAAGGTAGTTTTTACCAGAAATTGGAATTCCGGCAGCAACCATAATTTGCTCACGAATCAAATCATAATCGATAACTTGTTCTGTGATTGGGTGCTCAACTTGAATACGAGTATTCATTTCCATGAAATAGAAGTTTCTGTGTTTGTCAACCAAAAACTCTACAGTTCCAGCTCCTTCATATTTAATAAATTCAGCAGCTTTTACAGCAGCTTCTCCCATTTTTGCACGAAGTTCGTCTGTCATGAAAGGTGAAGGTGTTTCTTCAGTAAGTTTTTGGTGACGACGTTGTACTGAACAGTCTCTCTCAGAAAGGTGACATGCTTTTCCATAAGAATCTCCAACAACTTGAATTTCGATATGACGTGGCTCTTCAATAAGTTTCTCCATGTACATTCCGTCATTTCCAAATGCTGCAGCAGCTTCTTGACGCGCACTTTCCCAAGCTTTTAAAAGCTCATCTTCTTTCCAGATTGCACGCATTCCTTTTCCACCACCACCAGCAGTAGCTTTCATCATAACTGGATAACCAATTTCTTTAGCTATTTTTTGTGCATGCTCATAAGATTCCAATAATCCGTCTGAACCTGGTACACATGGTACTCCTGCCGCTTTCATTGTAGCTTTTGCAGAAGCTTTATCTCCCATTCGGTCGATCATTTCTGGAGCAGCACCGATAAATTTAATTCCGTGCTCTTGACAGATTTTAGAGAATTTAGCATTCTCAGAAAGAAATCCATAACCTGGATGTATTGCGTCTGCATTTGTAATTTCTGCAGCAGCAATAATATTTGACATTTTCAAATACGATAAGTTACTTGGAGGAGGGCCAATACAAACCGCTTCGTCAGCAAATTTAACATGTAAACTTTCTGCATCGGCTGTAGAGTAAACTGCAACAGTTTTGATTCCCATTTCCTTACATGTACGAATTACACGTAGTGCAATTTCTCCTCTATTCGCAATTAATATTTTTTTAAACATCTTATTTAAATTAAAAATTACAAATTCCAATCGCCAAACTCCAACTCATTGGATTTTGTGACTTGTCTATTGGAATTTTTAAAAATTATGATGGATCTACTAAGAATAAAGGTTGATCAAATTCTACTGGAGACATATCGTCAACTAGAATTTTTACAATTTTACCAGAAACTTCAGATTCGATTTCGTTGAATAATTTCATTGCTTCAATTACACAAAGAACATCACCTTTAGATACAGTGCTTCCAACTTCAGTGAAAACTGGTTTATCTGGAGATGGTTTTCTATAGAATGTACCAATGATTGGAGATTTTATAGTAATATATTTAGAATCGTTAGCAGCTGGTGCTTCTGGAGTTACACTTACAACTGTTGGAGCTGTAACTTGTGGAACTGCCGCTTGAGGTAAAGCTGCCTGAGCAGGTAATTGCTGTACGTAAGTTGCCTCAGTTACATTTGTTTCTAAAGTTGTTCTGATCGTGATTTTTACATCATCCATTTCTAACTTCACTTCTGCAACGCCCGAATTTGCAACAAATTTGATTAGGTTTTGAATTTCTTTTAAATCCATAATGATTCGTTTTTAGTTTTAATTTATTTCTTATCGTATGCCCATTTTAAGTAGATAGATCCCCAAGTGAATCCACCACCAAAAGCAGCAAAGATAATGTTATCTCCTTTTTTAAGCTTATCTTCAAAATCAGCTAATACTAATGGTAAAGTTCCAGAAGTAGTATTTCCGTATCTTTCGATGTTTACCAAAACTTTAGAATCTTCCAATTCTAATCTTCCAGCAGTAGCATCAATGATACGTTTGTTAGCTTGGTGTGGTACTAACCAGTCAACATCTTGATTGGTCAAATTATTTCTTTGCAAAATCAATTCGCTGGCATCTGCCATATTAGTTACAGCATATTTGAAAACGGTTTTACCATCTTGCATAATATTGTGTTGTCTGTTTTTTACAGTATCTTCTGAAGGTGGAATCAAAGAACCACCTGCTGGAATTTTAAGGAAGTCGCGTCCTACACCGTCACTTCTTAAATACTCATCCTGTAAACCTAAGCCTTCATAATTTGGTTCGAAAAGAACTGCTCCAGCTCCATCACCAAAAATAATACAAGTAGCTCTGTCTGTATAATCTACAATTGATGACATTTTATCTGCACCAATTAAAAGTACTTTTTTGTAACGTCCTGACTGAACATAAGCTGCAGCCGTTGACATTCCGTACAAGAAACTTGAACATGCAGCCTGCAAATCATATGCAAATGCGTTTGTTGCTCCAATTTCTGTTGCAACAAAAACTCCTGTAGAAGCCACCATCATATCTGGTGTCGCAGTTGCCATTATAATCATATCAATCTCAAGCGGATCAATATTTGCTTTTGCAATCAAATCCTTTGCTGCTTGTATAGCAAGATACGATGTACCTTTATCAGCATCTTTTAGAATTCTTCTTTCTTTAATTCCTGTTCGAGCGGTAATCCACTCATCATTGGTATCAACCATTGTTTCTAGTACTTGGTTCGAAAGAACGAAGTCAGGAACATAAGCTCCAACAGCGGTAATTGCGGCTGTGATTGTATTCATTATATTCTATTATTTTCCTTTCAAATTATGATTAATTTGAAAAATTTTTAAAAGACCCGAAAATTACAAAAAAAAACGTAACGAATTTGTCTATATTTTCCTAAAAAACGAAAATTATAACCAACAAAAAAAACTCTCACTATGTGAGAGTTCTAGTATAATTTACAAAAACGTATTAAGCAACCGCTTCAGATTTATCGATAACAACTTGCCCTCTGTAGTACATTTTACCTTCATGCCAGTAAGCTCTATGGTATAAATGCGCCTCACCTGTAATAGGACATGTAGCGATTTGAGCTACAGTAGCTTTGTAATGTGTTCTTCTCTTATCTCTTCTTGTTTTCGAGGTTTTTCTCTTAGGATGTGCCATTTTACTATATTATTTATCCGTTAATAGTTTCTTTAATTTTTCCCAACGCGGGTCAATATCTTCTTCTTTGTTACTCTCTTCCTTTTGTTCTTTTACACTTAGCTCATTCAGTTTTGTCAAAGCTTCTGTCTGAAGACTTCCGTCTTTAACCCCTGGATGAATTCTTTTTTGAGGTACCGAAAGCGCGATCATTTCATAAATATACTGCGCCACATCTATCTCATGTTCACCATGTGGTAAAATCAACAATTCTTCGTTATCATCATTAAATTCTTCTCCAAAGCGAACTATTAACTTCATTTTCCCTTTTATAGGTAAATCAAAATCTTCGCCAGTTAGATCACAAGGCACATTTACTGTTCCTTTGTGTTTGAATTCTAATTCTAACATATTACTTTTCTTATCGAAAAGCAAATTGACTTTAATATCTGAACTTTGAAACTCATCGTATTCAAAATTCTTAAAGAACTCGTTATTTATCTGATACTCAAAATGGTGTTTTCCTAGTTTTAATCCTACGAAAGGAATTAAAAATTCTTTTGTTTTGCTCATTTCAACATCAATTTGAACAATTCAGTTCTAAAACTAGATATCTGAATTGGGGTGCAAAGATATAAAATTATTACAAATCTAATAATCTTATTCACCTTTTTTTGTTTATAACTGTTTTTCTTTTATTTTAAGAGGTTTTTGGCTAATCTCCTCATACTGATTACGCGAGCGAAAAATATCGATCGCAAGATACACTGCTTCTTTAAACGAATTGTAATCTGCCATGTCTTTTCCAGCGATATCATAGGCTGTACCGTGGTCTGGCGAGGTTCTCACTTTATTTAAACCTGCTGTATAATTCACTCCTTTTCCAAAAGATAATGTTTTAAACGGAATTAATCCTTGATCGTGATACATTGCCACAATAGCATCATATTTTTCATATTGACCACTTCCAAAAAAGCCATCTCCAGGAAACGGACCAAAAACCATTGTTCCAGAATCGAATATTTTTTTCAGAACAGGTTTTAAAATCACATCATCTTCTTTTCCGATAACACCACCATCTCCACAATGAGGATTTATACCTAAAACCGCAATTTTTGGTTTTACTATACTAAAATCTTGAATCAACGATTTTCTTATCGTTTCAATTTTCTTAGTAATTAGCTCTTCTGTCAAATGAGAAGCAACTTCATTTAAAGGAACATGATCTGTAATTAAACCTACTCTCAAATTATCCTGAACCATCATCATAAGCGCATCGCCTTCCAATTGCTGATCTAAATAATCTGTGTGTCCTGGGAATTTAAAATCCTCAGACTGTATATTGTATTTATTAATAGGAGCTGTTACCAGAACATCAATATCACCATCTTTTAATGCTTGTGTAGCAGCTGTAAAAGATTTAATTGCATATTCTCCTATTTTAGGATCATTTACTCCAAAGTTAATATCAACACCTTCTCTCCAAAGATTCAAGACATTTACTTTTCCAGGTATAACCTGTTCCAATTTATCCACTCCATGAAATTGAACTGTGGATGTAAAGCTTTTTCTAACGAATGAAAGAATTTTAGCATTTGCAAAAATAACCGGCGTACACAATTCTAACATGCGAGAATCCTCAAATGTTTTCAGTATAACTTCGCTTCCAATACCGTTTAAATCTCCAACTGAAATTCCAACAATTATATTTTCTGCTTTTTTATTCATGAGCTCAGTTTATTTATTACTAATTTTGATGTGCAAATTTAGTAAAATAAAACCACAATGTTCACAGGAATTATAGAAACACTTGGTAGGATTCACGAAATTCAGAAAGACCAAAACAATCTTCACTTAACCGTTGACTCATCAATAACTCACGAATTAAAAATAGATCAGAGCGTCTCGCATAACGGAATATGCCTTACCGTAGTTGCAATTAAGGATTCTCTTTATACCGTAACCGCAATAGACGAAACCATTCTAAAAACCAATATTGGCGATTGGAAAGCTGGCGACATCGTAAATTTAGAAAGAGGAATGAAGCTTGGCGACCGTTTAGACGGACATATTGTACAAGGCCACGTTGACCAAACTGGAACTTGTATTAAAATTGAAGAAGCAAACGGAAGTTGGAATTACACTTTTGAATACGATAAAAACCAAAACAACATTACAATCGAAAAAGGTTCGATTACTGTAAATGGAGTAAGTCTTACGGTTGTCAATTCTAAAGAAAACGAATTTAGTGTTTCAATTATCCCATACACTTATGAGCACACTAATTTTAAAGATTTTAAAGTTGGAACAAAAATCAACCTAGAATTTGATGTAGTAGGAAAATATATTTCTAGACTTTATTCGATCAACAAATAACTTTTACATCTCAACATAAAAAAAGCTTCAATTTAAATTGAAGCTTTTTTTATGTTGTTTTTATATATCACGGTAAAACCTAAAGCTAAACCTCCGATTAGTAAAAAAATAATATTTTGGTCTATCGGGAAACCTCCTTGATTATCACAATCGTAAACTATATCATCGCAATCCTCCGCACTTGAACTTCTAGCAGCAACTGAAGCTGAAGTTACAGGAGCTGGTGGGTGCGAAGAAGTTTCCGCGGATACTAACAAAATATTTAAAAATAAGGCAATTACTAAAAATGGGGCTTTTAGATTTTTCATAAACTCAAGCTATTGCAAACTGCAATTCTAGATAATTATTGACAAATATTCTTCAATAGAAATTTCGCACAAATGCATTTCTATCTCCAAAATCTTGGACAAAAGTATAAGTTTTTTGCACAAAACCAACTTTTAAAATCAAAAATACAAAACAAATTTTAACAGTTTTAACTAAAATCTTAATAATCCTTTTCAGAAAACGCCCTAGAGGGCAATACCATTTTTTCATCACTAATCACAACTCTTACAAGCCTATAAGAATTTCCTGATTTTAGCAAAAAACCGTCTTTTACTTTTTGTGAGTAAATTTACACACAACAATCTACGTTAAAAAAAGAAGTTTGGATTCCATTCTAATTACACAAACGAAAATGTTCTCAAATTAATATATTTGTATAGTTAAATTTAACCCTCAAACCTCTCAATCTTAATCAACAAATGAAAAACCAATACACAGTCGGAAGTTTATACGCAGGTGTTGGCGGCATTTGTCTAGGCTTTGAAAATGCCGGTTTTAAATTAGAGTGGGCAAATGAATTTGACAAAAAAGCTTGCGTTACCTACAGAAACAACTTCGAACACACTCTTATTGAAGGCGATGTAATGCAGCTCGAAGCAAAAGATCTCAACAAAATTGACATTCTTACTGCTGGATTTCCATGCCAGCCTTTTTCTCTTGCTGGCCATAGAAAAGGCTTTAAGGACAGCAGAGGAAATCATTTCTTTAAGATATTAGATTTTATCGACGAAATGAGACCAAAAGTGATATTTCTTGAAAATGTCAAAAATCTAAAAGGGCACGACAAAGGAAATACAATGAGAGTAATTCAGCGTGAAATCAAAAAACGCAATTACACTTTTGACAGCGCTATCTTGAACACTAGAGATTTCGGAAATATCCCGCACAATCGAGAGCGGATTTTCATGATTGCTTTTGATAAGGACTTCGTAAAAAAGGGTTTTAAATTCAGTTTTCCAGAAAAAGAAGAACTAACCAAAAAGGTTACTGACTTAATCACAAAAGAAAAAGTCGATAAAAAATTCTATTACACCGAAGACAAATACATGTACAACATGCTAAAAGAATCGGTTGTGAGAGAAGATAGAATTTATCAGTTCAGAAGACAATATGTTCGAGAAAACAAAAAAGAAGTCTGCCCTACTTTAACTGCCAATATGGGAACTGGCGGCCACAATGTTCCAATTATTACAACCGAATTTGGTTTTAGAAAATTAACACCGAGAGAATGTTTTCGTTTTCAAGGCTTTCCAGATCATTATAAATTACCTAAAATTTCAAATTCTAGTCTTTACAAACAAGCTGGAAACTCCGTAAGTATGCCAGTTATAGAAAGACTTGCTTCTGAAATTTTCAAATGCATCGAAAAGGCAGAAGCCAAACAATTAAAAAAAGAAAAAGTTTAAATACTTAAAAGCATAATTGTTCCTTCAATTTTTGCAAGACAAACTTCTAGATTTTTTTCAATTTCTTTACTCCAAAATCGCAAAATAGTCCAGTTTTCAGAAATAAGAAAAGCATTTACTTCTTCGTCACGCTGTATATTTCTTTCAATTTTCGGAACCCAATAATCGCGATTCGTTTTAATTCTTAGCTGTTCCGTTTCCCAATCTTTTCCGTGAAAGAATTCGCTATCCACAAAAATGGCAATTTTATATTTGGCAAAAGTAAGATCAGGCCTTCCAAATACCTTTTTATTATTTTTTCGATATCTGTGACCCATTTTCCATAATGCTTTAGCAAGCCTTACTTCGCCTTTTGTAGCAGTGCTTTTTATAGCCTGCATAGTTTTCCTCCTCTGTTCGGGAGTTAATCTATCCATCTGAAGATTAAATTTGTTTCGGATGGATAAAGTTAAGGCATTTTACAGAAACAGAAGTTCAAATATTTAAATGCTAAAATTTCAATTTTCACATTCCGAAAAGGACTAAAAACAAAAAAGCCTTTACATTTCTGTAAAGGCTTTGTGTTTCTAAAAGAGTGGTCCCACCTGGGCTCGAACCAGGGACCACCTGATTATGAGTCAGGTGCTCTAACCAGCTGAGCTATAGGACCGGTTTAGAGGATGCAATATTACTACTATTTTTCATTCACTCCAAATATTTTAAGACATCATTTTAATTTAATTTTAAATCTTTCTTCGAATTTCAAAAACAAAATTGATTTTCAACATCTTATTCAAAAATTAAAATGACATTTTTTTTATTTAATTTCTTGGCAAAGCTCGACTAAAACGCCATTTGTATTCTTCGGATGCAGAAAAACGACCAATTTATTGTCGGCTCCTTTCTTCGGAACTTCGTTAATCAAGACAAAACCTTCACTCTTTAAACGTGCAATTTCAGCTTCGATATCGTCAACATCAAAAGCGATGTGATGAATTCCTTCGCCTTTTTTTTCTAGAAATTTAGCAATCGGACTTTCTGGATTTGTTGCTACCAAAAGTTCGATTTTATTGTTTCCCGTTTTAAAAAAAGAAGTCAACACGCCTTCGCTTTCTACAGCTTCCATTTTATAAGACGGAACACCAAGCATTTTTTCGAACAAAACATTTGCATCGTCCATGTTTTTTACTGCAATTCCGATATGTTCTATTTTGTTTACCATCTTTTTAAATTTATTGATTCGTGTATGTTCTAAAATAACCACATTCGGCAATTACATCCTGATAATACTTCGTATCTGAATAGTCTTTTCTTAAAGCTTTGAATGAGTTCCAAGCAATAAAATTAACTTTATCATCTTGAATTTCCCAATAGCTTCTTATGTTATTGTATTTTTTATTATAATAATCGTTTCGTTCGCATTTCGAAATCAGATACAAGCATTTTGCTTTTTGCTCTTTGTTCGAAGCTGCTTCAAAAGCTTTTTGATAATACATTTTCGAAACCGAATTATTCGTAATCATTTCTTTCATAGAATCTCTAAACGAATATGGACTTGATCCATAACCTACAATACTCATTTCGTAAAAAGTTCTTCCGTTTCCAAAATGAGAAATATTATAAAATGCATTTCCTAATAAAAGACTGTTAGTGTAAACATCTTCTTTCTGAGCCAATTTATCTTGCATAGATTTTACTGTTGTTAAGAAATCCATGTAAGTATATTTCTTTTTCTGATATGCCGCGTGCTCGCAATCATGGCAATCTTTTATATTTCCGTTAAACGGATTTCCTAAAAACTTATAATTCTGAACAGAATCTGTTTGCTGCATAAAAGCAATTGCCTCTGGAATTTTGTTTTTGAAAGTTGATTGAATTGCTTGGAAATTATTAATATCCTTCAATTTCAAACTATAAATTTCTGCTCCAATTTTCTCGATTTCAGATTTATTAGATTTCTCCATAAAACTTTTTATTGCCAACAAATCTTTTTCATTATCATAAAATGAATTTCCATCATTCCAATAGCTGTAGCGTGATTCACCATAAATCTCAGCCATAACTTGATTTCCTTTTTCTTTATATAAATGAGACAAATAGCTTCTGCTCCATGAAGAAGCATTTTGATAACGAAATTCCTCCCCTTTATAGTTTTTAGGAAGTTCAAAATACAGCCAATTCAAATCGGCTAGAATTGTTTTTTCATTTTTATCTGTCAGCTTATCAATCTTGCTTAAATTATTTACAAAACGTAATAAACGAAGTTGCATTCCTGCCAATTCTGTTTTCGGAAGCGTTTTTTCAGCTTTAGTATAATTCTTATCAGCATTCACATAATCGCCTTTTAACGATTGAAGATATCCAAGCGCAATATCCCATAAATAGGGCTTTTCTGTATTTCCTGCAACCGAAATTTTTGCAATTAAATCGACTGCACTGTTATCAATCTTTACTTTATTTTCCATTTTATTTTCAGCGACAGTCTGTTGTTTCGGAGGCTGATTTTCTCCTTGCCTGCTTAACTCAAATGAATTGTTTATTTTTTGCTCTAGCGAATTCACCAATCTTGTTGCTAGATAATTTAAATGTTCGCTTTTTGGATCTAATTCATAGATTTTTTCGATCGCTTGCTTTTCATCTTTGTAATATCCGTGAATAGCCCAAAGCGCCGCTTTTTCTTTGTTATTTTTCGCCAAAGCCAAAGCTTTAGTCCAATCCGATTCGCTTTTTGGTTTAAAACTATATGCTGTTACCACGCGTAATTCTGGGCATTTATCAAAAACTTGCGCATATAAATAATTTGAAGTTGCAAATTTTTTCTGCTTATAATTAATTCCGGCAACATATGCCAAAGCGCGATAGTACAAAGTATTTTTAGCAACAGAACTTTCTGTTTTATTAAAAAATTCAATTGCTTTTTGTTTGTTGTTACTATAAAAACGAGCTTTCATGGTCAAGAACCAATATCTGTTTTTCAAAAACGGATCTGATAAAGTATTGTAGACATTTTCTATCGACTGAATCATTTTGGCATCATTGAAAGTTTTTGCCACAACAGGATCGTAACTCCAATAATCTTCTCCAATAGAAACCGTTTCTATTTTCTGAGCCAAATACAAAAATTCGACAAAGTTTTTTACTTTTTCGTCTTTCAGATTAAGCTTCTTACCCCATTTCTGAGTGCTTTTATTTTCTTTTTTCGTTTTATAATAAACATGCAATCCTTCAATTTCTTCTTTGTTTTTGATGGTATTTTTTTCATCAGAGTAAAATCTTGGCTTTTCATCTCCAATCAAGAAATAATTGACAGTTGTGGTATCAACTTTTCCTTTTAGATAATCTGCCCAATCCGATTTTATATTTTTATTAAAACGAGAATTATGCTGTGTATCAAAACCAATTCCGTAGAAAATTCCGCCAGACAAAAACAAAGGCGAATACGATTTATCAGCAAAAGTTTCTGGAGTAAAATTTGAATTGTAACCAAAATCCCAATCGTCTCCATCAGCACAGGCGTATATAATTCCGAATGCAGAAAGCAAAACGGCACTAGAAGCAAGAAATAATCTGCTTAAAAGTATTTTTTTCATAATTGTTTAAATTGAATTCGTCTAAATCGTAAAATATAATTTCGTTTGGCTTTTCGACAATATTATCTTGCAAATCTTCTGCCATTTCTTTTAAATCTTCTGGTTTTATTTCCTCTATTTTCAAGAGATCATCTTCTTCATAAAAAACTCCATTCTTATAATTGGATTGTTTTACTCTGAAAAAAATTGGACTTACTTTTTCGAAGTTGGAATCTTTCTCTAATGCTTTACTATTCATTTTAGAACGAAGTCCGATCACTTTGTTATTTCTAATATGAACACTCCACGAATAAATTGGAAATGCGAAATCGAGATGTAGCGGATATCTTTTTAAGCTTTTTAGATATTTCGTCGCAACATTTTGATCATAAATAGAATTTAAAGAATCGGGAGCAATAGATCCCATATTGTAATACATCAAAACTCCAGAATCGACATTTGGGATTTTTGTTTTTTTGAAGTATTTCACTTGATGCAATCGAATTGTTGCTGAAAGTTTCTTCTTCGAAAGCTTTTTAAAAACCTCAATAAATTTCAGATAATTCTCTTTGCTTTTTAAGGACCAATCGCAGTCAATTTGAATTTCCTGACACTCAATTTTATTTTTAGAATTGATTTGCTCGATAAAGCCAAACGTTTTTTGAGCTAGCTCGTTCACATCTAAATTAGGTTGCAACATGACCTTGTTCTGAATAAAGACAACCGGAACAATTGTATATGCTTTCGGATTTTCTTCAAAACGAATAGGACTGATGGGAATTGGAAAATTTGATTCTGGATGAAGCCCAATGTCAAAATATCTCACATACAGTTTCTGAACATTGTTTTCGATCAACGCTTCTTTTTCTGTTTTAGAAAATTTAAATATTGTTTTCCAGTAATAAAAAGAGATTACAGGTTTTTCGCTTTTAGTGCATGATAACATTAAAAAGAGAAATAAAACTGGAAAAAATCGCTTGAACAAAACTTAAGAAAATTACATTTTAATTCAAAAGTAAGAAATTATAGCATTTTAAGCACTAAAATTTTGAAGAATTCCAAAAGTTGCAAATCCTAATAAATGGATAAAAAATTTCAATTAAAGCAAATATAATCGTTATTTTGTGCAATCAAATTGAAAAACCATTATGTTGAAAAACACTCTAAAATACATTGCATTTATAATTTTAATCTCAATGATAAGCTGTGCTAAACGAGGCAGCATTACCGGCGGTTTAAAAGATACATTGCCTCCTGTTTTAATATCGAGCATTCCTAAAAATTTTTCAACCGATTTTAAAGGAAACACCATCACTTTAAATTTTGACGAATATGTCAAACTTAAAAACACAAACAAACAGCTAATCATTTCTCCGCCATTAAAAAATGAGCCGTTAATTACGCCAACGAATGTTAGCAAATTTATAAAGATTCAAATTCGAGATACTTTACAGCCAAACACGACTTATAGCTTCAATTTCGGACAAGCAATTACAGACAATAATGAAGGAAACGCTTTAAATCAGTTTAAATATGTTTTCTCTACAGGGCCTTACATTGATTCTTTAAAATTGAACGGAAGAATTAAAGATTCTTACGGGAAATATGTTGACAATTTTGTTTCTGTAATGTTATATGAAGTAAATGACAAATTCAAGGATTCTACCATTTACAAAGATTTTCCTCGCTACATAACCAACACTTTGGACAGTATGCGAACTTTTCAGTTTGAAAATTTAAAAGCAGGAAAATATCTTTTAGTAGCATTAAAAGACAAAGGATCGAACAATAAATTTAATCCGAAAGATGATAAAATCGGTTTTTTAAAAAATTACATCACCATTCCGACAGATTCTGTTTACGACTTAGAATTGTTTAAAGAAACCTTGCCTTTAAAAGTTTTCAAACCTATTCAAGCTTCAGGAAATCGTTTGTATCTTCCTTATGAAGGAAAACAGAATTTCAAGAATTCAAAACCAAAAGTTGTACTTAAAAACGGTAATGAGGTTCTGGAAACTATTATAACGCAATTCCCTAAAAAAGATTCGCTTCAAGTTTGGTACAAGCCGGTAAAAGCCGACTCGTTATCGATGGAAGTTGAAAAAGGAAGCTATAATAAAAAGTTCTCTTTCAAGATTAAAGCTTTGAAAAAAGACACTTTAAATATTAAAGCGATACAAAACGGTCAAATTAATTTTAGAGAACGTTTTACTTTAGAAACCGAAACACCTCTGGTAAAATTTGACAAATCTAAAATTACATTGATTAACAAAGATTCTGTTGCTGTTCCTTATACAACAGAATATGACGAATTTGACCAAAAACTTTATATTGATTTCAAGAAAGAACCTTTAGACAAATATAGTTTTACTTTCTTGCCAGGTGCTTTGACTGATTTTTATGAAAAAACAAACGATACTTTATCATACAAACTCAGCACAAAAGAATATGCCGATTACGGAAATATTATTTTGACTCTGAAAAATGTAAAACGCTTTCCTATAATTGTCGAATTGACGAATAAAAAAGGAGATGTTGTTTTAGCCGAAGGATATTCTGAAGGTGCAACTACATTAGAATTCAATTTATTGCAACCTGACGTATTTACGGTTCGCGTTATTTATGATGATAACAAAAACAAACAATATGATACGGGTAGTTTCTTAGAAAAGAAATATGCCGAAGAAGTATTTTATAATCAGGAAGAATTTGACGTTCGTGCCAATTGGGATCGGAACGAGACAATTGATTTGAGTATTCCGTTTAATCCAGCAGTCGAGAAAAAAGAAGACGAAAAAAAGAAAAAAGAAGCAGAAAAGAAACGAAAAGCTTTTTAAAGTTTGATTTCGAACTGATCTTTATCGCTTAAAAAGTCTAACTTTTTACGTGTTTCATACATGGTGTTTTTGTCCAATTCAATGACAAAAACACCATTTTTTTCTTGTGGTTCTAAAACATAATTTCCTAAGAAATCTATCACTTGCGAATGACCAATATGTTCATAATCGTGAGCATCATTACCAATTCTATTTACTCCAACTACATAAGAAAGATTTTCTATAGCACGAGCTTTTAGTAAAGCATCCCAAGCATTAGTGCGCACTTTTGGCCAATTGGCAACATATAAAATAAAATCATAATTTTCTACATTTCGAGCAAAAACAGGAAATCTCAAATCGTAACAAATCTGAAGGCATATTTTCCAATCCAGATAATCTATAATAACTTTTTGATTTCCGCGCGTATAAACCTTGTCTTCGCCCGCGAGCGAAAACGAATGTCGTTTATCGTAATATTGAAATTCGCCTGACGGAAAAACAAAAAGCATTCTATTGTAAAAATTTCCGTTTTCTGCAATGACAACACTTCCTGTAATTGCAGCATTTTTTTGTTTTGCTTTCAATTTCATCCATTCAATCGTTTCTCCTTCCATAGTTTCTGCAACTTCAGAAGCGTTCATGGTAAATCCCGTTGAAAACATTTCTGGAAGCACAATTAAATTTACTTCCGACTGAATTTCATTGATTTTTGAATCAAAGTTTTCTCGGTTTTTATTGGCGTCTTGCCAAAAAAGATCGGTTTGAATTAAAGCAATTTTCATTTTTATAATGATAAGAAAGTCAAAGACATTTCAAAATTAGATCACAACCAAACTCGGAACAGCACTTTTATATGGCTGTAATTTTTCGCTAGTTGGATCTTCTTCCGTAATAACATAATTTACCTCAGACAAACTCGCAATTTTCATTTTAAGAACCGTATTTAACTTTTCTGTAATGGTTAAAACGGCCGTTTTTTTAGAAGCTTGAATCATTGCCTTTTTTACCTGAACGGTTTCCCAATCAGAATCAGAATATCCGCCATCCACATCTAAAGCGTTTGTTCCTAAAACCAATAAATCTGCTTTTATATTGGCTAATTGATGAAAAGCTTCTCCGCTCACACACATCTGACTGTAAGAAGAAATGCTTCCGCCAATCATAATCGTTTTTATATTAGGTTTATCTAAAAGTTGAACCGCTGTTAAAGCTGTAATAGTAAAAACAGTTAAATTAAGATCGTTTGGTATTAATCGGATAAACTCACGAATCGTTGTTCCTCCATCCACAATTAAAACCATTCCGTCATGAAGAAGTCCAACGGCTTTTTGCGCGATAACTTGTTTGGCTTCGACAGCATAAGTCTGGTTCGATGAAGAATAGTGATATCCTTTGGTCATGGCACCACCTTTTACTTTAATTAAAAGCGAATCTGCGTCAAGTTCATTAATATCACGGCGAACAGTATCTTCAGAAACTCCAAGTTTTGCCGAAAGAGTTTCAAAACTTACACGTGTATGCAGGTTAATCTCTTTTAGAATATGGTTTTTACGTTCTTCTTTACTATAATTTAAAACTTCATTTTCAGTGCTCATGCCAATTGATTTTTACTATTTACAAAAATAAGAATTTAAATGTAGCCAACGAAACTGTTAAACCTTAAAAAAGGATTTCACAAGCGCATTGCGTTTGTTTAAAGAAGAATTAAAGTCAAAATAACAACACACCAGCTTCATAGTTTAAATCAACAAAAAAACGCATCCAAATTAATGAATGCGTTTTTTCAAATATACTAAATTGTATTCTTTATCCTTTTAAGCTTGCTGCTAAATACTCACGGTTCATACGTGCGATATTTTCAAGCGAGATTCCTTTTGGACATTCGATTTCGCAAGCTCCTGTATTTGTACAGTTACCGAAACCTTCTAAATCCATTTGGTGAACCATGTGTAAAACACGGTCTGTTGCTTCAACTTTACCTTGTGGCAATAATGCATATTGAGAAACTTTTGCAGAAACGAATAACATTGCTGAAGAGTTTTTACAAGTTGCAACACAAGCTCCACAACCAATACAAGCAGCAGCATCAAATGATTTATCCGCATCGTCTTTTGGAACTGGAATAGTATTCGCGTCGATTGTATTTCCTGAAGTATTTACAGAGATAAATCCTCCTGCGTGTTGAATTCTATCAAAAGAACTTCTATCAACAACTAAATCTTTAATTACAGGGAAAGCTTTTGCTCTAAATGGCTCGATAAAAATTGTATCACCATCTTTAAACATACGCATGTGTAACTGACAAGTTGTAACTCCTCTGTCTGGTCCGTGTGCTTCACCGTTGATGAATAAAGAACACATTCCGCAGATTCCCTCACGACAATCGTGGTCAAATGCTACAGGCTCATCTCCTTTGTTGATTAGATCTTCGTTAAGAACATCTAACATTTCAAGGAAAGACATGTCTGGTTCGATTCCATCAATAGGATATTCTACAATCCCTCCTTTATCTTGTGCGTTTTTTTGACGCCATATTTTTAATGTAAGTTTCATAACCTTTTTCGTTTGAAAGTCATAAAGTCGAAAGTCGAAAGTCGCTTGGCACATTTTGCCTTTTGACTTTAAGACTTTGGGCTTTCGACCAAATTCTTATTTATAACTTCTTTGAACTAATTTAATGTTTTCGTAATTAAGAGGTTCTTTGTGTAATACTGCATCACTTGGTTTTCCTTTGTATTCCCAAGCTGCAACGTATGCAAAGTTCTCATCATCACGAAGCGCTTCTCCTTCTTCTGTTTGATACTCCTCACGGAAGTGACCTCCACAAGATTCGTTACGGTGTAAAGCATCTTTCGCGAACAATTCTCCTAATTCTAAGAAATCGGCAACACGAGTTGCTTTTTCTAATTCCTGATTAAATTCGTTAGCGTTTCCAGGAACTTTTACATCTTTATAAAACTCTTCACGTAAAGCAGCAATTTCTTCGATAGCTTCAGTTAAACCTTTAGCATTACGGGCCATACCTACTTTATTCCACATAATTTTTCCTAATTTTTTGTGGAAGTAATCTACTGAGTGTTTACCATTATTATTGATAAATTTCTCGATTTGATCTTTTACCGCTTTTTCAGCTTCAACGAATTCTGGTAAATCTGTAGAAATTTCACCCATTTTAATATCTGGAGCTAAATAATCTCCGATAGTATAAGGCAACACGAAATATCCATCAGCTAAACCTTGCATTAAAGCAGAAGCTCCAAGTCTGTTTGCTCCGTGATCAGAGAAGTTAGATTCTCCAATTGAGAAACATCCAGGAATTGTAGTCATTAAGTTATAATCAACCCAAGTTCCTCCCATTGTGTAGTGAACTGCAGGGTAAATCATCATTGGAGTTGTGTACGGATCCTCATCAACGATTTTGTAGTACATCTGGAATAAGTTTCCGTATTTACTTTTCACGATTGCTGCTCCTAATTTAGTAACCAAAGCAGCATCTTTATCGTCTAAACCTTTTACGTAAGCATCCTCAGTTCCGTAACGTTTGATAGCCGCAGCGAAATCTAAGTAAACTGCTTCTCCAGTTTTGTTAACTCCAAAACCAGCATCACATCTTTCTTTAGCCGCACGAGACGCAACGTCACGAGGTACTAAGTTACCAAAAGCAGGGTATCTTCTTTCTAAGAAATAATCTCTTTCGTCTTCAGATAAATCAGTTGCTTTTTTCTTTCCTTCACGAATTGCTTGCGCATCTTCTAATTTTTTTGGTACCCAAATACGACCGTCATTACGTAAAGATTCAGACATCAAAGTCAATTTAGACTGGTGATCTCCTGAAACCGGAATACATGTTGGGTGAATTTGTGTGTAGCAAGGATTTGCAAAAAACGCTCCTTTTTTATGAATTTTCCAAGCTGCTGTTGCGTTACTTCCCATAGCATTTGTAGAAAGGAAAAATACGTTTCCGTATCCTCCAGAACCAATTACTACCGCATGAGCAGAATGTCTTTCGATTTCTCCAGTAATCAAGTTACGAGCGATAATACCTCTCGCTTTTCCGTTCACGATTACTAAATCTAGCATTTCGTGACGGTTGTACATTTTAATTTTACCACGACCAATTTGACGGTTCATTGCAGAATAAGCTCCTAACAATAATTGTTGTCCAGTTTGTCCTTGTGCGTAGAATGTACGAGAAACCAAAGTTCCTCCAAAAGAACGGTTATCTAATAATCCGCCGTATTCACGAGCCAATGGCACCCCTTGAGCCACACATTGGTCAATAATATTTCCTGAAACCTCAGCCAAACGGTAAACGTTTGCCTCACGAGCACGGTAATCTCCACCTTTTACAGTATCGTAAAATAATCTGTAGATCGAGTCACCGTCACCTTTATAATTTTTTGCCGCGTTGATACCCCCTTGTGCTGCAATAGAGTGCGCACGACGTGGAGAATCTTGGAAGCAGAATGCTTTTACGTTATATCCTAACTCTGCAAGAGTAGCCGCAGCCGAACCTCCAGCCAAACCTGTACCAACAACGATAATATCTAAGTTACGTTTGTTAGCCGGGTTTACTAAATTAATATGATCTTTATAATTTGTCCATTTGTCCGCAATAGGACCATTTGGAATTTTTGAATCTAATGCCATTATAATTGATATTAATTATTGAAATGATGAAATAAAGCGATAATTACGAAAAGCGCTGGAACTACAACTGCAAACCAGTAACCTACTTTTGATAAAAATCTAGAGTATTTGTTGTGCATCCCTACAGATTGAAGAGAAGATGCAAATCCGTGCCATAAGTGGAATCCTAAAAGGATAAATGACACACAGTACAATGCTGTACGAATTGGATCGTGAAATTTGTGAACTAACTCACCATAATACCTTGTAGCATCTGGTGCTGTACCTGCAATATATTTGTAGGTAACTTCAGGAAACCAGAAATCATAAAAGTGCAATCCTAAGAAAGCCAAAATAACCAATCCAGAAATAATCATATTTCTAGAACTCCAAGAAGCGTTTGCTGCCCCATTGTATTTTGCGTATGCAATTGGTCTTGCTGCGCTGTTTTGAGCTGTAAGTACAAATCCCATTACGAAGTGGAAAATTACTCCAAATGCCAAAACTGGCTGCATTACATATTGAATCAGCGGATTGTATCCCATAAAGTGAGAAGCTTCGTTAAAAACGTCTTCACTAATTATAGAAATAAAATTTAAGGAAACATGCAGCGCTAAAAACGTGATTAAGAATATTCCCGAAAGAGCCATAGCTACTTTCTTTAAAATGGAAGCATTCAACTGTGCAGATTGTGCCATAAGTGTTAAGTAGTTTGTTTTAAAAAATTACACAAAAATAATTCAATTACAAAAGAACTACAACCATTTCGCTGTTATTTATAATGATTTTAAAATAGCCCAATTCTACGTATTTTTACGTACAAAAATGAAGCTGCTAAAAAATAATTCACTATAGCAACCCTAAAAAACTGTTTTTTAAGTCTTAGAGCAAAAATTGGTTTTTAAGTAGATTACCAAAAATTTATCATATTGTTATTTTATTCAAAGTTTTGATTTATTTTCTTCAAAAGTGCTGTTTAGCAGAAATTTTATCTAAGTAAAAAATTGTCATTCCGCAACATAGTTTTACCTTTAGCGGCTCAAAAAATTAATAATGAAAACAGGAATTGATGCTATCTCGTTTGATGTAGCAAACATACATTTACCCATAAAAACTTTGGCAATCGCCAGAAATATTGAGCCAGAAAAATTAGAAAAAGGTCTTGGATTACTAAAAATGACCTTTCCAGATGTTCATCAAGACGCTGTAGTTTTTGGAGCAAACGCCTTAACAAAACTTATCACAGACAATAAAATAAACCTGAACGAAATAAGCCGAATCTATGTTGGTACCGAAAGCGGAATTGACAGTTCTAAACCAATTGCTTCTTATTTAATTAGTTTAATGGAGCAAAAATTTGGTGAAGATGCTTTGGCTGAATGCGATGTTGTAGACTTTACTTTTGCTTGTATTGGCGGTGTTGACGCGATGCAAAACTGTTTGGATTTTGTAAAATTGAATCCAACGAAAAAAGCGATTGTGGTTACGAGCGATTTTGCAAAATACGATTTAAATTCTGGTGGAGAATATACGCAAGGTGCTGGAGCTGTTGCAATGTTGATTACTGCAAACCCAAAAATCATTGCTTTTGATGACAATTGGGCAACAAGCACAAAAGGTGTTTTCGATTTCTTTAAACCATACAGAACTATTTCTAAAGAAGAGATTACTAAAAACGCCAACAACGATTCTTGGTTTGATAATTTAGAAGCTGAAATCGAAATCCACAAAGATCAACCAGTTTTTGACGGGCAATATTCTAACCAATGTTATATGGATCGTACGCGTAATGCTTACTTTTCATTCAAAAAATTAAAAAATACTACTGAGACTTTGTACAATACTTGGACAAGTATCATTATGCACTTGCCATATTCTTTCCAAGGAAGAAGAATGTTGTCTGAAATTTATGCTTTAGATAGCGCCGAAAAAATTATTGCTGATGACATTGCACCTGCAGATTATCAAACAAAAATTAAAGAAGTAGCAAAATCTGATGATTACAAAACATTTGTAACCGAGAAATTACAGCCAGCTGAACTAGCGTCTTCATTAATAGGAAATCTTTATACAGGTTCAATTTTCATGGGATTATTATCAACTTTGGCTCATTTCTATGATACAAAGAAAGAAGTTGCTGGAACTAAGTTTGGTTTCCTAGCTTACGGAAGCGGATCGAAATCTAAAGTTTTTGAAGGAACAATTCAACCAGAATGGCAACAAGCTTTGGCAAATGTGAAGCTTTTTGAAAACTTAGCAGAAAGCGCAGAAATTGATTTCAACACTTACGAAAGTCTTCACAAAAAAGAACAAAAACAAAGCGTAAGAACTCCGAAAAATGAATGGGTTTTAGACAGAATCGAAAAAGAAATTCCTGTTTTGATTGGAGCGAGATATTATAAATGGGTGGATTAAATTCCAATTTTTGAAATTCCAAATATAAACCGAAGCAAATTGCTTCGGTTTTTTTGTTTACACACAGTTTGTCATCCTGAGCGAAGTCGAAGGACACGCAAGTAATTCCATATGCAAAATCGACAATCTCTGTAGAGCTACTAACGCGTCCTTCGACTTCGCTCAGGATGACATACTTGATGCTAAAAAAACCTTTGTCAAAGTTTAAAACTTTGACAAAGGTTGAGCACGTTTATGAGAATTTTCTAATTATCAAATTGCCACATTATCTAATTAAATTTAGTCCTTCTTATGTTGTTCGGTATAATTTTGATTTCCTTTCAACCGAGTATCTTCCGTATGCATTCCGTTTGCCATTCCGAGCATGAAAGCGGTCATTATTAGAATTAATTTTCGTTTTAACCAATGAAGTCGTGGCTTAGATCGTTCTAAACCTTTTTTATGAGTTTGTTTATACATCTTAAAATGATAAATGGTTAGACATTATGAATCATCTTATGCCATGAAATAGCATAATCGCTCAGAAAAAGAAATTTCTTAAGCCGTGTATAAACTTTTCTTGAAGTTGCGTGAAGTGCTTATTTCATTTATAAAAACGGACTGTGCTATAAATGAATTTATATCATAATGGATCTTTTCGCATGTTTTCAGAATAACTCGAATTTGAAAACTCAAATTTTCTTTAATTCTGAAACTGGTTAAAAGTATCGGAAATAAAGATTTTCCAGCTCTTTTAACTTGATTAAAAACGTAAACACGAAGATTTTTAAGATCAATTTCTTTTCTCGAAACAACAAAAGAAGATTGATAATATTCTGGAGAACTAGATTGAGAATACAAAACACCATCGCCCGCCATTACGACCAAAGCCACAAAAAGGGAAAGCAGGTATTTTAAATGGTTTTTCAAAATCTATTTCTGTTTTTAGAGTATTTCTTTACAATATTAGTTCTTTGATTTTTAATTTCAAGCACATTCGAATGCTTTTTATTTAATATCACATTTTTGTCATTCTGAGGAACGAAGACACGAGCAATAGCGAACTGGCGAAGCAATCACACTAGTATTTCTACAACGATTGGCGATTTACTTTGCGGAGTTTCGAGTGTGATTCTTCGTTCCTCAGAATGACAAACTTTGTTTTCTTTTTCCTGATTAAAAAAAATTCTACAACGATTGGCAATCTTTTTTGCGGAGTTTCGAGTGTGATTCCTCGTTCCTCGGAATGACAAACTTTGTGGTTATTTCATTTCTTTCTCCTGATTAAAAATCAACAACGCTAATCCCAAGACAAAAACAGTACAACTCAAAAGCATCCAAATTCCATCCTTCAAAACAAAAAAAGAAATTCCGACAGCAATCGAACCGAGAATTACCATCAAAGATTTTACAGTTTCTGTTTTTATAAAAGTAAATGCATGCAGCGCCAAACCAAGAAAAAGCAAAGACGGTCCAACAGCAATAAATGGATAAAAAATAAACGGGGAAATTGTAATTTGATGGCTTAATGCTTCTTTTGCGATTTCGTTATTTCCGTAACTTGACATTATAAAGTCGATTGTGCAAAGACCAATATGGGCAATTACGCCTAAAGTTGTCAAAACAGATGCTGCTTTATTAATTTTCGTTTTTGGAAATGCATCGTTAAACGATAATAAAAAGCATGCGCCAATCAAATTAAACCAATGCGCAAAATCTATCGATTCGCTTAAACTTGGTATAAAGCCCGAAAAAAATAAATAACTAACTAAAAAAAGTACTGCGCCGATCATGCAAGAATGTTTTGTTTTCATAATTTATTTTAAAATTGATGAAGCAAAACTAGAATGAAACGTTTTCTAAAAGCCTAATTTTATTGACTTGGGTACAAAACACATTGTTTTAGGTACGAAATTTACAAAGCCAATAAATCTTCTTTATATTTTTTAGAAACAGGAAGTTCGATTTGAGTCAAAATAATGGTATTTGAATTTCTCCAAGATTTAAAATGCGACGGATTTATTAAATGTGAACGGTGAATCTGCATTAAAAAATCAAAATCATCTTGCACTTTTTTGAGAGAAGAACGAATTAGTTTTGATTGAAGTTTTCCATTTTCTAGGTAGAAAATCTCAACATAATTCTGCGCATTCGAAATACAAACCAAATCGGCTTTTTTGATTTTTAAAACGTCTAATCTGTTTTCGCCTTTAATTACAAGAATATCTTCTTTTACAGGAATTAGTTTTATCAAATAAGTTCTAGCGAGAATTAGTACAGGTGTCAAAATCAAAGCAACTTTTATAAAGATGATATTAAAAAACTGTCCAAAAGTATAACCTCCGTTTAAAATTGGGCTTTTATAATAACTATAAACTCCAATTAAATAAATGAAATAATAAAAGAGAAGACTTAAAAGTTCGAGTTTTACATTCCAATTTTGAGTTTTATCATAAATCTTTTTTTGAAGAAACGCGAGAATGGCATAACAAACAAAAGCCAAGATGCTAAAACCAATGCTGATTAAAAGCCAAGATTGAAAGTCTATGGTTCCATCATCAAAAGGTTTTATAATAAAAGCGAATATGAAAAGCCACAAGCTTATGAAACTCGCAATTATTAAATGATGTTTTATTGACGGATTTAGTTTGTTCATTTTCTATGATTAATTCTCTCATTTTTTGTCATTCCGAGGAACGAGGAATCACACTAGTAATTCGACAAAGATTGGCGATTTATATTGCGGAGTTTCGAGTGTGATTCTTCGTTCCTCAGAATGGCAAACTTTGTGGTTATTTACCTAGGAACCGTAAACTTATTATGACTCAAAGTAAAACCTAGATTTTCATAAATCGCCACGTTTTCTACTCGTTTTTTGTTTGTTGTTACTTCTATGCTTTTTAGATTATTCTCTTCTGCATATTCTAGAATTTCATCAACAAGTTTTTTTCCAACTCCTTTTCCTCGGTGATTTTTATCAATAAAAAACTCTTGAATTTCGCCAACTAAACCGCAATGATGCATTAAATTTTGAGTGTGAAAACTAATAATGCCTAAACTTTCGTTTTCATCTTCTGCAAGCAAATAAAGATTTCTGGGATTTGAAATGTTTTCATTAAATATCTTTTCGAAAAATTCGAAATCTAAAATTTCATTCTCGAGTTCACATATTGATTTGTAGACAAAATCTAGATCGCTCTTTTGGATTTTTCTTATGTTGATGTTTGAGTGCATGATTTATATTAAAATTCAGAATCTTTAATTTTTCAAATTTAATTCCGCCTTCATTTGACCTACTAAATTCTTGAAATTTGGCTGGCTCATTAAATCTGAGTTTGCTTCTGAAAACCAACTTTCAAAATTTTTGACATCTCCTTTCAAAAAATAAGCTTGTAGAATGTTATAAGCGTTCTCACTATTATAGGTTTTATCTTTAACCTGTTTCAAAACCTTGCGGTAAACATTTTTTGCTTCTTCTAAATTTCCATTTTTCACTTCTGCATAAATCAATTCCTTATTCGTGTACGCATCTAATGGATCTTGTTTTACTGCTTTTTGCAAAACCTTGATAGCATCATTATATCTTTTAAGACAATTGTATGAAAACGCTAATTCGACCTGTAAGCCCTTGTAATTAGAATCGATTTTATCAGCTTTTTCTAAATATTCTAAAGCTTTTTCGCATTCATTCCATCCATTATACATAAAACCCCATTTGTAAAGTCGATCAATCGAGCCTTCGCCTGCTTTATAATTTTCAAGCCAATCTGGTACTTTCTGAATCTGTAATTCTGTAAATTTCGATTCAGGAATAAAGGCTACTAAATTATTATTGGGTTCTAGTCTATATTTCACCAAACCATCAACTTCCTTTTTCTTAGATAAAAATTTTCCGTTTTCGTCGATCTTAAAAGTTCCTGCATAATCCAGAGTTAATCCTGCTTGCGAATCAATATAAATGAATCCGTAAGGATGATTACCGATACTATCTGCTGAAAAAGCGACCCATTTATCTTCGCTTTGAACGTATTTTTTATCAAATTGAAGTGCATTCTGTGCAGAGATAACCAAAGAAAAGATTAAAAAAGAAAACGTAAAAATTTTATTCATGATTTTAGTTTTAGGTTTTAGCTGTACGAAAATACTAATTAAAACTATTCGCAAAAACAAATTATGTTTATTGAGAGTTCTTATGCCAAGGAAATTGATAGTCAGAAAAATTGTATTTTTACTTTTTGAAATATTTTTAGAAATGTATCACACAAGCGAAGTCTTGTTTTGTACAGAAACTAAAAACATAAAAGATTTTTAAATATCTTTGAATTATGAGCACAGCAATAAAACCAAGACACATCGGTAGAAACATAAGCCGAATTAGAGAACTGAGAGACATGAAGCAGGAAGCGCTTGCGCAGGCAATTGGTACAAATCAGCAGTCTATTTCTATAATTGAAGGAAGTGAAACCGTTGATGACGAAAAACTAAAGAAAATTGCTGAAGCCCTTGGAGTTCCTGCAGAAGTAATAAAAAACTTTTCTGAAGAAGCAGTTTTTAATATTATGGGAAATACTTATCACAATGATTCTTCTACAATAAAAAATCATAGCTGTACTTTTAATCCTTTAGATAAACTTATTGAAGTTATCGAAAAGAATGAAAAACTTTATGAACGTTTGGTTGAAAGTGAAAAAGAAAAAGTGGCTCTTTTGGAAAAATTGCTTAAAGAGAAATAAAATTTTTATGATATAAAAAATAAAAAACCGAAGTCTTGATTGGCTTCGGTTTTTCTTTTTAGATAAGCTTCTAATCGCAATGACACAGATTATAAATCCATAACGCAGTATTTATTCAATAACATAAATTAATTTTGGAGCTCCTGCATCATGCTCTGCTACCGCAAAATAAAAAGGCTTTTTCAAATTAAGTTTCTCAAAAACATTTTCTTTATCGGCCTTTTCAAACAATTGATTTATTTCTGTTAATGCAGTAGATTCAAACAAATTATAAATATTATTTACATCTAGAAAGTCGTCAAAATTATCTTCTTCTCCTTGTATATTTTCTGTTAAATGATATAAAGTTGGTGATACGAAAGCTGGTAAACAAGAAATAGCGTCTAAATATTCTAATCTGTCATCCATAGTTTCAAATTCTGGCAAATCATGGTTTGAGTAATCAAAATCAATAGCAAAAGCTTCCAACTCTCCGCCATACAAACCTCCATGTTCAAAATAAATCATATTGAAACTTTTATCAATATCATTATTATACTTTTCAGCAAGCCAATATTTTTCTATATTCTGTTTTAACTCTTCAAACATTAAGTTAATATGGTCTGCTCTGTTTTGATTTTTCCAAAGGTTATAAAAAGCTAAATAGGCTTCGTTTTCTGATTCTTTCAAATCTGCTGTTACTATTTCTTCAGCTTGTTTTTCGGTCTCTTTTAATCCTTTTAAAATTGAATTATTAATTGCACTCATAACTTAATTCATAAAATTATTTCATCGATATAATCGAATGAAAACAAAACCAAATCTTAGTATCGGTTATTTCACCTTCTATTTATTCTTTACCTTCTAATTCTATATTAAAATGCCAATCGTGATCAAACCAAACACTCGCATTTTCAAGAGTACTGTTTTCGCTAATTTTCGATTCTCCTCCATAACCACTATTATAGCAGAAACCACTTCCAGCGGTATTATCAGCTGAACTACCCGCATAGACACCTAATTTATCTCCATCTACTAAATACCAATAAAAACGATACGCTTTATTAGCTTCTAAATAAAGATTTAGATTTTGCAGGTCAAACGGAATAAAACCTCCACTGAAATATGCAGGAACTTCTGTAGTTGTAGTGGCTAAAATATTAAAATTTGAATCCTTGATGATTAATTTCAACGTCACTGGCTTATTATACTTTTGTTTGTCTTCATAATAAGCAAATCCTTCGCGAAGACGAATACTAAAAGTTGAAGGAACTAAACTTTTATCAACTACTACTATTTGCCCAGTTCCAACATTTCTATCATAAGGCATTATATTTTCTGGAGCATTAGTTCTATTATCGCCGCCAAACCACTTTGTTGCATTTGTATCTGTACATGATCTTGACACGCTGTTATTCATCAGTTCTATTTTTACTTGATAAATCTTTTCTGCTCCAGACTCTGATTTTACAGTAAAATTTACTGGTTCAGAATAATCTTTTATCGTTTGAGGATCTGGCGATACTGTTGCGTATTTTGAAAATTTAAATTCGATGTTTAAATTTTTAAGATCATTACTTTCAGGAATTCTTTTTGTTACCAAACCTTCTTGATTATTTATATCTGCACTTAATGACAAATTTGGAGTTTTTACATTTGCCTCTAAGATAAAATTATCAGTACTTGGCTCTCTTTTTATATCTACATCATAATTCTTGATATCGCCATTTTCTGCCGTAACTGCAAAAACCATAGGTCCATTAATAGCTTTAATTGTGGTTGGATCTGGACTTATTTTTGCTTCTTTAGGAATCGATACATTTAAACTTATATCTTCTAATTCAAATGTGCTTTCTACAATGCCTTTTATTGTATTTTCTTCAATTGAAAATTCTTTGGTAATGCTTCCTTTTATTATAGTAAAAGATTGAATTGTATTTTCTTTACTTAAACTTTCTTCCGTAGCACAAGATGTCATCAAAAGAGAAACAAAAAAGAGAATTGAAAATAGGTTAATTTTGGTTTTCATTAATTTTAGGGTTAGTTTATTGACTGCAAATATTATCATTTATACAGCAATTCTTTTACGGGAAACCGTATTTTCTTCAAATAGATTTTCTAACCATCAATATCAAATATTTCAATTCAAATTTCGCTAAGCAACTTCATTAGTCAAAACAACAAAAATCAGTTCTTCTTCACTCTTTTGACTTCGTTCACGAAGGCAAAACGAAACTTTGCGCCTTAGCGTCTTCGTGGCAAAAAGAATAAATAAGAAAACTTTAATAAATCAATTTCACGCGATATATTTAAAATACGTAATTTTGAAATTCGAAGTTCAAAAACGAAATAATTATGAAATATCATCAAATAAACAGTGGTCTTTTTGTAAAAAACCGCAGAAAGTTCATGGCAGAAATGAAACCTAATTCTGTTGCCGTGTTCAATTCAAATGACATTTACCCAGTTAGCGCCGACAGTACTTTACCTTTTGCTCAACACAGAGATATTTTTTATCTAAGTGGTGTTGACCAAGAAGAAAGTGTTTTGCTTTTGTTTCCAGATGCGCCTTATGAGCACCAAAGAGAAATGCTTTTCTTGAGAGAAACAAATGATCATATCGCAGTTTGGGAAGGTGAAAAACTGACTAAAGAACGTGCTTTTCAGGTTTCTGGAATTAGAACGGTTTATTGGTTACAAGATTTTCATAAAGTTTTGAACGAAATGATGACATATGCAGATACGATGTACATCAATACAAACGAACATTACCGTGCAACTGTAGAAACAGAAACTCGTGAAGCTCGTTTTGTAAAATGGTGGAAAGAGCGTTATCCTGCACACAATGTTGCAAAAAGCAACCCAATTTTACAAAGATTGCGTTCTGTAAAAGAAAGCGAAGAAATCGATTTGATTCAGCACGCTTGTGATATTACAGAAAAAGGTTTCCGCAGATTATTAGGTTTTGTAAAACCAAACGTAACAGAATACGAAATCGAAGCTGAATTGGCTCACGAATTCATTCGTAATCGTTCTAAAGGTTTTGCTTATACGCCAATTATTGCTTCTGGAAACAATGCAAATGTTTTACACTATATCGAAAACAACCAGCAATGTAAAGAAGGAGATTTGATTTTGCTTGACGTTGCTGCTGAATATGCTAATTATTCAAGCGATATGACGAGAACTATTCCAGTTTCTGGACGTTTTACAGATCGTCAAAAAGCGGTTTACAATGCTGTTTTGAAAGTGAAAAACGAAGCTACAAAAATGCTTACTCCAGGAACACTGTGGAAACAATATCATGTTGAAGTTGGTAAAATCATGACTTCTGAATTATTAGGTTTAGGATTAATTGACAAAGCTGATGTTCAAAACGAAAATCCAGAATGGCCAGCTTACAAAAAATATTTCATGCACGGAACGTCTCACCATTTAGGACTTGACACGCACGATTACGGATTGCTTCACGAACCAATGAAAGCGAATATGGTTTTCACGGTTGAGCCAGGAATTTACATTCCAGCAGAAAAATTCGGAATCCGTTTAGAAGATAATGTTGTGGTTCAGGAAAAAGGAGAACCTTTCAACTTAATGCGCAACATTCCGCTTGAAGCAGATGAGATTGAAACTTTGATGAATGAATAAATAAAAGAAAGCCCTTAATAATTACTATTAAGGGCTTTTTTAAATTATATAAATCGGTTAATTATCCGATTTTAGAAATCTGAAGGTCTAATTGGAATTTACCGTCAGCTTCGTTTCCGTTAATTAGTTCGAAAAGTTCTAATGCTCTTCTTGCATTTTTCTCTTCTTCTCTTTGCTCAGCTACATACCACATCATGAAATCTTCTGTAGCGTAGTCGTTTTCAGCTCTACATTTTCCGATTACTTTATTGATTGCTTGAGTAACTGCAATTTCGTTTTGCAAAGCGATTTCGAATACTTCTTTAAAAGAAGCAAATTCTTGCTGTACTTCAGGAACCGATGGCGTAATTGCAATCCCTCCCATGTCTGTAATGAATTTGAAAATTTTTAGAAAGTGCTCTCTTTCTTCTTCAGCTTGCTTATACAAGTACTCTGCTGTATTTGCATAACCATTTCTATCTAACCATGCTGCCATAGCTAAATATTTGTTTGAAGCGTCGCTTTCTAATTTTGCCTGTAAATTCAATATATTTTCTACGCCTTCAGTTAATGACGTGTGTGTTCTTAGTAAATCTTTCATAATCGTCAATTTTAATAAATGTAAAATTACTAAAATTAAGGGACGCAACCCTAAATGTCTGAAAATTTGGATTTAATCTAAGTAAGAATCTAAATAAGCTCAACATTTGCTACACTGCAAAGCATAGAATGTAACGTAAGAGTAAATTTTGTTCCGTTTAATAAATCTCTCAACTGCACTATTTCGCAGATGGTAAGATTTCTAGAAAAATTTCTTTTGGTAGTTTCGATCAGCTGTGCATCAGACTGATCAGATAAATCATAAAGCATATCAAGAATGTCTACGCTATTGACTTTTCTTTGAAAAATCAAAAAATCTTGAATCTTATAACTTGACACTGTATCAACAAAATTAATGATTATACTATTGGTCAAATCACATTGGTAACTGTATCCTTTTTCGGTTTCAAATAATACTTTGGTAGTCAAATCGCTAACTAATGCCATTCTGATAAAATTATAACGATGCAAAAATATAGAATTTCAGTCAATTAAACACATAATTAAGACTAATTTAAAATAACAAACTCGATTTATATTTTTAAAAACATTCAAAAAAGGCAAAAACTCAGCTAGTTTTAAAACTAAAATCCCATTATTCATTAAAAAATCAAAGGCAGATCTTTCGATCTGCCTTCAACGACTAACTATAATTAATATCCGTTGGTTCCAAATTCTTTCGAATTTGAAATCGCATCCAAAAATGATCTCGGAATTGGCCTAACGGTATGCTTTTCGTTTACAAAATTGGCTCCTGCAATTGGATTGGTTTGATCTAAATAGGTTTTATTTAATCTTCCTGTACGTTTAAGATCTGTCCATCTTGTATGTTCGCCAGATAACTCTCTTGCTCTTTCTTTTAGAATAAAATCAATATTCATATCCGCACTTGTCACTAGCATTTCGTTTTCTCTTGAAGATATAGCAGCTCTTTTTCTCAAAGTATTTACATAACCCAAAGCCTTCGTTTGATTATCACTTAAAATAGCGGCTTCGGCAGCAACCAAATAAATTTCTCCCAAACGGATAATAGGAATATCTCCCAACCAATATTGGTTACTTTGACAATATAATGCTGCAGAGAATTTTCGCATCGCTGGATAAATGTTAATCAAATTCGGATCGTTCGGATACATCGCTGGATCTTTATATTTGTTGGTTCCAGGCTCAAAAAGATCACTTGGATCAACAACTAGCATTGGCATTTTACTTTTAGTAACAGGATCAATATTCCAATTTGGCGTAAAAACAGATAAACCTTCATCATTATTCATATTGATTTGTTCTTCTATTTTTTGAGAATAAAAATTAACTGAAGGAAGTGCTTGAGCCAAAGTGTTTTTAATGGCGTAACCAATAACTGAAGGATCTTTTTTGTAAGCAGTAGCCATCGATTCTGATATTGTTTTATTAGCCGCTGCATAAAACTTAAACGTAAATGTTTCTCCAAAACGAGTATCTGCTGGTGATGGAACTGGCGAAAACACTTCTGTCAATAAATATTTACTTGGCCTTAGCATACGGCTGTTTGCTCTTCCGTACAAAATACTAGTTGCTCCCGCTCCCCACTCTGCTCCTCTCGTTGCTAAGTCTGGCAAATAATATTGTCTTGTTCTTCCTCTGTTGAAACCTTCAGGATTTAAACCTCCTGGATCTATTCCTTGAGTAAACAAAAATTCTGTGTTTTTCTTATTGTTGTTTCCGTCCCATAATTTCTTAAATCCAGAAGTCGTATTATCGCTTAGATATAAGGCGGTATTGTATTTTGCCGCATTATTAATTAATTCTTCGGCAGTATCTAAAGCTAATTTAGAATATTCTGCAACATCTCCTAATCTTGTTCTTTGCAAGTAAACTTTTGCCAACAAACCGTACGCCGCTTTTCTAGCTACACGACCTTGCAAGGTTTGCTGAAGCGGAAGATGTGTGCAAGCAAATTTTAAGTCCTCGATAATTAAATCGTAAAATTCTATTTCAGAACTGCGGACTGGCGAATTATCTGCTCCTTCAATAATTGATGATGTTTTTCTTAAAACCACACCACCGAATTGCTCAACAAGTACGAAATTGCTAAATGCCCTAAGAAAATAAGCTTCTGCCAACACCGCATTCAGCTCGTCTGTAGTAGAATAACCTTTCACATCTTTTGAATAATAAATAGCCGTGTTACAAAGATTTATAGTCGCATAAGAGGTTCCCCAGATTACTTTAATATTTGCATCATCAGGATTTAATTGGCTTGTGTATTGCGCATAACCAATTCCGCTTGTACCAATATTTTCCCAAGAATCGGTTCCTGCTTCTGTTGGTGCGATGTAATCTACTTTTCCATGCAAGAAATATAAATTTTCATAGCAACTGTTTATTAATCCTTCAAAACCTGCTCTTTCGCTATATGATTTATCCAAAGAAACAGTGGTTAAATTCTTCTCATCTAAACTACATGATTGAATTAATCCAACCAGGAAGAACATTGAGATTACTGTTTTTAATTTTATATACTTTTTCATACTGTTACAATGATAAATTAAGTCCGAAAATAACTTGTTTAAATAATGGGAAAGAATCTGATCCTCCGTTTTCTGGATCAACATCTTTCAATAAATGGCTGCGGCTAAAAACAAAAGGATTATAAGCTGTCATATAAAGCCTCAAATTATTTAAACCGCTTTTTTTAAGAAAATCTTCTGGCATAGAATAGCCAATCGTAATGTTCTTGATTTTGATATAAGATGCATCTACAAGTTCTAATCCAGACTGAAATTGTGTATTGAAAGTACCTCCTGGTCTAGGAAAATCGTTTGTCGGATTATCTTGTGTCCAATAATCGTATGTAGACGGTTGTGCTTCTTTGTTCCAATATCCAAGTACTTGCGCACGCATCATTCCGCCGTATCTTCCGTTTACAAATACAGTGAAATCGAAATTCTTATACTTGAATGTGTTTTGTAAACCAAAGAAATAATCTGGAACATTATTCCCCACAATCATTCTGTCTTTTGTAGAATAAACATGCACTCCGTTATCCGAAACTCCATTGGCATCAATCTGCGGCACTGTCTGCAATTTAATATCTCCCGGTTTAGCTCCGTATAAAGCCGCTTCTTGTTCCTGACCTAGTTGCCAGATTCCTATTTTTTTGTAATCGTAAAATACACCTCCCGCTGCTGGAGTTTGTCCGATGAAAAGACCTTCAGAAATTAACTGGCTAACGCTTAGATTTCCTAAATCAATATTCGTTAGCTTTTCTTTACCATGAGTATAAGTAAATGATGTGCTCCATTTGAAGTTTTCAGTTTCAATATTTTTTGTATTGATTGCCAATTCAAATCCTCTATTTTCAGAAGTTGCAATATTAGACGTCTTTTTATAAGGTGTTTTAGCATCATAACCTCCTGAACTTGTTGGCAAACGGCGATCCCATAAAATACCTTCAGTTTGTGTCCAATAATATTCGGCAACAAGATCAATTCTATTACGCAAAACCGAAACATCCAAACCTAAATTGGTGTTTGTAGAACGCTCCCATGTTAAATCTGGGTTAGAAATGTGTTCTGTAGGCACATACATTGGCAAAGCTGTTCCGCCGCCAAGAGAAAGATTGCTTGTTTTAGTAGAAGTTCGAGTTAAACTAGAATACGGATCAATATTTGCCGATCCCGAAACTCCATATCCTAATCTAAGTTTTAAGTTATTTAACCATGAACTTGTTCCTTGCATAAAACTTTCGTCGCTAATACGCCAAGCAACTGATGCTGATGGAAACGATGACCATTTATTACCTTCTGCTAATGGAGAAACTCCGTCCCATCTATTTGTTAATTGGAAAAGATATTTCCCTTTAAAACTATAATTCAAACGTCCAGCAAATGACATTCTGTTAAACTGGCTGTACGTATTCATTCTTGTAGTAAGATTTTTTACCGCCCCCATGTTGTAAAACAAGAAATCATCGTAATCTATACCATTTCCGCCCATATAAGTTCCTTCAGATCTATTATCGGCCCATGAAGTAATTCCTGTCAAAGTAAAGTCGTGGTCTTTGCCTGCTTTAAAATTATAGTTCAAGATATTTTCCCAAATATAACTGTAAGCCAAAGTCATATTGTAAGTTGCTTCGCTCGCTGTTCTTCCTTCAGAAAGCAAATTGTAAGAGTTTTTGTTTTGAAAAGTACCTGCTCTACCTCCAGAAAATTTAGTTCCTAAATTAGATCTTAACTTAAAATTTTTAGCAAATTCAAATTCAAGATACGGGTTAAACTGAACATTATAACTTATAGATTCATTGGCAAAAGCTCCCGGATAATTATTCGCTAAAATGCTAATGTTATTTGGATCTCCTTCTATCGGATAAAGATTGACAACACCATTTTCATCATACGGAACTCCTAAAGGATAAACGCCATAAGCTTTATTAATTCTACTGTTTGTAGTACTTCCGCTTTTATAATTTAAAATCAGTTGGAAACCTGTTTTAAATTTATCGCTGAATTTTAGATCAATTCCTCCTCTAGAATTAAAACTATTCACTTTATCGTTTTGATAAATACCTTCTTCACCTACATATCCTAAAGAGAAATATCCCTGAACTTTTTCTGATCCACCTCTCATAAAAAGATTATGGTTTTGCTGAATCCCAACTTGCAAACTTTCATCAATCCAATTTACATATTGCCCTTTTTCTATTGCTGCTATAGCCGATGCATTCAAACCTAGATCGGTTAAACTAGTCGCTTGATAACCGTTATCTAAATAAAATTTATCGCGTTTATAATTCAACCAATTATTCCCTGTTAACGGAGCAGGAAAAGAAGAAAATCCATTTAATCCAAAATAGCTATTAAAATCTATTTGAGTTTTCCCTGCTTTTGCTTTTTTAGTCGTCACCACAATAACTCCGTTTGCTCCAGAAGAACCATAAATTGCCGTAGACGAAGCATCTTTTAAAACATCAATTGTTTCGATATCATTCGGATTCAAATTATCAATACTTGAAGGAATTCCATCAATAATATACAGCGGATCCTGACTTGCAGTCAAAGATCTATTTCCTCTCACTAAAACTTTTGGAGAAGTTCCTGCTTGTCCCGATCCGCGTTGGATATCCAAACCAGAAACTCTTCCTTGAAGTGCTTCCATCGGACTAGCAACAGGACTCAACAAAATATCAGATGATTTTACGGTTGCTACAGCTCCTGTCAAATCTTTTTTCTTTACCGATCCGTAACCTACAACTACAACTTCGTTTAATGTCGAATTTTCTTCATTAAGAACTACACTCAAAGACTTGCTTTGACCAACTGTTACTTCTTTATTTTCAAATCCGATAAAAGAAAAAACTAAAACGCTATTTGTTCCGCTTACGCGAATGGTAAACTTTCCGTCCAAATCGGTTTGTACGCCATTATTAGTTCCTTTTTCTATAACATTGGCGCTCGGAATTGGCAAATTTTTAGAGTCAGTTACTATTCCTGTAATCTCAATTCCCTGCTCAACTATTATTTTCTCAACAGCATGTTTATCTTGCAGATTTAACTGCGGTTTTTTCTTTACCAAAATAATCTGGCGATCGTTTATGCTATACGAAATATCGGTATCTTCAAATACTTCTTCCAGTATTTCAGCGATTCCTTTTTTCTTAACATTAATAGTAATCTTTCTGTTTAGATCGATTACGCTGCTTTCAAAAAGAAATCTGTATTGAGAAACAGATTCTACTTTGTTAAACAGCTTTTCTACAGGAGCATTATTTAAATTTAATGTCAACTTTGTGTTTTGCGAATAGACACCTGCTTGAATTCTCATCAAGGAAAGCATCAAAAAAAGTGTGGTTAATTTCATTCTAAGGCTGATATTAGGCAAATAGAGACTGAGCCAATTCCTCTTTATTATTTTTTTCATAATTTTGGATTGATTTTAAATGATTTAATTTCGATACGTCGTTTAAAACACAATACTAAATCGGGAAATACTCGTCCTATTTTCCGATTTTCTTTCTTGCATTTATCAAAAAGAATTACATTTTCACTTCATAAAAAATTGGTTTTGTTGGTTAGTAAATTAGTTAGTTAGTTTATTTTTATAAGCTTTCCTTCTTTCTTATAAGTAAAGCCTTGAATTTTACTCATTGTTTCTAATACCTTATCTATACTTTCAATGTTTTTATTGAAACTGGCATTGAATTTTTTATCCAAAATATCTTTCCTATTATTTTCAATCGTAACATCATAAGTCCTTTCTAGTTTGATTATAATATCTCTGAAAGCAGTTTTTCTAAAAACAATTTCGCCGTTTATCCACTCCGTATAAAAACGAGTATCAACTTTGTCTACAGCTATTTCCGGATTTTTATTGTTCCAAGTTCCCTTTTCGCCAGGAACAAGTATTGCTTTTTTATTTGCTTTATCAGATAAACTAACCGAACCTTCAACCAAAACTGTACTTATGTCTGCATCTTCTTTATAAGAACTAACATTAAACTCTGTTCCTAAAACTTTTACATCAACACCTCTTGTTTTTACAATAAACGGATGCGCTTTGTCTTTTGCTACATCAAAAAAAGCTTCGCCATCTAAAACAACTTCTCTCTTATGCCCTTTTATAAATTGAACCGGATATTTAAGAGAAGAGCCAGCGTTCATATTAACTTCTGTTCCGTCAGAAAGCGTTATTTTGAAAGTTTTTCCGTTCGGAATTTTAATTTGATTGTAAATCAATTTATTTATTGAATTATCAGAATCATAATTAATTTCATTGTCTTTTTGAGAAGCAACTACTTCTCCGTCTTTTTTAATTATTTGCTGTTCTCCATTTGGATTTAAAACCTGAATATCTCCATTTTCTAAAACCAATTGAATTGCATCTGAAGGTATTTTTGCTTCATTTTGTTTTCCGCTTTTATATTGAAAAAGATAAACCAAACCCAATAGGCACAAAAAAATCGCTGCGTATTGAAGGATACTTTTCCAATTAATTACAACCGTTTTTTCATTTACATCTATTTTTTCTTTTAATTTTTCCCAGTTTTCATCTACATCAATCGATTCTACATACAACAATGCTTCTTCGAGCAAACCGTTGTCCTGAAGATTTTGTATTAATTCTTGATCTTCTGGAGGCAATGATGCTATTTTAGAAACATCAATAGTTCCATCGGATCGTATTTCCCGTAGGACATTAATCAATTTTGAGCTTGGAGTCATTTGTTTTTATATAATGGTTTTTTATACTGTTAAGAAAAAAGTTTTTTAGGGTGACAACAAAACAATATTTTTTGATTTTTTTTACACATTATGAAAAAAAATTAAGTTTTTATTTTACATTTGGCACTCTGCAATCCATTACAAAACAATAAATGTCATTTTTTTAATGTTAAATCATAACGATTTAAAAATATTTGAAACCTTATACAAAGAACATTTTGTCTTTTTCTCTTTGACTTCCTTTAGCATAGTAAAGGACAAAGATGTTGCGAAAGATATTGTTCAGGACTTTTTTATTTATCTAATGGAAAAAGAAGAAGCTTTAAACTTTACTACTTCATTTAAAGCTTATGGCACAAAGGCAATTAAAAACTTAAGCCTTCAATATTTAGAAAAAAACAAAACGATCAGTTTACAAACCAAAAAAATAGTTCTTCCAAAAACTGAAGACCAAATAGTGTTTGAAAACGCGGAAGAAAACAAAAAGCCTCAAATTCAGACTTTAGTCGAGAAGATTCCGCAAGCAAGAAGAGAAATTTTCATATCGCATGTTGTTGAGGGACTTAGTTATGCAGAAATTGCAGAAGACCAAAACATCTCCATCAATACAGTAAAAACTCAAATGAAAAGAGCTTACGCTTCTTTGAGAGAATCAAAGAAGTCTTCGCACTTAAATCTTATTTTATATTTCTTATGGCTAATAAAATAGCTATTTTTGCAGTATAAAATCTCTGTTTTGAATCATACCCTTTATAAAAACACCAAAATCTCCTATACCGATACAGGAAAAGGAAAAGCAATCGTTTTACTTCACGGATTTCTTGAAAACAAAAAAATGTGGAGAGAATACATTGAGCTGTTTTCAGAAAAATATCGCGTTGTAGCAATCGATTTATTAGGTCATGGCGAATCTGATTGTTTAGGCTATGTTCATAAAATGGAAGACAATGCCAACGCTGTAAATGCGGTTTTAGAAAATTTGAATATTGAAAAAGCTACAATTGTAGGACATTCTATGGGCGGTTATGTTGGTTTGGCTTTCGCCGAATTATTCCCAGAAAAAATTCAGAAATTAGTTTTATTAAATTCTACTTCAAAAGAAGATAGCGAAGAAAGAAAACAAAATAGAACTCGTGCGATTAAAGCTGTAAAACAAAACTATGTGAGCTTTGTAAGTTTAGCAATTGCAAATCTTTTTAGCGAAAACAACAGAACTCGATTAGCAGAAGAAATCGAAAAAGTAAAAACAGAAGCTTTAAAAACACCTTTACAAGGAATTATTGCATCTCAAGAAGGAATGAAAATTAGAAAAGACCGAGAAGAATTGGTTCGAAAAAATTTATTTCCGATTTTATTCATATTAGGCAAAAAAGATCCTGTTTTAAATTACGAAGAAAGTCTTTCTCAAATAGAAGACACTACAGCCGAATTGGTTTCTTTTGAAGATGGCCACATGAGCCAAATCGAAAATAAAGAAGAACTAAAAGCTGTTTTATTAAATTTCTTCGAATAACAATCTAAGACTATCAAAATCAAAAAAGGCCATTTCTAACCTAGGGTTGAAATAGCCTTTTTCTCATTCTTGGGGGCAAAATATCGTTATAACTTTGAAGTAATGTCTTTCTTGTATTTAGATAAAGTCGCTCTTGTTAATCCAAGATTTGCTTTAGTAGAGTCTACCGCTAAGTAGATAAAGTATCTTCCATCTTCAGAAACATCAATAATATGAATCTGATCTGTAAGGGTAATTAAAATATCATTAATTTTTTGATTTAATCCTAAAGCTCTAAGTGCATTTAATTTAGCTTTTACAACTTCTAAATTATAAGCTGAAGCCAATTCTGGATCAAAATCAGATTTTACTGTTAAAGAGCAGTAAGACATTCCTGTTTCAACTTCAGTAACTGAAACAGCGATAAATCCGTTAACATTGTCTTTTAAATCGTTTTGAAAATTTTGCAAAAAATCTGACATGTGTATTAAATATTAGGTTTTAAATTAGTTGCTAAAAATAGAGTCCATTTTTCTTAGCAATAGACCCATTTTGCTTAAATCTTTAGAAAGCAACGCGATGCAATTATCGTCTTGATTTTTGCTTGCTACCACAATTCCGTCGTTATTTTTAATCATAACTTGCTTAAGATCTCCATTATTAACATCTTCAGACATTTCAAGGCACATCTTTAAAATCATTCCGATCATTGCTGCAACATTCCCGTCGTATTCTAAATTAACAGACTCGTTTAAGATGCCATCAATATTAAAACTCAGTCCAGACTCTGCGCCAGTCTCTTCTACTAGTGTTTGTAAATCAATCATATTTCTTATTTGTCATGTTTTGGAAGGGTCAAAGATATTTTTAATATTGGCAATTGTCCGATAAACACTTGTTAAAAAAAGGTGTAGTATAACGTACTGACTCACTTTTGTTTATCACTTAATTATTCCTATTTTTTTGCAAAAAATCTGCAAAAAAAATTAACATAAAAAACAAATAACACTAAAAACGTAACATTTTACTTAACAAAACTCAATTCTAAAATTAACATTAGCAGATTGTTGCATTTGAGAAAAGTTTTTCTATAGCTTTGCAAAAAAATTTTATCAAAATGAAAACTGTTGACGAATTACGCTTTGACTTAAATGTAAAATTGGAGAAGTTTAGAAGATTTCGTATTGAAAACGGACACATTAACAACACGACTTCTGAAGGAAAATCCAAGAAAGGTTTCTTCAAAAAAATATTCAGCTAAAAGCATCAAAAAAAGCCGAACTTGTTTGAAACAAATTCGGCTTTTTTATTGATTATCTGAAAGTTACAAATTTTTTAAATTCATAAAGTAACTGTTTTCTACACTACCCTTCACCAATTTCAACTGGCAATAATCCTTTCTTTTTCTTAAGAATTTTCTTCAATTAACTAAATTAGAGTTTTAATCGTCTGTAAAGCCAAAGCAATACAAATTCACTCAATAATATAAATTTTGATGGTTTAAAAAATCAAACATTTAACCAGAAAAAATCTAAATTTTACAAAATATCATTTTCTAGTTTTTCGAATTTAAAAGAATTTAAACGAAGTAAAGAAATAATAAACTACACTTTTTGTTTATCGGCATATTACAAAAGGCACACAAAAAGACACACAATTTAAAAATAAATCAATCATAATAAAAACAACTTTCAGTACTAAATAATTCCAAAATAGTATACTTCAAGAAAAATAAGACTTATATTTTTTCTTCAAAAGGAATATTAATATCGAAAATCTCTCCCAACAAATTAGCTATTTCTTCCAAATAAGAATTCAATATCTGAGAAGTCACCACAACATCTAGATCTTTTTCTTCTTTAAACCCAAAAGGTAAAAATCCAGATTTTAGATTTTTAAATGAAATAATTCCAACTTCTATTGGAAGTCCGCCCGCTTCTTTCTCAAACATGAACGCATACGCCAAAACCTGAATGATTTTATCGTTTTTAATCTCTTGAGTTAATCCATTCCAGGTTTTCAGTACAACATTAGCTTTTTCTACTTTTCCCGTCTTATAATCGATAATTCGAATTTTCCCATCTCGGCGTTCTATACGATCGACATTTCCTTTTATCAAAACAGGAAACGGCAGTTTTGGATGAACAAACTCACGTTCAAAAGTTTGCTCTAAAGCAATAATCTGAATTGCTTCATTATTTTTAACCGATTCTAATTCCATTTTTAAGAAATTAGATACGTTTCGTTTTGCCACTTCAAAAGCCAAAAGATTTCGTCCTTTTTTGATTTCTCCTTCTTTATAAACCAATTTAAACTGCTTAAGAACTTCATCATCTAGCAACTTAAAGCAGTTTGAAAGATCATTCTCAGAAATAAACTTCCCAATAAAAGGTTCGTAAAGTGCTTTTAAAGTCTCGTGAATAATTGTTCCTAAAGTATTCAAAGCGATGTTTTCTTCCACTTCTTCCACTTCACGAATTCTCAATATCTTCTGAAAATAAAACTCAATCGGATTTCGAATATAACTAGTTAATGCCGACGGAGAAAAACCATTAACCGCAATTTCCTTCAAGCGTTCCATCACCAATTCGGATTTTGGAACAGAAATAGGCTCATAAGCCGTATTTGGAAGATTCGGATTATAAATATCAAACGTAATATTATGATTCGATTTCCTTTCGACTTCTAATTGCGTTATAAAACGGCTTCGTTCTCCAGCATCCAATCCATCGTTTTCTGTATTATAAATCAAATAGATATTTTTAGCCCTTTGTAATAAATGATAAAAATGATAGGTATAAATGGCATCTTTTTCCTTAAAAGTCGGAAGCCCAAGTTCTCTTTTTACGTCATAAGGAATAAATGAATTCTGAGATTTACCAGCTGGAAATTTACCTTCGTTCATAGAAGTTATGATTACGGTTTCAAAGTCCAAAACACGACTTTCTAAAACTCCCATAATCTGCAAACCACGCAACGGTTCACCTTCAAAAGACACTTCTGCCAAATCTATAATTTGCTTATAAATAGAATGAAGCGTATCTATATTATCAATATGATGATGTTTCGAATAATAATTTATTAGCTTATTAATTACTTTAAAAACTCCGTAAACAAAAGCTTTCGCTATTTTTTCTTCTTCGTTATCATTACTAAAATGATCTTTAATTGCAATTAATAAAGCAGAAATATTTTTTAAAACTGCAACAGAACCATTTTCCCATTTTTCAAATAACAAATTAAAAAAAGCAGAAGGTTCTGGATGAAGTTCTAAAATTTTCTGATGCGTAATAAAAGTATAGTTATTCTCTTTTATAATTCTTACTAATCTATACGCATTTGCGTAAGGCTCAACCAACGGATGAGTTAAAATATCAAGAACATCTTTATAATAAAAAACATAACTGCCACCTTTTCGAGAAAGCGCATTGGTATGCATTTTAAACAATTTGGCAACAAAAATCTGCGACGGATTATTCTTTCCAGAATATCCCATAGTAATATTTAATGCGCCTACAGATGAAGGAAGCGAATACAAAACCGGAACTAATAAATTTTCTTCACCAAGCACAACAGCGACTTTATCTAACGAAGCCTCTGGGTTTTCATCAATTAAATTTTCAATAATACTGCCCGCTAATTTCGCTTGTCCTATTGTCTTTGGAGTTCCGATAACTTGAATGTTTTTTGACTGCGAAAAATCATCCACAATCCATTCAAAAATATTTGACTTATAATGTTTCCAACTTTCTTTAAAACGTCTCAAAAAAAGTCCCGCGTCATGATATGGGTCATTAAGAAAAGCTTGATCAGCATCCCAATAAATTCGAGCTTGATCTAAAGCCAGTAAATGCTGCACGATTTTTTCTTCTGCCGCATTCAAAGCATTGAAACCCGCAAAAATAAAAGTACGCTTTCCAATAGTATTCGAGAAATGATTGAGATTATTTACTGCTTCTCTATAAATCAAACCTTGATATCCAATTGACTTAAACAGCAAATGATTATAAAGTGATTCGTAGTAAAGCGGAAGCAACTTCCAAAAATCAATGTAATTCTCAAGAAGTTTTGTTTTTTGATCTACTTCTAGTCCCCATCGTTTTATATCCTCAATATCTTTCAAATAAGACAGCACATGCGATGGATCTAAAAGATAGCGATCAATTTCATTAAAATCTTGTAAAAGAGTCTTTGCCCAATTTGCAAACAATTCAAAAGATTGCTGATGCTTTTGCTCTGTAATTAATAAATAAACTTCATAAAATTCAAACAATAACTCTATCGAATCAACAGAACGTATCGAAGCAACATCCTGAACAAAATCTTCAATACTTGTAATCTCTGGAGCAATAATAGTCTTTGAAGTCTCTTTCTTTAGAGCTTCAATCAAAAAAACCTTTGCCCTTTTATTCGGAAGTATTATTGTTATTTCAGAAAGTTTCTCTGCAAAGTCTTGAATTACAACAGAAGCAATTTTTTGAAGAAAAGAAGTATTTACCATAGGATAAAAATAAAAAAAGCCATTCAATTAAGAATGGCTTTTCATGTTTATTTAGAAAACTAATTATAGTTTACCTTGGTATTTAGAACCAATGTGTCTAATTTCAGTTCTTCTGTTTTGTGCTTTACCTGCAGCAGTTTTGTTACTTGCAACTGGTTGGCTAGAACCAAATCCTTTAGCTTCTAAGTTTTCTGGGTTAACACCTCTTTCAACTAAAGCATTCAATACAGCGTTAGCTCTATCTTCAGAAAGTTTTTGGTTAACTTTAGCAGAACCTGTACTATCTGTGTGTCCTTCGATAGAGAATTTCGCGTTTGGATAGTTTTTAAGGATTTCTTTAATAGCATCTAATCTAGCTGGAGTTTCTTTGTCACCAGTTTTGAAAGTAGCTTTTCCTGAGTTGAAGTAGATTGCTCTAGCTTGAACTTTAAGATCTTCTAATGCAGCAGAAGTTACTTCTGGACATCCTCTGTTACTTGCAGGACCTGGAACTGTAGGACAGTCATCGTCTTTATCAGCAACACCATCTTTATCAGCGTCTAAGAATGGGCAACCACCGTTTTCTTTAGGACCAGCAACTGTAGGACATTTATCGTCTTTATCAGCGATTCCGTCACCGTCAGTATCAGGACAACCTTTTAAAGCAGCTAAACCAGCAACATCTGGACAAGCGTCATCTTTATCAGCAATTCCGTCTCCGTCAGTATCAGGACATCCGTTTAATGCAGCTAAACCAAATACATCTGGACAAGCGTCAGAAGCATCAACGATTCCGTCACCGTCAGTATCAGGACATCCGTTGAATTGTTTTAAACCAGCAACATCTGGACAAGCATCATCTTTGTCATAGATTCCGTCTCCGTCAGTATCTTTACCTCCGAATTTGAAAACTAAACCTGCAGTGTGTTGGAAGTGAGATGGAGCATCTGGAGTTCCAGAAGCATCAACTCTATCTCCACTAACTGACCATTTGTATCTTGTAGCTAACTCAAGACCAATAGCATCTGTAAACCAGAAAGTTAAACCAGCACCTGGGTTAACAGTTCCGTAGCTGCTATCTCCGAAGAAAGTATAACCACCACCAACAGATAACGAAGGATCAATCACTTTAGATTTGATTAATTCTTGGAAGCTATATTTAATAGTAGCATCAATTCCGTAGTACATTAAGTCCCCAGGATTTGTTACGATCATACCTCTTCCATCGTGACCCGCTGCATCTGGTGCAAAAACAACAAATTTGTCGATTTTGTTCACAGACCCTTGTAAACCTACAGAGAAACCACTACCTACATATCTAGACACACCAATGTAAGATAACGAAGGAAGAATGTTCCAGTTGTCTTTTACATCGAATGGTTGAGAAAAGTGTGCAGGAAAAAAGTTAACATGATCTGGACTTGCACTAGTTCTTGTATCCACAGCATTAACTCCGAAAGAGATCGCCCATGGATTGTTACTGTCTTGCGCGTGAGCATTTAAACCCATCGCCATCAATACAGCAACTAAAAGTTTGTTAAGATGTTTCATACTTAATTTTTTTAATTACAATTTAGTTAATTACAAGCAAAAGTAACACCAAATTTTTTAAATACAAAATGAAATGTTAAAAAAAACCTACAAAAATTTAACAGAAGTGGTAATTATATAACTTTTAACATTTTACCGACAACTGTGAAGGCATTTATAGCTTTATCCAAGTGCTCTTTTTCATGCGCTGCAGATAACTGTACTCTGATTCTAGCTTTATCTTTCGGAACCACTGGAAAGAAAAATCCAATAACATAAATTCCTTGTTTCAAAAGTTCGTTTGCCATTGTCTGAGATAATTTCGCATCGTACAACATAACAGGAACAATTGCAGAATCTCCATCAATAATATCGAAACCTGCTTTTTTCATGCCTTCTTTAAAATAATTGGCATTCCATTCTAATTTATCACGAAGCGTTGTATCTTTTTCTAACAATTCAAATACTTTTATAGAAGCACCTACAATAGCTGGAGCTAATGAATTTGAAAACAAATAAGGTCGAGATCTCTGACGCAATAACTCAATAATTTCTTTTTTCGCAGTAGTGTACCCTCCCATTGCGCCACCTAAAGCTTTACCAAGAGTTCCTGTTATAATATCTACTCTTCCCATTACTCCTTTTGCTTCAAGAGTTCCTTTTCCTGTAGCGCCGATAAAACCAGCAGCATGGCACTCATCTACCATTACCATTGCATCGTATTTATCAGCAAGATCACATATTTTATCTAGTGGCGCTACTAAACCATCCATAGAAAAAACTCCATCGGTAACAATTAATTTAAAACGAGCTCCAGCTTCGTTTGCTTTGATTAACTGCTGCTCCAGATCTTCCATATTATTATTTTCATAACGATAACGAGCCGCTTTACACAAACGAACACCATCTATAATAGAAGCATGATTCAAGCTATCCGAAATAATTGCATCATTTTCTCCTAACAAAGGTTCAAAAACTCCTCCGTTTGCATCAAAGGCTGCCGCATACAATATAGTATCTTCTGTTCCATAAAAATCAGCGATCTTTTTCTCTAATGTTTTATGAATATCTTGCGTACCACAGATAAATCGAACAGATGACATTCCGAAACCATGTGTATCCATTGCATCTTTGGCTGCTTGTACTACTTCTGGATGCGATGAAAGTCCTAAATAATTATTAGCACAAAAATTCAATACTGTTTCTCCTGTAGAAATTGTGATTTCTGCACCTTGAGGAGATGTAATAATGCGCTCCTTTTTAAAGATTCCATTTTCTTCAATTGTCTGCAATTCTTTTTGCAGATGTTCTTTTATTTTACCGTACATTTTTTATTTATTTAAAACGTTAAAAATTAACAACTTAACCAAAATTTAGCTTCGCTTTTTCTTTAACATCTGATTAATTTTTTCACAAATTCACAACCTCAATTTCTGTCCCAATATACACCAAAGCTTTTTTTAGCACTGCGTATCCCAAATCCTCAATTGCATCTTGATATTCCTGGATTTGTTGCTGATATTTTGCATTTACAGCTCCCGTTTTATAATCCAACAAATAGGCTTGTTTATTTTCTAAAAAGACAACTCGATCAGGCTTTAAAATCCTTCCTTCTTTCTGCACAATCGTCTGTTCGTTCAAAACCCTGTCTTTTCCATCAAAACAAATAGTCAGTTCTGGATGATTTACAATTTCTCTTAAAGTTTGCAATACTTGCTCTACTTGGTCGTACGTTATCAAACCGTTTTCAATGGCTTTGGTCACCGCCAAATCAACGTCTGATTTATCTTTAACAAAAGCCAAAATCTCATGAACAATATTTCCGTATGAAATCGCTTCTTGCTGATGCGTTCCCCACATCAAAGCCTCACGTTGCGCGATTTTAATATTTTTCGGATTTAAAACTTCTCTCACAACAGGAATCGATTTAACAGTATCAACTGTTCTTGTAACTTTTGAGAGCCTCGTTTTATTTCCAAATTCGTAATTCAATTTTTCTTCCTCATAAACTCCTTCATGAATTAAAAATTTAATAAAAAAAGAAGCCATGTTGTTGGGATACTCTCCATCACTTTTTGCTTTTAATGACTGAGAAATCACATATAATTGTTCTTCAGCACGCGTTAACGCAACATATAACACATTTATATTATCCAAAAGCTCTTCTTGTTTTTTCAAATTAAAAACCGCTGAAGCGCTTTCTCCAAAACTTTCAACCGCACTGCTATTATCAACCAAAGCTTTTGGAACACCTAAATCTATTTCTTCAGTATCGAGCCACAATTTATCTTTTGGTTTTCGATTATAATCTTCATCAGCAAAAGGCATAATTACGACCGGAAATTCTAATCCTTTAGATTTATGAATCGTCATAATTCGAACGGCATTATTTCCTTCTGGAGACGGAATGCTAAATTTCTCCGAATTTTTATCCCAGAAAATCAAGAAGTCTGCAACTCCCGATTGATTTCGAATATCTCTTTCTAAAACAATATCTAGAAAAAACTGCACATAAGCATTTCCTTCAGATGGAAGAATAAATTTAGAAATGATGATTTCAACAGCTTCATACAAAGATTTCTTTCTAACATCTTCAAAAGAAAAAGAAACATCAAAAGTCATAAGCCATTCTTCAAATTCTTTCTCAAATTTGTGACTCATTCCCAATGCAATGAAATCATGAACAGGCATATTTAGATCTTTTGTTGAAGAAAGAAAATGCAGAAAATTGGCTTTAGACTCTAAGTCTGCACTATTATTTAAATATCTTAAAAGATGAATTATCAAACGAACTTCTGACGCGTTTTGAATCATTAGAGTTTCTGAAGACAGCAGCGGAACACCTTGCTCAGTCAGATAATTGGCAACTGCAATTCCTTGACCTCTTTTTCTAGTCAGAATTACAATATCTTTATATTCAAAACCTTGTTTAACTACTTCTCGAATTGTATTTAAAGTTGCCAAGACATACAAATCTACTTTTTCTACAGCTTCTTCATCATCTATAGCTTCGTTCTTCTCGGCAATTGGAAGAAAAGAAATATTTACATAGCCGCCTTTTTTCGAATTTGTATTTTGAAAACTATGATTTTCGTATAAATCCTTATAATCTACATTTGTAAATTCGGCCGAAATCAATTTGAAGAAAGAATTATTAAATTCAATAACCTCGCTATAACTTCTATAATTGGTATCTAAATGCTTTACTACTTTTTCGTGATGGAAAAAAGCATTTTCTTCTTTGCTTAATTCAATAAATTGCTCCGCTTTTCCTCCGCGCCAGCGATAAATAGATTGTTTTGGATCTCCAACAATCATCAAAGTTCCTTTATTTCCATAATCATCTAAACCCGAAAGTGAATTATCAATAAGCGGAATCAAATTCTGCCATTGCATTTCTGAAGTATCTTGAAATTCGTCGATAAAGAAATTACGATAACGTTCACCTAAACGTTCGTAGATAAAAGGCGCAGGTTGATTCTGAATTTCACGATGAATAATCGCATTGAATTCTGAAATCGATAAGATATTTTGTTCTGACTGAATTTTGGCAAGCTCATTACTCACCGTATTCAATAAAGAAAGCGGCGTTATATTTTTTAGAAAGGCTTTATAAAAATCTCTTTTTTCAAAATTCTGATAAACCTCTTTTAATATCTGAAGTAGTTCTGGAATAATATTTTCAATTAACGCTCGGTCTTTTGCCGTTTTGTTAATCGCAATATCATCAAATTCATGAAAGGTTTTATTTTTCGGATTAAATTTTCCGTCTCGAATACTTTGCAAATGATTCGGAAAAGTTCCTCTTGAAAATGATTTTGGGTCAATTCCATTTTTATCAATTAACTCAATTGCTTTCGTTGCAAGACCTTCGTTTATATCTTCCAGCTCTTTGCAAAGCGCTTGCATTTTCTTTTTAATCTCAACAAACTCTCCAATTGTTTTATCTTGAAAATGAAGAATTTCATTTCGATTATTTTCATTCAAAACCAATCTTCCAGTATCAAGAATTTCGCGAGAAACATCCCAACTTTTGTCATCATCAGTTTTTTCCATTGTAAAATCGATGAGTAATTTGGTCAATGTTTCGTCTTCTCCAGCTTGAGCAATAATGGCGTCAACAGCTTCAACCAATAAGTTTTCGGTATCCAAAGTAACTTCAAAAGTCATCGGAAGATTTAAATCGTGAGCAAAAGCACGGATAACCTTATGAGTAAATTTATCAATGGTAGAAATATCAAAAGCAGCATAATTATGAATTAAGTGCTTAATGATTTGCTGCGATTTGGTTTTAATTTTAATGATTGAAAGTCCAGTATCGCGTGACAAATCTTCCATCAAATCAGCCGCTTTTGGAGACGGATCGTCTTTTGCAAATTCAGAAAGACTTCCAACAATACGGCTTTTCATTTCATGAACCGCTTTATTGGTAAAAGTAATCGCTAAAATATTTCGATATGCATCGTTTTTTGGAGAAGAAAGAATAATTTTCAAGTATTCTTTTACCAAAGTATACGTCTTTCCTGATCCCGCAGAAGCATCATAAATAGAAAAAGACGGACTTTGCATGTTTTGATTTTTTATATCGTAAAAATAGCACTTCTAGCGCACTATTAATTAAAAAATCAAATAAAATTGAGAAATTGATAAAATTAGTGTTTTGGGAAAGCTCTTTTGTTGAAAACCAAAAGTATACCTACACCTGTAGAAATTGCCACATCGGCAACATTAAAAATGGCATTAAAGAAAGCAAAGTGTTTTCCGCCAAATATTGGCAACCAACTTGGAAGTTCTCCTTCCCAAATAGGAAAATAAAACATATCTACAACCAAACCATGAAACCAAGTTCCGTATGGAACTGGAGAAAAGATTGTCGCTAAGTTATGCGTACTGTCATCAAAAATAACTCCGTAGAAAACAGAATCGATAATATTTCCTGCTGCTCCAGCAAAGATTAATGCAATAGCCGCTATTAAATAATTTGAATGACGTTTTTTTACTGAATCAGAAAGCCACCAGCCAATTCCGACAACAGCAAAGATTCTGAAAACTGTTAAGATTAGTTTTCCGTATTCACCTGGTATTTTTGTCCCCCAAGCCATTCCTTCATTTTCAATAAAATGAATTCTAAACCAATCAGCAATAACAACTTCTTCGCCCAAAACGAAATTTGTTTTGACATAAATTTTAGAAAGCTGATCAACAATTAAAACTAAGAATATAAGGAAATACGCTTTTCGTAATGACATTTTATAATTTTTTGATGGGCAAAAATAACAATTTAATCAAAAAAAACGCTCCTAAAGGAGCGTTAATTCTTTTGTAACAAACTAAACAAGTTTATCTGCTAATCTAAACCTGATAAAGTTTACTTTTTTACGGCAGCTTTTGCTGGTGTCTTTGGACTGTCGGAGAAAAATTCTGAAATAGATTTGAATATTCCTTTGCTTTCTTTTCCGGCCGCCAATTTCTTAGCTTCTCCCTTTTTTACATCAGCTTTAAACTTAACACGCAGTTTTTCAAATTCTTTCATTCTGCGCTCTACATCAGAGTTTACTTCTTTGAATTTCAATACTTTAGCCATAATGTAAGTTTTAAGTAATAAATAATTTAAATTATTACTGATTTGGTACTACAATGATACATAATTTAATTTATATTTGTTAATAAAAATTAACAGTTGTTTAGACAAAACAGCAATTAATTTTTAAATCCAAATACCAAACGAACTGAATTTAACATTCCTCCCAAAATCCTACAAAATCATGAATGAAATCACAACTACACTAAATGACTTTCTTGTCAGCACAAAATCTACTGCAGCTTTAATTTTAAACGGAAAAGGTAAACTAATTACCTCACTGAATCTAGACTACGGAGACAGTATCGCCGCAATGAGCGCAGCAATTTTATCTATGAGCGAAAAATTCTTACTTGATTTAGAAAAAGGCTCTTTAAAACAATTGTATTTAAAAAGCGCCGAAGGCGTTATCGTTGGAAACAAAATAAGCGGTTCTAACTTTATTGTTGCTTTTTCTAGAGAAGGAAGCAACCTTGCATTATTAATGCGTTCTACAGAAGAAGTTTCTGCAGAATTAAGCAAAAATTCACTACTGAAATAACATAAATTCTATTAACAAATACCCAAATGACCTATGAGCAATGATTTTTTAAACGTGTTTTTAAATGAAATGAAAACTAACGTAAACGGCTTTATCGCTGTAGCTGTAACTGAAATTGAATCTGGATTAAGTTTTGGAAATCTAACTATCGATCCTAGTTTTGACCCTGAACTTGCCGCAGCTTACAACTTAGAAGTTGTAAAAGCTAAATTAAGTGCTGTAAAAGCGCTAAACTTAAACCAGGATATCGAAGATATTTTGATTACACTTTCTAATCAAATTCATATTATCGACATTTCTCCAAACAAAAAGTTCATGATTTATTTGGCTGCAGATGCTTCAAAAGCTAATCTAGGTATGACAAGAGCTATTTTAAGAAAACACAAAGCTGACGTTGAAAAAAACCTAGCTTAATTTCTTAAATTATATTACACTGAAAAAACCGTCCTTAAAGACGGTTTTTTTTATTTAGAAAAGACACAAAAACGCAAATAAGCTAAACGAATTAGTTCTTACAAAAACTAATACTTTTTGCTAAGTTTATTTTGATTAGTTATAAATAATTTCTTTCAAAGCATAAAATCAACAATGAACTAACTCACAGTTAAACATTAAACAAAAAAAGCGCCCCTTAAAGGAGCGCTTTATTTCTTACGTATTCCTACGTAATGTTATCGTTGCAAGTTTTTAGCTTCGATACTCATTGTCGCATGAGGAACGATTTTAAGCCTTTCTTTGCTAATTAATTTACCTGTTACTTTGCAGATACCGTAAGTTTTGTTTTCTACACGGAATAAAGCATTTTTTAAGTCACGAATGAATTTCTCTTGTCTGATAGCCAACTGTGAGTTTGCTTCTTTTGACATGGTCTCACTTCCTTCTTCAAAAGCTTTAAAAGTTGGAGAAGTATCGTCAGTTCCGTTATTCAAATCGTTCATATAAGCACTTTTGATCAAATCAAGATCTTCTTGTGCTTTTTTAATTTTTGCTTGGATTATTTCTTTGAACTCTGCTAAATCTGCGTCTGAGTATCTAATAATTTCATCTATCATTTTCTACTATTTTGAAATTAATATAATGGTTCTAATGTCATCAAACTCAATTTCTGTGCCGTTTTCTAAAGCGTCAACAAAAACCAGTTCGTCTGTTAATGTTTCAGACTTAATATAGTCTTCATTTTTTGAAACTGCATTTTCTAAAATACCGTCTCGTTTTATTTGAACTTTAATCTTATCCGTAACCTCAAATCCTGAATCTTTACGAATGTTTTGTATTCTATTAACTAATTCTCTAGCGATACCTTCATTTTTTAATTCTTCGGTAAGAGTAATATCAAGCGCAACTGTTATTCCGTTTGAATTAGCAACCAACCATCCTTCGATATCTTGCGATGTAATTTCCACATCTTCTAATGATAAAGTTACACTATTTCCTGCAATAACAATATCTAGCGTTCCTTGCTTGTCCAGCTGGTTAATTTGTTCTGCAGAAAAGCCTTGTATCTCTTTAGAAATCAGACCCATATCTTTTCCGAAACGTGGTCCAAGAGCCTTAAAATTAGGCTTAATTTGTTTTACCAAAATACCTGAAGCATCGTCTAAAAGTTCGATTTCTTTAACATTTACCTCAGCTTTTACAAGGTCAGAAATTGCTTCGATTTCAGCACGCTGATTCTCGTCAAGTACTGGAATCATTACCTTTTGCAGAGGTTGACGAACTTTTATCATCTCTTTTTTACGTAGTGATAATACCAAAGATGAGATCGTTTGCGCCTTCTGCATTTTGCTTTCCAACGTTTTATTAACAAAGTTTTCGACAAATTTTGGGAATTCTGCCAAGTGAACACTAGCAAAATCCTCGGTTCCCGTAGAAGTTGTTAAATCGCGGTACAATTTATCCATAAAAAATGGAGCTACTGGAGCGCTCAATTTACTGATTGTAAGCAAACAAGTATAAAGCGTTTGGTAAGCTGCAATTTTATCTTTTGCATATTCTCCTTTCCAGAAACGACGACGGCATAAACGAACGTACCAGTTACTTAAATTCTCTTGAACGAAGTCAGAAATCGCTCTTGTTGCTTTTGTAGGCTCGTAATCTTCGTAGCATTCGTCAACAAATTTTATTAACGTATGTAATTCAGAAATAATCCACTGATCGATTTCAGGTCTTTCGTTTAAAGGAATTTCAGCTTCTTCGTATTTAAATCCGTCGATGTTAGCATATAACGAGAAGAATGAATAGGTATTGTAAAGTGTTCCGAAGAATTTACGTTTAACCTCAGCAATTCCTTCAAGGTCAAACTTCAAGTTATCCCACGGATTCGCATTCATAATCATATACCAGCGTGTAGCATCTGGGCCGTTTTCTGCAATGGTTTTAAATGGGTCTATCGTATTTCCTTTACTCTTAGACATTTTAATTCCATTTTTATCCAAAACAAGACCGTTTGAAACTACGTTTTTGTAAGCGATTTTATCAAAAACCAAAGTTCCGATTGCATGCAAAGTATAGAACCATCCACGAGTCTGGTCTACTCCTTCTGCAATGAAATTTGCTGGAAAATCTTTGTTGTCATCAATTTTTTCTTTGTTTTCAAAAGGATAGTGCCATTGTGCATAAGGCATTGCTCCAGAATCAAACCAAACGTCGATTAGATCACTTTCGCGCTTCATTGGTTTCCCAGAAGCCGAAACTAAAGTAAGTCCATCAACCACATTCTTGTGTAAATCGATTAAATCATAATTGGCCTCAGACATATTTCCGATTTCAAATCCTTTAAACGGATTTTCTTTTTGGAAACCTGCTTCGATCGATTTTTCGATTGCATTGTACAATTCTTCAACAGAACCGATAATAACTTCTTCTGTTTTATCTTCTGTTCTCCAAATTGGCAACGGAATTCCCCAATATCTAGAACGAGATAAGTTCCAATCGTTGGCATTTTTAAGCCAATTTCCAAAACGTCCTTCACCAGTAGATTTAGGTTTCCAATTGATAGTTTCGTTCAGGTCGAACATTCTATCTTTTACATCGGTTACTTTGATGAACCATGAATCTAGAGGATAGTATAATAACGGCTCGTCTGTTCTCCAGCTGTGTGGATAACTGTGCACGTATTTTTCAACTTTAAATGCTTTGTTTTCTTCTTTTAAACGAATAGCAATTTCAACATCTACAGATTTCTCTGGAGCTTGTCCTGCATCATAATATTCATTTTTAACGTATTTACCAGCCAAGTCACCTAAATGTGAAGTGAATTTTCCTTGTAAATCTACCAAAGGAACTGGAGTTCCGTTTTCGTCCAACACCAACATTGGCGGTACTTCTGGTTTTGCCTCTTTTGCTACTTTAGCATCATCTGCACCAAAAGTTGGAGCTGTATGCACAATTCCGGTTCCGTCTTCGGTTGTAACGAAATCGCCAGAGATTACTCTAAATGCATTTTCAGCATTTTCATAAGGCAATACGTAAGGCAATAATTGCTCGTAACGGATTTCTACTAAATCTGCTCCTTTTGCTTCGGTTAAGATTTTGTACGGCAATTTTTTGTCGCCGTTTTTCACATTGTCAAAATCAGCATCGTCTTCACTTAAGAAAAATCCTTTTCCGAATTGTTTTCCAACTAAGTTTTTGGCCAAAATCACATTGATTGGCTCAAAAGTATATTGATTGAAAGTTTTAACTAAAACATAATCGATTTTTGGACCAACTGTCAAAGCTGTATTTGACGGAAGTGTCCAAGGAGTTGTCGTCCAAGCTAAAATGTGGATATCTCCAAAACCTTGCAAGAATGAAGGCAAAGTTTCTGGAAGTGTTTTAAACTGTGCTACAATTGTAGTATCTGTTACATCACGATAAGCTCCAGGTTGGTTTACCTCGTGAGAAGATAATCCAGTTCCTGCTTTTGGAGAATATGGCTGAATTGTGTATCCTTTGTACAACAAACCTTTATCGTAGATTTGTTTCAAAAGCCACCAAACAGACTCCATATATTTTGGTTTATAAGTCACATATGGATCTTCCATATCTACCCAATAACCCATTTTTTCGGTCAAATCATTCCATACGTCAGTATAACGCATAACGGTTTTTTTACACGCTTCGTTATATTCTTCGATAGAAATTGTTTTACCAATATCTTCTTTTGTAATTCCTAATTCTTTTTCGGTACCCAATTCTACTGGTAAACCGTGAGTATCCCATCCAGCTTTTCTTTTTACTTGAAAACCTTTTTGAGTTTTATATCTGCAAAAAATATCTTTAATCGCACGTGCCATTACGTGGTGAATTCCAGGTAATCCGTTTGCTGAAGGCGGACCTTCAAAAAATACGAAAGGTTCAGCACCTTCGCGAGTTGTTACACTCTTTTCAAATATATTTTCTTTCTTCCAAAAATCAAGAACTTCAGACGCTACAGTTGGTAAGTCAAGTCCTTTGTATTCAGTAAATTTTGTACTCATTTTATCCTTTTCTTAAACGAGGTGCGAAAGTAAGGAATTTTGAGGGAATTAGAGAAAAGTTGAGAGAAAAAAGACCGATTTCGGGAAATTTTGAGTAGATTCCGCAACAAATAATGCTCTTTTTATCGATTTAAGAGAAAACTTCCTTTAAAATCTCTAAAGATTTAGGTTTTTTGAATCCTTCCAGATGAAGACTATAATAATCGATTAGGATTTTCAGAAGGATTTGCCTTTCTAGAACATGAAAGACTTTTTGATCATTGTCAAATTTTAATTCTAATAGTTTTTTAAACAAATTCGTTTCATGTTCTGAAAGTACATTTGCTTTTTGAAAAAGCGTAAAAACGCCTTCATTCATTTCAAAAAAAGGCAAATCGATCTCAGAAATATCGGGATAAAAACCAAGATATTTTGTAATTTCTAAAAGCAAAATTAAGTGAAAATTAGAAATTTCATCATGATGATCTAACCAAGTTAGTGCGGTTTCTAAAAACAGAAAAAGCTGTTCATTCTTTTCTTCTTCTTGAATGGAATAATGCAACATTTCTGAAAGAAACATAACCATTGTACTTTTCACAATATCAGTATGAATAGTCTGAAATGGAACAGCACTTTTTATTTCTTTAAAATTTTCTAAAGTGCCTTTATTCTTATGAACTGCTTCAATTTCTAAAATGGAAAACGGCTGAAAATAAGCAATCTTCTGGCTTGCCTTTCTGCTAGAAAAAGCATCACGCACAAAATAAGATTTCAGTCCGCTTGAGAGTGTAAAGCATTTTACGATCAAGCTTTTTTCCTGAAATTTTAAAGAAGAGATTACTATGGCTTTGGTTTTGACGAGCACGATTTTATTGTTTTTTTGTTTGCTTCGCCCGTTCGGCTAAAGCCTCGGGTCAGGTTTCAAGTTTCAAGTTTGACTGAAAACTGTGACTGCGACTGGGCACTATCTAATAATCATCACTTTTTTTACTTTAGTTTCACCTCCGTCTTGCGCAGAAATAAAAACCATATAAACTCCAGAAGCTACTTTGTATTTTCCGAAAGCAGTGGTATCCCATTCTATTGTTCCGCCCGAAGATGTTACTTCGTAAACTAAATTTCCTTCTATGTCTGTAATTTTGACATTTGCCTTATCAATTAATCCTGCAACTTTAACGGTTCCTGTATAAGTAGGACGAACCGGATTTGGATAAACGTACACATTGCTCAAATCTTCATTGGCATCTGTTGAAATTCCGCCAAACGAAACCAATCCTTTACTAGTTGCAATAAAAACCTCACCTGTTCTACCATTTATTTTAATATCATTTACATAATTACTTGGCAATGGCGAATTGTTTATCGTAAAATGATATTTTGTTTCTTGTCCATTTGGCGAAACCATAAAAACTCCAGAATCTGCGGTTCCGATCCATTTATTATTTGCGCCATCAACAGCAATGGAAGTGATGAATTGCTCGTAAAGAAGTTCCTGAGCTAAATTATCTTCCATAATAATAATCGGATTGGCTTTCAGCTGACTTTCTGATTGAAAGCTCGAGACGTTAGACAAAACCCTTAAACCTTTTGTTGTCCCAATCCAAAGCTGATTTTTTGTATCTAAAGCTATTGCTCTTACATCGGCAATTGGCAAATTACCGGCATCGGCACCAAAAGTCATTTTTTTAAAGGTATTCGTGCTTTCATTAAATCCAACAACTCCAGTTTTATAAGTTCCAATCCACTTTACATTATTTCGATCTATGGCTATGCTAGAATAATTCTCTTCTAATACATCTTCTGATATCGCAGCCATCGAATAGCTTCCCCACTGACCATTTGTTTTTAAAACTTTTAATCCGTTATTGATTCTGCTGTTGGTTACCCAAAGATTACCAGATTTATCAAAAGCTGTCGCATTGATTCTGACATCTATGTAATTTGGTCCTTCTGTTGTTATTGACTCCAGACCGCTATTTTTTTCGTTATACAAAAGAGTTGGAACATCGTTTTCAATCTTCAACAATCCAGAGAAAAAAGAGCTGGCATAAACCTGCTTTTCATTATTTGGATTAACATAAATCCTTGTTATTGATTTTGCATCAAAAACATCAGAATATGGAATATTTAACCATCCAGAAGTATTAAAACGACTAATTCCGTAGCTATCTAAAGGATAAGGATTGTACACAGCATCATAATCTCCGTAAACTGCCCACAAAACATTTGAACCAGCATCTATAGAAAAAATATTATTGCGTACTGGTCCGCTTGGCGTGCTATTTTCAAAAGTCGTAACATTACTTAAAGAAGAAACAAATAAACCTTTTTCTTTTGTTCCGATGAAAATCTGATCTCCAATTGCGGTTGCGCAACTAAAATTCAAACTGTTATCTAAAACCTGAGAATTTGTAATTTGTCTATTCAATACCATTTGATTATTATAAACATAAACAGCATTAGCAGTTGTAACAAATAAATTATGATTTTTTGCTCTTGTATCAATAGCGGTCTGAGGCAATTGCAAAAAGCCCACAAATGTATTTGAATTGTATCGATGGATATATCCAGAGTTATTTATCGCAATAAGTTCTGTGTCTAAAGTTTCAACACTAGACCAATCTCCTCCATTTACAACCGACCATTGGCTGAAATCTATAAGATTAGCATTTGCACTATCTGCTTTTCTAATACCGTTAGATGTTGCTGCAAAAATAAATCCGTTAAACATTGTGGTTTGCTTTACGCTAATTTCTGCTCCGTTATCACCAATAAAATAAGTATCTCCGAATTGTGAAGTTTTTAGATTGAATTGAACAATTCCGAAATCGCAAGAAACATATATCAACCCATTATTTTCCATAAAGTGATTGATTTTTTTAGTATTTGCTGGTAGTTGTTTATTAATAATATCGACAACTTTTAGCATACTTCCGTCAGCATCATTAATTAAAATCATTAATCCATTTTCGTAGCCGACTATTGTTTTTTTGAATGCTTCGCTATAATAAACTGCAGAAATTGTCTGACCCGAAAGTCCGTCAACTGTCGTAATCGATTTAAGGATATTTGTTGTTACATTTCTTGAAAACAATGCGTTTTCTGAAGCTGCTATTACACCTGTCGCTGATTCTGAAACATCCTTCACTTCATTAAATGAAAAATAGCCTTGCCAAGACAATTTGCTCTGCGCCATGCAAAACGGAATTAGAAGTAAAAACAAACCGCAGAAAAAAACTTTTTTCATCATATAATGTATTCGAATAGACAAATATACTACAAACGGAATTTTATTTAATTTTTAGCACAAATAAAATACCCCCGATATCTTATGAAGATAACGAGGGCATTCCTAATTATTGTAATTAAATTTTTAAACTACACCTTGAGCAAGCATAGCATCGGCAACTTTTACGAATCCGGCAATATTAGCTCCTTTTACGTAGTTAACATATCCGTCTTCTTCTGCACCGTATTTTTTACATTGGTTGTGAATTCCGATCATGATTTCTTTCAATCTTAAGTCTACCTCTTCACTAGTCCAATTTAAACGGATTGAGTTTTGAGTCATTTCTAATCCAGAAGCAGCAACACCTCCAGCATTTGCAGCTTTTCCTGGCGCGAATAATACTTTACTGTCTAAGAAAAGTTTAATAGCATCTAATGTAGAAGGCATATTTGCAGCTTCTGTAACACATAAAACACCGTTATCAATTAATTTCTTAGCATCATCTCCATTCAACTCATTTTGAGTAGCACATGGAATAGCAATATCTACTTTTACTTCCCAAGGACTTTTTCCTTTGTGGAAAACAGCATTTGGATATTTCTCTAAATATCTTTCTGCTCTATTGTCTCCAGTAGCTCTCATTTCAACCATATGATCGATTTTTTCTCCAGAGATACCTTCTTCATCATAAATATAACCATCAGGTCCAGAAATCGTAACTACTTTACCTCCTAATTCATTTACTTTTAAAGCAACACCCCAAGCTACATTTCCGAATCCAGAAATAGCAACTCTTTTACCTTTAATTTCATGACCAATTGTACGAAGCATTTGATCTGTAAAGTAAACTACTCCATATCCTGTAGCTTCTGGTCTAATTAATGATCCACCGTAAGCCAAACCTTTTCCAGTTAAAACTCCTGTAAATTCATTTCTGATTCTTTTGTATTGTCCGAATAAATATCCGATTTCTCTAGCTCCAACACCAATATCTCCTGCAGGAACGTCAAGATCTGGACCAATATGACGGCATAATTCTGTCATGAATGATTGACAGAAACGCATAATTTCAGCATCTGATTTTCCTTCTGGGTCAAAATCAGAACCTCCTTTACCACCTCCCATAGGAAGTGTTGTCAAACTATTTTTAAATACTTGCTCAAAAGCCAAGAATTTCAAAACAGATAGGTTTACTGAATGATGAAATCTAATTCCTCCTTTGTAAGGTCCAATTGCAGAGTTCATTTGAATTCTGAAACCTCTATTCACAATAATTTCGCCTTTATCGTCTACCCACGGAACTCTAAAAATTATAGAACGTTCTGGTTCTGCAATTCTTAGAAGTATATTTTTACCATCATACTTTTTGCGCTCAGATATAAAAGGAATAACTGTTTCTGCAAATTCTCTTACCGCCTGAAGAAATTCTGGCTCGTTTGGATTTTTTGACTCAACAAGAGCCATAAATTCATTTATTTTTTGTTCCATCTTTGAAATAAATTTTCAGATAATTTAGGTTTAATTTTTACTCTTAAAAAAATAAGAAATCATGTTTAAGAAAACGTTTTCGTTTTAACAGACAAAGATATAGCAAATAATGATTCAATGTTATATTTTTCACTTTTTTGAATCGATTTGTGTTTTTTTCAAACATTCGAAAAAAACACATTTTACATGTAGGTGTTTACATGCAAATTACTCTTTAAAAGTTAGTAAATTAAGTATTTTGCTAGTTATTTTTCAATACAGCGATTTAATATTTTGAATCGATTATGTTTTTTATATATTTGCCGAGATTTGTAAGCCCTAAAAAATGTCTAAACCCCTATTTATCACATTACTTGCCTTCTTTGGCATATCAAGTGCTGTATCAGCACAAGGACTAGCTCAAGAGATCGGAATCTATGCCGGACCAGTAACTTTACAGTCTGATTTTGGAGAAAGACACAACTTCGACACCAATGTAGGAAACACTGGTTTTGGCGTTGGAATTATGCACTTTATTAACTTCTCTAGCAACAACAATAGAGAAAGCTTTTTTACAGAGCATTTTAAAGTAAGAACGGATCTATCTTATAGCAAAACCACTTTAAAACATTATGGAGAATGGGTAGAATATAAGCCTAATGGCGTATTTGCACAGCAATTAAAAAACATGCACGCAAGTTCTAGCATATTAGGTTTAGGAGCTCAGCTTGAATTCTCTCCTTTTATGAAAATTCACGATTACGAAAACACAATTGGTAGTTTTAGTCCGTATGGAAGTTTAGGGTTTCAGGTTAACTATTATTCAGCGAAAGTTGGATCTCATTTAGGAGACATTACTCTACCTACTGTTACTCCAGGAAAATATTTAACACCATCTGACGGACGTGCACATGGATTCTCTACAGAAACCGGTATAGCTTTATCTGCAACAGCTGCTGTTGGTGTTCATTATAAATTGACTGAAATGAGCGATTTAATGTTTGAAACTCGTTTCTCAATGTATAACTCAGATTGGATTGATGGATTAAACCCGAATAAAGATATTTATAAAGAAAACAAATCTAACGACTGGCAGGTTTGGTTTAACTTTGGATACATCTACTACCTAGAATTCTAATTCTAGAAAAATTACAATATAAAAAATCCCAAATTCCAAGATGATTATGGAATTTGGGATTTTTATTTTATTGGAATTTCTTTCGTTAAGAAAGCGCTTGTTCTAAATCTGCAATTAAATCTTCTGCATCTTCAATACCAACGCTTAATCGAACTAAATCGTCTGTAATACCAACTTCAGCTCTTTTATCTGCAGGAATCGAAGCGTGTGTCATTAAAGCTGGGTGATTAGCCAATGATTCAACTCCACCTAAAGATTCTGCTAATGTAAATACTTTCAGTTTTTCTAAAAATGCGATCGAATCTTCTTTTTTCCCTGATTTAAAATCAAAAGAAACCATTCCTCCAAAAGCTTTCATTTGCTTTTTAGCAATTTCGTGAAACGGATGATTCTCTAAACCTGGATAATAAACCGTTTTAATTTTAGGATGATTACTCAAATATTCAACTACTTTTTCTCCATTTTCACAATGTCTTTGAACTCTTAATGCTAGAGTTTTAATTCCTCTTAAAACCAAGAAACTATCCATTGGACCAAGAGTTGCTCCTGTTGCAAATTGCTGAAAATGCAATTGCTCACCAAGCGCTTCATCTTTTACAATTAATGCTCCAGCAATAACATCAGAATGTCCTCCTAAATATTTTGTTGCAGAGTGCATTACAATATCAGCTCCTAAATCTAAAGGTTTTTGCAAATAAGGCGTTGCAAAAGTATTATCTACCGCAAGAAGGATTTTTTTCTCTTGAGTAATTTTTGCTATTTCTTGAATGTCCGCTAATTTCATCAACGGATTTGTTGGTGTTTCTACCCAAATTAACTTTGTGTTTTCGTTGATTAAACTTTTCAGTTTTTCGATATTCGTCATATCAACAAAATGAAATTTAATGCCCGAATCTTTATAAACACGAGAGAACATTCTGTACGTTCCACCATATAAATCATCCATTGCAATGATTTCGTCTCCAGCTTTAAAAGATCTTAAAACACAATCTGTCGCTGCAAGACCAGACGAAAATGCTAATCCGCGAGTTCCGTTTTCAATACTTGCTAGCGCATCTTCCAAAGCCGTACGCGTTGGGTTTGAAGCTCTACTATATTCATAATCTGCCAAAGGTTTCCCTGGACTTGTTTGTACAAATGTTGAAGTTTGATACACTGGCGGCATAACAGCACCTGTACTTGGATCATGATGCTGTCCTCCGTGAATAACTTTTGTATTGAATTTCATATAGTTATAAATTTTAATTCGATAATTCTTTTACAAATTTACCGCTTAATTTATTTTATCGCGACACAACTACTTATCTTTGTAGATAATTAACACTTTTTGATATGAAAAATTACATATTTATAATCTTTTTGTGTTTGATTTTTACAAGTTGCAAAAAAGAGCTTTCATTTGAGAATGAAACATTTGAAGAAAAGTCTACTGTACCATGCGCGAAAGACTGCCCAAAAATCACAATAGAAGTTCCGATTGCTAAAAATGTTAAAGTAACTTCAGACAGCATCAATAAAAAAGTCTTTGCTGTCATTAAAGAGATTGTATTTTTTGAAGATGATTCGGTAAAAGTTGACGGTTATAAATCGTTGGCCAAATCTTTTATTACATCATATCAAGAAATGCATGAAAAATTCCCAAATGACACTTTTGGTTGGGAAGCTAAAGTAATCGGAAATGTAGAATTTCAATCAGAGCAAATCTTAAACCTAAAAATTGACCATTATACCTTTACTGGAGGAGCTCACGGTTATCAAGGTTATCGTTCTTTATTATTCGATAAAAAAACAGGAAAAACGATTTTTAATAAACAGCTATTTAAAAACGAAAAAGAGTTTAAAGCTTTCGCTGAAAAAACATTCAGATCAAAATATAAAATTCCAGAAACAGCCAATATCAATACTACGGGTTTAATGTTCGAAAATGATAAATTCCAGCTTCCGCAAAACATTTTCTATACTTCTGCAGGTTTGCTTTTATATTACAACTCATACGAAGCCGCATCATACGCAGACGGTCCAAAAGAACTTTTATTTCCATACGAAGAAGTAAAGAAATATTTGAATTTTCAATAGAAAAACGAAAGGTTAGACGCACTGCAATACGCCTCTAAGAAAAAACCTTTGCCTCTTTGTAACTCTGCCCCTTTGTAACTTTTCACTGAACATCATACTTCATTTTGCGCAAAACCCTCAACGCTTCTTTAAAAGAAGAATAAATATTTTTATAAGGCTTCAAAAGCATTTTTGCATCAATTAATTTCTGTCTCGCATCTTCAAAACCATTCAAGTAACAAATCATAAAAGTAGAAGGTAAATTTTCCAGATCTTTCATTTCACGTTCAGATAAAGAAATCTCTTTTTCCAGTTTTCTAAGTAATGCAATATTCGAATTATAAATATGATGAAGCATTTTTCTATTGAATTCAGGTGGCTGAAAAAGCATCTGGCGGTCAATTTTATAGTAACCGTTATCAAAGAAATGAATGGTTTGTTCTTCTAACGGATAATAACTTGTTTTGTCGTTTAATCCTAGCGGAACATATTCTGTAATAGTAAAAGTATCGTCGTTATATTCGATTGTAACAACATCTTGCGCTGAATAAAAAAGCTTAATCTGTTCGTTGATCAATTCGATATCTACTCTAGAAAGAAAAGTTTTCTCACGCATTTTTTTCGGAACACCTGCCCAACAAATGACAAACAGTTCTTTGAAAACACGATATTTCGGAGACATATCTTTATGTCTAAAATTCATAAAATCGATAACACCGTCTAAAGTATATTGAATGCTGTTTCGAGAACTGTTTTCTATTCCGATTACCGTTTCTGTATTCTGATTACTTTTTTCAATTTCCTCGTGTTCTTCTAGAGGTATTGAATTACTGCCACGTCTTATGAAAATACTGTTGGCCAAAATGGTGTGAATTCCTTTTTTAAAGTAAGAGATTTTACTTTTAGGTTTTATGGTAACCAGACCGATTACTTTGTCTTTGGGAAGATTAGGAAATGGGACGTTTTCGTATTGAATTTTTGGCGGATTTTCTAAAAAGGCATTTACCAGATTCTGAATTCTACTATCATCAAAGAAATCATCGCCTACAATTTCATTATCTTGATCTTCTACTCCAACCACGATATAAGAATTGTTATTTGGGTTTGAATTGGACAACGCGCAAATGTGTTTCAGAAATTTGCCTTTTCCTTCTCTAGAGTGAAGATTCAACTGCCTTTTCTTATCATAAAAACTGCTTTCATCATTATGAGCGAGGAGATTTTTAATTAAAAGGCGCTTATTTATCATTTTTGCATTTTTAGTTTGCCACGAATTATACTAATTTTCACTAATTTATTTTTAAACACATAGAATCATAGATCATTGAAACCTCTAAAAAAGGCGTTTCACTTTTACTTAATACACATAGTTATGTGAATTGATGCGAAATAAAATGCCTTAAACACAAAGAAAATCTATGTCTCTATGTGTTAAAAAAACTAATCGAAGTAAACTTTGAAACTTTGTTTCTCTGTCACTTTGCAACTATAAATTATTTTTTTTCACAATTGTCGAAGACGCCTGTGCAGTACTCATAACAACCAAATCGGCAATATTTACATGATACGGTCTTGAAACCACAAAGTGAATAATATCGGCAATATCTTCAGCTTGCAACGGATCAAATCCTTTGTAGACATTTGCTGCTCTTTCGACATCTCCTTTAAAACGAACTTCGCTAAATTCTGTCGCCACCATTCCTGGGTGAATTCCTCCAACTCTAATTCCAAACGGATTTAAATCGATTCGCATTCCTGCAGTAATTGCATCAACAGCGTGTTTAGATCCGCAATACACATTTCCGTTCGGGTAAACTTCTTTTGCAGCAGTTGATCCAATATTAATAATGTGCCCAGATTGTCTTTCAACCATTTGCGGAATTATCACTTTTGAAACGTACAAAAGTCCTTTCACATTAATATCAATCATGGCATCCCAATCGTCTAAATTTCCATTTTGAATCGGATCTAAACCATGAGCATTTCCTGCATTATTAATTAAAACGTCAATTGAAGCAAAATCGTTTGGCAAAGAACCTATTTTTTCCAGCACATCTTCTTTATCGCGAACATCAAATGCTAAAGAATGCACTTCTGTAAAAGCAGAAAGTTCTTTTTGAAGTTCTTCTAAACGATCTAAACGTCTTCCGCAAAGCACCACTTTATAATTGTTTTTTGCTAAAATCTGAGCGGTTGCTTTTCCGATTCCGCTTGTAGCTCCAGTAATTAAAACTGTTTTTTTCATTCTGTATTTTTATTTTTTTGCCACAGATTAAAGGATTAAAAATGATTTTAAATCTGTAAAAATCTTTTAATGTGTGGCAAAATATTTTTAATTCTTATTTTTCCATTCTTCTAAATTCAACACCATATTAAGCGCCGTCCAAGTTTCTCCATCTACTTCTCTCAAATATTTTTTATCTGGATTAAACGTAAACCCGACTTTTTGATAACACTTTTGAGCTCCAATATTAAAGTCAAAAACATTCAATTCGATATTTCTTTCTTTCCTGCTTTCCCAAATGTATTGCAGCAATAGAATTATCATTTGCTCGCCAAACCCTTTTCCTCTTTGATTTTTATCCATAATCAAGACTCGGCCTAACTTTGCAAAACCATCGTAAAAATAAATTTCGCAATGTCCAATAGTATTTCCATTAGAAGTATTTGCAGCTCTAAAAGCAATTCTATTTTCATTAGAAAGTGTTTTGTCGATTTGCTGTTCCGTTAACGGAAAAGTAAATTCTGGCCCGCCAAATTGCATTAAATCTTTTGCGCTTTTGACAGAATCGATCAATTCAGAATAATCTTTTTTCTCAAATTTTTCTAGGTGTATCATTTTCAGAATAGTCAAAAATTAAGGCACGTCGTCGCCCATACTTTCTGTCCAGATTGCGAACCAATCTTCTGTATCCATTTCCAATTCAACAGCTTTCGATAAAGCTTGAATTCTAGCAATATTTACAGTTCCTGCAATTGGAATTACTTTTGCAGGATGTTTTAAAATCCATGCTAATAAAAGTGTATCTGCACCTAAATGGTATTTTTCTAATAAAGTAGAAAACAGTTTTTTCAAACGGCGAGTTTGTTTGGTATCTTCTCTAAAAACAGTTCCAAGCGGATTCCATGATAAAGGACGAATTCCGTTTGTTTGCATATAATCTAAACTTCCGTCAAGCATTGGTTCATAATGCGTTGCAGAAAATTGAACTTGATTGTAGCTCACTTCTGTTTTCTGACGAATTAATTCTGTCTGAGAACTTGTAAAATTAGAAAGTCCAAAATCAATAATTTTTCCTTCTCCTTTTAATTTCTCAACAGCTTCTGCGATTTCGTCAGCTTGCATTAACGGACTTGGTCTGTGAAGTAGAAAAACGTCTACGTAATCTGTTTTTAAATTTTTTAAAGATGTTTCTACAGACTTAATAATATAGTCTTTAGAATAATCATAATGTTTGATTTTGTTTTCGGGGCGTTTATCGGCAATCATTTGAATACCGCACTTGGTAATTAATTGTAATTTTTCGCGATCAATTTTACTTGCGTGAAAAGCTTTTCCAAAATCGGCTTCGGTCGTATACGAACCGTAAATATCCGCGTGATCAAAAGTCGTAATTTTGTTTTCGATACTCACCTGTATCATGTTTTCCATTTCGCTAGTTGTAAGGTTTTTATCCCAAACTCCCCAATTCATAGTGCCCGAAATAATAGGCGATAAGACTGTTTTGCTCATAATAATTATGCGTTATTTTTGGTAATAATTATGCTTTAATAAAACATAATCATCAAAGTTCTTAAAAATATAAAAATAGATTCACAATTAGTCCTTAAAATTAGGTCTTTGGTCGAAGTTTTAACCATTCTTTAACATCTTACTTCTCAAAAAATATTCAATTTGCACTCTCAAAAATTAGGCGTAAAAATCAAGGTTTTAAAAATATTTATATGGAAGAAAATACAACGACTTTAGACATTAGAGCGATAAATGAAAAAATTGAGAGAGAAAGTGCTTTTATAGACCTTCTTACAATGGAGATGAACAAAGTTATTGTGGGTCAGAAACATATGGTCGAGCGTCTATTGATCGGATTACTTGGACAAGGGCATATTTTATTGGAAGGAGTTCCTGGTTTGGCAAAAACTTTGGCCATCAATACGCTTTCTCAAGCGGTTCAAGGATCTTTCAGCCGTATCCAGTTTACGCCAGATTTATTGCCTGCCGATGTTATCGGAACCATGATTTACAACATTAAAGCAAACGAGTTCTCAATTAAAAAAGGACCAATTTTCGCCAATTTCGTACTTGCCGATGAGATTAACCGTGCGCCTGCAAAGGTTCAGTCAGCGTTATTAGAGGCAATGCAAGAGAAACAAGTTACTATTGGTGACTCTACTTTCAAATTAGACCGTCCATTTTTAGTATTAGCAACACAAAACCCTGTTGAGCAAGAAGGAACGTATGCACTTCCTGAAGCGCAAGTTGACCGTTTTATGTTGAAAACTGTTATTGATTATCCAAAAATTGACGAAGAGCGTTTTGTAATTCGTCAAAACCTAAAAGGAACTTACGAAAAAGTAAATCCTGTAGTATCTGTAGATCAGATTTTACGTGCTCAGGAAGCTGTTCGCGAAGTTTATATGGACGAAAAAATCGAGAAATATATTCTTGATATTATTTTCGCTACACGTTACCCAGAAAAATATAAATTAGCCGATTTAAAACCGCTTATCAGTTTTGGAGCTTCTCCTCGTGGAAGTATCAACTTGGCTAATGCTGCTAAATGTTATGCTTTCATCAAACGTCGTGGTTATGTAATTCCAGAAGACGTTCGTGCAGTTGTTCACGATGTATTACGTCACAGAGTTGGAATCACTTACGAAGCAGAAGCAGAAAACATTACTTCTGTAGACATTATCAACAAAATCGTTAACGAGATTGAGGTACCTTAAAAATTTGTTTCAGGTTTCAAGTTTCAAGTTGTTGCAAAACGAACTTGGAACTTTTAAACTTTAAACTTTAAACAAATAGAATGGATACAAAAGAGCTTTTAAAAAAAGTACGGAAAATAGAAATCAAGACCAAAAGATTGAGTAATCATATCTTTTCGGGAGAATACCACTCTTCATTTAAAGGACGAGGAATGACGTTTAGCGAGGTGCGTCAATACCAATACGGAGATGATATTCGTAACATCGATTGGAATGTAACCGCACGCTACAACGAAGCTCACGTTAAAGTATTTGAAGAAGAACGCGAATTAACCATGGTTTTAATGGTTGATATTTCGGGTTCGGAATCTTTTGGTTCTAAAAATCAATTCAAGAAAGACATCGTAACCGAAATTGCGGCAACGATGGCTTTTTCGGCTACACAGAATAATGACAAAATTGGTTTAATATTATTTTCTGATACAGTAGAATTATATATTCCGCCAAAAAAAGGACGTTCGCACGTACTTCGCATCATTCGTGAATTGATTGAATTTGAACCAAAAAGCCAGAAAACAGACATTGCGCAAGCTTTGAAGTTTTTATCTGGAACTCAAAAAAAGAAAGCCATTATTTTTATGATTTCCGATTTCATGTCAGATTCTTATGAGCATACATTAAAAATTGCTTCTAAAAAACATGATATTACAGGTGTTCGTGTGTATGATATGCGCGAAGAAAAAATTCCAAATTTAGGAATGGTTCACATGCTAGATGCCGAAACCGGAAAAATTCAATTGGTCGATACTGGTTCAAAAACTGTTCGAATGAATTACGAGAAACATTATCAAGAAAAGCTGAATTACTTTAAAGATACTTTCCGTAAATCTGGAGCAGGAATTGTGAATACCAGAGTTGACGAAAATTACGTTACTAAACTATTAGGCTATTTTAAATCACGATAAAAATTTGGCAGTTTTGATTAACTAATCAAAAATCGTTAATCTAAAATCTTCAATCGTTAATCAAATGAAATTTAAACTTTATATATTTTTATTGCTTTTTTCTACTATGATTTTTGCTCAGCAGAAACAAGTAGAAACGAGTATTGATACCACCAAAAATAAGATTGGTGCAGAATTCAAACTGACGCTTAAAACATCTGTATCTTCAACAGCAAAAGTTGAATTCCCAAAACTTAAAAATATTGGTCCATTAGAAGTAATTCAGTCTTATCCAATCGATACGGTTAAGAAAGATGCTACTAATTATGAGCTTATCAAAAAATATGGTTTAACTCAATTTGATTCTGGCCATTATACAATTCCGAGCATCAAGATTTTAATCGATAAAAAACCTTTTTACAGCGATTCTCTTAAAGTTGAAGTTGCGAATGTAAAAGTGGATACTTTACAGCAGAAAATGTACGACATCAAAGACATTTCTTCGGTAGATGAAGGAATGGGAAATTGGTGGATTTACGCTTTAATAGTTCTAGCAATTTTAGGAATTGGCGCTTTTGTTTACTGGTATGTTAAAAAACGTCAGCTGAAAAAAATCGAAGAAGAAGTTTATAAAACTCCTATCGAAAAAGCAACAAGTTTATTAAACAACCTAGAGCAAAAAGAACTTGTTCAAAAAGGAGAAATTAAAGAATACTATAGCGAACTTACAGATATCGCTAGAAATTATATCGAAGAAGCGATTCATATTCCAGCAATGGAAAGTACGACTTCTGAGTTAATTACTGCAATTAGAGAAGCATCTACCAAAAAGAAAATGACGCTTACGCCAGAAACGGTTGAGAATCTGGAGCGCGTTTTACGTCAAGCCGATTTGGTAAAATTTGCAAAATCTAAACCGCTTGATTTTGAAATTACAGATGATCGAAATAAAATTCAGAAAGTAATTTTAACCCTTGATAATGCGATCCCAACTGAAGTTGCAGAAGACATTGAAGATCAGTTGTTGAACGAAGCGCAAAGACAAAAACAAATTAAGGAGCAACTTCGCAAAAAACGTAATGCTAGAATTGGTTACGCTGTGGCAGCTACTATACTTTTATTGTTTGCCACAACGACTTACTTTATTGTCACCAAAGGGTTCAATTATGTAAAAGACAATATAATTGGTCATCCTTCCAAAGAATTATTAGAAGGCGAATGGGTAAAAAGCGCTTATGGAAGTCCTGCTGTTATCATTGAAACTCCAAAGGTTTTAAAAAGAATGGACGCGCAAAAAACACTTCCAAAAGAAGCAATGGCACTTATTAAAGAAATGCAGCTTTTTGCATATGGAAGCATGATTGACAATTTTTATGTAACCGTTTCTACATCTAAATTTAAACAGCCAACCGATATTGATTTAAATAAAACCCTAGAAGGCACTATAAAAATTATTGAGGCTCAAGGCGGACAAAATATTATTGTAAAACAAGAAGATTTTCAAACTAACGAAGGTATTCAGGGAGTAAAAGGCTACGGAACAATGACTGTTCTTAATCCTGCAACTAAAACGAGTACAAAAGCATATTATGAATTATTGCTTTTCAAACAAGATCAAGGTTTACAGCAAATCCTAATTTTACACGAAGAGGGTGATACGTATGCTAATGAAATTACGACCCGAATATTAAATTCTGTTGAACTTCAAAGAGCAAACAACTAATGGGCAATATCAGTTTTTTAAATCCAGAATTTCTTTGGTTGTTTCTATTAATTCCGATTGCAATAATTTGGTTTTTCTGGAAACGCAACCAGCAGTCGGCTACCTTAAAAATGAGCTCGACAGCAGGTTTTAAGAACAGCGAATCATTGCTTATAAAATTAAAACCTTGCTTATATGTTTTTAGAATCTTAGCGTTAAGTGCCTTAATTATCGCTTTAGCAAGACCAAGAACTGTAGACATCAGCAATCAGACTAAAACAACAAAAGGAATTGATATTGTAATGGCAATTGACGTTTCTGGATCTATGTTAGCAAAAGATTTAAAGCCAAACCGTATGGAAGCTTTAAAACGAGTTGCTGCAGATTTCGTTGAAGAAAGACCAAACGATAGAATTGGATTGGTTTTATACGCTTCTGAAGCTTATACCAAAACACCTGTTACAAGCGATAAAGCGATTATTCTTGAAGCGATTAAAGGAATTAAATACGATACAACATTACAAGACGGAACTGGAATTGGAATGGGATTGGCAACTGCTGTAAATCGTTTGAAAGACAGTAAAGCAAAAAGCCGCGTTATCATTCTGCTTACAGATGGTGTTAATAACGCTGGCTTTATTGAACCAGAAACAGCATCTGACATTGCAAAACAATACGGAATTAAAGTTTACACAATTGGTCTTGGAAGTAACGGAATGGCAGAATCTCCATACGCGTATGCTCCAAATGGTGGTTTCTTATTTAAAATGCAGAAAGTTGAAATCGACGAAAAGTTAATGAGAAACATTGCTAAAAAAACCGATGGAACTTATTTTAGAGCAACAAGCAACGATAAATTAGCAGAAATATATAACTCAATCAATAAACTTGAAACAACAGAAATTCAGGAATTGAAATTCTACGATTACGACGAAAAATATAGAATTTTTGTCTTATTTGCAGGCTTGATGTTATTGCTTGAAGTTGGATTAAGAAATACGGTTTATAGAAGCTTTATTTGATTTTTTCAAAATCAAAAAATTCTAATATTAAAATTCCAAATAACAAATTGGAATTTGGAATTTGAAGATTAAAAATTAAAAAGAGGATTTGGAATTTGGAATTTATCCCGACAAAGATGGGATTGGAATTTTAAAACATTTATGGAATTAGACGAAAAAAAATATTTATATCTCTTATTACTTATCCCAATTGTGGTATGTATTTTCCTTTTCAATATGTATTGGAAAAGAAGAACGCAACGCGAATTTGGTGATCTGGAAATGGTAAAAAGATTGAGCCCTGAGAAATCGGTTTTTAAACCTGTTTTAAAAATCGTGGTGATTCTTTTGGCGCTTACTTGTTTGATTATTGGTTTGGTAAATCCGAAGATTGGAACCAAAATGGAAACTGTAAAAAGAGAAGGTATAGATATTGTTTTTGCTGTCGACGTTTCTAAAAGTATGCTTGCAGAAGACGTTGTTCCTAGCCGTTTGGATAAAAGTAAACAGTTAGTTTCTCAAATCATCAACCAATTAGGAAGCGATAGAATCGGAATCGTAGCATATGCAGGAAGTGCGTTCCCAGTTTTACCAATTACATCAGATTATAGCGTTGCCAAAATGTTCTTGCAAAGTATGAGTCCAGGAATGGTTTCATCTCAAGGAACATCTTTGGATGAAGCGATTAAATTGTCTTCGACTTATTTTGACGAAAAAAGCAAAACCAGCAAATTATTAATCCTAATTTCTGACGGTGAAGATCACTCTGAAGGTGCAGCAGCTGCGGCAGAAGAAGCCAACAAATTAGGAATGAAAATCATCACGATTGGTGTTGGAACTGAAAAAGGAGGAACAATTCCTTTAAAAGAAAATGGTGTTGTTAGAGGATATCAAAAAGATCAAAACGGAGAAACTGTAATCACCAAATTAAATCAAGAAGGTTTAAAAACTATTGCAAAAGCAACAAAAGGTGGTTATGTTTACGGCGGAAGTACAAAAGAAGTTTTAGAATATGTAAAAAATGCTTTAAACAATATTCAGAAAACAGAATTTGAAGCAACACAAATGGCAGAATTCCAATCGCAGTTTCAATGGTTTATCGGATTTGCATTTTTATTGCTTTTTCTAGACATTTTCTTATTGGAAAGAAAAACAAGCTGGATCAAAGAGTTGGATTTATTTAATGAAAAGAAATAAATGTTCAGAATGAAATTCAGAACAGAAAACAAAATTAGAATGAAAAATTTACTCCTTTATATTTTACTAACCGTTTCTTTTGCAGTTTCTGCGCAAGAGAAAGACAAAACGTTGCCTGCTGGTAACGAAGAATATAAACAGAATAAATTTATTGATGCTGAAGCAAACTATAGAATTTCGGAATCTAAATTTCCGAAACGATCAACGGCACCTTATAATTTAGGGAATACCATTTACAGACAAAATCAGGTTTCGGAAGCTAAATATGCTTACGCGAAAGCAATAAAAAATGCCAAAACAAGACCTGAAAAGCATAAAGCATATCATAACCTTGGTAACGTTTTCATGAAAGAGAAAGATTATACGCAGGCAGTTGAAGCTTACAAACAAGCGCTTCGTAACGATCCAACCGATGATGAAACACGTTACAATTATGCTTACGCAAAACAAAAATTAAAAGAAAATCCTCCTAAAAACGATCAGAATAAAGACAAAAACAAGGACAAGGATAAAGACAAGGATAAAAATAAAGACAAGAACAAGGACAACAATAAAGATAAAGACAAGGATAAGAAAGACGATAAAGGCGACCAGGATAAAGACAAAAAAGATGGTAAAAACGATCCGAAGAAAGATGACAAGTCTGATAATCAAGGAGAGCCAAAACCACAACCTGGAGGAATATCAAAAGAGCGTGTTCAGAATTTGCTAGATGCAGTAAACAATGAAGAAAAGAAGATTCAAGACAAAGTAAACGCTCAAAAAGTAAAAGCTAATCCTAAGAAAACAGAAAAAGACTGGTAAAATAATTTAAATCGTTTAGTCGTTAATTGTTTATTAAAAGAAATATTCAAAACGGCTAAACGATTAAACAGTTAAAATAAACAACGATTAAACAAGTAATGAAAAGATATTTAATTCTATTTCTACTCACTTTTCAAGGACTAATGGCTCAAGTGCAATTTGAAGCCAGAGTCAGCAAAAACACACTTGGAATAAACGAAAGGCTTCGTGTAGATTTCATCATGAATGTTGACGGAGATAATTTCGAACAGCCTTCTTTTGAGGGATTTAGAATGGTTGCAGGACCTAGCCAACAGATTAGCCAATCTTGGATAAATGGTCGTAGCTCTTTTCAAAAAATATATTCTTATATCATACAACCCGAAAAAAAGGGAGTTGTTACAATTAAACAAGCGGCAATAGAGTTTAATGGTCAGGTTTACAAAACAAATCCGATAAAAGTTACTGTAACCAATGCCGTTGCTCAAGAAAGAGATCCAAACGACAGACCTCCTGGATCTGGAAATGAGTTATTGACTCTTGTTGCCGAAATTTCAAAAACAAATCCATATCTAAATGAACCAATTACAGCGGTTTACAAATTGTATTTCAATAATATTGGAGTTACAGGATTTAAAGAATTGGCAAAACCTAAATACAATGATTTCTGGAATCAGAACATTGACATCAAACAATTGGCAATTGAAGAAGGAAATTTCCAAGGTCAAAAATGTTATTATGTTATTCTGAAAAAGACCGTTTTATATCCACAAAAATCAGGAAAACTTACAATTGAACCACTTTCACTAGATATTGGTGTACAATTACCAACAAATCGTCGCGATATGTTTGGTCAAATGATTATTACAGAAGATAATAAAGTGGTTTCTGCTGGAGCAAAAACAATCAATGTAAGACCACTTCCTGAAAGCACAAAACCAGAAGGTTTTACTGGTGCTGTCGGAAGATTGAATTTTACCGTTACTCCGTCAAAAACAACACTTAAAAATGGTGAAGGACTTGACTTAATTGTAAGCGCACAAGGAACTGGAAATATGAAGTTGTTTACACTTCCAAAACCAGTTGTTCCAAATGCATTAGAAATGTACGATCCTGTTCACGATGAACAAGTAACTACATCTTTAAGCGGTATGTCTGGAAGAATTACAGACAAATACACGATTGTACCGCAATACAGAGGAAAATATGCGATAAAACCAATGCAGTTTTCGTATTTCGATTTAAATACCGGCACTTATAAAACCATTACTTCGAAAGAAATTATGGTTGATGTTCTAGATGGACCAACTCCTGCAGAAGCAAATCCTGGAGCATCGGCTTCTAAAAATGCTATCGCAGCAGCGGATCATTTCAAAAACATCAAATCTAGAACAGTATTAATTCCTATTGTTAAACATGATTTTTACGATTCTAGTTTGTATTTAGGATTGTTGTTTGCACCGTTTATCATTATACCGATTATCATTTTAGCTAGAAAGAAAAAACAAGCTATGGATAATGATGTTACTGGAAACAGAATTAGAATGAACAATAAACTTGCGAAGAAATATTTATCGCAAGCGAAAAAACATCTTAATAACAAAGAGCCTTTCTATATCGCACTTGAAAAAGCTATGCATAATTTCTTGAAAGCAAAACTGCATATTGAAACTTCAGAAATGAGTAAAGACAATATTAGAGAATTGCTGTTATCTAGAAATGCAAATCCAGAAACGGTTCAGAATTTTATTGTTCTTACTGAAAACTGCGAAATTGCTCGTTATGCACCAGCGTCAAGCGCTTCGATTCAGCAAGATTATGATAAAGCTGTTATGATTATTTCTGAATTAGAAAAACAGATTGTTTAGATTTTAACGCAAAGTTCGCGAAGAAATAGTGATTTAGCTTTCGCTGGATTTAAGTTCGCAAAGTGAAAATTTTTATATTAAAGGAAATGAAAAACATACTATATCTCTTTTTATTAATCTCGCAGGTTTTCTTTGCGCAAGGGCGCTTTGAATCGGCCAATGCATTGTACCAAAAGGGACAATATAAAGAAGCGGCGCAGGTTTATGAAAACATCATATCAGAAGATAAAGTGCATTCTGCCGAATTGTATTTTAATTTGGGAAATTGTTATTATAAATTAAATCAAGTTGCGCCTTCGATTTACAATTATGAAAAAGCTTTGGTTCTTAAACCAAATGATCCTGAGACGTTAAACAATTTAAAGTTCGCTAAAAAACTAACGATTGACGAAATCAAGGAAGTTCCGAAAGTGGGTTTTGCCAAACTGATTCAGAACTTTACTTCTATTTTTGATTATAATACTTGGGCTAAAATTTCTGTTGCGCTTGGTTTTGTGTTTTTATTGAGCTTTATAGGTTACTATTTTTCAAACGCTACACTTGCAAAAAGAATTTATTTTGTCGGAATGTTTGTTATTTTGATTGCTTTTGCGTTAAGTATTTCGGCTGGAATGTCTGAAAAAAATCATTTCAAAAACGATCGTGTTGCCATTGTTTTTTCTGAATTAAGCCAAGTAAGACATGAACCAAAAAAATCTTCTACTGGAATTATTTTATTGCACGAAGGAGCAAAAGTTTATGTATTGGAAAGCGTTGCTGGCTGGAAAAAAATTGAATTAACAGACGGAACTCAAGGTTGGATTGATTCTTCAACTATCAAAGAAGTAAAATAAGCTTAAAAATATTTAAATAGAAAAATCCCAAATTCCAATCTCGTTTTGGAATTTGGGATTTTATATTTTTTGGAATTTAATGATTAATTCACCGCATCGATCAATCTTACAAATTCAGATCGGTAACCTTCTTCGTCGTTTGACAAACCAGATTTTGCCAATCTTTTAATATCAGAACTTGAACTATTTGCAATATATTTTGAGTCACGCAGTTTTAATCCGAACCAAGAAACAGCCGTTGCAAATTTAAAATCTGGAGAGCTATTTTCTATGTCTGTTTTCCTATCTGCAATTACATTTACGATTTCAACGCTATTATTGTCATCAGGTTTTTTATATCTAAATTTTACAGTTGCCAACTCATCAGTTTGATTTCCAGTCACTTTCTCTGTTTTAGTATATTTTAAATCTGAAGGAACATAATCGCTTTCTACTCCAGTCGGGACAATCTCATAAAGTGCCGTAACGGAATGTCCGCTGCCTAATTCGCCTGCATCAATTTTATCATTTTTAAAATCTTCAGCATTTAATTTTCGGTTTTCATAACCAATCAATCGATACGCTTGAACATGACTCGGATTAAACTCAATTTGTATTTTTACATCTTTCGCGATAGCAAACATAGAACCTTTAAATTCTTTTCCAAGAAAACGATTCGCTTCCTGAATGTTATCGATGTAAGCATAATTTCCGTTTCCTTTATCGGCTAAAATTTCCATTTTAGAATCTTTGTAATTTCCCATTCCAAATCCAAGAACAGTTAAGAAAACACCAGATTCTCTTTTTTGCTCGATCAATTTTAGCATATCATCGTCCGACGAAGCTCCAACATTAAAATCACCATCAGTAGCTATCACTACTCTATTATTTCCCTCTTTAATAAAATTTTGCTGTGCTAGTTTATAGGCCAATTCGATTCCTTCTCCACCTGCTGTACTTCCACCTGCATGTAAATCATCAAAAGCGTCCATAATTTCGTCTTTGTTATCTCCAGAAGTTGGCTCTAAAACCACTCCCGCAGATCCTGCATAAACTACAATCGAAACCTTATCAATACTTCTAAGTTCTTTTACTAAAATCTTCATCGATTCTTTTAGCAAAGGCAATTTATTCTGCTCATCCATCGAACCCGAAACATCCACTAAGAAAACCAGATTAGAGGCTGGTAAATTTGCCATCGGAATGTTTTTTCCCTGCAAACCAATCTTTAATAATCGGCTGTTTTTATTCCAAGGACAATCGCTGTATTCAGTGTTTATAGAAAACGGATGCTGGCCTTCTGGCTGCGGATATTTGTATTTAAAGAAATTAATCATTTCTTCAACACGAACAGCATCTTTAGGAACTTTTTGTCCTTCGTTTATAAATCGGCGAATATTAGTATACGATGCATTATCAACATCGATAGAAAAAGTAGAAAGTGGAGTTTTTAGCGGAGATTCAAACGGATTTTCTTCAAGTCCAGCGTAACTCTCCGTGTTAGGATCTGTATAATTATCTTCTGAAACTTCATCGGTAACTGCAACAGCCATATCTGCTGTTTCATAACTTGCATCTGGTGCATACGCTTTCTTACAGCTGAAAATAGTAAGTACGAGGAATGCCATCATAAAGAAATTAAAATTTCTCATAAAGTAAATTTTTAAAAATTAATAAATAGGTTATTGGCTTCAAATAAGGACTAGCATTCCGGATGTACTAGAGGCGATTATTTGCATTTTTTCGAGTAAGCAAAATCGTGCCAAAAATTTTACAAATATTTTTCTTACTTGAAAATAAATTTGAAAAGCCTTATTTTAAAGGGATTATTAAATAAAAATCTTTTAATTTTTTTGTGAAGATGGAAAAAGTGAGAAGAGAAATGTGTTTTTTATTTTTGCCACAGATTTTAAGATTAAAAAGGATTAATCATTTTGAATCCTTTAATCTGTGGCAATATAAATATATGTGCAGTATTATAATTTTAAACAAACTGATAAATTTTCTCAGGCGTTACGCAATAATCTAATTTGATGTCTGATTCAAAAACATCATCAATTTGATTTACGGCTCCAAAAAAAGAAAGTCCAATTTTTAAGGTTTCTGGTTTACATTCGGCAAGGAATTTATCATAAAAACCTTTTCCGTAACCAATTCTATTTCCAAAAACATCAAAAGCCAAAAGCGGAACAAAAACCACTTCAACTTTAGACGAAGGAACTTCAATTCCGTCAACGGGTTCTGGAATGTTGTATTCGTTTTTTCTAATTTTAGTATTATCTGTTAAAAGAAAATGAGTCATTTTTCTGGTTTCAAAATCACTTTTAGAAACTAAGATTTCTTTGTCTTTTCCAGAAAGCAAATGCAAAACATATTCTGTATTGACTTCTTTTTGCTCTTCGATCGGAAGAAAAACATGATAATAGATTTTATCCCAAATCGGCATTTGAATCAATTGGTTTGCAATTGCCAAGCTCTTCTCTTCTACTTCATCAAAAGAAAGTGCTTTTCTGAAATTTTTATATTCTATTCGAAGTTCTTTTTTACTCGTCGGCATTGTCTGGCGTTTTAGATAAATGATAAATAGCATCGCCTTCGTAAACAATTGGCGAATGATTGGCGTTAATTACATAACCATCGTGTGGCGCTTTGATTTTTTGCTCAAACTTCCCAAACGGATCCGTAATAATGGCCAAGATAGTTCCTTTGGTTACAAATTTTCCGACCAGATTAAAATCATGCAGCAAACCTGAACATTTAGCTCGAAGCCAAACCGACTGTTTAATGTAAATAGAAGGAGTCAATGCCGGTTCCATAATTTGTTTAGCATCTAACATTCCTAAATGATGAAGCAAACGTTTTGTTCCTAAAACACCTTGATTGGCAATTTCGTTATTGATATCTAAAGATTTTCCTCCTTCAAACAGTAACATTTTTACATTGGCGCTTTCAGAAGTTTTCCTAAAAGAACCATTTATATTTTTAGAATAAAGTGTAAAAGGCGCATTAAAAATATCTGCCAGAACTTTCAATTCAGGATTATTTTCGGTGATTCTAATTTGTGGTGCATTGAAACGGCTTGCTCCACCTGCATGAAAATCGACAGCATAATCTAAAATCGGTAGAATTTCTTCGACAATATGATAAGCAAATCTACTTGCAAGAGAGCCTTTTTTACTTCCTGGAAAAACACGATTCAAATCACGTCCGTCTGGAAATTCTCGAGATTTGTTCACGAAACCGTACATGTTGATTACAGGAATACAAATTATCGTACCTCGAGCTGGCCTGTTTATTTTTTTACTAATGATCTGACGAACAACTTCGACACCGTTTATTTCGTCGCCATGAATTCCTGCCGAAAACAAAACAGTAGGTCCTTCATGCTTGGAACGGCGCACAATAACCGGGATATTCAACTTGGTTGTAGTATGTAGTCGGGCAATTTCGACGTTTATGGTTCTGTGTTCTCCCGGCAAAATCGATTCGCCAAAAATAACCAATGGAGTACTATTTTTCATGTAGAATTATAAAATCTAAATATAGAAATTATTCTTTTGATTTTGTAAATTTGAAACTAATTCAATGTTAAGCTTCTTTTAGAAATCGGAATGGTTTTTGAAAAGCTTCTCGAACATCTTCAGAAATACAATAGAATGCAAAAATCGGCCTTAGATCTTCAAATTTTAACCTTGCCTGACAACCCAGGTGTCTATCAATACTATGATAAAGATGGGAAAATCTTGTATGTCGGCAAAGCCAAAAATTTAAAAAAAAGGGTTTCATCCTATTTCAATAAAATTCACGATACTGCCAAAACGAATGTATTGGTAAAAAAAATCGTAACGATAAAACACATCGTTGTTCCAACAGAAACCGATGCGCTTTTATTAGAAAATAATTTAATTAAAACACTTCAGCCGCGATACAATGTTTTACTTCGCGATGATAAAAGTTATCCTTGGATTTGTATCAAGAAAGAACCTTTTTCGAGAATATTTTCTACTCGAAGAATGGTTAAAGATGGCTCTGAATATTTTGGCCCGTACACCAATTTCAAAACGGTACATACGATTTTAGAGTTAATTAAAGAATTGTATCCGCTTCGAACTTGCAATTACGATTTAAGCGAATCGAATATTAATGCTGGTAAGTTTAAAGTTTGTTTGGAATATCATATTGGGAATTGCAAAGGTCCTTGCGAAGGTTTAGAACCTTTGGAAGAATACCAAAGACAAGTCAATGCTATTCGCGAAATCTTAAAAGGAAACTTTAAAGAAAGTTTAAAGGATTTCAAGAAATTGATGAACACTTATGCGCAGAATTTACAGTTTGAAGAAGCGCAGAAAATAAAAGAAAAGATTGAAGTTCTAGAAAACTATCAATCCAAATCGACGATCATCAATCCGAAGATTACTAATGTCGATGTTTTTTCTATTATTTCTGACGAAAGTGCGGCTTTTGTCAACTTCTTGCAGATTTCTCACGGTTCGATTATTCGTTCGCACACTTTAGAAATGAAGAAAAAGCTAGACGAAAGCGACGAAGAGTTATTAGAATTGGCGATTGTAGAACTTCGTGAGCGTTTTCAATTATTATCAAAAGAAATTATTGTTCCTTTTGAAATGGATTTGGGGGAAAACATTAAAACAACTGTTCCTCAGCTTGGAGATAAAAAACAGATTTTAGATTTATCGATTCGAAACGCCAAATTTTACAGAATCGAACAATTGAAACAACTGCAAATTGTAGATCCTGATCGTCATGTGAAGAGAATTATGGCTCAGATGCAAAAAGATTTGCGTCTTCCTTACGAACCTCGACATATTGAATGTTTTGATAACTCGAATATTCAGGGAACAAATCCTGTTGCAGCTTGTGTAGTTTTTAAAGACGGAAAACCAAGTAAAAAAGATTATCGACATTTTAATGTCAAAACGGTTGAAGGTCCGAACGATTTTGCTTCGATGACCGAAATTGTGTATCGTCGTTACAAAAGATTATTAGACGAAAACGAACCTCTTCCGCAATTGATTATTATTGACGGAGGAAAAGGACAACTTTCGGCAGCATTAAAAAGCATTGACGATTTAGGATTGCGAGGAAAAGTTGCTATTATCGGAATTGCAAAACGTTTGGAAGAGCTTTTCTATCCTGGAGATTCGATTCCATTATATTTAGATAAAAAATCAGAAACTTTAAAAGTGATTCAGCATTTAAGAAACGAGGCGCATCGATTTGGAATCACTTTCCATAGAGACAAACGAAGCAAATCTGCACTTAATTCTTCTGTAGAAAGCATTCCTGGAATTGGAGAAAAAACCATGCTTGCGTTAATACAACATTTCAAAAGTGTTAAAAGATTAAAATTAGCTACAGAAAAAGAAATATCAGAAGTTATAGGTGTTTCCAAAGCAAAAAAAATTGTCGACTTTTACAAAACCAACTAAACATTCTATGCGTCAATCCCAATTATACATTTCAAATATTTGGTCAAAAGGATTTTTCTCTAAATCCGAAAAAGAAGTTTCTTGGCGCGTATTTGTATTCGTTTTTTTAACAGCAATTTTCTTTTCGTCAAAATCATTTTCTCAAGAAATAAAAAATGACAGTGTAAAAAGACCTAAAATCGGATTGGTTTTAAGTGGCGGAGGAGCCAAAGGTTTTGCGCATATTGGAGTTTTGAAAGTTCTGGAAGAAGCCGGAATCAAAATTGATTATATAGGCGGAACCAGCATGGGTTCTGTAATTGGCGGACTTTATGCTTCTGGTTACAATGCTTCGCAAATTGATTCTATTTTCAAACAAACCAATTTTGACGAATTAATAAACGATTATATTCCTCGTTCTTCTAAGAATTTTTACGGCAAGAAGAATGACGAATTATATGCTATTGTTTTACCTTTCAGTAATTTTAGAGTTGGCATTCCCGAAGCACTTTCAAAAGGAATGTACAATTATAATTTACTGAGCAGTTTAACTAGAAACGTGCGTCATGTTCGCGATTTCAATAAACTTCCAACTCCGTTTTTATGTATTGGAACTAATATTGAAACTGGCGAAGAAGTTCTATTGAATAAAGGAAATCTTGTTCAAGCTATGATGGCGAGTGCTGCTTTTCCTTCCCTATTTACTCCTGTTGAAATTGATGGAAATCTGTTGGTCGATGGAGGCGTTGTAAACAATTACCCAATACAAGAAGTTCGAAATCTTGGTGCCGATATTATTATTGGTGTTGATGTTCAAGACGATTTGCTAAAAAGAAAAAACCTTAAAAATGCTACGAGAATTCTAGTTCAGATTACCAATTTGCAATCTATCGAGAAAATGAAAAGCAAAATTAAAGACACCGATGTTTATATTAGACCCGATATTCGTGATTTTGGTGTTATTTCATTTGATAGAGGAGAAGAAATTATAAGAAAAGGAGAAGAAGCTGCTTTTGCCGTTTACGAAAAAATCAAAGCATTGAGCGATGAAAACAACTTTTATAAAAAGCCTAAACTGAAAGTTGCAACTGATACGCTTCATATTGAAAAAATAAATACAGATAAATTAGAAAATTACACCAAAGAATATATTCGCGGTAAACTTCGTTTCAAACCTGGAAGCACCATAACTTATGATGGTCTAAAAACCGGAATAAACAACTTAAATGCTACGCAAAACTTTAGTACAATTTCATATTGTCTTCAGCCAAATGGAGAAAAAGATGATCTTGATTTGGTTTTAAAAGAAAACCCGACTCAGACGTATTTAAAACTTGGACTTCATTACGACGGACTTTATAAAAGCGGTATTCTATTAAATCTCACGCATAAAAAGACATTTTTAAAAAATGATGTTACCTCTGTAGATATCATTCTGGGCGATAATTTCAGATACGATTTCAACTATTATGTAGAAAATGGTTTTAATATCAGCTTTGGTTTCCGTTCTCGATTAAATCAGTTTAACCGAAATGTGACAACTAGTTTAAGTAGTGTCCTGAACGAAAATCCAAATGTCAATTTGATTAATGTTGACTTTATGGACATTAATAATCAGGCTTATTTCCAGACTATTTTTGTGCAGAAGTTTTTAATGGGAGGCGGTTTAGAATATAAATATCTAAAAATCAATTCGCCAACATTGGCCAATGAAGACAATGTAATCGACAAAAGCAGTTATTTAAGTGCGTTTGCTTATTTAAAATACGATTCGCTAGACGAAAAATATTATCCAAGTTCTGGAATGTATTTTTCTACAGATCTGCAGACTTATATGGCATCTTCAGATTATACTAATACGTTTAAACCTTTTTCTATTGCAAAAGCAGAAGCTTCTTATGTGAGTACTTTATTTAGAAAAGCTACTTTTAAGATTGATGCCGATGCAGGTTTTACTTTTGGAAATAGCAGCGTTCCGTTTTTCGACTTTATTTTAGGCGGTTACGGTTATAGCAAAATCAATAACTTCAATTATTTTTATGGCTATGACTTTTTAAGTATTGCAGGAAATAGTTTCATTAAAACTGGAATTACACTCGATTACGAAATCCTTAGAAAGAACCACATTAACTTATCGGCCAATTTTGCGAATCTTGGAGATAATATTTTTTCTAGCGTAGATTGGGTTTCTATGCCAAAGTATACAGGATATGCTGTGGGTTATGGTTTAGAAACCATTATTGGCCCTATAGAAATCAAACAATCTTGGTCACCAGAAATGTCAAAAAGCTATACTTGGTTTAGTATCGGATTTTTGTTTTAGTATTAAAATCAAGAATACTTCAATAAAATCAAGCTATTTTTTTGCTTTGTAAAAATTAAATCAAAAAAATCAGAACATTTTTTAGTTATAAATAATATAATTTTTATTTTTACTTCGAAAAAATTACGACATTTGTTATAATGAAAACAAAATGGACAGGTTTATTAGAGTATCTTCAATTCCTCATCAAGAGAAATCCTGAGTAAGCTACGAATTGAGATAATTTAGATTATTCAAAAGAATGATCGAATTATCTGTTCACACAATTCTAATTTTCGAATTATCTAATTGAAATAGCTATGCCATTATATCATAAACTCGGAGACTTTCCGCAAAAGCGACACACCCAATTTGAAAAACCAAACGGCGGTTTTTACTACGAACAATTGTTTGGAACTGAGGGTTTTCATGGACATTCATCATTGTCGTATCACGTACACAGACCAACTCAGGTTAAAGAAATTTTAAACTCTTATTCGGTTGAACCAAAAATTGCAATCGGAAAAAACATAAAATCACTTCTTTTTAAAGGTTTTGAATTAAAACCTGAAAATGATTATTTGGATAGCCGAAAAGCAATGTTAGTCAATAAAGATTGCATCATTGGTTTGGCTGCACCGAAAGAATCACTTCGAAATTATTTCTACAAAAATGCTGATGCAGATGAAATGCTTTTCATTCACAGAGGAAAAGGAAAATTAAGAACCATGCTAGGAAATATTCCGTTTGAATATGGCGATTATTTAATTATTCCGCGTGGCATTATTTATCAGATTGATTTCGAAACAGAAGACAATAGACTTTTTTATGTAGAATCTTATTCTCCTTTTTATACTCCAAAACGTTATAAAAACCAATCTGGACAACATTTAGAACATTCTCCATTTTGCGAGCGTGATTTTATTTTGCCGAATGAATTGGAAACACATGACGAGAAAGGTGATTTTTTAATTAAAATCAAAAAAGAAGGAATGATGCATGAAGTGGTTTATGCTACGCATCCGTTTGATGTTGTGGGCTGGGATGGCTACAATTTCCCATACGGATTTTCAATTCACAATTTCGAACCTATAACTGGACGCGTGCATCAACCACCACCAGTACACCAAACTTTTGAAACGGCTACTTTTGTCGTTTGTTCTTTCTGCCCAAGACTTTACGATTATCATCCGAAAGCAATTCCGGCGCCATACAATCACAGCAATATAGATTCTGACGAAGTACTATATTATGTAGATGGCGATTTTATGAGTCGTAATAATATTGAGCAAGGTCATATCACTTTACACCCAAAAGGAATTCCGCACGGACCAGCGCCTGGAGCAATGGAACGCAGCATCGGTCACAAAGAAACTCAGGAATTAGCTGTTATGGTGGATACTTTCCGTCCATTAATGGTTACTGAAGAAGCGATGGGATTGGATGATGGAAAATATTATAAATCCTGGACGGAATAGTTAATTAGATGTAACGCAAAGTTCGCGGAGGATTTTCGCAAAGATCACAAAGGTCATTTTTGAGAAAGTTTTATCAAACAAGTTCACAGAGCTTTGTGTTTACTATTAATTCAGAAAATCCAAATAAAAAACTTTGCGAACTTTGCGATTGCCTTTGCGCTCTTTGCGGTTAAAAAAAATTAAACACAACACTAACACTTCGGTTTCAATCAATTAAACGATTAACCGATTAAACAAATAAACATCATGTCAAAAGAAGTAAAATCAGTAGAATACGGATTAGAGAAAATATTTGAAGGAGCACAAGATTTCCTTCCATTATTAGGAACAGATTATGTAGAATTTTATGTGGGAAATGCTAAACAAGCAGCTCATTATTATAAATCTGCATTTGGATATCAATCATTGGCGTATGCTGGATTGGAAACTGGAGTAAAAGACAGAGCATCTTATGTTTTGAAACAGGACAAAATAAGAATTGTTTTGACAACTCCTTTAACAGCAGATTCTCCAATCAACGAACATTTAAAAAAACATGGTGACGGAGTAAAAGTTGCAGCTCTTTGGGTTGAAGATGCTACAAAATCTTACGAAGAAACTATGAAACGCGGAGCGCGTTCTTTTATGGAACCAACTGTAGAAGAAGATGAATTTGGTCAAGTAATTCGTTCTGGAATTTACACTTACGGAGAAACGGTTCACATTTTTGTAGAAAGAAAAAATTACAATGGCGTTTTCTTGCCAGGTTATAAAGAATGGAAATCTGACTTTAACCCAGAACCAACTGGATTAAAATATATCGACCACATGGTTGGAAATGTAGGTTGGAATGAAATGAACACTTGGGTAAAATTCTACGAAGAAGTAATGGGATTTGTGAATTTCCTATCTTTTGACGACAAACAAATTACTACAGAATATTCTGCATTGATGAGTAAAGTAATGTCAAACGGAAACGGAAGGATTAAATTTCCAATCAACGAACCGGCTGAAGGAAAGAAAAAATCTCAAATTGAAGAATATTTAGATTTCTATGGCGGACCTGGAATTCAGCATATCGCTATTGCAACAGACGATATTATTAAAACAGTATCGCAACTAAGAGCTCGCGGTGTTGAATTTTTATCTGCTCCTCCTCATACTTATTATGAAGCAATTCCTGAAAGATTAGGTGTTCATATGGATATGATGAAAGAAGATTTGAACGAAATCGAAAAATTAGCAATCATGGTCGATGCTGATGAAGATGGGTACTTATTACAGATTTTTACGAAGCCAGTTCAGGACAGACCGACGCTTTTCTTCGAAATTATTCAAAGAATGGGTGCAAAAGGGTTCGGTGCAGGTAACTTTAAAGCCCTTTTTGAGTCTATCGAAAGAGAGCAAGAATTGAGAGGAACGCTATAAAATGTTAATTTTCATATAGAAAACCGCATAATTCTCCAAAAAACGATGATTTTTTTGCAAATGTTATGTTAAACTTGACTTTTGCTATTTTATTTTTGAACTTTCTATCTATCTTTGCACCGCAAATCAGGAAGGGGTGGTTTCCTTCCGAATTGATATAAATTTCATAATTTATAGTTTTTTGGTTAGTTAATAGCATAAAAACTCAGTCATCTTTGACTGAGTTTTTTTGTTTTGGTACATTTGGAATAGATTTTGCATTTGTCTACCTTTATAATGAAACGTAAAGATTATACTATGAAAAAGTTCATTCTCACTATATTAGCACTAACGATACTCTCATTCGCGCCTCAAAAAGAAGATGCTTTCGATACTGGAGAATATTTCAAATTTAGAATACATTACGGAATTGTAAACGCTGGATACGCGACTCTTGAAGTTAAAGACGCCACAATAAACAATAAAAAGGTATTTCACTCTATTGGAAAAGGTTATACAACTGGAATGTCAAAATTTTTCTTCAAAGTAGAAGATTTATACGAAAGTTATTTTGACAAAGAGACAGGAAAACCATACCGTTATGTCAGAAAAATTGACGAAGGCGGTTATACCAAAAATCAAGAAGGTTTTTTTAATCAAAATGAAAATAAAGTTTTAGTAAAAGATTACAAGCGCAAATCAGAAAAAACAATTATGGTTTCTGAAGAAGTGCAAGATATTGTGTCGGCTTTTTACTTTTTGAGAAATCATCCAAATATCGATAAACTCAAATCCGGAGAAGCCATTACAATTGATATGTTTTTTGATGATGAAATCACAAAATTTAAGTTAAAATATGTAGGTCGTCAAGATATTACGACTAAATTTGGAACCGTTTCTACGATGGTTTTTAAGCCATTGGTGCAGACAGGTAGAGTATTTAAAGAAAAAGAGAGCTTAACACTCTGGATAACAGATGATGTAAACAAAGTTCCTATTAGAATTAAAGCAGATTTAGCTGTAGGATCTCTTAAAGCTGATCTCGATGAATATAAAGGATTGCAAAGTCCACTTAAAGCAAAAAAATAATGAACCCTACAGATAATTCTGAAGCAATTTTAAAAGAAATTGACTTAAAATTTCAAGCCATAAATCAAAAAACTGATGTTCAGTTAGAAGGATTGCTTTGGTCTAAACCTATCACCTATTGGGATTACATTCAGACTGATGCTCTTTTGAATCTTCAAATTCAGCGCACTACACTTCCTGACGAAATGGTTTTTATCATGTACCATCAGGTAAACGAATTAATCTTCAAAATGATTCTGTGGGAAATTGATCAGATTGCTGAAACAGAAAACATTCAGGTTGACTTTTTCAGCGAAAGATTATCAAGAATCACCAGATATTTTGACATGCTTACCAACTCTTTCAGCATCATGGAAAACGGTATGGAAGTAGATCAATATATGAAATTCAGAAACACACTTACTCCTGCAAGTGGTTTTCAGAGCGCACAATATAGAATGATCGAATTTGCTTCGACTGATGTTATCAATCTAACAGATCGCAGATACAAAGCAAACTTTGACGAAAACACCGATTTGGAAACTAGCTTTGAACATCTTTATTGGCAAGCTGCCGGAAAAGATTATCATACTGGCGAAAAATCATATTTACTTAATGAGTTTGAAAAGAAATACAAAGGGCAATTTTTAAGACAAATGGCTTCTTTTAAAACAAAAAACCTTTGGCAAAAATTCATTCAATTACCTATTGAAGATCAGCAAAATACAGAGCTAATCGCTGCTATGCGCCATTACGACAAAACGGTAAATATTACTTGGGTAATGCAGCACCTTAATACGGCTAGAAAATACATTTTAGAAAGCGGAAAAGGTAACGGAGAAGCTACCGGCGGAAGTGATTGGCAAAAATATATGCACCCAAAATACCAAAAACGCATCTTTTTTCCTAAATTGTGGACCGAAGAAGAATTGTCCAATTGGGGGAATGAAAACGAAGAATAATTTCTCCACAAAAAAATTTAAAGTTTGAAAAAAGCAGTCGTAATTTTAATTGTCTTGTTTTCTATTTTTTCATGTAAAAAAGCAGAAGAAAAAGTAGAAACCAAAATTACTAAACCAGCAACCAAAAAAATAGAATTCGGTTTTAATTACGCAGATTTTAATGTTGTTAATGATACTATTTCAAAAGGAGATTCTTTTGGCTCAATACTCCAAAGCCAAAATATTGGAGACAAAAAAGTTCATGATATTGTTGAGCAGGTAAAAGATTCTTTCAATGTTAGAAGTATGCGCTACGGCAAACCTTTTACTTTACTTCGCTCTAAAAATAAAACGAATAATCTTCAAGTTTTTATTTATCAGCCAGATGCTTTAAGCTATTATGTTATTGACTTAAGAGACAGCATCGCAAAAGCATACAAAAAAATCAAACCCGTTACTTTTAAAAGAAAAATGATTGGCGGCGTTCTTAAAAGTTCATTATCTGAAACTTTAGGAAACGAAAGTGTAGAAACTGCTTTAGCAAGCCGAATCACAAAAGTATTTTCTTGGTCTATTGACTTCTTTAAACTTAAAAAAGGAGATCGTTACGGATTAATTTTCACCGAACGTTTCATTAACGGAAAAACTTACGATGGTGTTGAAGATCTGGAAGCAGCATTTTTTGAATATAAAGGAAAAATCGTTTATGCTTTTCCATTTGAAAGAGATACTACTTCTGGAAAAATTGAATATTATGATGATGAAGGAAAAACACTTAAAAACTTCTTTCTAAAAACTCCAATTAAATTCAGCCGAATCACTTCTCGATTCACAATGAACAGATATCATCCAGTACAACATACTTGGAAAGCACACAAAGGAACAGATTATGCTGCTCCAACAGGAACACCAATTTCAACAACGGCTTCTGGAGTTGTAGAAATGACAGGATATACGGCAGGAAACGGAAACTTTGTAAAAGTAAAACATAACGGAACCTACTCTACTCAATATTTACACATGTCTAAAATTTTGGTTCGCCGCGGACAACGCGTGACACAAGGTCAGACAATTGGTTTAGTCGGAAGTACAGGTTTAGCTTCTGGACCTCACGTTTGTTATCGTTTCTGGAAAAATGGAGTTCAAGTTGATGCGCTTCGATTAAATCTTCCAACTGGAGAATCTCTTACAGGAAATGACAAAACTCGTTTCATGAAACAAATGGAACCGCTGAAAAGAGAATTGGACAGTATTGGAAATCTGTAAATAATCTATTTTTGAACTCTTTTTGAATTGAAAGTCATGAAAAATGAACGTCTTAAAACCATGTATCATGAAACTTTTTCTGGTTTAAAATTATTTTACAGAGACACAAATCTCTCTGAAAGTTTGATTTTAAATTATAAAGTCGGACAAATTATTCAAGAAAAAGGATTTACCGATATGAGTTCGATTGACGGAGGACTTTCTAGCAATTTTAGATATTTAATTGCTAGTGCTCATGCAAAAGATTTATCAAAATTTAATCCTGCTTCTGGAAAAATTGGTCATTTTCTTTTAGATTCAATTGCCTATTTCAAAGTATTGGACATTCAGAAAATTGGAGATAAAACTCAAGTCTTTCTTCTCAATATTCCAGACAATTCAATTTCGCTTTTCAAAAACTCCTCTTCCAATTTAGAAGAAGAAATTATAGAAAAAGCTCAAAAACGTTTTCGCGAAAAAATCGATGCTCCTTTAATTCCAGAACTACAAACCGAAAATTGGAAAGAAAGAACAAAACTTCCTCTTGGAATGGACGAAAACGGAATACTTTTTTTTGATGATTCTAAAATTAAAACCGAATCGCCAAAAAGAATTGATGTTGATGTAACGAAGAAAGTTATAGAAATCAACAAGAAACCTTGGTGGAAATTTTGGTGAAATTTAATGAAACACATTTTATTATTATCTCTTTCGGCAATTGCAATTGGATGTTCTAAACCAAAAACTTTTCTCTTAAATGACATGGAGAAAAACAAATATTATATTTCAGAGTTCGTAAATAATACTTTCGAAGAAAATGAAATAGGAGCTGCACCTTTAATTGTAATAAACGGAAAACCTTTAATTTACGATAAAAACAAAGACACCATAATAGTTCCTCTGAAGAAAACAGACATATCTAACCTAGAGTTTTTAAACAAAAATAGCAGTCGCATAATATATAATGAGAAAGAAAATGACGGCGCAATAATCATAACCAGTAAAATTCAACCTTAGAATCTATAAAACGTTTTCGTAACTAATTGTTATATAATCGTGAACCGCTACCCTTTTAAAAGTTATTTCAGTATTTTTGTGTTTCAAAGAACAAACTCAATTATAGATAAAAATGGCTTTAAATACAACAAACCCAACTGGGACTGAAGCGTGGAAAAATCTACAAAACCACTATAACGCAATTCACGAAACCACAATACAAGAATTGTTTCAACAAGATAGTGCTCGTGCTGAAAAATTCAACTTGCAATGGAATGACTTTTTACTAGATTACTCAAAAAATAATATCAGTCAGGAAACTGTTTCTCTTTTATTAGAATTAGCAAATTCAATTGGATTGAAAGATGCAATTGGACAATATTTTGGAGGCGAATTAATCAATCAAACAGAAAATCGCGCTGTTTTACATACTGCATTACGTGCTCCAGAATCGGCAGTTATTAAAGTTGATGGAGAAAACGTAATTCCTGAAGTTTACGAAGTAAAAAATAAAATCAAAAACTTCACACAAGAAGTAATCTCTGGACAAAGAAAAGGATACACTGGAAAAGCTTTTACTGATATCGTAAATATAGGAATTGGTGGTTCTGATCTTGGTCCTGTTATGGCTGTTGAAGCTTTACAGTTTTACAAAAATCACTTAAATACTCATTTCGTTTCAAACGTTGATGGTGATCACGTTAATGAAGTTATCAAAAAACTAAATCCTGAAACGACACTTTTCGTAATTGTTTCTAAAACTTTCACAACTCAAGAAACGCTTTCTAATTCAGAAACTATTAAAGAATGGTTCTTAAAATCGGCTTCTCAAGACGATATTGCAAAACACTTCGTAGCGGTTTCTACTAATATCCAAAAAGTAACAGAATTCGGAATTAACCCAAACAACGTTTTCCCGATGTGGGATTGGGTTGGAGGAAGATTTTCTCTTTGGAGTGCAGTAGGTTTAAGCATTGCTTTGGCCGTTGGATTTGATAATTATAATGATTTATTAGCTGGTGCCTATGAAATGGACGAACATTTCAAATCGGCAGAATTTGACGAAAACATTCCAGTCATCTTAGCTTTATTAAGCGTTTGGTACAATAATTTTTATGGTGCCGAAAGTGAAGCTTTGATTCCGTACACACAATATTTACACAAACTTGCTCCTTATTTGCAGCAAGCTTTTATGGAAAGTAACGGAAAAAGTGTTGGTCGCGACGGAAAACCAGTTAACTATCAAACGGGAACAATTATCTGGGGAGAACCTGGAACAAACTCTCAACATGCTTTCTTCCAATTAATTCACCAAGGAACAAAGAGAATCCCAACAGATTTCGTTGGATTTGTAAAACCACTTTATGGTAACGAAGATCACCATGACAAATTAATGTCAAACTTCTTTGCGCAAACAGAGGCTTTAATGAATGGGAAAACAGAAGCACAAGTTCAAGCAGAATTTGACAAACAAGGACTTGCAGCTGAAAAAGCTTCTTACTTAAGACCTTTCAAAGTTTTTACAGGTAATAAACCGACGAATACTATTTTGATTCACAAGCTTACTCCAAAAAGTTTAGGATCTTTAATTGCATTATACGAACACAAGATTTTTGTTCAAGGTGTTATCTGGAATATTTTCAGTTTTGACCAATGGGGAGTTGAATTAGGTAAGCAATTAGCAAATTCTATCTTAGATGAAATCAATTCTAAGACTGTTAAAAATCATGACAGCTCGACTTCATTTTTGTTAAATCATTTCTTAAAAAATAAATAGAAACATTTCCTTAAATATTTTTTAACTTCTAAAACGTCCTATTTTCTAGTAAAATTAGGACGTTTTTCATATAATTGATCGATTAAAAACACAAATAACCGTCGATTTACAAAGGGCTTCTTACAATCCTGCAGAAATAATTACACTTTTAACAAAAAAGCACTATATAAATTCAACAAATCAATATTTTATCCAACAAAAAGATAAAAATTCATTTTAATGCGCAGCATAAAAAGCAAAACTTGTTTTTCTTAACATTTCGATAACATTATCTGAGTTATTTGTTATAATTTTGCCAAAAACAATAAACTCAATAACAAAATGAAGAAAATGAAAAATTGGTTACTGACCGGACTATTCTTTATGATAGTTTCAACCGTATTTTCTCAAGGAAAAGTTACTGGTAAAATTACCGACGGAACAGGTGGATTACCAGGAGCAAATGTAGTGATCAAAGGATCTACTACAGCAACTTCAACAGATTTTGATGGTAAATTTACTCTTACATCAACATCAAGCACAGGTGAGATCGTTGTATCTTTCTTAGGTTATGACAACCAAACTGTGAAATTTAATGTATCAAATGGTGCAACTACAAACTTAGGAACTATCACTTTAGTTTCTAACTCAAATGAATTAACTGAGATCGTAGTTAAAAGTAGCACTGTAGATATCGCAAAAGACAGAAAAACTCCTGTTGCTGTTTCTACAATTAAAGCTGCTGAAATTCAGGCAAAATTAGGAAACCAAGAACTTCCTGAGATGCTAAAAAGCACTCCATCTGTTTATGTAACTAAATCTGGTGGTGGATTTGGAGATTCAAGAATTACAGTTCGTGGATTTAGCCAAAACAACGTTGCTGTAATGGTTAACGGTATGCCTGTTAACGATATGGAAAACGGTGCTGTTTACTGGAGTAACTGGGCTGGTTTATCTGACGTGACTTCTGCAATTCAAATACAAAGAGGTTTAGGTTCTTCAAAATTAGCTATTGCTTCTGTTGGAGGTACTATGAACTACGTAACTAAAGCTTCTGATTTAAAACAAGGTGGTACAGTTGGTACTTCTTTTGGTAACGACAACTTCTTTAAATCTAACGTTGCTTACAATACAGGAAAATTAGACAGCGGATTCTCTGCTTCTGTTTTATACAGCCACACTCAAGGTGATGGATATGTAGATGGAACTAAATTTAACGGAGATAACTACTATGTAGCTCTTGGTTATAGCACAAAAAACAACAAACACGATTTCCAATTTACAGTTACTGGTGCTCCACAATGGCACGATCAAAGATCTACATTTATCACTATAGCACAGTATCAAAAATATGGTTCAGTATCTGATCCAAACATTAAATACAACTCTGACTGGGGTTATAAAGATGGTCAAGCTTTCAACATGGTAAGAAACTACTACCACAAGCCTGTAACATCATTAAACTATGATTTCCAAATCAATGAAACATCTAAATTATCTGCTGTAGCTTACGCTTCTTTCGGACGTGGAGGAGGATCTAGAGGAGCAGGTGGTGCTGGAAACAATAATTATACTAGTGATGTATTTAGAACTGCAGACGGTTTAGTTGATTATGACAAAATCGTTCGTTGGAATACAGGACAAGAAGTTATCAGATTCAACAATACAGATAATGTTCGTCAAACAAATGGTACAACAGGGCAGTTTCAAAACAGTAGTAATACAGGAAGAACTGGATCAGGAACACCAGCATCTCCATATGTTTACAACAATACTTCTGGTATCTCTCAAATTTCTTCTGTTAACTCACACAACTGGTACGGAGCAATTGTTAACTTCAACAAAAAATTCACAGATTATTTAACTTGGGATATTGGAGTTGACGTAAGAGGATACAAAGGTCTTCACTACCAAAACGTAAATGACAGATTAGGAGCAGATGCTTACATCGACAATTTTGACACAAATAATCCTAACAGAACTTTATACGGAACATACTCTACTTATGCTTCTTGGAATGTATTTAAAGATACTGACAAAGAAGAAAAAATCAACTTCAACAATGATGGTGATGTAAGATGGTATGGTGGATTTACTCAATTAGAATATTCTAATGATAAATTTACTGCATTCGTTCAAGGTGCACTTTCTCAACAAGGATTCAAAAGAGTTGATTATTTCAAATACAAAACTACAGATCCATTATCTAGTACAGATTACGAAAACATCTTAGGTGGAAACGTAAAAGGTGGTGTTAACTACAACATCAACGAGCACCATAATGTTTTTGTTAACTCAGGATACTACTCAAAACAACCATTCTTTAATGCAGTTTACCCAAACAACGCATCTCTTGTAAATGGTAATTTAACAAACGAAAAAATATTCGGTATTGAAGCTGGTTACGGTCTACGTACAAAAATGTTTGCTGCAAACGTAAACTTATACCGTACATCTTGGAAAGACAGATACCAAAGATCTAACGACGGAGCTACTGACAACCCTGGAGGTTACTATGACTTCTCTGGAATTACAGAAATTCACTCAGGTATTGAAATTGATGGTACTGCAAAAGTAATTGACAAACTTACTATTACAGGTATGTTATCTATTGGAGACTGGCAATATCAAGGTACTAGTACAAGTAACCGTTATGATTCATCAAACGCTCCAATTGGTGGAGGAACTACTACAACATTATACCTTGATGGTGTAAGAGTTGGAGATGCTGCTCAAACAACAGCTGCTTTAGGAGCAACTTATGAAATTTTACCTCGTTTTACTGTTGATGCAAACTACAACTACTATGACAGATTGTATGCTGCAATTTCTCCAGGAAACTTTACTAAAGAGGATAACAGAGGAGCATTACAATTACCTTCTTACGGTACTGCTGATGCTGGTTTATCATACAAATTGTTAGTTGGTAAAAACAAAAGTAACTCTGTAGGTTTCAGATTAAACGTAAATAACGTTTTTGATTACACTTACATTGCTGAAGCAAAAACTAACTACTTTGCTGCTGATTACCCAACTCAGCCAACGTACAAAGGAATTTCTACAAACAACCAAGTATACTTTGGTTTTGGTAGAACTTGGAACTTCGCATTACGTTACGATTTCTAAGAATTTAGAATCTAAATAAATAATAAAAACGGCATTGACTTTTAAGTTTAATGCCGTTTTTTTATAGCCTTTTTTGTTATATTTGTTTTCAACAAAAAACAAAGTTTATGTATAATTTTCTACAAAAATTCCACTCTGGTTGGGCATACTTGGCATTACTACTTTTGCTAGTTGCGGTTGTAAATGCAATCATTGGATTTACTTCAAAAAAAGAGTTTACAGCTAAAGATCGTAAAATCGCCTTATTTGCTCTAATCGGAACACACACGCAATTATTGATTGGTTTAATCTTATATTTTGTTTCTCCACTTGGAAAAGCAGCATTTGGTCAAATGTCTAATGCAGAATTAAGATTAACATCATTAGAGCACCCTCTAATTAATATTATTGCTATCATCTTAATTACTATTGGATGGTCTAAACATAAAAAATTAATTAATAGTGAAGCTAAATTTAAAACCTTCGCTATTTTTTACGGATTAGGATTATTGCTTATTTTAAGTAGAATTCCTTGGAACCTTTGGTTCTAAAAAACACCAATTAAAGCCCTTCCTACAGGGCTTTTTTCATCTCGGCATATTATTTGTACAAACTCCCCCCAAGTCTGAAAAGAAATAACCCATGAGAAATAAAAAAAACATTTTATTCGCCACAATCGCCTTAACCTTAATTAGCGGCTTTACGTATGTTATAAGCCAGACCAAACCTACAACAGAACCTAAAATCATTCAAGATACTGTTAAAAATGTAAAACCAGTTCTTATCCCATTACCGGATTCTGTTTTTACAGACAAAGGTTTAAAACTTAGACCATACAAGAAAAACGCTCATGCTTCCTACTATGCTGATCGTTTTAACGGAAAAAGAACTGCTAACGGAAGCCGATTCAACAATAACAGCTATACTGCAGCTCACAAAAAACTTCCTTTTGGAACAAGAGTAAAAGTAACAAATGAAGCTAATGGTAAATTTGTCATTGTAAAAATTACCGATCGCGGCCCTTTTGTAAAAACCCGCGAAATTGATTTATCCAAAAGAGCTTTTATGGATATAACAAAAAACAAAGGTGCAGGAGCAATGAAAGTCACCATCGAAACCATAATCGAATAAAAAAATCCCGCTTAAAGCGGGATTTTTTTATTTAAACCAATTTTCTTAATGCCATTATAACTCCTGTATGAAGTCCTTCGTGGTAATTATTAAAATCTAAAGCTCCTTGAACGTGACTAAGCGTAAATCCTAGACTTGTGGTATATTCGTGATAATCTACAAAAAGTCCGCTTTCAAAATCATTTTTTGTTTTTTCTAATGTTGTAGAAAGCAATGTTCTAATCTCATCGACCTCAGCTTGAGAAACGTCTCCTTCTGGTTTGGTTCCTTTTCTGTATTTGGCAATAAACTCTTCAGAAACCATTGTTGGAAGACCCGATAATTTATAAACCAAAACTTGTTGTGAAGAAATGCAATGCCCAATATTCCAAATAATATTATTATTAAAACCATTTGGAACTTTGTTTAATTGTTCTAACGAATGACTGTCCAAGATTTTCAAAAGAATTTCTCGGATTGTTTTCTGTACATCAAAAACTGAACTCATAATTTTATTTTTTTTTCTAAAATTAGTCATTTTTAAGCTTCAAATGGATTTTCTTTGTAGTCTAACAAATTCATAAAATAATGAACAAAATATATTACTTAGCATCATGCGATACTTGTCGTAAAATCATTAAAAGTTTACCAGAAAACAATCTAGTTTTTCAAGACATCAGACAAGATCCAATTACCGAAGAACAACTCGAAGAAATGCACAAACTATCTGGAAGTTACGAAGCGTTATTTAGCAGAAAGGCGCAATTATATAAATCGATGGGATTAAAAGACCAATCATTGACTGAGGCAGATTTTAAAAAATACATTTTAGAACATTATACTTTCTTAAGCCGTCCGGTTTTTATTATCGACGGAAAAATCTACATCGGCAACAGCCAAAAAAATGTAGCTGAAGTTATAAAAGCATTATCGTAAGAATAACCGTAAATTTTGATCTATAAAACTGATTCACAATTTACAACGCAAGACATTAAACTTTTAATTATCTTTGCGCCTTTATACTCAATTATATGATACAATCTATGACAGGGTTTGGCAAAGCTTCTTTGCAATTGCCTACAAAAAAAATTACCGTTGAAGTAAAATCCCTAAACAGTAAAGGTTTAGATTTGAATGTAAGAATGCCATCGCTTTACCGCGAAATGGAACTTGGATTACGAACTCAAATCTCAACAAAACTAGAAAGAGGAAAAATTGATTTTGCGATCTATGTTGAAAGCACTGCAGAACAAACTTCGACTAAAGTAAACGTACCTGTTGTAAAAGGCTATATTGCACAATTGAGAGAGGTTTATGCTGACGCTGATGAAACAGAACTAATGAAAATGGCTGTTCGTATGCCAGACACATTAAAAACAGAACGTGAAGAAATCGACGAAAATGATTGGGAACAAATTCAGGTTATTATTGACGAAGCGCTTCAAAATATTTTAAATTTCCGTAAAGACGAAGGTCAATCTCTTGAAAAAGAATTCAATCTTCGAATTGGAAATATCCGCCAGTATATGAATGATACGCTGGCACTTGACCCAGAACGTATTCAGGCTATAAAAGATCGTTTACAAACTGCTATTTCAGAATTACAAGTTAATGTCGATGAAAATCGCTTTGAACAAGAATTAATCTATTATTTAGAAAAATTAGATATCACAGAAGAAAAAGTGCGTTTAGGAAACCATTTAGATTACTTTTTAGAAACTCTAAACGGAAATGAAGCTAACGGACGAAAACTTGGTTTTATCACTCAAGAAATGGGACGCGAAATCAATACAATGGGTTCTAAATCGAATCATGCGCAAATGCAGAAATTAGTCGTGATGATGAAGGATGAATTGGAGAAGATTAAAGAACAAGTATTGAACGTCTTGTAAAAGCCGTAAGCTTTAAGCAATAAGCTATAAGCAAAAAATAAAAACACCAACTAAAGCTTAAGGCTTATCGCCTAAAGCTTAAAGCATAAATAAAAAGCTTAGAGCATATTGCTTAAAGCCTAAAGCATACACAATGAACAAAGGAAAATTAATTGTTTTTTCGGCACCATCAGGATCGGGAAAAACAACTATCGTAAAACATTTATTAGGTCAAGAAGATTTAAATCTTGAATTTTCGATTTCGGCAGCATCTCGTGCGCCGCGTGGTGAAGAAGTACACGGAAAGGATTATTATTTCATTTCGCTGGAAGAATTCAAAAAGCACATTAAAGCAGAAGATTTCTTGGAATGGGAAGAAGTTTACCGTGATAACTTCTACGGAACTTTAAAATCGGAAATTGAAAGAATCTGGGCTTTAGGAAAAAATGTCATTTTTGACATTGACGTAGTTGGCGGTCTTCGTATTAAACATAAATTTCCAGAAGAAACTTTAGCAGTTTTCGTTAAACCTCCAAGTGTTGACGAATTAAAACGCCGATTAAAACAACGTTCTACAGAAAGCGAAGACAAAATCAATATGCGTATCGCAAAAGCATCTGTAGAGTTGGCAACAGCTCCTCAGTTTGATGTAATAATCAAAAATTATGATTTAGAGGTTGCACTTGAAGAAGCACATCAACTGGTAAAAGATTTCATAAGTAAATAATTTTTATTCTACAGAGATACACAAAGAAAAAACACAGAGATTCGCAAAGCTTTTTTAAACTTGGCGAGTCTTTGTGCTATCTTAGCGCCTCTATTCGAAACTCTAGAAAATGAAAATAGGTCTTTATTTCGGAACATATAATCCTATACACGTTGGTCATTTAATCATTGCCAATCACATGGCAGAATATGCCGATTTAGATCAGATTTGGATGGTGGTTACGCCACATAATCCGTTAAAAAAGAAAGCGACTTTATTAGACGACCAACAACGCTTGCAAATGGTTTTTCTGGCAACAGAAGATTATCCGAAAATAAAACCGTCTGATATCGAGTTTAAATTACCTCAGCCGAGTTACACCGTTATCACGCTCGCACATTTACAAGAGAAATATCCAAATCATGAGTTTTCGTTAATTATGGGCGAAGACAATCTGAAAACGCTTCATAAATGGAAAAACTATGAAGTGATTCTAGAAAATCATGATATTTATGTGTATCCGAGAATTTCTGACGAACCTGAAAATGTGGAATTAAAATCGCATCCAAAAATTCATGTTATCGATGCGCCGATTGTAGAAATATCTTCGACTTTCATCAGAAATAATATTAAAGAAGGAAAAAATATTCAGCCTTTACTTCCTCCGAAAGTTTGGGAATATATTGATCATAATAATTTTTATAAGAAGTAAATGCTTTTTTCTGCTTCGATTTTCATTCCTGAAAAACCCAAACTTTTCAATTTAACTCGATCCGAAAAATTATCTTATTATTCTTTCGGAATAATATTATTATATGGATTAGCACTGTTTTTAATAGAACATGTATTAGATTATAAATTACCCCAATCTTTTTATTATCCTGTAATAATTCCTTTGATACTACAGATAATAAGTGCCACAATTAGATTAAAAGAATTCGAAAATCTAAATGGATATTTTGAAGGAACAATTTCATTTAAAGAAGATTCCTTACTAATCAATGAGATTGAATATAAATATGCTGAATTAGAAAATTTAGTGATTTTTGGAAATTCTTTCTCTGGAGAAAAAACACAGAACTATCGATATGGTCCAATGTATGGAAATGGCATTCAAAATCTAATTTCATTTAATCATAACCGAACTAAAATTGAAAAACATTTTCAGTTAAATTCAGAACGTCATCTTGATGAATTACAAAATACTTTGATTCATATTATTACCAATGAAAAAATTCCTTTTAAAAAAGAATATTTAGATTTTATTAATGAAGAACATCGATCTTATATTCTTTTCGAATTCTTAATTGGAAAATTGATTACAGAGAAAAAAATCGAATTCAATGAAGGTTTTCGCTTGATAAAATTTAATTCAAATAAAGATGCACAGGAATTTAAAACAAAATATTGCAATTAATAAACATTGAATTGCCTCCAGTTTTAACTGGAGGTTTTTTATTTCCAATGATAAATGGCTTTAGCCAAAAATTGCGATAGTTTGGCTAAAGCCAATTCTGATGGCTCATATTTTTTACCTCCAGTTAAAACTGGAGCCAATTGAATCTAACTATACACACAATCTTGTCATTCAGAGGAACGAAGAATCACACTAGAATTTCCGTACAGAAATTCCCTAATCTTTGTAGAGTTCCTTGTGTGATTCTTCGTTCCTCAGAATGACAAACAGATCGCAAAAAACAAATCATAAAAAAAGCCTGAATTTAAAATTCAGGCTTTTTGCTATAATTAAGCTTCGATGCTTACTTCGCTTTTTACTCTTGTTCTGATTTCACTTAGCGATTGATCAACCAAAAGTTTTCCATCTCTAAAAACTTCCTTCAATTCGCCTTGTTTTTCTTCTTCCCAAGAAACATTATCAGTTAAATGATACTTTCCGTCGATTAAATCGATTTTCATTAATCCTTTAGCCGATTTTTTAGTTCCATCGTCTGTAATTGGATCTTTGAAGATGGCTCTTCCCTCTCCGTTTACTTCCCCGTAAGTTGCTTTCATTGCAAAACCAAAAGTATCTCTGGTGTTATATTGATAAGTAAAAGATCCGATTCCTAAAACAACGTTTGTAGAAGCAAATCCTTTTTCTTTTAATCTTTCGCAGATTTGAGTTGCTCTTGCTACTGTAATACTGTCTCCATAAATTGCTCCAATTTGAGGAACCAATTCTTTGTATCCTTTAGCATTTGTAGTTCCGCCGAAAACATCCCAAAGCAATTCGATAACACCTTTTTTCTCTTGTTCCGTTTTTCCGTTTGGATTTCCGCAGATAATATCAACTGGATCACCACTATCAGGACGAATAACCACTTTACCTTCTCTTGAAAAGATTTCTTCTTTTAATCTTGGAAGATAATCTGTTAGCACTTTCCATAAATCCCAAGTATCAGAAACGATAGAAACAATTCCTTTTGGATAAACTTCTGTAATTAATCTTTTGAAAGTTTCGTACTCGCCTTCAGTTGTTCCCATACACATCACAGAATGTTCTGTTGCTGCTACTGAACCTGCAACCAATTCTTGATCTGAATTGGCATTGTAATATTCTTCCAAGAAATCAATTGCTGGAATCGTGTCAGAACCTGTAAAACTCAACAAGTGTCCAGCTGCTGAAGTTAACGCTGCTTCGATTCCGCCCATTCCTCTCATTGAGAAATCGTGCGCCTGCCAATCTACAAATTCTGGAACAGAAGAAGTTTCTGCTGCATATTTATCTAATACTTTTCTATATTCTTTTGCAATTGTAGCAGAGTTACAAGGCAACCAAACTACTGCAGAAAGTAACGTTTCGAAATAATTTGTCAGCCAGAAAAATTCTGGAATTGTATTGTACATGGTAAACATTGGAACTCTCAACGGAACGCTTGCGCCTTCTGGCAATGCTTTAAACACCATCGGAATATATCCTAGATCGTGTAAATCTTCGATATGTTTTGTTCCAACAAGGTTTTCACCTAAATAATTGTTGATTCTACGAGAATACTTTTTAATTACTTCTTCTTTTGGCTTTTTAAAGAATTCCTCTTCGAAGTCGTGAATGATATATTTTTTGATGAAATACTGTAGTCCGAAAAAGATTACTTCATCAACAGTTTCAATTCTTGATTTTCTTGGTGTCCAGTTAGAATATACAATTGTGGTTCCATCTGGGTATTGTCTTCTGTGGTCAACTTTGTAACCGTCAGTTAATAGTAGTGGGTTCATATATAAGCTATTTATATTTTATTTAATAAGCGTTCTGCTAAATCTTTTATATCATTTACTCTTGCTAAATTGTCAATCCATTTTTGCGGAATATTCTCGATTCCATAATAGATTCCTGCCAATCCTCCTGCAATTGCACCAGTTGTATCTGTGTCTTGTCCTAAATTGACTGCTTTTAAAACAGTTTCTTCATAAGAATCTGAATTCAGAAAACACCAAATGCTCGCTTCTAAACTATGAAGCACATAACCCGAAGAATGAATTTCGTTTTCCTTGTATTTTGAAATATCATTTTTCAAAATTCTATCAAACAATCCAATTTCTGACGGATTAAAACTTTTATCTTCTAGAAATTCAGAAAGAACAAGTTGCATATTTTTATAAGCTTCGAATTTATCTTTATCTTTTAAAATTTCCAAACAATAGATCACGTAAATAAAACAAGCAAATACAGATCTGAAATGCGCGTGTGTTATTGAGGAAACTTCTTTAACTTTTTGATAAACAACTTCAATATCATTTTCTTTCTGAAGGTAAAAAACCAATGGCAAAATACGCATTAATGAACCATTTCCATTATCTTCTTCCGAAAATCCTCCACATAAATCAGGTTGATGTCCTTTGGCAACATTAAGAATAGCATGCCTAGTTGCTATTCCGATATCAAAAACTTTTCCGTGCGGTGTCCACAATTCGGCATTATACCATTTAACAAAATTTCTCGCGATATCATTTAAATCATAACCCAAACATAAACTCTCAGCTAGACAAAAAGCAAGTGAACTGTCGTCGCTCCAAGTTCCAATTGGCTGATGATGTGTTCCAAAACCAAACATTTCAGTAACTGGATTTTGTTTTAAATAAGCTCTGGATTGAAATTCAACTGGAACTCCCAAAGCATCGCCAACAGCCAGGCCAAACAAACCAGATTCTATTGTATTTTTCATTTTATTTATTTCTTCCTTTTTCATTTGGATAAAACGTTTGTACTACATCGCTTTGCCAAAAGTCTTTCGTTACAATATCAATACAGGTTAATTTTCCATAAAAACCTGCTCCTGTATCAATATTCCAAACATTACAACCTTGCATTGGAATTTCTACATCATAATGAAGCGTTGGCGTATGACCGATATAAATTTCATTAAAAAGCAATAATCTTTTAGGATACGAAAGTGAATCTTTTTTGATTCGCTTATCCATTGTTAATGCCATTTCCCATAACGTTCGATCCCAAGAAAAATTGGTTTGATAATGTTCTTTTTCTGGTCCATGCATAGATGAGAATCCGGCATGAATGAAAAGATTGTTATTTTCATCAACGAAATAATCTTTCATTTGATTAAAAAAATCCAGATGTTTCCGTCTTTCTGAAAGATCAATACTCTGATAACTTTCTATAGTCGATTTTCCTCCATGAAGAAACCAAATGTCATTTATGATATCTTTTTCTAACCATTCCTGACACCAGGCATCGTGATTTCCTTTTATAAAAATGCATTCGTGTTTTTGAGATAAATCAATAAGAAAATCAATTACCTGTGCCGATTCGCTCCAGCCGTCGACATAATCTCCTAAGAAAATCAATCGATCATTTTCAGATAAATCAATTCTTTCCAATAACTGAACAAGAGCTTTTAATCCTCCGTGAATATCCCCAAAAACAAGTGTTCTTTTCATTTTTAAAATTCAATATATTTTGGAGGAACCTCATCTGTCAACCACACATTGTTTTCGGATAAATAAAATTTAAATCCGTCTCTGTGCATGGCTCCGCTTCTAACGGTTAAAATCTGTGGTACTCCTCTTCTGCTTCCAACTTTCGTTGCCGTTTCTTTGTCTTTACTCAAATGCACGTGCTGACGGCTCATTTTTTTCAAACCTTCTTTACGAATGTTTTCCATGAATTTACCAACTGTTCCGTGATACAAATATTCCAAAGGTTCTGTTTCTGCCAGAGTTAATTCAACCGAAATCGAATGTCCTTGACTTGCACGGATTTTGGTTTTATCTTCATTAAAAGCAAAACGCTTTTTATCGTTATTTTCTACAACATAATCTAAAAGTTCTGCGTCTAGACGTTGTCCTTTTTTATTACATTTTATAATTAATTCCTCTACATCTGCCCATCCATTTTCGTCTAATTTTAATCCGATAGTTTCAGGCGAATGTCTAAGCACCAGACTCAAAAATTTGCTGACGCTTTTTGCTATTTTTTCATTCATCTTTTTCTATATTTTTTTACCAATCAAATATTCTAATCGAACATTTTTTGTCTAATTTCATTTTAATTCATCCCTAACTTCCATCAAAGCAAAACCTAAAAGATTCAATCCTTTCCAGACTTCTGGTTTTAGGACATCTTTATGATCTTCTGCCATTCCGATTCCCCAAATTGGATCGACTGGACTTGCTTCGACAATAACGCGTTCTTTTGTGTTTAATAAGAAGGTTTTCAAATCAGCATTTTGACTGAATTTGTGAAAGTTTCCTTGTTTTACGATTTCATATCGGTTTTCTAACCAAACTGTATCAACATAATTTTTGACTTCCCTGCCTAGTTTTTTGGCCTCAGCAGGAGAATCGGCTTCAAGAATTTTTTCTAAAATTTCCTGATCGTTGAATAATTCTGCTTTCTTCGCCATCATCCAATGTTCTGCAGTTTTGTAAGTTACTTTATCTACTTTAAAAGAACTTAACCACCATTGACTGAAACAGGTTTTAAGAATTTTTCCGTCTTTACTCGGTTGGTGTCCCCAGAAAAATAAAAACTTACTTTCTGGAGCTATGGTATCTATATTGTATTTCATTTTTCTATTTTATTGAAACAAAGAAGTTATGTTTTTGAAGTCTTTTGAATCGGGTGAAAATGATCCGTAGATTTCATTGAATTCTGTTGTGAGACTTTCGAACTCGTAATCCTGCTCCAGCTGATCCATACAAGTTACAACCAAATTTCGTTTTGCCATTGGGCTGTAAGCTGCATCGAGTTTAAGAGCATAATTAAGAAGTTCATAATTCAGAGTTCCAAAACGTAAATGTTTTTGGTATTCGTTGAAAACACAAGTTTCTTCTTCGTTGTTTTTTAATTTAATTTCTCCTTCATTCGCCATCCAGCCATGTCCGTGGCGGGTTGAATAACTTCGGGTTACGTAATAAACGGCTACATCTTCAATCTTTAGTTTATTACAAATTTCTATTGCATTTTTTGAAGTCGTATTCGCATACGTTACATTCGGAAAAACGCCATGATCCATGTCGAGCAAAATTCCCTGACTGCCTTCAAAAATCAGATTTTCGTATTTTGAAAGGAATGTATAATCGACAATATTCCATTCTATTTTATCAATTGCGTCCAGATATAGATTGATTTCTTCGTCGATGCCGCTTTCGTTTAAAAAACCATAGTAATACGCGATTTGGTTTAGTTTTTCTAAAAGCATTTCGCGAGGAGCAATCAAATCGATAGCAAACAATTTATACGGACCTTCATTTCTTTTCATGGTTGAACCAATTCCTTTTCCGCAAGTTCCGTTTTCAATGTTTCGCACATTTCCTCTGTTGTGCCAGACATCAAAAGGAGTGGTAATTTTTGCTAAAGGATGAATGTACAAATCCAGATTAGCATTTTTTTCTTTTAATTCTTCTCTTTCGTTATAAAGAAAAAGCGGATGAATCGTACAGTGCTCACTGTAATAAGAAGGAAGACCACGAAGTGCTCCGCTTGCAAAACTTGAATGCACGTGTTTTCTATCATCGATCATTACCGTGTGCGCTGCCTGCTGTCCTCCAGAAAAGCGAATAACTATAGATTCAGGGTTGTGTTTTGCCAGAAAATCTGTTGTTATGCCTTTTCCTTCATCACCAAATCCTAAACCTATAACTATTTTCGCTGTTTTCATTTTGTTGTTATTGATTTAAACACATAGAATCATAGCTTATTGGAATCTTGAAAAAGGCGTTTCACTTTTTTTAATTCACATAGTTGCTATGTGTTAGAAACTAGTTTCTTTCTTTATTCTTTAAGAATTAAAAGAAAATCTATGTCTCTATGTGTTTAAAATTTTAAAGCATTTCTATATTATCTAAACTGCTATCGCTTGCATCAGAAACTGGTATTGTTCCCAAACCAGAACTTTTATGTTTATCGCAAATGATCTTTTTAATTACGTTCGGAATTTCTCTGTGATCTTCGATAGATAAACAATTTTGTCCCAGTAATTCTTTCCATTCCACATCGGCGTTGATTGCTTGTCCAGAATGTAAAACACTAATGTGATAGACATCGTATCTTTTTTGCGCTTCGGCCAATAATTCAAGATGTGTATAAGTCTGTTGTCCTTGACCCATAATTTCTTTAATTGCTGAAGCTGGAAGCGTTTTTAAACCTGGTTCGTCACCTACTGTAAACAACAATCCTTTTTGTCCTCTTTTTTCGAAAGCATCGGTTTTTGTGTGAAATGCTGCAAAATACCATGCTAAAAGATAGCTTTCTCCGGCATTTCCTCCGCCTCCACCTTCAATGTAAGTTCTTGTTAACCACATATCCAATTCTTCATCACCAGATTCAAACTGACCAACTTGAAGTGGATATCTGTCGCATTCGTGATCTCCAATTCCTAAGAATAAAAGTGCTGGATCTGGAACGCCTCCTTGAATAATTCCTCCCATTAATTTTGGAAGTCCGTCTTTAATCAATTCGTGCGGAATATGTCCCATACTTCCTGTCACGTCCAATCCTAAAATAATCGGGACGGTATTTGGATGCACATCAGAATCTCTTGCTTCTCTAAAAATCACTCCGTTTGGATTCATAGATTCGTGAGCCATATGTAATGCGTTCTGTATAAATATCTCACTAGCTGATTTCTTTCCGTAACCTGCTGCTTCTGCTCTGCTCAAACGAGCGCCTATATCGTATCTTGTACCTCCCATAACTAGAATTTTTTACCAAATAAATATTCAAATCTCTTTTTTGTAACCTCAAACTGGATGTTTAAATTTCTAATTGTCAGCGAAAGTTCCATGTCTTTTTGAACAAAAGCTTCTGGCTGAAAATCGGCGAAAGTTAAACTGTTTTTATCCAGCGGACTAATATCAATTAATCCTTCTTGTTCTCTTTCGAGCCTTTTGATTTTTAATTCGATGTCTTCGACTCTTCTTCTGTAAATTAATTCAGAATCTTCACCAATTGTTTTGGCTCTGTCTTCTCTAATCTGATCATTGTTTCTTTTTAAAGACTCAATAAATCTCGGTTTTAAATCGTCGCTCATAATTTTTATTGGTTGTTTTTGTTTCAGGTTTTTCTTGTTTCAAGTTTCAGGTTATGCACTTGAAATTTGAAACATTAACCTAAAACTGTTAATGGATTTTCTTTTTTAAGGTTTACAAAAACAACTTGAAACCTGAAACTTGAAACATTTTTAAACTAATTGATCTAATCCGATCACTTGAACACTTTCGCCTTCAAAATCTTTAAAAGAGTTGGTTGTGAAAATGCCGTCGAAACAATCTAAAACTTCAAAACCTTTATTGAAAATTCCGTGGCTTACTGCTAAGTATAATTTTCCGGCGTTTTTCTTTTTTAGTTCTTCTGCTAATCCTACGAAAGTTCCTCCGCCGTCGCAGATATCATCTACGATTAAACAATCCATTCCTTGCAAATCATCATTATAAACTTTAAAACCAGATAATTTACCCGTTTTTACATCACGGCTTTTACTGCATTCTACAACCTCAACACCGCCTAAGAACTCAGATACTTTGTAGATTTTTTTCAAAGCGCCACCGTCTGGAGAAATCAATTTTACGTTTTCGCCAATTCTATTTAAAACTTCTTTGATAAAAGTATAGTTCGGAATTACAGTACTATTATTCAATAAAGCTGGAGTTACTTCAGAATGTGCATCAAAAACAAAAACTTTGTTCAATTGCATTGCATTGATAATATCAGCATACACTTTTACAGATAATGGTTCGCCAGGAATCATAACACGATCTTGTCTTGCAGCTGGAAAATACGGAATGAAAAGATCGATGATCTTAACATTCATTCTGCGTAAAGCATCAACTGTAACGCACAACAAACCTAAATCGTTGAATGAATTTAGTCGGTGTGTAATAGTAACTTTTCTATTTGCATCAAAATCTGGAGCGATTTTGATGTGTGGTTCTCCTCCAGAGAAAGTAAAACTTTGAAATTTAATTTCTTCCTGATTTTTAAATGGAGCGAATTTTGGGTCGAGATTTAGTATCATAGTTTTTTAGTTTGCGTTAATTATACGCAAATGTAGAATTTAATTTTGAATAAACAATTTATTTTGTGTAAAAATTACGCAAACTTTATTTCGAAGTGAAAGCCTTTATCAATTAATTCATTGTATTTCAACTTATTGAACTTAAATAATTTTGCAGGTCTTCCGCTTCTAATGGGAGAAAAATTTTCGGTTTCTTCTAAAAAACCATAACTCAATATTTTTTTTCTGAAATTTCTGCGATCGATTTCTTTTTCTAAAATCGTACAATAAAGGTTTTCGAGGTCTGAGAATAAGAATTCCTCGGGAAGTAAATCGAAACCAATTGGTTCGTATGTAAGTTTGGCTTTTAGCCTATCTATTCCTTTCTTTAAAATCAAATTATGATCGAATGCCAAAGGCGGAATTTCATCAATTTTAAACCATTGTACTCTTTCGGCATCTGTATCGGCTTTGATTTCTAAGTTTGAAGCATCGACCAAAGCGTAATACGCAACCGAAATAACACGATTTCTGGAATCTCTGTAAATATCATCTCCAAAAGTGTACAACTGTTCCATAAACGTTAATTGCACATTGGTCTCTTCATGTAATTCACGAATAACGGCATCGCTCAATGATTCGTCATTTTGCACCAAACCTCCAGGCAATGCCCAGTATTTATCTGCAGAACCGAACTTTTGTTCAATTAATAAAACATACAAACCATTGCTTTTGTAACCAAAAACAATTGCATCAACCGCTATTCTAATATTTTGCAATTTTTCCATATTCCTAAATCATATCTAACAAATATAACGAATGAGAGCCAATTTTATAATCTATTACTGAAGCAATAAATTATAAAATTGGCTCTTTGTTAAAAGTGTTTTTTCTGTTTTAGTTTACCGAAATTGTTCTTTGTGGTGTTATCTCGCAAAAACTACCATTTTTTTTAATTTTAGCCTGAACCTTAACTGTATAACTTCCAGACGATACATAAGTGTGTGATACTTCGTTACCAGCCAAAGAAGGTGCACCATCTCCAAATGTCCAAATAAGAGATTCTATAGTACCGTCGCCTGAATAGTAAAACGAATAATTAATTTTCTTAGAATTAAGAGTATCTGCATTATGTTCAATTTTAACCAAGATCGATTCTCCTGTGCAATCAACCATAGATTCTAATTCCTTACTGCATGAATTGCTTGTAAAAGCAATGATAATTAATGTCAAAATTGTGGCAATCTTTTTCATAATTGAAAATCTTTAGAAATTTTATATATCAAAATTACCCCTTTAAATTCCAAACAGTTATGACTTCAATCATAATCCATTACATATATTCTAAATAAAAAAAAGCCAATTTCGCATTGCAAAATTGGCTCTTTTCAATATTTATGATATCCTAATTTATGGTAACACTTCTCTTATGAGTAGAACCACATTCAGAACCACCTACTTTTACTGTTACTTCTGCTACGGCTTCATAAGTTCCTGCAGCTGTATAAGTATGCGTAACAGTAGCTCCTGTTCCTGTTGTTCCGTCACCAAATGTCCATTTTACGGCACTTAAAGTTCCTGAGCCTGAATACTCAATAGAATAATTCATCAGCTTTGGATTAGATGTATCTGTAGAGTTATGTATTTTAACGTAAGCTGACTCTGCTATGCAGTCCAAAACATCTTCTGCATCATGTTTGGAACAAGAGATGCTTACAAAAAACATCATCGAGAACACTAGAATTGCGGTAATCTTTTTCATAATTGGAAGTTTTTAGTGGTGATATCTCAAAGATACTTTTAAAAAAGCGAAGACAAAATAAATATCGCGAATATTCCTATTATTTAACACCTGTTTAATATTGAATTACAGTCTATTTCCGAAAAACAATTTTAGTTCTTTTTCGATAATATCAAAAAATGATTTCAAATTATTGTTTTTAGGAGCTAGCAAATACACAAATTCTTCTGGCACATGGAAACTATTCCACAATAACTGCAGTTTATTTTTTTTAATAAAATCTCTCGCATTGCAATTCCATGTGGCAGCAACTCCTTCATTCTTGCCTAAAAGGCGAAGCATTTCAGATTCTGAAGGAATAATGTAATTAGGAACCATAGATGGTCTCTTTTTATTGAAAGCATGCAGCCAAAACAATTTTATGTGCGGAATTCTTGCATCATGACTGTACCATTTTTGTGCATTGAGCCATTGTTCTATTTCAGCAAAATTGTCTGATTTTAATTTCTGACGGAATTCGGTTATATCCAAAGAAGTTGGGGCTACTAGTATGAGTTTAATTTTCCCAACAATTTCGTAAGTAGTATCAAAAGTATCAAACCTTTTGGTGGTAATGGCAAAATCTAGTTTTTTGGCATCGACCAAAGCGAACAGTTCATCGTTTTCTGCGAAAGTAAAATCGATTAAATCAAATTTTGAAATTAAGAGATTTCCAACGCACTCAAAAAGATGTTTTGAGATTCCGACAGAAATTAAGCGATTCGCATCTTCGGCCTTTGCTCTAAAACTGGTTTCGACACTTTCGAGTCTATCCAGTGCATCTATTATCAAATTATTCAGTAACTTAGCGTATTCAGTCGGCTCAACTCCTTTGGATTTCCGATTGAACAATTTATTCCCCACGTGTGCTTCAAGCATTGAAATCTGCTGACTAACCGCAGGCTGACTCATAAATAATTCCTTCGCAGCCACTGAAAAATTACCGTTTTTGTAAACTGCTTTAAAAGTTCTGTACCATTCTAGATTTACCATGATATAAGTTTATTTATAACAAACATAGTTTATTTTATTTTTACTGATATCACATTAGGCGTAAATTTGTTCAAAATTTAATACACATGAAAAAAATAACACTATTCGCAATAACTGCATTTACTGCTGTAAGCATTTCTGCTGAGGCTCAAAAATCAAACAAAAAGAATATGAAAAAAGTATTATTTGTTGTAACCAGCAATGATAAACTGGGCAATACAGGAGAAAAAACAGGATTCTGGTCAGAGGAGTTTGCTGCGCCATATTATGAACTTTTAGATCAAGGCGTTGAAATTACGATTGCATCTCCGCTTGGAGGAATGCCGCCGATTGATCCAAAAAGTGCAGATCCTGCATCGGCAACTGAAGACACAAAACGTTTTGACGCTGATACGGTTTTACAAGAAAAATTAAAAAACACTTTGAAACTTTCAACCGTTAACCAAAAAGATTATGATGCTGTATTTTATCCAGGAGGTCATGGTCCGCTTTGGGATTTAGTTGAAGATAAAAATTCAATTGCTTTAATCGAATCTTTTTACACGCATAATAAACCAGTCGCATTTGTATGTCATGCTCCTGCTGTTTTGAAAAACGTAAAAGTAAAAGGAGAATATTTAGTAAAAGGCAAAAAAGTAACTGGTTTTACCAATGAAGAAGAAGAAGCCGTTGGATTGACAAAAGTGGTCCCGTTTTTATTGGAAGATGCTTTGACTCAAAACGGAGCTAAATTCTCTAAAGGTGACTTATGGCAACCATACGCAGTAGCTGACGGACTTTTGATTACAGGTCAAAATCCAGCTTCGTCTAAATTGGTGGCTGGAAAATTACTTCAAGAATTGAAATAAAAGATACCAAGACTCTAAGCTACTAAGATCCTGAGTTTTTACTTAAACAACTTAGTAGCTTGGAATCTTAAAAACTCAGCAACTTAAAAAATTAATAAACCAAAATGTTACGTTTCTCAGAATCTGCGTTACAACAGAAAAACATAGAATCTCAGAAACTTAGCATCTTAGAACCTTATAAAAAAAATGCTAAACTTTGAATTATACAATCCGACAAACTTAGTTTTCGGAAAAGGACAAATTGAGAAACTTTCTACTTTAGTTCCAAAAGACGCAAAAGTGCTTTTGGCTTATGGTGGTGGAAGTATCTTTAAAAACGGAATTTACGATCAGGTAATCAACAATTTGAAAGGTTTTGAAATTGTAGAATTTGGCGGAATTGAACCAAACCCAAGATTTGAAACTTTAATGAAAGCGGTTGATGTGATTAAAGCAGAAAAAATCGATTTTATTTTGGCTGTTGGCGGCGGATCTGTAATTGATGGAGTGAAATTTATTTCGGCTGCTGTTAATTTTGATGGAAATCCGATTGACATTCTTCAAAAAAGAATTTTAATTAAAGAAAATGCAATGCCATTCGGAACTGTTTTAACATTACCAGCAACAGGAAGTGAAATGAATTCTGGATATGTGGTGACAATTGAAGCGACTCAAGAGAAATTATCTTCTGGCGGAAGTGCTTTATTTCCTCTGTTTTCAATCTGTGATCCTACCGTAATTTCGTCTTTACCAAAAAGACAAATTGAAAATGGTGTCGTAGATGCTTACACACACGTAATGGAACAGTATTTAACGTATCCAACGGATGCTTTTCTTCAAGATAGAATTGCAGAAGGAATTTTACAGACTTTAATTCAAGTTGGTCCAGGCGTTGTAAAAAACCCAACCGATTATACTTTGGCTTCTAATTTTATGTGGAGCTGTACAATGGCTTTAAACGGATTAATTCAGAAAGGTGTTCCAAGCGACTGGGCAACACACATGATTGGTCACGAATTGACAGCGCTTTACGAAATTGATCACGCTAGAACTTTGGCTATTATTGGTCCAAGTTTGTACCATGTAATGTTCGAAAGTAAAAAAGAAAAACTAGCACAATACGGAAGAAGAATTTTCAGTCTAACAGGTTCTGACGAAGAAGTGGCAAAAGAAGCCATCAATAAAACGGTTGAATTTTTCCATACAATGGGAATGGACACTAAACTTTCTCAGTACACAGAAGATTATTCTAAAACAGCCGATTTTATCGTAAATCGTTTTGAAGAAAGAGGTTGGAAAGGTTTAGGAGAAAAACAATTAATAACTTTAGATAAAGTAAGATCTATCGTTGAACTTGCATACTAAATAAAATTCCAAATTTTTTAAATTCCAAATTCCAATAAGCATAGCATTTTGGAATTTGGATTTTTTTTATTGGAATTTAATAAAAAAGGCGTTCTTAACAAGTTTAGGAACGCCTTTTCAAAATACTAAAACAAAACTAACTAACTCAATTTTTTTTAAATTCATTAAAATTCTAATTTATAAATTGTTATAACGCAAGTGAGATCATTTTATTGTTTAGCAATTAAAAAAAATATTTTTATTCTTAAACTTCTTGAAAGTCATTGCAATTAAAGGATGTTTTCAAAATTTCTTAAAGCAGATTTTGCTTTATTAGCACATTATTAAGTACTTTTGTTTTAAATTATTAAAATAATGAGCGAAAATTTAAAATTTGCAGTGATTGGTGGAGGAAGCTGGGCAACGGCAATTGCAAAAATGTTATGTGTAAATCTTTCTGAAATTTCGTGGTATATGCGCAATGATGCCGCTATCGAGCATATCGAGAAATTCAAACACAATCCGAACTACTTAAGTTCTGTTGAATTTGACACCAAAAAACTAAAATTAACCAACAATATAAATGAAGCAATAGAATATGCAGATTATATCATTTTTGCAATTCCATCTGCTTTCTTAGATGCCGAATTAAAAAACATGACGGTTTCTTTATCAGATAAAATTATTTTTTCTGCAATTAAAGGAATTGTTCCTGAAACGAGTTTAATTGTCGGCGAACATTTCCACATTCAATACGACATTCCTTATTATAACATTGGAGTTATTACAGGCCCTTGTCATGCCGAGGAAGTAGCTTTAGAAAGACTTTCCTATTTGACAATTGCTTGCGGTGATCCCGATAAAGCTAAAGTTGTAGCAAAAACACTTTCTGGAAATTATATTAAGGCCAAAATTTCAGACGATATTATCGGAACTGAATATGCTGCAATGCTAAAAAACATTTACTCAATTGCTGCCGGAATTGCACATGGTTTAGGTTATGGCGACAACTTTCAGTCGGTTTTAATGAGTAACGCTATTCGCGAAATGAAGAAATTCATTAGAAAAGTGCACCGAATGAAACGTAATATTAACGATTCTGCTTATCTAGGCGATTTATTGGTTACAGGATATTCTGTTTTCTCTAGAAATAGAATGTTCGGAAACATGATTGGAAAAGGCTATACTGTAAAAAGTGCCATGATGGAAATGAGCATGGTTGCTGAAGGTTATTATGCAACAAAAAGTGCTTATAAACTAAATCAAGGTTACGGTGCTAAAACGCCAATTATTGATGCTGTTTATGCTGTTTTATACGAAGGAAAAGATGCTAAAACGGTTTTCAAAAAACTAACTGAATCTTTGGATTAATTAGTAAAAAAGAGAAAAGAAGCAAGAGGAAAGACTTTTGTAACGATATAAAAAAAAGCCAAGCTGGATTTCAGTCTTGGCTTTTTTTATTGGCAAAAATCTATAAAAGCTAAAGCAAACTTTAAAAAACCAGCTTCAATTAACAAGAAACGACTTGTTTAGTAGTACATCATACATACATCTCAATAAAAAATTCCCTATTGCGATCTTATAAAAACTTCGACAACTTATTCTATTGTTTATCAATATCATAATTCAAATTAAGAATTTCATTTTAGTACATTTTTTCAAGAGATTGCGTACTCATAATTTATAGACACCCTTATTTTTCATTGCTTCACAAAGAATAATCGGTAGATTTGCATTATTATTTTTATTTGTTCTAATTAAAAACAATGCGTTTTATTTTTATTCTTTTCTTATTTTCTCAAATAATTTTTTCTCAAAAAGTAGTTTCAGGTAAAATTTTATCTAAAGAAACATCTAGTGCGTTAGCTGGGGTTTTTGTTCGTGATACCAAAACCGAAAACTGGACTATTTCTGATAAAGACGGAAACTTTAGTATCTCTATTCCCTATTTTCAGGATATTGAATTGAATTTTTCTATTCTTGGGAAAAAAGATATTAATCAAACTTTACAAAACGGACAGAACACCATAACGGTTTATTTGGAAGATAATACGCTTCATCTAAAAGAAGTAATGGTTACAGCCAATAAAGAGCGTAAATATTCTGAATTGACTTTAGGAACAAATGCTATAAATAACGTTCAGGCATTTACGCTTGACGATGTTTTAGAACAGCTTCCTGGTCAAAGCACTTCAAAGTTTGATCTGAATTCTTACAAAAACATTGTCTTCAGAACAGCAAATCCTTCTAAAGTTAAAGCTTTTGGAACTTCATTTATGATCAATGATATTCCGATTTCAAACAATGAAAACATGCAAGCCCTAAATCCCAACGTAAACACTTCGGCGGGCAGCGATTATGGTGCGAATACGGTCCCTTTTAATAATCCGAATGCTGGTGTAGATCTTAGAGAAATTTCAACCAATAATATTGAAGAAATTAAAGTTATCCAAGGAATTGCCTCTGCAAAATATGGTGATTTGACTTCAGGGCTTGTTTTGATAACTACTAAAGTTGGAAACAGTCCGTATCGAGTTTCGGCTTCTTTAAGAGATGCAACAAGTGAATTGAATTTGACAAAAGGAATTAAATTAAATTCAAATAATTCTATGAATTTTGGACTTAATTTTCTGGATTCTAATGCAGATCCTCGAAATAATCTGTTAAGTTATCAGCGTGTGAACGGAAGCTTGGCATGGAAAATTACAGATAAGCTTTCTAAGGTAAAAAACACTTTAAATCTATCTTTTAGATCCAACATTGATGATGCAAAAAGAGATCCAGATGATATTGCAGATGATGTTATTAAAAATGAAAAACAAGGATTTTCTATTTCTAATAATTTTATGTGGAAACCTGCCAATATATGGCTTGACGGCATAAATATTAATAGCGGTTTTTCGTATGACAGACAATTTTCTAGAAAAGAAAGATGGATAAATCGTTCCTTGACAGCCGCAACAGATAGCAATGAAGAAGGAATTCACGAAGCTTATGTTCTTCCATCACAATATACCAGTATTAGTACAGTAGAGGGAATTCCGATTTCAACTTTTGTTAATCTTGAAACTACAAAAACGATTACCACTAAAACCAATTGGATTCATAGCTTATCATTTGGTCTATCTGGAAGATCAAGTTCTAACAAAGGAGAAGGAAGAAAAAGCGGTGCAACTGGCTTAATAAATTACTATGTACTTGATGATGCAGGTGACAGCAAACTGGGCTATAGAGATTATGATTTTAGGCGAACGAGAACAGAAAATCAATTTTCTGCTTACTTGGAGGACAGAGTATATAAAAAGTTTGAAGAAAATGAAATCCTAAATATTGATTATGGAATCCGTTATGAGAATCAGTCGGGAAATATGTCATTTCAACCGCGTATTAATTCTTCTTATTCCATCAATAAAAACTTTAGAGTTCGCGGCGGATTCGGATTGTCGTCTAAAGCTCCTTCGTTGAATCAAATATATACTGGAGATCGATATTTAGATAGATTGTTAGGCAATGGAATCTATACCTATCCTGGCGTTTACCAAAAGGCATGGATTATGACTGTTATAACTCCCGGTGATAATTTGAATTTAAAACCTTCCAAATCTTACAGAACAGAGGGCGGAATAGATATCGATCTTCCTTTTGCTAATATAAACTTAACTGGATATTATAACAGATTGTTTGATGGTTTTACCACTCAACAGGTTCCTGTTTCTAAAGAAATTCCAAAAGTAAATGTAATTACAAACGGTGCAGAAATTCCAACTTATGAGGTTGTTGGAACAGACAAAATGTATTATCTCACTAACACCATTCAAAACAATGTTAATTCGACAGATGCAGGTATCGAAACGATAATAAATTTTAGAAAAATTAAAGCGCTTAATCTTGATATTAGTATGAATGCATCTTATGTAAAAACTAAAGATGATAGCAAAACGATAACTTATGATGCGTCAACTAATTTAACATCTAAAGAAAGATATGGAGTATATCCTTCAATACCAACATCAAACGAAAACTTTACAGCAAGTTTCAATTTTAGTTATCATATTCCTAAAGTTGGTTTGTTGTTGTCTTTGAGAAGTGAACATGTTTTGTTGCGTACCTCGTATACTTCTAGCAGCTATTTCCCAAACGGTTATTTGGACAACGAATTGACTTATCATGAAATCCCTGAAGAAGATCGTACAGATTTACAAAAATATGGTCACATTATAAGAAACCGAAACGGTACGCAAAGTAAAATTGAAGATATGCTCCATAATTTTCATCTTCGTCTTTCTAAAGACTTTCTTAATGGATTTAGTGTTTCTTTTTATTCCACAAATTTTTTGAATCTAAAACCGTATTACTATAAGGAAAACATACGATTCCCTTATACTATAGCTACTTTCTCGTTTGGAACCCGACTTAATTATCAATTTTAAATCTATATACCTATGAAAAAAACACTCTCTATTTTTATACTGCTTTTTGCATTAATAATTCAATCTTGTAGCAATGATGACAACGAAAACGAAGCCTTAAAACCAGTCGACTTTAGTGTTTCGCTTAAATATGATGAGACTTTTAACAGTCAAGTTGTTAAGAAAGCTAGTGTTACAATTGTCAATACAGAAACTGCTAATAAATATACTGTAGAATCTGATGAAAGCGGTGTAGCAACTTTCAAACAGATCTTACCAGGAACTTATTCTATTACGGCAACGAAAGTGATTGCTTCCGCAGAATTTACAGAGACTTTTGGTTACACACCAACAGAAGCTGAAATTAATTTTAATGGTGCAGCAAGCAGCGTTATTGTAAATGCAACAGCGGTTGCAAGTAATATAGAAATGAAAACTTCGACAGTTGGTGATTTCGTTATTAAGCAAATTTACTATGCTGGATCTGATACTAAAAAAGGCGCTATTTTCAGAGATCAGTTTATCGAAATTTACAACAATTCTAATACGGTTCAGTATGCTGATGGTTTATATATGGCACTTTTGACTGGGTCTACTTCTACTACCGTATTGGCTTACTCTTTACCAAACGGACAATTCGACTGGAGCAAATCGGAAGGAATGACACTTGGAAGTGAAGCAAACACAAATTACGTTTACGCATTAAACATTATCAAAATTCCTGGAAGTGGTATGCAATATCCTGTAGAACCAGGTAAAAGTATTGTAATTGCTCAAAATGCCCTTAATCATAAAGCAAATTATGTAGACAACAAAGGTAAAACAGTTAGTATTGTTAGCCCAGAATTAACTGTAGATTTAAGCACTGCTGACTTCGAATCATTTTTAGGAACTGCTGATGATGTTTACCAATATGACATTCAAAATTCTGCTGTTCCAGATGTAGATATTGCTTATTGGGGAAATAGTAATAATGATATGATATTAGATGCAAACGGAAGACATTCTTATGTTATTTTCAAAATGAAAGATACAGAGTTTGCAGCATTGAGAAAATACAAAAACCCTAAAGGAGATACCAACCAAGCGCTTCAAATTCCTGTTAGTGTTATTATTGATGGTGTTGACACCACAAAGGATTTAGGTTCAAATCTAGTTCCTAAAAAACTGCCGTCTCAAATTGATGGAGGAAATACCTATGTTCCTTCTGGAGCTTACTCTTCAAAATCGGTAATGAGAAAAACTAAAACTACAATTGCTGGAAGAATTGTTCTTCAGGACACAAACAATTCTACAAATGATTTCGTAGAAGTTACTGCAAATCCAAGAGGATTTAACTAAAATTTTCTTTAATGAAAATCAATAAAATTAAAATACAAAACATTAAAAGTAATGTCTGGAAATTCTGGGCATTACTTCTTTTGTTGTTTTCTTTCGTTTTTACAGTGAAGGCACAAGACACTATAAAAGTGCAAAATCATCTTATTGATAATCAGATTAAAAATCAGATTTTTAAATACCCAATTGCCTACACAAATTCAAACATTAAAGATTTTACATTTACCGAAGTTTCGTATGAGCATCAGCAAAATGAATTCGCTAGAAAACAAATTGCAAACGAAATCAATACGTATCAATTTTTAGCGCAAGGGCATTTTACAACAAAATCGAAATGGAAGTTATTTGGCGACTTGGCGATCAAAAAAATACTGGAAAAAGATTTAGGATGGGTACTTTCTGATGATCGTGCCGAAGAACAGGAAGTTATTGCACCACATTATTTTTATGTTCCAAGAAAAGCCGATTGGGACAATCAAGTTTATGCCTTAAGCGGAGGTTTTTCCAAAGAAATTACCAATCATTTATCTGTTGCTGTCAAAGCCAATTATGGTGCCGAAAAATTTAGCAGAACTTTAGACGCAAGATCTCAAATCATAAATAGAAATTTGGGTGGAGAATTACAGATTGGCTATCAAATCGCAAAAAATCATAAAGCCTTTGTTTTAGGAAGCTATGCCGAAAACCAAAAAGATTTTAATTTTAAGTACAATAATCCGAATTTAAATATTGAAGTATACCCTGAAACTTACCTCCGTTTCAATGCTGGTTATGGCAGAATACTAAATTCTTTTAAATACACCGATTCAGGTTATTTGTACCAAGATATTATAAATAAAATTGGATTAGGTTATACTCTGACAGGGAAAAATACCATTTTTACCGCATTATATTACAATCAAAACTCAAACAATATTTTTTATACTAGTTCTCTTGATTTAGCATCAAATGAAAGAATGAAAATAAAAACAAAAAACAATCATGTAGAATTGTTTGCTTTTCATAAATGGAATAAAAAAGAAATACAGTCGACTTTAAAATTCGATCAAAGCGATGCGAAAAACTTTGATAAACAGAGTAATGGTTACAACTATACCAATTCTTTAAATAAAGCAAATTGGATTACATCATTTTCTAAAAAAACAGGTTCTAAAATCGATTATTTAGTCGGCTTAGATTTACTTTATCAGCAAAACGAATATGATGATGTTCTAGCTACAACGCATATCGAATTAAATTCATTAAATACAGGAATATTTGGAAGTAAAGATTTTGCCTTCGAAAAAAGTAAATTAAATACAACTCTAAGCTTCAATATGTATTTCCCTCTTCCTTCAAAACTAGAATATTATGACACTTCTGGCGGAACTAATAGTAGCTTTTTTAACGAAGTCATTGTATACGATTATACTGTAAACACTACAAATTACTTTGCTCCCGAACTGCGATTGCAATACAGCTATCCAACAAAAAACAACAAAACGGTGGTTTTCTTTACCAATCTAAAAGAGAAAATCGCACTAAAAAAACAAACTGATTATCCGATCAGCATTAACACGAATACCACCTATTGGATTCAAATGGGTGTACAATTAAATTACTAAAATGAAAACAAAATTAATTGCTGTTTTGGCAATGTTATTTTCAATCTTACTTTTATCTTATTCTAAAATTGAACCACAGTTTTCAATTTCAGAATTAAAAGCACTTTACAGCAGTGGCGATTATCAAAAATGGCCAAAGCCTGAAGTAGACTCTATGGTTTATAGTCAAGGCTTTGAAGATATCGGAGTTTTAGGCAAACCTGAATTTCCCAAAGACAATCCGTACAGCGAAGAAAAAGCCGAATTGGGCAAAGTACTCTTCTTTGACCCGAGATTATCCAAATCTGGACAAAATTCTTGCGCTAATTGTCATGATCCCGAACTAAACTGGGGCGATGCACGAAGAGTTTCCTACGGAGAAGGAAGACAACAAGGAAACCGAAATGCCCCAAGTTTAATGAACATTGCGTATTCTAAAGTTTTCTTTTGGGATGGAAGAGCCGAAACTTTAGAAGATCAGGCAAGTTTTCCGATCAAAGATGCTAAAGAAATGAACTTTCATATTGACTTAGCAACTAAACGTTTGAATAAAATAAAAGGTTACAAACCGTATTTTAAAAAGGCTTTCGGAAAAGAAAAATTAACTCAAGAAGAAATTTTAAAAGCCATTGCCACTTTCGAAAGAACATTAATTACTCCAAAAAGTAAATTTGATAGATTCATTGAAGGAGATTCTACACAATTAACCAACAGACAAGTTCAAGGATTGCATTTATTCCGAACCAAAGCGCGTTGCATCAATTGTCATAACACAGCCAATTTTGCAGATAATAAATTTCATAATGTGGGTTTGACCTATTATGGAAGGCAATACGAAGATTTAGGAAGATACAATGTTACTGGAAAAGCAGAAAATGTAGGCGAATTTAAAACGCAGTCTTTACGTGGTGTTTCTCAAAATGCACCTTACATGCACAATGGTTTATTTCCAAATTTACGAGGCGTTTTAAATATCTATAATGCCGGAATGCCTCAGCCAAAACGAAAAGAAAATCAATTAAACGATACTTTGTTTCCAACAACATCAAAACTGATAAAGAAATTAGATTTAAGCCAATCAGAACTAATCGCTTTAGAAGATTTTATTATGAGTTTGTCAACGGGAGCTTATAGAATGAGACCGCCTCTTTTGCCTCAATAAGTTTTCAGTCGCAGTCGCAGTCGCCAGACTTTGTCAAAGTTTTAAACTTTGACAAAGTTGAATTCTCAAACTGAAAACTGAGACTGCGACTGAAAACTAACCTCTACTTTCCAATTCCAAAAGCCATTTCTTGCGCCATAAACCTCCTCCATATCCTGTGAGTTCTCCATTTGAACCTACAACACGATGGCATGGAATAAGTATCGAAATTCTATTTGCTCCATTTGCATTGGCTACAGCTCTTACTGCTTCTGGTTTGTCGATGGCAATAGACTGTTCTCTATAAGATCGCACAGCGCCATAAGGTATATTTTGTAATGCAGTCCAGACTTTATTTTGAAAATCAGATCCTGGAGAAAAAAGCGGTACTGTAAATTCCTTTCTTTTCCCTTCAAAATATTCTTTCAATTGTTTTTCTAAAACTTCAAAATGAACATTATCTCCTTGAATAATTGTAGCGTTTAAAGTTTTAGCTAATACCTTAAATTCCGTTTCGAGCATTTTTCTGTCTGTAAATTCAAGCAAGCAAATTCCTTCTTTTACTGCGCAGACATACATGGTTCCAAGCGGCGTTTCTATTCTTTTAAGATCAATTATATTTTGTGCTTTGCTATTTTTAGGAGAAACGCCAAATATCGATTTGAAAGAATCGTTAAAACCGCTTAAAGATTCGTAACCAGTATCAAAAGCTGTTGAAGTAATACTTTCTCCTTCTTTTATCTTTTTGAAAGCACTATTAATTCGAAACATTCTTTGGTAAGCCTGAAAAGTAATTTTATGATTTTTTAAAAACCAACGTCTCATTTTACTCGGTTCAATTCCGCGTTGAATTAAATCAGCATCTTTGAATTTTAAAGACGGATTTTCTGAAAGCTCTTTTAAAATCTCCTTTATAAAATCGGGTGTTTCATTATATTTTTCTAACGGAAAACAAACTTTGCAAGGTCGATATCCTTTTAAAATCGCTTCTTTTGAGCTAGTAAAAAATTCTACATTTTCTCTTTTTGGCTTTCTCGCAGTACAAGTCGGTCGGCAAAATATACCCGTTGTCTTAACTGCAGTAAAAAACACTCCTTCAAAAGAAGTGTCTTTATTTACTGCCGCTTGGTACATTATATCATCTGTAAGTTCCATAACCAATTATTCAAAAATGGGAGAAAAACTATTACTTTCAAGTATTTGTAAAGTAACTTTTTCTAATTGTTTGTTTAGAAAAGCATTTGCAAAATTCCCCATACTAATGCGCTTTACTCCTAATTCATTCAGCTTTTCAAAATTAGGAAGATTAGGCATGCACATCACATTTAGAGGGAGTTTTATAGTCTGAGTGATTTCTTTTATATCATCTTCATTTGTAATGCAGGGAAGAAAAACACCATCAACACCAGCCATTTCATATTGTTTTAATCTGTAATTAGATTCTTCGATTTTGTTCGGCAAATCCAGAAGAAATACATCAGAACGCACGTTTATAAACATATCAATATTTTTCTTTTTTAGGTTTTCTGCGATTGCTTTCAATTTTGCAGCAAAAGATTCTGTTTCTAATATTTCTCTTTTAGAATTAATAACAATCGAATCTTCAATATTAATTCCAACTATTCCAATTTCATGCAATCTTGAAATATTAGCTGTTATTTCTTCAACAGTATTTCCGTAACCCGCTTCCAAATCTACACTCAACGGAATTTTCACAGCCGATTTAATTCTTCGAATCATAAAAAAATAATCTTCAAACGGCATGTTTTCTCCATCTTCATATCCTAAATCAGAAGCAATTGCAGCGCTTGAAGTTCCAAGAGCTTTAAAACCTAATTTTTCATATTGTAATGCACTTTGAACATTCCAAATATTTCCAAGTAATAGCGGCGTTTCGTTATTGTGCAGTTTTCTGAATTCTTCCAATCTTGTTGTCATAATTTATTCTTTTAATTTTGACAAAAGTACTTTTGAGAGAAAGCCTTCTGCAACCGAAAAATTGACAACTATTTTTTTAAATAAAAAATCACGACCGTAACTGATCGTGATTTAATATAAATTCTTGGTATTTCTTATTTCACCATTACTCCTTCAACAAACAAAATCGGCACTTCTTCCGTATTATTTTCGTCAAGCGAATTGGCTTTAAAAATGAATTTCTTATCGTACAAAGTATTTCCAATAAAGAAAGTCACCATAAATTCGTTATTCAATGCTAAAAGGCTTTTTTCTACTAATTCTATCTTTACAACAGAAACAGAAGGAACCTCAACAAAAGCATGACGTAGAATTGACGTTTTTTTCATTTCGCCGTCGATTGTTCCAAAAGCTTTTGAAACTACCATTACGCTGTCTAAGTTAAAATCGCTGTCATTAACTAAATAAGCGTACCACACTTTTTCCATAAAATCGTCGCTCCATTCTTGCACTGCAGCAAGAAACACGTTTTCAACTTCTGGAATTATTATATCTTTTTTCATATTAGTCGAAAGTTTGAAAGTCACAAAGTCGAAAGTCAAAAGTCTTTATTGGACTTTCAACTTTCGACTTTACGACTTTATGACTTAAATTATATATTTGCTTTGAACTGCTCTAAGAAACGAACGTCATTTTCGTAGAACATACGAATGTCTCCAATTTGGTATAAAAGCATTGCAATACGCTCTACTCCCATTCCGAAAGCAAATCCGTTGTATTCGTCTGGGTTGATATCACAGTTTTTCAAAACGTTTGGATCAACCATTCCGCAACCTCCAATTTCTAACCAACCAGTTCCTTTTGTGATTCTGTAATCTGTTTCCGTTTTTAATCCCCAATAGATATCAATCTCAGCACTTGGCTCTGTAAATGGGAAATAAGACGGACGAAGACGAATCTTAGATTTTCCGAACATTTCTTTAGTGAAATAAAGTAACGTTTGTTTCAAATCGGCGAAAGAAACATCTTTGTCAATGTACAATCCTTCCACTTGATGGAAAATACAGTGAGAACGAGATGAAATCGCTTCATTACGGAAAACACGTCCCGGAGAAATTGTACGAATTGGCGGTTTATGATTTTCCATATAACGCACCTGAACAGATGATGTATGCGTACGCAACAGCACATCAGGATTGGTCTGAATGAAAAACGTATCTTGCATATCACGCGCAGGGTGATATTCTGGCAAATTCAACGCTGTAAAGTTATGCCAATCGTCTTCGATTTCTGGTCCTTCAGAAACGTTGAATCCGATATTAGCAAAAATATCAATGATTTGATTTTTAACGATAGAAATCGGGTGACGAGAACCAATAATTACAGGTTCTGCAGCACGCGTTAAATCTCCAAAAATACCTTTTGATTCTTCTTTACTTTCAAGTTCTTCCTGAATAACTCTTACTTTTTCTTCAGCAACAGCTTTTAAAGTATTTATAACTTGTCCAAAGTCCTTTTTTTGGTCGTTTGGAATATTTTTAAATTCAGTAAAAAGTTCTTTCAACAAACCTTTACTTCCTAAATATTTAATACGAAATTGTTCTAAAGATTCTTTGTTTTTTTCATTAAAGGCTTTGGCTTCCTCTATATGTTCTTTTATCTTATCTATCATTTTCATTCAGTTCTGAGAATACAAATTTAAGTATTTTGTTTCAAGTTTAATATCTAAAGTTCAAAGTTTCCTTCACAACCGCAAAACAGAATCTTTAAATCACTGTACAACTCCTTAAATCTGTAAAAATTATCTGTACCTAAGTCTCTTTAAAACTATTTTATTAGGCTTAGCTTTTCTTCTATTTTTTTAATCTTTTCATGCCAATAATCTAAACCTTCCTGATTTAAAACTGCTTCTTTTTTATAATTAGAAGAAACCCGTCCTAATTCGTACCAGTTTTTATTTACGTCGCGTTCTATTTCTTTTTTAGTTATAGGTTCAACTCTATTACGCCAGAATTCCATATTCTTGAAATACGTTCTTTTTATGTCTTCGAAATATTCAATTATTTTTTCTTTCGAATTCGGAATATAACCTGGTCCGCTACAACCACAAGAATGAAATGTAATTCCAACTGAATACAGGCTTTTAAGATGTTCCCATTTTTTTAAATCGTCTTTTTTTGGCGATTCAAAATCCAGTCCCATATTAGCCATTAACTCACCACATTCTGGACATTTGGCTTCAAAGAGTGATTTTTCTCCTTTTTTTATATCACCCATAAGTCTTCTTTTAAAAGTTTTTCGGCAATTAAAACAAGCATAATGAGGTTTATAAGATGTCATTGCATATCTGCACATATTTTTTAAAGTTTTCAGTCGCGGTTTTCAGTCTCAGTACTGCAAACTGCGACTGCGACTGAAAACTAAAAAAGCTACTCAATAAGTTTTCTTTCTAAAAAATAATTTACAATCGCTTCTTTCATCAAAACTGATTGTTCACCTGCCTTTAACGGAGGCAATTGTTCTTTTATTTTATAATGTGGCCAACCTTCTTCGTCAAAATATTCGAATTCGTAAAATCCGTATGGTTCCAATAATCGACAGATTGCAATATGCATTAAGTTCAATTTTTCGTCTTTTTTGTATTCGCGGTGCACTTTTCCGTATTCCTGAACTCCGATTAGGTAAATTATAGAATCCAAATCTAAATCTTCGCCTTGCGAAAATTGGTTTGAAAGTATATCAACGAGCTTTTCCCATCGCTCTTTTAATTGTGTATCTCTAGACATTTTAATTTATGATTTTTGATTGTAGAGTTTAGATTGCTGATTTTAAAAATATAATTCTGAGGGGGCAGAATGGCAATCTAAATCTAAAATTAGAGTTGCAAAGATACATAGTTCAAATTCAAACCCATTAAAAAATTTAAACACATAGAAACATAGTTTAAAAAAGAATGAAGAAGAGAAATTTTAAAAAAACAAGTTTTTACACATAGCTATGTTTACTAAAACAAGTGAAACGTCTTTTCACACAAAGAAAAACTATGATTCTATGTGTTTAAAATATATTCAAGTAAATCAAAATAAAACCTTTGTCCCTTTGCCACTTTGAGATCTTTGTCCCTCAAAAAAAAATCTATCTTTGCGCCTCATTAAACACCAAACCCAGACATGAGTTTTTTTGATATTATCGTTGGTGCACTTTTGTGTTACAGTTTATACAAAGGCATTAAAAACGGACTTTTTGTAGAAGTTGCTTCTTTCATTTCTTTGCTATTAGGAATTTATCTTGCGATTAAATTTTCGTCTTTAATGACCGAAATGATTTCAAAACATGTTTCTTGGAATCCGACTAACATTCAAATCACCGCTTTTATCTTAACTTTTATTCTCGTTGTAATTGGAGTTTATTTCTTAGCCAAAATTCTAACCGGAATTGCCGATTTCGCCATGTTAGGTTGGATGAATAAATTGGGTGGAGGATTTTTCAGAGTTTTAAAAACCATTTTAATCTTAAGTATTTTTATTGCTCTGTTTGAGAAGATTAATTTCAACAATACTTTTGCAAAAAAGGAAACTTTGGACAGTTACATTTTTTATAATCCGGTGAAAAAAGTGGCTGCTTTTGTGTATCCATCAATTGAAAAATGGTACGAAACATTTAAAAAAGAACATTCTCAGAAATCTGAAGAAAAAGAGAATTCAGAAAAAGAATAATTCTCTTTGTCAGGCTGAGCGAAGTCGAAGCCCGTTCCAATTGGAGCGCCCTTCGACTTCGCTCTGGGTGACAATAGTTATTAAAATCAATTTCATTTAAAATATACAAAAACAAAACCCGACAGGCTTTTAAAACTTGTCGGGTTTATTATTTGAATTTGTCATCCTGAGCCAAGTCGAAGCCCAATTGGAGCGTCCTTCGACTTCGCTCAGGATGACAATAGTTATTAAAAAACAATCTCTTTCTTCTCTCCTTTTTTCAAAATGATTTCTTGTTTTTTATCGCCAAAAATTAAAGTTGTTTTTCCTCCTTTTTGAGAAGACACGATTACTTTTTGCGGTTTTTTATTGCTCCAATTCATTTCGATTTCGAAACCGCCACGAGCGCAGATTCCTTTTACAGAACCTTCTTCCCAAGCGTCTGGTAAAGCAGGAAGCAATCTGATTTCGTTTTCGTCTGATTGCACTAACATTTCAGCAACAGCTGCGGCACCTCCAAAATTCCCGTCGATTTGAAATGGTGGATGTGCATCAAATAAATTTGGATACGTTCCTCCTCCTCTTCTTGGTTTTTCTGTTTTTTTACCGTCTGGATCAACGTAACGCAACAATTCACGGAACATTTTATAGGCACGATTTCCGTCCCAAAGCCTAGCCCAAAGATTGATTCTCCAACCTTTTGACCAACCTGTGGTTTCGTCGCCTTTTATTTCTAAAGTTTTCTTGGAAGCTTCAGCCAAATCTGGAGTTTTCAAAGGCGTGATATGATCGCCAGGAAAAAGTCCAAATAAATGTGATTGATGGCGGTGTTTCGGGTCATTATCTTCCCAATCAAAATACCATTCCTGAAGATTTCCTTTTTTACCAATTTGATACGGATGTAAATTGGCTAGATCTGCTTCCATTTTTTTTACAAACTCGGCATCAATATTTAAAATCTTAGCGGCTTTAATTGTTTTATCGAAACATTCACGAATCATTGCCAAGTCGGCTGTTCCTCCGTACATGGTTGCTCCCACAAAACCATCGGCCAATTTATATTGATTTTCTGGCGAAGTTGATGGAGCTGTAATCAAATTTCCATTTTTATCTTCCACCAGCCATCCCATGCAAAATTCGGCCGCGCCTTTCATTAAAGGATAGCCTTCATTTTTTAAATACTCTTGATCTTGAGTAAAAATATAATGTTCCCAAATATGCGTACTTAGCCATGCTCCTGCCATTGGCCAACAAGCCCACATTGGATCTTCTTTTCCGAATTGCCCAACCGGATTTGTCATTGCCCAAATGTCTGAATTGTGCGCTGCCGCCCAACCAGATCTCACTCCATAAAAAGTCTCAGCAGTAACTTTTCCCGTTACAGAAAGATTTTTAATAAAGCCCAAAAGCGATTGATGCATTTCTGAAAGATTGGTATTTTCCGCTAACCAATAATTTTCTTCCAGATTAATATTCATTGTATAATTACTGCTCCAAGGCGGATTTAAATACGGATTCCAAAGTCCTTGTAAATTAGCAGGAACGCCAATTGTTCTCGAAGAACTTATTAGTAAATATCGACCATAATTAAAATAGAGAATTTCTAGATTTTTATCTTCTTTTCCGTCAGCGTAGCGCAATAAACGTTCGTCTGTTGGCAAATCTGGCGCTGTGGTTTTGCCTAAATTTAAATCGACACGATTATAGAATTTTTGATAATCGGCGATATGGGCCGCTTTTAATTTATCGTATGATTTTGCAAAAGCTTTATTTAATTCTTTTTTGGCTATAGATTCCGCTACTCCGTCAAGAGATGGAGATTTATCAAAACCTGTAAAACTGGTTGCGACAGAAACATAAATTATAGCTTCTGTTGCATTTTTTACGCCTAAAGTTGTATCTGTGTTTACACTGATACCGTCAGTATTTTTAATTTTTAATAAAGAAGTAAAACGAGTACCTTTTATAATTTTTGCCCCTTCTTGAGCTTTTTTCTTCATATTAGCAAGCGCTTTTTCTCTATCTATGTAAGGCGCTGGTAAATATGCCTCAGTATATTCAAAATATCCTGGGTTCTCATGCATTGGAGCGCGTCCACTAAGCGAAAGACTATTTTTGCTTGCTTTGATATTTGATTCTAACAAACTGCTACTTTCTATATCAAAACTTAAAGCACCTTTCTTGCTACTGGTCAGTTTGATAATCATAATTTGATCTGGCGCCGAAACAAAATATTCTCTGGTAAATTTTACACCATCAATTTCATAAGTAACTTTTGAAGTTGCATTCGAAATATCTAACTCTCTATAATAATTTGACACTTCTCCTGTATGATGATTTTTTATTTCTAACGTTCCAAGCGGCGCATAAGATTCTGAGTTTTTTCCTTGAATTTTTTTATTCAATTCTTCAGCCAACTTATAATCTTCTTTATTAAACGCATCACGAATAGCTGGTAAATATTTATAGGCATTGCTATTCATATACGGAGCTACCGGTTCTCCAGACCAAAGTGTAATATCATTCAAATAAATTTTATCTGAATTTACTCCACCAAAAACCGTTGCGCCCATTTTTCCGTTTCCTAAAACTAAACTTTCTTCAAAGAATTCTGCGGGTTGTTTGTACCATAAAACATGTTTCGATTGTGCCGAAATATTTGCACCGTAAAATGTGAGAAGTAAGATGAAAAATGTTTTTTTAATGATTTTTGAATTCATAGGCTTGTTGTTTTTGGTTTTTATTTATCGTCTCTTATTTTGTCATTCCGAGGAACGAGACCCGAGCGATAGCGAACAGGCGAAGCAAATCACACTAGAAATTCCGCAAAGAAAATCATCAATCTTTGTAGATTTACGAGTGTGATTCCTAGTTCCTCGGAATGACAAATGAAACGTTAATTAATGCTTTGTTCGCGTGAGGGATAGGAGCTATCCGCCGCGGCGGAGCGGATAACCCGACCGCATCCCAAACATTATTTACTTACACTATATTTCTCGTTTGCCGTAATCATTTCCCAATTGTCGGTTCTGAATTGCGATGCTGGGAATTTTTCTTTGTTGAAAAGATTGATTACCGTATCGTCGTCTGCCCAACCATAATGCACAGCAACTGGATTTTGAACATGATCGCTTGAAACGATTACTTTGTTGTCTTTGATTATCGCTTTCGCGGAATGAAAAACTTTGTCTGCACCTGCGATTTCGAATCCTTTTAATTCATCGTTATTTGGCGTTGATAGCCCGCTGCCGATATTATCGAAAGTTAAGATAATTTGGTTTCCTTTTATTTCTTGCGATTTATAAGTTGGTCCGCTGTGAATTTGTTTTTTACCATAAATATCGTTCATCGCGATTGCCGCCAAGCGTAAACCAATGTCTTGTTTGTTGGTTGGGTGAATGTCTTTTGCGTTTCCGATATCAGTTGTAACTGCCATTCCGGTGTTTGGCAATTTTAAAGTTTCAGATTGCGCTTCGCGAAGTTCTGCCCAACGGCTTCCTTTTTGGCTGTTGCCGCCAAATTCGTCGAAAGTTGATAATTGCACGAAATAGAATGGGAAATTACCTTGTTTGAATTTGGTTCTCCAATCGTTGATCATTAACGGAAATGCTTTTTTGTACTGTTTCGCTCTCCAAACATTCGCTTCGCCTTGATACCATAAAACGCCTTGCATCGCATAAGGAACCAACGGATTTACCATGGCGTTGTACAATAATGACGGATAACTGTTTGGTGAAACTTCGATTCTTACTTTGATCACATTGAATTTCCAATGTCCTTCCAACGGAAGATTTGAATCTTTAAAATCGATTTTCAAATCTTCTGGATCGCCGTAGATTCCGCCGCCGCCACTGTAATCTGTAATTCTTACAGCGATTACGTTTGTTCCTTCTTTTAGAACATTTGCTGGAATTTGGTAGATTCTTTTTGCATCCCAAAGATTATTGGTTCCAACTTCAACTCCGTTTACATAGGTTTTGTCTTCATCGTCTACTTTTGCTAAATGTAAAACGGCTTGTTTTTTAGCTTGTTCTGCTGTTAAAACGATCGTTTTTCGCATCCAGACAATTCCGTCGATATTTCCAATTTGCTGATTTTCCCAAAGAGAAGGTACTTTTATTTCTGGCCAGTTTTTATCTTGGAAATTTGCGTTTTTGAATTGCTCTTCATTTTCCATTGAAACATCAAATCCTTGTACTTTTTTAAGATTATCTAAAACCGATTTCTTGTACGTTTCGAAAATGGCATTGATATCAACTGTTGGTACATTGGCAATCATTGATTTGAATTCGTCGCTTTTTTCAAAAGCTTCACGACTTGTCCAAGTTTCTACGTTGGTTCCGCCCCAAGAAGTATTGATAATTCCAATTGGGATTTTTAACTCTGAATATAGTTTTCTAGCGAAATAATATCCAACAGCGGTAAAGTTGCCTACGTTTTCTTTGTTGGCTTCTTCCCATTTTCCTTGTTTCAAATCGTCTTTTGGAGTTCCACTTAAATCTTGCGCCACACCAAAATGACGAATCATTGGATAATTGGCATCGCTAATTTCTTTTTCAGAATTCATAGTTTTGAAAACCTGAAATTCCATATTCGATTGTCCGCTGCAAATCCAAACTTCTCCAACCAAAATATTTTTGATCGTGATTTTATTTTTTCCGATTACGATCAATTCGAATGGTCCGCCAGCTTTTTCAGCCGCTAAATTTACCGTCCATTTTCCGTTTTTGTCGGCAGTAGTTTTCTTGATTTGTTTGTTAAAATGAATTTCTACGCTTTCATTTGCATCAGCAAAACCCCAAATCGGAATTTGCTTGTTTCTCTGCAGTACCATTCCATCAGAGAATATTAAAGGCATTCTTACATTAGCACTAGATATTGCACTAATTATCAATAAAATAAAAACTATTGATTTTTTCATTTATTCTAATTTTATTTATTTTTAACCATATAAATGATATAAGGTATTTTAAGTTTTTACTCGACGTTGCGCTTAAGTTTACTTATATCACTTATATGGTTTAACTACATTTTTTTACTTTAATCCGTCGATTAATGCGTTTAAAGCTAGTGTATCGAAGACAGTATTATTGCTTCTGTTTATGATTCCGAAACCGTTGTCTCCTAGACTTCCTTCATCCCAATAAAAAGGTAATAATCCGTTTGCTTTTGCTGTTTTTACCACCGTTTTTAAATAATACGCTCTTGAATTTAAATGCAAGGTCAAAGCATCTCCCGTTAAAGTTGTTCTACGAATTGCTCCAAATTCTCCCAAAAGAACTGGAATTCCTTTGTCTACAAATTGTGTTTTCATCAATTTGAAATTCTTTTCTAAATCGGCTTCTTCTCCCCAAGTTGCGTTTCTGTCTGTATCAGTTGTTGAGTGAAAACCAGCTCCCCAATAATAGAACATTTTACCCCAAGATTCGTCTTTGGTTAAACCGGCGAAATTCCATGGAGAATAATAATGCACTTCGACCATCATTCTGCCAGTAACTTTATCTGTAGGTAATGTAGTCATTAATTTGTTTGTTTTTTCGATATCTGTCGTTGGGCCTTGAACTACCAAAACACGCGTTGCATTTTTTCCTCCAGTAGAACGAACAGCATCAATAAACGTTTGGTGATATGAAGTTAAAACTGCCATTTGAGTTGCATCTTCAACCGCTGGCTCGTTGGCGCTTGCAAAAAGTAAATGCTCGTCGAATCCGCGTAAGTGAGTTGCGATTTGTTCCCAGAAAGCTTTTTGTTTTGCATTAGTTTCAGCTTTTTTAGCTTCTGTGATATTGTTTTCCAACCAACCGCCGTCCCAGTGAATATTCACCACAACATACATATCATTGTCTACGCAATATTGCACGACTTCTTTTACTCTATCAAGCCATTCTGTTTTGATTTTGGCTGTTGTAGCATTTTCTAAATTTTGATTCCAAGAACACGGAATTCTAATTGCATTAAATCCGTTTGCTTTTACAGCATCAATTAAAGCTTTAGTCACTTTTGGATTTCCCCAAGCGGTTTCGCCACCAGTTGCTTCCAAAGTATTTCCGATATTCCATCCTAATTTGATTTTTGCAGCCAATTCAACTGCTGAACTTCCCATTCCAGAAGCATCTGCCGCAATTGGATTAGTGTTATAACTAGGATACAAACCTGTAACAACAGTTGCTGCAGCTTGCGAAACTGCTATTGTTACCGTTTTTGCCTCATTGGAGCTTAAAGTGATTGAAGCTGTTCTAGCAGTTGTTTCTGTATTGGCAGAAGCTGTTATTCTAACAATTACACTTCCTTTAGTTCCTGTTGTCTGACTTACTTTTAACCAACTTTCAGAACTAGCCAAACTCCAAGCTGCGGCTTCTGAATTAATAGTGACATCTGAAGTACTTTCTTTACTGTCAAAATCAATTTTACTAGTACTTGCGGTAAGTGTTTTTATTGTAGTTTCTGGTGGTGTGTTTTCTTTATCTGAGCTGCACGCTAAAACGCCTAAAAAAGCGAAGCACAATATGAAGCTCAAGATATAATCTTTGATTGTTTTTTTCATTTCGTTTGGTTTAAGTTAAGTTTTTAAAATCAACGCCAGCTTTTAATGGGCTGGCGTTAATAGTGTGGTTATTTTATAGCAATAACAAGTTTTATTTAATTGTTACTTGAATTTCTTTTTTGATGTCTCTAGAAGAAGTTCCAACTTTGACAGTATATTTTCCTGGTTCAACTGTCCATTTTTTAGCAGCAACATCATAATATGCTAGTTCTTTTACAGGAACTTTAATTGTTACATTTTCTGAGCCTCCAGCTTTAACCTCAACTTTTTTGAAACCTTTTAATTCTTGTGCAGCACGAGTAATTTTAGAATCTGGTTTTGAAGTGTATAACTGAACCACTTCTTTTCCGTCTACTTTTCCTGTGTTTTTAACGGCAACAGAAACTTCGATTACATCAGTTTGAGCGTATGAATCTTTGTCTGCTTTTGCGTTATCTAAAGCAAAAGTTGTGTATGATAATCCGTAACCGAAAGGATATAACGGTGCAACATTTTTAGTATCAAACCAACGATATCCAATCAAAAGTCCTTCTGCATAATTTACCGTTTTGTCTCCAGGGAAACTGTTTGTTGCGTGTGCAGGAGAATCTTTAAGTTGTTTTGGCATTGTCCAAGGTAATTTTCCTGACGGATTTACTTTTCCTAAAATAACATCTGCCAAAGCATTTCCGCCTTCAGAACCGTTAAACCAGCTCCAAACTAAAGCAGAAGTTTTTTGGCTTATTTCATTAATATCAAAAGGAGCACCAGCCACCATCACTACAATAGTTTTTGGATTAACAGCTAATACTTGTTTGATTAATTCTTCTTGTCCAAATGGCAAGTGCAAATCTCTACGATCTGAAGCTTCTGTTTCATAATCACGGTTTGAACCCGCAAAAATGATGGCAACATCTGAGTTTTTAGCTGCTTCTACTGCTTCTTTTACTTTTGCATCGTCTAATTCGTCAATTGTAACCGGTCCTGTAGAAGTAATATTTCCTAAGTTTCCTTTGTTTTTCTCATCGTAACGCTCTAAATAACCTTCCGCATAATTGATTTTGATTGAAGAAGGTAATCTGTTTTTAAGACCTTCAAGAGGTGTAACTTCTCTTTTTGTTTTTACTCCGGCACCAAATCCCCCTAAAGCATTTTTCTTTGTGGCGTTGTTTCCAATTACGGCAATAGATTTTACTCCGTCCAGTTTTAAAGGCAATGCATTGTTTTCATTTTTCAACAATACAATTGCTTCCGCTGCAATTTTGTACGCGTCTTGGTAATGTGCTTCTGTTGCAATGCTTCCTTTAGCACGTGTTCCGCCGCCCATTGCTTTAATATGGAATAAACCGCGTAAAATACGTTTTACGTGAAGGTCAATTTCTTTTTCTGAAACCTCTCCCGATTTTACCGCTGCAATTAATTTATCTGCTAAGAAAAATTCGTTGAAAGGTTTTGGTGTTCCCATTTCAATATCTAAACCACTTTTCAATGATTTTGCTGTTGAATGCACCGCTGCCCAATCTGAAACGACAATTCCTTTAAATCCCCATTCGTCACGAAGGATTTTGTTTAGCATATAATCGTTTTCACATAAATATTCTCCTCTGAATTTATTGTAAGCGCCCATGATGCTGTATGCTTTTCCTTCTTTTACAGTCGCTTCAAAAGCTGGAAGATAAATTTCACGAAGTGTACGCTCGTCAATTTGTACATCTACAAAATCACGATTCGTTTCCTGATTGTTTGCTGCATAGTGTTTTACGCACGCCATTACATCTTTTTCCTGTAAACCAACAACCAAAGGCACAGCGATTTTTTTATTTAAAAACGGGTCTTCCGACATGTATTCGTAAGTTCTTCCTCCAAGCGGCGTTCTCACCATATTAATGGCTGGCGAAAGCAACATATCTTTATCTCTTGCACGTAGTTCTTCTCCTAAACTAGTTCCGAAAGTATGCGCCATTTCAGCATTCCACGTTGCAGCCAAAGCTCCTCCCGCTGGATAATAGGTTGCAAAATCGTTTGTCCATCCTGCTGGAGCCCAATTATCTCTTGAGATTTCTTCACGAACTCCCAACGGACCATCGGCCATTTTTAATTCTGGAATTCCTAAACGTTTTACACCTGCATTAGCAAACATGCTGTTGCCGTGAAGCATTCCGATTTTTTCTTCTAAAGTCATTTGCGAAATCAGTTTGTCGATTTCTGCATCATGTTCAGTACCTATTTCTTTTCCAACGTATTCTTCTGTTTCCGCCGAATTTGAAGCTGTAGTCTTCGCATCATTTTTACAAGAAGCAAAAAATGCAAAAACCAAAGCCGCCGAAAGGTATATCATTTTGTTTTTCATAGATAGTTAGGTGTTTTTTGAGTTTAAAGATCTTTGATTCCTCACACGTCATCTTTAAATCAAGTTAATACTGCTTTTATGTTTGTGGTTTTATATAAATTATTGTTTATCTCGTTGTGTGAAATTATTTTTAACACATAGAAACATAGCTTTTAGGAACTTACAAAAGGCATTTCACTTAGAATAATACACATTAGCACTATGTGTTAAAGCTTGCTTTTTTTGTAATCTTAAACAGAAGCAATAAAAATCTACGTTTCTATGTGTTTAAATTTTGTCTTATTGTTTAATCAAATTCAGCATTACAACATCATTTTCATTGATTTTGAATTCTCTGCTAAAAGTTCCTTTTCCGTCAATTGTAATTTTTTCTGTCGAAATTGGCGCTCCGTTATTTTTCTCTTTTATTGAATTGACTTGCTCGCGTGTTAACTGACTTGGTTTATTCATTGCTAGATAATCCGCGTAAGCGTCATTCACTTTATAGCCAACTTTATAAATCTCCAATACATATTTTCCTTTCTGCATTCCGTCCACTTCAATTTTGACTTTTCCTTTTTCTTTTGATGGAAGATCTTTAATATAATATGTCTGATTCAATTCTTTATCGCCTGGATGTGTATTTGTAAAATCCCATAATAAAACCTGAACATCGCCTTTTGCATTTTTAGAAGTCCAAGATTCTTTATCTGAATTTTGAAGTTCTGTTTCTCCCAATTTATTCATTAAAAAATAAGAGAAATAAGCCGGCTTTTTAATTCCTTGCGTATTCAATAATCCAAAACCGCCGTGAAAAGGTGTAAATCTTGGTCCAGCTTCTTCAAAAATATCAGTAAAAACCCAATATGACATCGAGTTTGCTGCATTACCTACTTGTTTTAATTTCTGCAAAATGTAAGCTGCCGAATGATAACTATCGTGAATTGGATCTGCAGGCGTATAAGACGTACTCCATTCTGTATAATGCAATTCAAGATTTGGCTTAGCCGATTCTGTAATCTGTTTGCGTGAATTTATAACTTCTCCGCTTACGCTAAATTCATCTTTACTTAAGATCGTTCCCGAAGTTCCGAATTCATCCAAATAGCCATGTTTTACTCCGTAAGCATGAGTTGAAATAAAATCAATTGGAACATTATTCTTATCGCAAAAAGCAATTGTTTCTGGAACCCAAGCCGCACCAGCCGTTGCAGGACCTCCAACTTTATAATCTTTATTTACCGCTTTTACTCCGCGAACTGCGTAATCGTATAATTTGTAATATTCGTCTTGTGTGCTACTCCAAAATCCAGGTGAAAGATTCGGTTCGTTCCACACTTCAAAATACCACGTTTTTACTTCTTCGTCTCCGTAACGTTCTTTGAAATGAGCCGTTAGATTTCTAATTAAATCTTCCCATTTTTTATAATCTTTTGGAGGCGTTACATTTCCTTTCCACCAAAAAATCGTTTCTTTTCCGCTTGCCAAAGCATTCGGCATAAAACCTAATTCCACAAAAGGTTTCATTTTCAGACTCACAATATAATCGAACAAAACGTCAACATATTGGTAATTGTATTCTGGATTTCCTTTTTCGTCTTCACGATAAATCGCCATATCATCGGTCAATAAACCATGAAAACGGATGTATTTAAAATCACATTCTTTTTTGACCAATGCCAATTGCTCCTGCCAATCTGCACGAAGACCTTCATTTGCTCTTCCCGCACCAATGCATTCTTTAAACATCGTGTTTAGTTTGCCAGCGGTTTTATTGAAATCTACTTTTATAACTCTGTTTTGAGAATCTAAGTTTGTTGTTTGCGCAAACAGATTAAAGCTTGCCAAACCGACAAAAGCAAATAGTATAATTAGACTTTTTTTCATGTTTTAATTTTATAATTCTTTGGCAATTATCTCACTGCAATATTCTTTTTCAGAAGGATATTATCAGAAGCGCTTCCGATCTGAATTTCGATTGTATTTTTTTCGAGTTCAAAAGTTTGTTTAGCTGTATTCCAATATTCTAAATCTTTAGCTTTTACAACCAAATCAACATTTTTGGTTTCTCCTGCTTTAAAGAAAACTCTCTTAAATGCTTTCAGTTCTTTTTCTGGTCGTTCTACTTTTGATTCTAATTGTTTTACGTAAAGCTGAATTACTTCATCGCCATCTTTATTTCCTGTATTTGTGACAGAAACGGTAACTTTTAATTCTCCATTTTTCGAAATAGTTTCAGAACTCGTTTCAACCGAATTGTATTTGAAAGTCGTATAACTTAATCCGTGTCCAAAAGCATACAATGGTTTCTTTTTGGAATACATATAGGTTCTTCCGTTTCTGATATTATAATCCAATAATTCTGGAAGATCGGTAATATCTTTTAGCCAAGTTTGCGTTAAACGTCCCGCAGGATTGTAATCTCCAAATAAAACATCTGCCAATGCTGTTCCTGTTTCCTGACTGTTTTGCGTCATGTGCACAATTGCTGGAACATTTTCCTGAGTCCAATTGATTGCGTAAGGAAAACTGCTAATTAATGCCACTACCGTTTTCGGATTTGCCTGATAAACCACTTTTATCAAATCTTCTTGTTCTAAAGTTAGAGATTGACGGTCAACCGCTTCTTTTCCTTCACTTGGAACAGGACAATTTGCCCATCCAGCATTACAAACCGGATGATTTCCAATAATCATAATTACATAATCAGCTTTTTTTGCGATGGCTGCTGCTTTTCCGTCAATGTTATTTTTTGCAACTAAGACTTCAACATTATTTCCCAGTTTCTTTTTGATTCCTTCCAAAGGTGTAATAACATAAGGAGGCGTTCCGCTGTACCAATCCAAAAGCACTTCATCGGCACGAGGTCCAATAATGGCAACTGTTTTTATTTTTTCTTTTTGTAAAGGCAGAAATCCATTTTCATTTTTCAATAAAACAATAGATTTTTGAGTTGCCTCTAAAGCGATTTTTCTATGTGCTTCTGTTTTCCAAGGATCAATTGTATCCTTATCTTTTCCGATTTTTGAATATGGATTTTCTTCTGAAGTATCCAACATTCCAAGTTTTATCATTGCTCGATAATTCCCTCGCAAAACTTCATCAAGATCTTTTTCTTTCAAATATCCATTAGAAAGCGCGCCATAAACACCATCTACAAATTCATCTAAAAATTGATTAATTCCTGCTTTTACAGCTGCAGCCGCACCTAAATATTTATCTGCATAATATTTATGATCGGAAAGAAGCAATTTAAAAGCACCTCCATCGGTACAAATAATTCCGTTCTGACCCCATTCTTTCTGCGTAATATTTTTAAGCATCGGATGCACCATTGCTGGAATTCCATTTACTTTATTATAAGCAGCCATGTAAGCACGCGAACCACCTTCGACAACTCCCATTTGAAAAGGAAGTGCATAGTATTCTCTCCAAAGTCTTTCATCAAAATCAGATGATGTATAAGTTCTTCCGTCTTCATTGCTGTTTGCCAAAAAGTGTTTCATCAACGAAGCCGTTTGCCAATATTTGGAATTATTTCCCTGTAAACCTTTTACAAAAGCTACAGTCATAGTTCCGTTAAAAAAGGCATCTTCTCCGTAACTTTCTTCGGTACGCCCCCAACGTGGATCCCTTGCAATATCAGCATTTGGAGCACGAACTACTAATCCGCCTCTATTGTATTTTTGTAAAGCAAAACGCGATTCATAACCTTCTACATTTGCCACTTTTTGGAGTAGTTCAACGTCCCAAGTTTCGCCTAAACCATATGCTTGAGGAAAAGTAGTTGTTGTTAATGGCTTTTTGTTTTTTCCTCCCCATTCGCCTGGTCCGCCCAAAGCCAAACCATGCAATCCTTCGACATGACCTGTACCAATAAGTCCTAATCTTTTTACTGAAGGATTTGTGCTTAAAGCCTGAACTTTTTCATCCAGCGTCATCAAAGACAACAAATTATCAATACGCTTTTCAGTATCTAAATTCGGATTCTGAAAAGGATATTGCTTTTGCTGCGATAACATCAAATTAGCAGATAAAAGAAAAAAGATATAAAGAATACTGTTTTTCATTTTTTAAAGAAGGACTATTTTTTGGATTCTTTTTTATAAACCCGACAGGCTTTAGAAACCTATCGGGTTTTAAAAACTAAATAATTATAATTTTTTGAATCTCACTGCTCCACCACCAGCTCCTCCTAAATTCAGTTTTAGAGAATCTGTAGATTTTACTGTTTTCTTAGAAATTGCCACTGCTTCTGGATTGTGTTTTTGATCTGTTCCTTCTGCATCAACATAAATCTGAGCTTCGTAAGTTGCGTTTGGATCTAAGAAAGACAATGAAACATTTACATTTCTTGGATTTTCATTTGTCAATGTTCCTAAATACCAATCTGCGCTGTTTCTATCTTTTCTTGCTGTTGTAATGTATTCACCAATTTTTCCTTCTAAGATTTTAGTGTCTTCCCAATCTGTTGGAACATCTTTTAAGAATTGTAAAGCTGGTTTTCCTTCGTAGTTTTCAGGAAGATCTGCTAACATTTGAATTGGAGAGTAAATCGTAACATACAATGCCAATTGCTGCCCAACTGTTCCTTGAATTCTTTTTCCTGGATAACCTTGTTTTACCTCAACATCGAAAATTCCAGGTGTAAAATCCATTGGTCCAGAAAGTAATCTTGTGAATGGAATGATGCTTAAGTGGTTTGGCGGATTTCCTTCGCTCCAAGCATTATATTCTTGTCCGCGCGCTGCTTCTCTCGAAACCATGTTTGGATACGTTCTTCTTTCTCCTGTATCTTTAATTGATTCGTGGTATAAAACTGCTAAATCATATTGTGCTGCTTTTTCTAAAATGTATCTGAAATAGTTCACTCCAAATTGTCCGAAGTGCATTTGTTTCATGTTTAATTTAGAACCTACGTGACCAATTTTTACGGTATGAATTCCTAGTTTTTTGTATAAAGCAAAACCTTCGTCAACTTCTTTTAAGTAGTTGATTAAGTTTGAACCTGTTTCGTGATATCCGATTAATTCGATGTTCTTTTTCTTTCCATATTCCACCACTTTTTCTAAGTCGAAATTGTCAGCGCTTTTCGTGAAGCTGAACATGTGCATACGGTTTTCGTACCAACCTGGCGTCCAACCTTTATTCCATCCTTCGATTAATAAATGGTGAAAACCTTCTTTTGCTGTAAAATCCATGTATTCTTCAGCGTGTTTTGTCGTTGCGCCTTGTTTGTCACTTTCCCAAAAAGTATATTTTCCGATGTGCATTCCCCACCAAATTCCTAAATATTTGTATGGTTTGAAATAGCTGTTTGTATTCTTTAATTTGTTTGGTTCATTAAGATTTAAAATCAAATAAGAAGTAATTAATTCTCCAGGATTTTCTCCAATTTGAAGTGTTCTCCAAGAAGAAGTGAACGAATCTTTCACACGAACTTTTACTCCATCAGCCCAAGGCACTAAATCCGATTTTAATTCTGTTCCTTTTGTGTTTACCAAAGTCATACTTGCAAAATCGTACAAGTTTGCTTCGTGAAAACTTAGAGCCAATCCGCTTTTGCTTTCGATTGTTAATGGAGTTAAAACTGTGTCTAACTTACTTACTGGAGCGTCATTAAATAAATATTCGTCACGGTTTTCTCTGTTGGCAGGAATCCACCATGCTTTTCCGTCTTCTTTTAAGTTGAAAGTCGTTTTTTCATCCATGATGAAAATACTGTCTTTTACATTTTGTTTCGGGTAAACATATCTAAAAGCTACTCCGTCGTCAAAAGCACGAAACTGAATTTGTAATTTTCTTTTGTTTCCTGTTTTTTGCTGTAAATCGACTACCAATTGATTGTAGTGATTTCTAATGTTTTTCTTTTCTCCCCAAACTTGTTCCCAAGTTTCATCAAACGTAGAAGTTTTTGCTCCTTTGATTTCGAAGTTGGTGCTTAAATCTTCGTTTCCTTTTAATACAAATCCCATTTCTGATGGCGAAATCACTTCGGTTTTTCCGTGAGAAACAGCATATTTTGGAGCGTTTTTCACCAACTCAAATTTGATTTTGTTTTGTCCGTTTGGCGATGCCAGTTCGTAAGCGTTCTTGTTTTTCTGACTGTATCCAACGGTGATTGAAAACAGTACGGCTGGGAGAATTAGATAGTTTTTCATGTTTTTTGGTATTATGATTTTTTTGCCACAGATTTAAAGGATTGGAAAGGATTTTTTTCTCTTTTCTGCGTTTATTTTTTCACGCAGATTCTACAGATTTTAGCAGATTTTATTTTTAATCTTTTCTAATCCTTTAATCTGTGGCTATATTTTTTTGCCACGAATTACACAAATTATCACAAATTAATTCGTGGAAATTCGTGCAATCCGTGGCGTACTAACTTTTATTTTGCCCACTCCGTTTTGAAAGTGGTTTTTCCGTTTAATGGATTTGTTGTTACGTCGAAATTGTTTCCTGTTTTGGTCACTTTTATTTCTTGTAGCGCCTCTCCGTTTGGTAAATAAACTTTGGCAGAAGCCGAAGTAGTTTTATCGCTTGCGAATACTTTTAAAGTCAATTTACTCCAATCCATATCTTTTGTTGATTGTGCTAAACCGATGTGAGGCAATGCAGTTCCGTCTTTAACTAAAACTACGATTGGCACCTCTCCCGCTTTGATTTTATGCCAACCTGATTGGTATACTTTCTTCGTTTGGTAATCAATCCAAGTTCCTTCCGGAAGATAAACATCTCTTTCTTCCACTTCTTCAAAAAGTGGTGCAACCAACATACTTGAACCGAATAAATATTCATTATCAACTAACCAAGCTCCCGGATCATTTGGATATTCTACAAATAATGCACGCATCATTGGCAATCCTTTTTCTGAACTTTCTTTTGCTTGAGCGTAGATGTATGGCATTAATTCGTAACGCATATTATCTGCTTTTCTAAATCCTTCTAAGAATTCTTTGCTGTACAACCAAGGCTCGCGAGGCGGTTCTCCGTGGCTTCTTACGTGAGAAGTAAACATTCCGAATGGTGTCCATCTTCTGTAAATATTCTCAGGCGATTTTGTTGCAAAACCTCCAACATCATGACTCCAGAAACTGAATCCGCTTAATCCTAATGAAAGTCCGCCGCGTAATTCTGCCGACATGGCTCCATTCGTAGTTTCAGAATCTCCTCCCCAATGTAAAGGATAACGCTGACTTCCTGCCCAAGTACTTCTAGCCCAGATTAAAGTATATCCTTTTTCTTTCTGAGTGATTTCTGCAACGGCTTTGTTGTATCTTAATGGATATAAATTGTGCTCGTAGAAACCTGTTCTTCCTGAATGGTAAATTCCGTCTGGCGGTGCTGCTTCTCCAAAATCTACTTTGAAAACGGCAACTCCTTCATCAAATAACTTTTTCAATTTTCCTTGATACCAAGAAATCGTTTCAGGATTTGAGAAATCTAAAACTGCATCTTCATAAGGAAGATTTCCTTTTCTGTCTCTTACCGCCAAGTTTTTATCCATAATTTCTGGAAATAAAGTGTTTTTTGGAGTAAAATATGGCAATTGCCAAAGACAAACTTGGAAACCGTCTTTCTTTAAATCGGACATCATTTTTGTAGCGTCTGGGAAACGAGATTTTGCAAACTCATAGTTATTTCTCCAATCTACATCAAACCAACCTGTATCGAAGTGAATTACGTCTGTTGGTATTTTGTATTTACGCAAATCTCTTGCAACGTCGCGTCCTTCTTTTTCTGAGAAATACGTAATACGGCTCATCCAGAAACCAAATGACCAAAGTGGCGGCATGGCAGCTTTTCCAGTCAGATTAGTGTATTGATCTAAAATGTCTTTTGGTTCTCCAATGAAGAAAAACAAATCGGCTTCATCATCTCCAATGTACATTTCGTTAGCACTTGAAAAATATTTTCCGAAGTCCACTGTAATTGGTGTTGAATGGTGCATGAAAACTCCGTAACCACGGCTACTCATGTAAAACGGAATCGGTTTGTACATCGTTTCATTTTGGATTCCGTTTGCATCATCCGCCCATAAAACTACTTTTGAACCGCGTTTATTGAATTGTGTGAATGATTCTCCACAACCAAATATTTTTTCGTCAGGTTCTAAACTGAATGCAGCGCCCATACTTCTTGAATAATCGCTATTTCTGCGAACATAAGAAAACGGAAGTGTTGGTGTATACGTGTTTTTAAAATCTGTATCGTGAAGCGTGCTTGTCAACAATTTTCCTTTTTCATCGTAGATTTTTACGTGCCAAGGTTTTGTCAAAATTTCAACTCTTCCGTGTTTGCTTGTATAGCTGTGACCACCTTCGATTTTAGCATATTTCCATAATTCCGGGTGATTCGGAGCAACTCCGTCAACCAACATTAAAGATTCCTTTTGTGGATGAAATTGTAGTCCAGATGTCGTTTTGATACGAACTGTTCGATCAGAAACAAACTGAATTTCGAATGGCAAAACTGGAGATTCTGCATATTCTGTTGTTGGGAATTCGTTTGCTTTTTCTACATCTGGTTTCATCATCATGTTGTTGAAAGCCTGACGTGTTTTATAATTGTATCTCAAATATTTAATCGTTCCTTTTCCTGTTGCAGGATCAAAAGAAGCTAGTTCGTCTGCGAAATAAAAAGTGTTCAGATAATTCTGAAAATCTTTACTGATATCTATTGGTGCGTTCAGCACATCTGCATTCTGAATTTGAGCTGAAGCATTTGGAACTGTAAGAAGTCCAAAAGCACAAATCGAAAACAAGGTTTTTAAATGTGATTTTTTCATTAGTTAGTTATTTTTTTGCCACAGATTAAAAGGATTTGAAAGGATTTTTTCTTTTTTTTCTCTCGCAGATTTTGCAGATTGCTTCGCCTGTTCGCTATCGCTCGGGTGAGCAGATTTAAATCTTTTTAATCCTTTAATCTGTGGCTATTTTTTGTCACAGATTTGGAAAAATAATCTGCATGATCTGCTAAATCTGCGAGAGCATAAAAATCTTTTAATACTTTTAAACTGTATCTATATTTAAAATTTCAAAAATTAGAAAACTTATTCTGTTGTAATTACGATTGTTGATGATTTCAATCCGTTTGTATTTGCGGTCAATTCCAATCTTCCAGATTTATCTCCCGATTGAACGATTACCAAACATTTTCCAGCCAATGCTGTATGTTTTGTTCCTTTGTACGGTTCATGACTTACTGGATCGCCACTGCAAACGCCTACAATTTTTCCATTCCCTTTTAATGAGAAATTGATTTCGTTATTGGCATTTGGCGCTATCGTTCCATTCGCATCCAAAATATCTACGGTTACAAATGACAAATCATTTTTGTCTGCTTTAATCGTACTTCTGTCAGCCGTTAATTTTAATTGTGAAGGATCTCCAGCGGTTTTGATTTCTTTTTCTAAAACCACTTTTCCACCTTTGCGAGAAACAGCTTTAAGTGTTCCTGCTTCGAAAGGAATTCTCCACATTACGTGTAAATCGTCTCCTTTTTTAGCTCTTTTTCCAACTGATTTTCCATTTACGAAAAGTTCAACCTCATCAGCATTGTTGTAATATGCCCAAACATCAACCGTTTGTCCAGCTTTCCAGTTCCAATGTGGGAAAATGTAAAGAACATTTTTAGTTGTCCATTCACTTTGGTACATATAATAAACATCTTTCGGGAAACCGGCTAAATCAACAATTCCGAAATATGAACTTACCGATGGCCATTCGTATGGAGTTGGTTCTCCGATATAATCGAAACCTGTCCAAACATACATTCCTGCTAAGAAATCGTGTTTTTTAATGATTTTCCAAGTTGCTTCATGCGTAGATCCCCAAGGCGTTTGTACTTGATCGTAAGCAGAAACGGTATTTCCTAGATTTCCTCCCTCAAATTTTTTATCCCAACTAACTGGCCATTTTTTGATTGTGTCTGAAACAGCATCATAATAACCTCTTGTCTGCAAACCTGAAGTAGTTTCGGTTGCGATGAAAGGCGTGTTTGGGAAATTTTTTAAATGATGTTCGAATGTTTGATGCGCATAATTGTATCCGATCAAATCTAAAACTCCAGATCCAGCAAGCGGATTAATCGAGACGTTCTTTTTCTCAAATTGCAAAGTCACATCATCAATATTCATATTTACTGGCGGATTCATTCCTGCAGTAATTGGTCTCGTTTTATCGTACTCGCGAGTAATTGCAGCCAATTCTTTTGCGATTTCAATACCCGTTTCGTTCCATTGTTCTGGAATTTCGTTTCCAATACTCCACATAAAAATACTAGCATGATTTCGGTCGCGTAACAATTGATCGATTAAATCTTGTTTGTGCCATTTGTCCCAATCATTGGCATAATCGTATTTTGTCTTGTTTTGTTTCCACATGTCAAAAGCTTCATCCATAACGATGAAACCCATTTTGTCGCAAAGCTGTAAAAGTTCTGGAGCGGGAGGATTGTGTGAAGTTCTAATTCCGTTTACGCCCATTTCTTTCAAAATTTCCAACTGACGTTCGATCGCACGTGTGTTGATTGCAGAACCCAACGGACCTAAATCGTGGTGCATACAAACTCCTTTTATTTTGACTTGTTTTCCATTCAAAATAAAACCTTTGTTCAAGTCAAATTTAAAATCTCTGATTCCGAAAGTGGTTTTGTATTGATCAATGATTGTATCGTCAAGCGAAATTTCGGTAACTGCCGTGTACAATTCTGGATTTTCATCTGACCATAATGCTGGATTTTCAACCTCAGCTGATTGATTCAACGTTTGGTTTCCATTCGCATTGATTGTTATATCTTGAGTAACCGATGTTACTTTTGTGTCTTCTTTAAAAATAGTTGTGGTTACTTTTGCTTTTTTACCTTCTGCATATTGATTTTTAATCGTTGTTTCAATATTTACTGAAGCTTTTTCAGCCGTAACTTTTAGAGTTGTAATGTACGTCCCCCATTGTCCAACGTGAAGTTTATCTGTGGTTTCGATCCAAACATTTCTGAAAATTCCTGAACCCGAATACCAGCGTGAATTAGGTTGTTTTGAATTGTCAACCTTAACAATGATTTCGTTGTTTTTGTCTCCATAATTTAAGTATGGAGTAATTTCATATTGAAAACCAATATATCCGTTTGGACGTTTTCCTAAATAATGTCCGTTTACCCAAACTTCGCTGTTTCTATAAACGCCATCAAAAGTGATTGAAGTTATTTTTGTGCTGTCTTCTGCAGCAACTTTAAATGTCTTTTTGTACCAGCCTAAACCTCCGTTAAGCGATCCGCCTCCATATCCGGCAGGACTTTTTTCATCAAATTTTCCTTCAATGCTCCAATCATGAGGAACATCTAAAGTTCTCCATTTTGTTGAAGCTCCGATTGTATCTTTATCAACAATACTGTCATTAAGATGAAAGCTCCAATCTTCATTAAAAGAAACTTTTCGGTTACCAAATTTTTCGTCAACAGATGTTTTGCATGCTGTGAGTAATAGCAAGCTTGCAAAGAGTAATCCTATTTTTTTATATGCAGTGGGCTTAAACATAATGTTTTTAAAATTTAATAACCTGAAAGCAGTTTTTAGGCTGCTTCCAAGTTATTAGTTAACCAAAATTTATTTCATTTATGGAAGTATATAATGGAATACAAACCACTCATCTTTTCCTGCATCATAAGAAGTTCCAAACCAAATACCTTTTGTAAGATAGTCATTATTGTAAGCTTTTACGACTTTAATAACATTGGTTGTTGGGTTCATCCAACTTCCTGAGTTTTGAATTAAGGTATTAGAACCTAGGTTAATTTCATTTTCAGCTTCATTTATTGTAAACAATCCAGTAGTTACTACACCATCTTGACTTCTTGTGTAGTTTAGTTTTCCTCCAAATTGATCAAAACGAATCCATGAATTACCTGCAGCTGCTGCCCAATCGTCATTCCATCCCCAATTGTATGAACTTGAAGCTCCTGTTGTCCAACCTTTTCCTTTTCCTAACCAGTCAACTGGATTTCCGTTTCCGTCTAAAGCCCAAACTCTTCCTGTACCAGCACCTCCAGTAAGCATTTTTAATAATTCGCCTGGAGCAAAAGTTGGATTAAAACCTTCGTCATAAGTTGGTCCAGTTACTGGCGGTACATAATTGTCGGCATATTCTTTTGAAACAAAATTCCAGATATACCACCACGGTCCTTCACTATTGGTTCTCAAAATGGCAATTCTTAACTGGTTTTCAGTAAGTTTTAAGATTTTGATATTATTGTTCCAGTTGCTTGCGTTTGCAATATAATTATCTGGTCTTAAAATTGTTGCTCCAGTTGTTGTTAAAGTATGCGTATTAATATCTAAGAAATAAGTACCACTTTCTTTAAGAGTTCCATCTGCTTCATTCACTTTCATAAATGGACCTCCTTCTAGACTGAATGTCATGGTTCTTCCCCAATGCATGTCTGCATCTGTGCTTGAATTTGCGTTTCCTTCTGGCTCCCAGTTTGGCGTAAAATTATTCCATTCTACTGTTGTGCTAGGATCTGCATAAGACATTGCTCCAAGAGCCATACCGTATTTACCATTGTCAGCAATCCATACTTTTTGTTTTCCTACTCCTCCAGACAGAGCTGTCCAAAGTTCATCATTAACATAATTTAAATTATCCTCTGTTACCGTTACCGTTACTGGATCAAGTTCTACAATACCACCACCTGTAATAGCTGAAATTTTAATGGTATAACTTCCTTTAAAAGCGTATTGTACCGTTTGTACTGCTTTATCCGATTTTCCTGTTACGTAATCCCAATTTAGTACAACTCCTGGTGTTGTGTTTTTTAAGATTACGGTATTTCCTCCTGGATCTTTTGCTAAATCCTGAGTAATTTCAAAATGTATATCCGATTTATCAATCGGGCCGTCTAGAGAGTAACTGTCCGGCGAACAAGATGATACTAGCATTGCCAGCATCAATAATGAGGTGATGAATGATTTAATATTTTTCATTTTCATATGTTTTTAGTTAAAATTACCAACCAGCATTTTGTTTTAAAACTCCACTAGACAATGTAATTTGTGTATTTGGAATTTGCTGTAATCCTTGTGTTGCTAGGATTTTTGCTGCAGAAATAGTTTTAGTAACTGGACTTCCTCCGCTAAGAAGTTGAGTCGTTTCGGCAATTGTTGTAGAAGCTTTTCCAACTCCTTGACGCAATAAATCCCAATATCTAACTCCTTCTAGAGCAAATTCTAAATATCTTTCTTTCATAATATTATCACTATTCACAGCCAAAGAAGTAAAGTTTGTTTTGTAAGCTCTTCTTCTTACTTCATCAAAATAAGCTTGTGCATTACCGCTTCCTAATTCAGCAGCCATTAATAATACATCAGCATATCTTAATACAACATAATCTTGAAACTGGCTGATATCCCAAAACTGGCTTCCCATAGTTAACGGAAGGTCTTTTCCATCTTTATCTACCATTGGAGAATATTTTTTGTTGTAGTAACCAGTGTATTCTCTTTGATTATTTAATTTATCAAATGGTATTTTTTCTTCTGTGATTCCGATTACAGTTGCTGTACGTCTTGTATCGTTAGCCGCGTAAGCATTATACAATTTAGAATTTACAGTTACACCCCAGCCACGTCCGTATGGGTAAGAAGAAAACTCTCTCATTCCGAACATTACTAACCAGTGGTTACCGTCTGTATTTCCGTTATAATCACTTGTGTAAGTATATTTTATAGAAAACACAAATTCTTTATTGTCTTCACCAGCATATTTATCAACTGAAGCTGCTGGCCAAAGTGTAGAAAAATCATCAACCAAAGCATGTCCGCTTCCTGCTATAACATCTTCTAAGTGCTGTAATGCCTGTGCTTTTGTAACTACACCAACCAAATCAGATTTTCCGTAGTATCCTGTGTAATACAAGTACACACGTCCAAGTAGCGATTTTGCCGCCCATTTAGTAACACGTCCGCTAGTTGTTGCATTGTAAGCTACTGAAGGTAAATTATTTGCAGCAAAAACTAAATCTTCTGCAATCACTTTATAAACATCATCTGGATTTGCCTGTGGAATGTTGTCTGTTGAAGGCTCTGTCAAAAGCGGAATATTACCCCATAAACGTACCATTTCAAAATACAAATAAGCTCTAATAAATCTTGTTTCAGACTCATAAGTTTTTCTCAAAGTTGTATCGCCTTCCCAGTCAATTTGATCCATTTTCTGTAAAAGAACATTACAACGGTAAAGTGCTTTGTAGTAACCAATCCAGTTACCATTTAACATATCAACATCTGATGGAGAACGTGTAATATCGAATTCATCAATAGCAGCATAATTGTATCCGTCTGAATTTCCAGTTCCTCCAAAACAATCATCAGACATAATTTCACTCACTACAGGAACTCCCATTCCCGAAGCTCCAGTCGCTACTTGCATTCCGTCATAACATCCTACCAATGCAGTATAAGCATCGTCTTTATTTTTGTAAAAATTTGTATCTGTTTGCTGTGTCAAAGGTTCTGTTTCTAGACTGCAAGAACCTAGAGAAAGTAAACTAAAACAGAAAATATATAAATATGTATTTTTCATTTTTTTATTTATTAAAGTTTAACATTTAATCCCATCATGAATGTTCTTGGTCTTGGGTAGTAACCTACATCAACACCTGATGAAAACTTTTGGTCAGTATTTGATGAACCGAATCCAATTTCAGGATCCATTCCATCATATTTTGTAAAGGTATAAAGGTTTAGAACAGAGAAATAAAGTCTAAACTGACTTGCGAAAAATGGTTTAGATTGTTTCATTTTTGCTAAATCAAATCCTAATGTAACGGTATTAATTCTTAAGAAATCACCATCTTGAACATATAAATCTGAAAATTGCGTAAAGTTTCTATTGTCTTCTGTTACTCTTGGCATTGTATTAGAAGAACCTTCACCATGCCAACGTCCTAAAATTGCAGATGTGTAATTTCCGTAAGCTCCAGCTTGATTTCTGTATGATTGTACAATTTGGTTTCCAGCTACTCCATTCGCGTTAAGCGAGAAGTCGAAAGCTTTATAACTTGCTGACAAAGAGAATCCGTAAGTAAAATCTGGATTCGGGTTTCCGATACTTGTTTTATCAGAAGCATCAATTTTGTCATCTCCGTTTGTATTTACATAAATAATATCTCCAGGTGCTGCATTTGGTTGTAATACTACACCGTTTGCTGATTTATAATTATCAATTTGAGCTTGGTTTTGGAAAACCCCGCCTGTTTTGTATCCCCAGAAATATCCTAACGGATGTCCATTTTCTGCTCTGTAGAATTCTCCAGCATTGTCATAAAGTTCGTTGCTCAAACCGTGAATGATTCCATCAGAAGTAGGAATTTGTCCAACTGTGTTTTTATTGTAAGCACCGTTTGCACTAATGCTGTAATTAAAATCTCCAATTTTGTTTTGGTAATTTAAGCTCAACTCTACCCCTTTGTTTACTACATCTCCTCCATTGATAAACGGTGGATTTGCACCAGCAGTAGCCAAGATTGGAGCTAGAATTAACCAGTCTTTGTTTGTTTTTTTGTACACATCGAAGTTTACACTTAATGCATTGTCTAAAAATCTTGCGTCAAAACCAAGGTCAATCTGCTCTGAAGTTTCCCATTTTAAACTAGGATTCGCTAAATTTTCAAGGTAAGCACCTGGCGTAAGGACTCCTTCTTCATTACCAAAAGTGTAATTAGTAGTGTTTGATTTTACTAATGCTAAGTATTGGAAAGGACGAATACTTTGGTTACCAACCTGTCCCCAGCTTCCTCTAAATTTAAGGAAATTGAATACTTTAGAATCTTTCAAAAATTCTTCGTTTGATGCAATCCAACCTGCAGAAACAGATGGGAAATAACCCCATTGATTTCCTGGCGCAAATTTTGAAGAACCATCAGCTCTAAGCGTTGCACTTAACAAGTAAGTTTCTCTGTAGTTATAATTTAATCTTCCGAAGTAAGACATTAATTTGTTCTCATACTTACTTCCTTTCATACTCATTTTAGCACCATCTTTATTGGTAGTGTTATCTAACCAAGCATGTTCTAAATCGTTAAAAACTGAATCTGCGTTAGCTGCTTCAATAGAAGTTACATTATAAGTGATATAAGAAGAACCTGCTAATGCTTCAAAATGATGATTTTCTCCTGCATTAAATTTATAAGTCAATAAGTTATCCCAGTTAATACTTCTGCTCTTGTTCATATTTTGATTTACTCTGTCAAAAGCATTATTTGCATAAATAGATAAACTGTAAATTGGAGAATAAGAATGTCCTTCATTTACATTATAGTCAAGACCTAAAGTAGTTTTGAAAGTTAAATTCTTAATTGGCTCAATCTGCAAGTAAACATTTCCTAACAATTTTTGGCTGTCACTTTCATTCTGATTGTTATAAACCATCATCGCATAAGGGTTTGATACTCCTGTCAACCAAGGCTCTGTACTTTTTGTTGTATCAAAATAATTTCCGTTTGCATCGTACATTGGTAATAATGGAGTCGCTTGAAAAGCACTTCTCAAAGAGTTATTATATTGATTTCCAACTCCGATTCCGTTTTTATCCACGTGAGCAAAACTTATATTTTCACCCACTGTCACGATGTCTTTGTATAATTTATGTTCTGAGTTGAATCTGAAATTATATCGTTGATAGTTTGATAAATCTTTTCCTCCAACAACACCTTCTTGACCTAAATAAGATAAAGAGGTTGAGTAAACAGAAGTTTCTGAACCTCCAGAAGCACCAAATGCAAAGTTTTTAGTCGCTGCATTTTCAGTCAGCATCTTATCCATCCAATTGGTTCCAGATCCTAAAGCTGCAATTTGATCATTTGTAAAATATGGATTCTTACCTGAGTTTACAGCCGCTTCATTTAATATTGTCGCATATTCTTTTGCATCTAGTAAATCTACTTTTCTTGCTACAGACTGCACACCATAATATTGGTCAAAAGTAATTTGACCCGGAGCACCACGTTTTCCTTTTTTAGTAGTTACTAAAACAACTCCATTAGACGCCTGAGATCCGTAGATGGCTGCCGAAGCCGCATCTTTTAAAACCGAAATCGATTCGATATCAGCATTATTTAAATACGAAATATCACCTGTCAAAACGCCATCAACTACATACAAAGGATTACTTCCTGCAGTAGAACCAACACCTCTAATCACCACATTTAAGCTTTCGCCAGGTTGTCCTGATGTAGAAGTAATTTGAAGCCCCGCCGCTTGTCCTTGAAGTGCTTGAAGCGCATTTGTAGTATTGGTTTTTACAAGACTCTCGCCACTTACCTGCGAAACAGCATTGGTTACCATTGCTTTTTTCTGAGAACCATATCCGATTACTACAATTTCTTTAAGTTCTGCCGTTTCTGGATTCAAAACTACATTCACCGTTTTTTGAGCTCCAACAGTAATATTCTGTGTTTTGAAACCCACAAAAGAGATTGCCAAAACATCTCCTGTTTTAGCTTCAATTTTATATTTTCCATCAAAATCGCTTATAGTACTCGATTTTGTTCCCTGTACTTGTACAGTTGCTCCAGGAATTCCAAATCCGTCTTCGGAAGAGGTAATTGTCCCACTCACAGTTTTGGATTCTTGAGCAAATCCAAACTGCATCATAAATACGCTAAGCAGCACCGCCATAAAATATGGAAGCTTTGTTGTTTTAATACAATTTTTGCTTTTCATAATAAGAATTGATTAAGTTTTAAGTTATAGTTAGTGTTTTTTTACCTTAGGAGAAATCCGGAAAAACTTCCCAAGCAGGTCATGCCAAAAATGAGGGCCTGAATCTCATTTCTAACATTAATACTTGCAGACTATAAACAACATCAAAACCGATTCTTTGGGCAAAATTTGATGATTTTAATCTCATCAAAAAGCTATTTAAATCAATTTTTATAAAAAACATTTGTGGTAAGTTTAAGTTAAGTGTAGTTTTGTTCTTTTTTTACTTATAGTCAACTTGAATTTATCTTATGGTAAATTTGACTACAAGTGTAAAACAAATTTTCTATATTAACAAAATATTAGGGTTATTTTTTTTCGATTCTGATTAATCCTAATTCATTTTTATTAATGTTGTAAAATCTGAATAAGAATTGAAATAAAAAATATAGAAAAATCAAGGTTTTATAAAATTGACAATCAGTCATTTAAGAATCCATTTAAAAAGAGAGCTTTTTTAGCACATTTTTAAATAGCTGATTATCAAAATTTTGTTTCGTTAAAAAAAATATAAGGCTTTCAAAAAGGTTAATAATGATTTTATTTATTTAATTTGTCAAAATTTATCTCACATATGGTTGAAAATGTAGAAGACAAAACTGCTCTAAAAAATGAAAACAGTGCGATGAATGCCATCACGATTGACTGTGTCATTTTTGGATTTGATAAAGGCAGTCTGGAAGTGCTTTTGGTGCAGCATGCTGAAGGAATCAGTAAAGGAAAATGGGGACTTCCAGGTGGATGGATTTACAAAAAAGAAAGTACCGACAACGCCGCCCATCGTTTGCTGAATGAGCTTACAGGTCTTGATAATATTTATCTGGAACAGCTAAAAGCATTTGGAGATCCAGATCGTTTTCCGCTACGACGCGTTATCACAATTGGATATTATGCGCTAGTAAAAAGAGAAGATTATAACATTAAAGCGGGTTTTACGGCTTCGGATGCGAAATGGTACAAAATCAATGAAATTCCAGATTTAATTTACGATCACAATGAAATTTTAGATTACAGCATAAAACATCTTAGAAGTAGAGTTCGCCAAACTCCAATTGGTTTTAACCTATTGCCAGAAAAATTTACTTTATTACAATTAATGCATTTGTATGGAGAAATTTTAGGAATCGAAATGGACAAACCCAACTTTAGAAGAAAAATTCTTCACATGAAACTTCTGGTCGCATTAGACGAAAAACAGCAAGATGTATCGCACAGAGCGGCACAATTGTACAAGTTTGATCCAGAAATTTATAAAAAACTAACCGAAAAAGGATTCAATTTCGAATTCTAATTTTCAATACAAATTAATAATACGACAATAATAAATTGACTGAAATAAGCACTAATCAGCACAAACCAGCCGTAGACGGGATCACAATCGATTGTGTTTTCTTCGGATTTAATAAAGAGAGTCTTGAAGTTCTCTTGGTTCAGCACGCTCAAGGCGAAAGTATCGGAAAATGGGGTTTACTTGGCGGATGGCTTCAAGCAGATGAAAGTGCCGATGATGCCGCACAGCGTATTCTACAAGAACTTACCGGACTTGAAGATATTTATCTCGAACAACTGAAAGCATTTACAAATCCGAAGCGTGTTTTAGAAAGACGTGTTGTTACTATTGGTTATTATACTTTGGTTAATCGTGAAGATTATAATATTAAAGCCAGTTTGCGAGTTATTGAAGCCAAATGGTATAAAATAAATGAAATTCCGGATTTGATTTTTGATCATAACGAAATCCTGAATGTCAGTTTAATGCAGTTGCGTAACCGCGTGCGTCAGGCTCCAATTGGATTTAATCTCCTGCCAGAAAAATTTACATTATTGCAATTAATGCATTTATACGAAGAAATTCTCGGAATTGAATTGGATAAATCTAATTTCAGAAGAAAAATTCTCCATATGAAACTGCTGACAGAATTGGATGAAAAACAAAAAGACGTTTCGCATAGAGCCGCAAAACTCTACAAATTTGATGACGAAATGTATAAGAAATTAACTCAAAAAGGATTCAATTTTGAGTATTAACAAAACAGCCTAAAGAAAATCTTTAGGCTGTTTTTTATTTTTTAAGGAATACAGACGATTATTACATTGCAATAACCTCCGACAATACCGGGAAACTTAGAAGGATCTTCTGTTCCAGAATTAGCAGCAATTCCTTGTCCGCTTGGACAGATTGATGTCGGCACACCATTTCTTGGTCCGCACACTGTTCCCAATGTTCCTCCCGTAATATTTTTCATTTGTTCTTTGGTAAGCTTTTCATACTTTAAAGTAAGCTTTGTGATTTCTTTTTCCATAATTCTTGGGGTTTAATTAGTTAATAAACATTTCATTGATATTTTTGAATTTGAATTGTCCTGTACACTGACTTTTCAAAAAAAATATCTGAAACCAAAAGGAGATCAATCTTATGGTTAAAATGACTACAAGTTTAATCAAATTAACCCAAAGTGACAATTATTCGTACAAAAAATACATTTTCGTTACCAAAATGTTTATTTCGCCATTTATTTACTAAAATTCAATTCCGTTAATCGGAATCAAATAAAATATTCTTCAAGTTTAAGCTCAAAAAACATTCGAAACATAAAAAGTTTAGAAGCTGAAAAACAGGTTTTTGACTTCTGTATTCAAAAACGAGCAACTAAATTCCAGAATCCAAAACTTTGCGCTATCTTTGCGCCTTAACAACACGTTATAAAGCAATTGTTTTATCGTGTTGTATTCCCAAAAAAAATACTAAAACTCAATTAGAGAACTGATATATTAAAATGAAGAAGATACGTAATTTTTGCATTATTGCACACATTGACCACGGTAAGAGTACATTAGCAGACCGATTACTAAGTGCTACACAAACCGTTACAGCTCGTGAAGAAAAAGCGCAATTGCTTGACAACATGGACTTGGAGCGCGAGCGTGGAATTACCATTAAGAGTCATGCCATTCAGATGGAATACAAATACAAAGGCGAAGAATATATCTTAAACTTAATTGACACTCCTGGTCACGTTGACTTTTCATATGAAGTTTCACGTTCGATTGCGGCTTGCGAAGGGGCGCTTTTGATTGTTGATGCTGCACAAAGTATTCAAGCACAAACTATTTCAAACTTATATTTAGCTCTTGAAAACGACTTGGAAATTATTCCAGTTTTAAACAAAGTCGATTTGCCAAGTGCTAACCCAGAAGAAGTTAGTGATGATATTATCGATTTACTTGGATGTAAATTAGAAGATATTATTCATGCTTCTGGAAAAACTGGTTTTGGTGTTGAGAACATTCTTTCTGCCATTATCGAAAAAATTCCAGCTCCAAAAGGAAATCCAGAAGAGCCATTACAAGCTTTAATTTTTGACTCGGTTTACAATCCATTCCGTGGAATTGAGGTAATCTTTAGAGTTGTAAACGGTGAAATCAAAAAAGGCCAGAAAATTAAATTTATGGCGACTGATAACGAATATTTTGCAGACGAAATTGGAACTTTAAAATTAAATCAAGTTCCTAAAAATGTCGTTTCGGCAGGAGATGTTGGTTATTTGATTTCTGGAATTAAAGAAGCTCGTGAAGTAAAAGTTGGTGATACAATTACAGATGCAAAAGTGCCTACAACAAATATGGTTGCTGGTTTTGAGGATGTAAAACCAATGGTATTTGCGGGTATTTATCCTGTTGACACAGAAGATTATGAAGACTTACGTTCGTCAATGGAAAAATTACAATTGAATGACGCTTCATTAGTATTTACTCCTGAAAGTTCTGCGGCATTAGGATTTGGTTTCCGTTGCGGATTCTTAGGAATGCTTCACATGGAGATTATCCAAGAACGTTTAGAGCGTGAGTTCGATATGACTGTAATTACAACAGTTCCTAACGTTTCGTACTTAGCTTACACTAAGAAACATCCAGAAACAGCGATCGTTGTAAACAATCCATCAGATTTACCAGAGCCTTCAAAACTTGATAGAGTTGAAGAGCCATTTATTAAAGCTACCATCATTACAAAAGCTGATTTTGTTGGAAACGTAATGAGTTTATGTATCGAAAAACGTGGTTTAATTACGAACCAAACATACTTGACAACGGAAAGAGTTGAGTTGAATTTTGATATGCCTTTAGCAGAAATTGTATTCGATTTCTACGATCGTTTAAAAACAGTTTCTAAAGGTTATGCATCTTTCGATTACTCTCCAATCGGAATGAGAACTTCGAAATTGGTGAAATTGGATGTTCTTTTGAATGCGCAAACTGTTGATGCTCTTTCTGCATTGATTCACGAAGACAACGCATATAATATCGGTAAAAAAATGACCGAGAAATTACGTGAGTTGATCCCAAGACAGCAATTTGATATTCCGATTCAGGCTGCAATTGGAGCTAAGATTATTGCTCGTGAAACGATTAAAGCACTTCGTAAAGACGTTACCGCAAAATGTTATGGTGGAGATATTTCGCGTAAGCGTAAACTTCTTGAAAAACAGAAAAAAGGTAAAAAACGTATGCGTCAAGTAGGAAACGTTGAGATTCCGCAAGAAGCATTTATGGCTGTTTTGAAATTGAACGACTAAGTTTTTCTTTAGAGAATAGAAGAAAGAAACAAGAATATAGACTAGACCCGATGACTTATGTTATCGGGTTTTTTATTTGCTTTTTCTTAACTAAATTACAAAGTCATTACTTACAAAAACCTACAATTATTAACTCTAAAAATCGTTTTTTAACTCAATCGAACAAACTCAGAGCCTTTTTATAGCAGAAAATGTATTTTTAATCTTACAACTTTAACATTACATTACTATGAAAACCAAATTATCTGTTATTTTAGCGTTATTTACATTTTACTTTGCAAATGCACAGCAAGATCAAGTTGATGCAGAAATGAATTCTGCAAAAGGTATTACTTTTCAACATGGAGATATGTTTATAGAGGGTTCTATCCAGATCACTACTGGTGGAGATCAGGACTATTATGCTTTTAATCCCAAATTTGGATATTTTCTTAATGATAAATTTGCCGTTGGAGGACAATTGAGTTATTCTAGCAATAAAGTTGAAGCAACCGATGAAAAAACTAATATTTTTGGAATCGGTGGTTTCGCAAGGTATTATGTATTGGAACTAGATAAAAAACGATTCAAAGCCTATGGAGAAGTAGGTTTAGGATATGGCAGAAATAAATACGAAAGTCCAGTTACCGGTACAGATGATAGCAATAGTCTAACAGCCAATATCAATGTTGGTTTAAATTACTTCTTAACTAAAAACATTGCAGTTACTTTTACTCTTGCCAATTTATTATCATACAACAGTGTTTCTCCAGAAAATGGTCCATCTTCAGATACTTTTCAATTAAACATCAATTTATTTGAAAATATTTTTGATCAGCCAAAATTTGGACTTTTATTCAGATTTTAATTTTTTTTTTTCGATTTAATAACCGAAAGCTGTTTCAATTTGGAACAGCTTTTTTATTTATATAAAGATTAAACCTTTGTAACTTTGAGCCTCTAAAACTTTGAACCTAGAAGAAAAATGCTTGACGAAACCCCAAAACGATTTGACCGAATTGTCGCTATTCTTATTCAATTGCAATCTAAAAAGATTGTGAAAGCACAAGAGTTAGCCGATCGTTTTGAATGCAGTTTGAGAACTATTTATAGAGACATTAGAACTTTGGAAGCTTCTGGAGTTCCTATTTATAGTGAAGCTGGAGTTGGTTATGCTTTAATGGACGGATATAGACTTCCGCCAGTTATGTTTACGCGCGAAGAAGTAAGCAGTTTTATTGCTGCCGAAAAATTAATGCAAAAGTTTACCGATCCTTCTTTGGGAACTCATTATGCGTCGGCGATGTATAAACTGAAATCGGTTTTAAGAAGTAACGATAAAGATTATCTTTCGAACATCGAATCTAGAATTGTAATGCAAGAAGCAGAACCGATGTTTAATGATAATTCGCCCAATACTTTGGCTGTTCTTTTTGAAGGAATTGCAGAGAAAAAGCAAATTCTTTTAACCTACAAAACTTTTGAAAAAGAAGAAACTACGCAACGAAATTTAGAACCTGTTGGCGTTTTTCATGATAATAATAATTGGTATTTTTTGGGTTATTGTCATTTGCGAAAGGATTATAGACAATTTAGAACCGATAGAATTCAGGAAATAAAAAAAACAGATCTAGATTTTACAATCGAACACGATTCTCTTGAAAGTTATTTAACCAAATCAGACAAGATTCCGACCACAAAAGTTCGAATTCTGGTTCAGAAAAAAATCGCTAGATATTTGTCTACTGAAAGGAAATATCATGGTTTCATTTCCCAAAAAGAAATGGGTGACGAAATCGAAATGACGTTTATGTCGCATAGTTTGCAAGAAGGTTTTCCGAGATGGTTTTTAATGTTTGGCGATTATGCCAAAATTCTCGAGCCAGAATCTCTAAAAACAAGAGTTTTAGAATTATTAGAAATCAATAGACAAAGGCTTTTATAAAAAAACTCCCAAAGAAGTTCATTTTATCTTTGGGAGTTTTTTATTTATTGATTTGCCTTTACAACATTATAAAAATTATAATCGGTGTTTGAGGCATCTGTAATTCCGACATTTCGTCCTATTGTCACAATCTGACCTCGATGGTACGTTCCATGATTGATAACCTGAATTAAATATTCAGAAATTGGCAGTTCACATTCAAACCACGGATTTATGATTTTAACTTCTTTCATTAAATCTTCTTCAGATAATGAGTTAATAAGATGTTTCAATTTTGTAGACGAATTTATCAATCCAGCAAAGATCTCCTCTTTTGACAATTCGCTTTCTTCTTTCTTTTCTGATAACGAAGATTCGGAAATGACAGAAAACCAATATTCTTCAGTAGACCAAATATGATCGAGAGTTTTCATAATGGTAGAAAAACTTGAAGGCACTTCTGCATAAAGCAATTCATCTGTTTTCGGCGAAAGCCAATTTACAAATTGCTGATTTACCCATAAATTATAATCTGCATAATTGGACATTATTTTTTTTAAACTCATACTCTTAGATTTTAATTTTTATTGAATGAAAGACAAAAATTCTAATTTATCTTTCCCAGAAAAATGGCGGTTCGATATTTAAAGCTCTTAAATACACATAACCTTGTCCACGATGATGAACTTCATTATCAACAAAATACAAAATATTCTGAACAATAGGAAATTCGTACTGACCAAATAAATTAAAAGTCTCGCTGAAGTCTTCAATAGACAATTGTTCCCAATATTTATTAATTTCTTCTGTCGCTTGATCCCATTTTTCAAGATATTGCCCTTTAAAAATTAATTTTTCTTCGGCCTCTTTGTATGGTTGAGCATCTCTATTTACAATTCCTTTCAAAGCAGGAACTGCAATTGCCAAAAGTTCATCGACTAATTTTGAAAATGGTCGCATTCCTCCGATAGAAAATTCGAAGAAATCTTTTTCTGGAAAAGCTTCAATTACACGACGTGTTAAAGCTCTATGACCTTGCCAATGTTTCAATAAATCTTCTGGTGTAATAACTTGTGCAGCTAATGTTTTCATGGTTTTAAAGTTTAAATATTTTTAATACTTCAAAAGTAGAATGGGCCGGTGACAACAGTTTGTCAGCAGCAAAAAAATAATTTTCATTTTTTTTATTTACCATGCTTAGACGCACTGCAGTGCACCTCTAGAGAATAAAAATATCAGAAAAAAACTTAGAACCTTAGCATCTCAGAATCTTAGTATCTTTAAAAAAACCTTTTGTACCTTTACACCTTAATAACTTTGGAACTTAACAGAAATGATTGAAGATAAAAATCAACAGAGAACTAGTATAGCTCAATTAGGCGAATTCGGTTTAATTGACCATTTAACCAAAAACTTTGATGTTACGCAGGAGTCTACTTTAAAAAGTATTGGCGATGATGCTGCCGTTCTTGATTTTAAAGATAAGAAAGTAGTAGTTTCAACCGATTTATTAATTGAAGGAGTTCATTTTGATTTGGCTTACATGCCTTTGAAGCATTTAGGTTATAAAGCAGTCGTTGTAAATGTTTCTGACATTTGCGCTATGAATGCAAAACCGACTCAAATTACAGTTTCGGTGGCTGTTTCAAATCGTTTTCCTCTTGAAGCTTTAGAAGAATTATTTGCGGGAATTACTCATGCTGCAAAAGAATACAAAGTTGATGTTATTGGCGGTGACACCACCTCATCTCAAAAAGGTTTAATTATCAGCATTACTGCAATTGGAGAAGCTGACGAAAATGAATTAGTTTACAGAAACGGAGCCAAACAAACCGATTTATTGGTTGTGACTGGTGATCTTGGTGCAGCTTATATGGGATTGCAGGTTTTGGAGCGTGAGAAACAAGTTTTCCAGGTTAACCCAAACAATCAGCCAGATCTAGATCCTTATACTTATTTGGTAGAACGCCAATTGAAACCTGAAGCTAGAAAAGATGTTCGCACTTTGCTTCATGCTTTAGATATAAAACCAACAGCAATGATTGATATTTCAGACGGATTGTCTTCTGAGATTATTCATATTTGCAAACAATCTAAAGTGGGCTGTAATTTATATGAAGATAAATTGCCGTTAGATCCGCAGTTTATTTCTACTTGCGAAGAATTTAATATCGACAGTACAACAGTTGCTATAAATGGTGGTGAAGATTATGAACTTCTATTTACGATTGATATTAATGATTTTGACAAAATAAAAGGAAATCCAAATTTCTCTGTTATTGGCCATATGGCAGAAGAAAATGAAGGAATCCATCTTGTAACTCGTGCCAATACAAAAATTGCTTTAAAAGCACGCGGATGGGACGCTTTGAGTGAATAATCCTTAAAAATCTCAAATAAAAAAATTCCAAATTCCAAACATTAAGTCATTGGAATTTGGAATTTTATTTTTATTGGAATTTCTTTTCTAAAAAAGCCCTTTACTTTTTGCTTCTTTCACCAAATCTGAATCAGAATCGTTTTTAATTTTCAATAATTCCTTCAAATGCTTTTTTCGTTTTTCGATTGCTTTTAAAGAAATCGGAACATGTTGCAGCATTTCTTGAATTGGAGTTCCTTTTGCTAAATGAACTAATATCTGTTTATCGTATTGATCAATTTCGATTGCATTGTGCGTTGATTGATTGAGCATTTTTACAACCGACTGGCTATAATATTTTTCATTTTTCATCACCTTATCGAAAGCCAAAAGCAATTCATCAAAAGTGAGGTCATTTTTAATAATCAATCCGTTGGGCTGAATTGTTCTAATTATCGTTTTGATCTTTAACAATTCTGTATACATAGTCAAAAGAATGATCTTGCATGAAGGCATTTTTTTCAAAAGTAGCTTTGCAAGATCTTCGCCAGAAAAGATCTCTTTTTCTTCATAAGGAGGCATACTGATATCCAAAAAAGCAATATCAAACTCTGGCGTGTTATCGCTTTCTATTATATCATAACCAGATCTACAATCGTGTGCCTGCGAAATAAAAAAATCGTATTGTTTTGTATTATAACGAGTTATAGCATTCTTATAGCCTTCAATAATAAACGGATGATCGTCTACTATTAAAATATTCTTTTTAACTAATTGTGGAACTGAAGTTGGTAAGTCAAATGTCATTATGCAGGTTATTATTTGGGTCTATTGGGATTTCTATGGTGAGAATTGTTCCTTCTCCCTTGGCAGATTTTATCGTAACTGTACCCTTACATTCTTTTACTCGATATTCTATATTATGCAAACCTATTCCGTTTTTGGTTTTATTGGTATTAAATCCAATTCCGTCATCTTCTATCCTTAAAACCAAATTATTGTTTTCATTTTTAAATTCCACTCTAATAATATCGGCTTCAGCATATTTATTACAATTTTGGAGTCCTTCTTGAACAATTCGATACAAATTGATTTTTTCAATATTACTCATCAAATCCCATTTTATTTCGGGATCAAAATAGGTAATTAACTTCGAACTATACGTATTTCTCTGATCCTCAAATAGTTTATTCAAAATCGAGACAAAATTATTAATTAATTCCGATTTCTCTCTATTTAAATCATGCGAAATTTCTCGAATATCCTGTTCAACATTCTTCAGTTCAGTAAGATATTTTTTTCTTTTAGGAATAGCCTCGGTTTCGTCCAATTTATCCAAACTGTCCAAACTTATTCTAATACCAAACATTCGTCCTAAAATACCATCATGTAATTCTTGTGCTACTTTTTTCTTTTCTTTTATTCGCGTAAGCTCGATTTCATTTTGCTGCGAAATCATCAAATTATAAATATCTTCATTTGCAATTTGCTGTTGCTGCTTAAAAAGAAGTTCACGATTTTTGGCCTGTTGCGTTTTATAAACATAAAAAAACAACCCGAGCAATGTACAAATACTAAATACATAAACCAAAGTTTTATTCTTTTCTTGAAGACTAGAATTCTGGTCTTTTATTTCGTTGGTTTCATATTCAATACGAGAGAATTTTTCTCCCATATTTCGCTCTGCTTTCAGCATTTTATCATTCAACTGAATATATTCTTTGGAATATTTTGATGCATTTTTAGGATCAACAATGGCTATTTGTTTCAATGCATCTAAAGTATTTCTTGATTTCTTCGTAGTTCTTGATGTATTTAAAGCTTGTTTTGCAAATTGAATCGCTTTTAGAGTATCTTGTTTAAATGCATAATATTCAGAAAGATGAATTTTATTCAATATAATTCCTGATTCGAGTTTTAGACTATCTCTAATTTTTAGTGCATCGTAAAATTGCACAGGCAATCCTTCAAACTCTTTTGATTTAAATTTAGAATATGCCAAATTATCCAAAAGCATTGCATACAACACTGTATTACCTGTAAATAAATCTTTTTGCTCTAAACCTTTCTTAAAATAGATTTGTGCCTTTTTAAAATTATGCATCCTTAAATAAACAAATCCAATATTATTTAATGAAGTCGCTTTTAATTGAAGTTCTAACGGAATTGATTTATCCTCAAGTGCAACTAGTGCTTTGTTATGGTATTCGAGTGCTTTTTCATATTCTTCCCGTTCATTATAAATAATACCGAGCAAATTGTAGCTGTCATAAATATCGTTACTTAAATTTTTCTTTCCTTTTAGAATCTTAAGCGCTTTAAAAACTGTTATTTCACTTTCAAAAAAATCTCCTTCATTTAATTGTAGATCTGCCTTAGTAATGTAGATTTTAGCAAGACTAAAATCATCATTGCTTTTTAAATATATTTTCTCTGCACGGAAATAATTTAAAAAAGCGCTATCAGAAATAGTTTGAGATTGATAGTAGTCTCCAAGATAAGTATACGCCTTGGCGATATTGATAGAATCTTTATCACTTTTTGATTTCTCTAAGATTAGTGTCGATACTTTCTGGAATGATGGCCAATCATTCATATTATAATAACGGTTGGCAATTTTAAAAAGATTTACTTTTTTTATTGAATCATCTTTTTGGCTCTTAATTATATCAAAAGCCTTCTGATTATAATTTTGTCTGTCTTGAAAAGGAAGATCTATATCATTCGCTAAAGAGAAATAAACAGATAGACTATCGTTTGAAGATTTTACACTTAAACCCTTCTCCTTGTTACTTTTAGTAGTACAACTAGAGAGAGCAAGAAGTAAAAACAATAATATCTGTAAATGTCTTTTCAATTTATATTTTTGATTTTTATCAAAAATACTAAAACTATATAGACAAAAAAAAAGCTGCCAAAAAACTGACAACTTTTTCTAATTTATTTTATATTCTTTAGTCTATTAATCTAATTTTATTCTAGATTTTGTCAATTGACTATCAGATGAAAAACTTTGGAATTTATCTTTGTTTGAATTTAATTCATTAGATGAACCGTAAACATCTAGTTTTTTGCCATTTTTTCCTTGCTGTCCTCCTCCATCAATTCCAAGAGTTGTTATTATTTCTTCTGAGTTTGATTTACCATTGCTTGGATTTGCAAAAGAAGTTGCTACTACTACTAGTGAGAATAATCCGAATGTTAAAGCTGTTTTTTTCATGACCTGAGGTTTTTTAATGTTTGTTTTAATTTTTGGAGATGATTCGCTGTTTGCGACGAATCAGAGTGTAAAACTAACACCGAGGTCAAAAAAAATTTATACGAAAAATTGAGTTTGTGGTAGATCGTACCCAATTGATAGTCAATGGGTAGCAAATTAATGTAATCGTCTAATTTTTAGACTTCTAGATAATTTCCCGCTGCAAAATCGGCAATAATCTGTTCTACATTTGCTCTGTAGGTTTTAGAAAAAGGAATCTTTTTGGTAGAGTTTTTTATGTAACAGATTGAGTTTCCGCTATGAATCCTTGAAATGTAATTTCGATTAATTACATAACTATTATGAATACGGATAAAAGGATATGTCAAAACGCCTTCAAAATGCTTTAACGTTTTAAACGCTGTAATCATTTCGCCGGTATTCAAATAAATATCTGTCGAGTTATTATCAGCTTGAAAATAACAAATATCTTCTGCATTTAAATATCGGTAATCTCCATACGATTTTATACAAATCGTTAGCGGTTTTTGAATGTTTTGCGGAATTGTTCCTGCTTCGACAATAACAGAAACTGGCTCTTCTTTAAATGGAGCTATTTGAGTCTCTAAATTGGCTCTATTGAGTTTTAAAATTGTTTTTAAAAGATCGCTTGATGCAATTGGTTTGAGAAGATAATCGAAAACGCCATATTGAATAGCATCAAATGCCTTGTCTTTTTGTTTGGTTGTAATAATAATTTTAGGAATCTGCTGAAAGAAGCGATGAAGTTCGCTAATAAATGTCAAAGACAAATTACTGGACAGATTTCTAGGTTCGATTTCAAGAAAAATCAACGCTGGTTTGTGTTCTAAAACCAAGTTTAAACCATCCTGAAAATTTGATGCCGATGCCATAAAAGATAATTCTGAAAAACCTGAAGCGGTTGTTTGGGTTTTCAAAATACTCTCAGCGTCATCATCAATTATAATATATGAATACTTTTTCAATTTCAGGTTTAGTTGGTTTTCTCACAGCACAATCATAATCAAAAAATAGCTTTAAATCGATGCAAAGAAGAAAAAAATTATTCTTGATGGTATTACAAATCTAAAATTACACTTTTAAATATTTTAAACACCTCATTGTTAACACATTAAACTCAAATGTTGATACATAAAGATGAAATGCAAAAAAAGCCGATAAAATACCTATTTAAAAAAAATAAAAATCCCAAACTCCTTTACGGAATTTGGGATCTATAGTATAACTTGTAAAGATTACATTTTCATTAACCAGTTTTTCATCGAAACTTCGTTTTCGATAATACCTCTTAATTCAGTAATTTTTACGCGATCTTGTTTCATTGTATCTCTATGACGAATTGTTACCGTTTCGTCTTCAAGCGTTTGATGATCTACTGTAATACAGAAAGGCGTTCCTAAAGCATCTTGTCTTCTGTAACGACGTCCTACAGCATCTTTTTCATCATAAGCAACATTGAAATCCCATTTCAAATCTTCGATGATTTTTCTTGAAACTTCTGGCAAACCATCTTTTTTAACCAATGGCAATACCGCTGCTTTTGTTGGTGCTAAAACTGCTGGCAATTTTAAAACTGTTCTTGTAGAACCGTCTTCTAATGTTTCTTCTTTTAATGAAGTTGCAAATACTGCCAAGAACATACGATCTAAACCAACAGAAGTTTCTACTACGTAAGGAACATAGTTTTCGTTTAGTTCAGGATCGAAATATTGTAATTTTCTTCCAGAATATTCTTCGTGCGCTTTCAAATCGAAATCTGTACGAGAGTGAATTCCTTCCAATTCTTTAAATCCGAATGGGAAATTAAATTCGATATCAGCAGCTGCGTTTGCGTAGTGAGCCAATTTCTCGTGATCGTGAAAACGGTAGTTCTCTTTTCCTAATCCTAAAGACAAATGCCATTTCAAACGAGTTTCTTTCCAGTATTCGTATGATTTCATTTCTTCTCCTGGACGAACGAAAAATTGCATTTCCATTTGTTCGAACTCACGCATACGGAAAATAAATTGTCTTGCAACAATCTCGTTTCTGAATGCTTTACCCGTTTGAGCAATTCCAAAAGGAACTTTCATACGACCAGATTTTTGAACGTTTAAGAAGTTAACAAAAATACCTTGAGCTGTTTCTGGACGCAAATATAAATCCATTGCATTTTCTGCAGATGCACCTAATTTTGTTCCGAACATTAAGTTAAATTGTTTTACCTCTGTCCAGTTTTTAGAACCTGTTTCAGGATCAGAAATTTCTAACTCTTCAATTAAAGCTTTAACATCAGCTAAATCTCCGTTTCCTAAAGAACGTCCTAAGCGTTCTCTAATTTCTTTTTCTTTAGCCAAATATTCAATTACACGAGCATTTGTAGTTACAAATTCTTGTTCGTTGAATGCATCGCCAAAACGAGCTTTTGCTTTGTCAATTTCTTTTTGTGCTTTTTGGTGAATTTTTTCAGCATGATCTTCAACCAAAACGTCAGCTCTATATCTCTTTTTAGAATCTTTATTATCAATTAATGGATCATTGAATGCATCAACGTGGCCAGAAGCTTTCCAAGTTGTTGGATGCATCAATATTGCAGCATCAAGGCCGACAATATTTTCATTCATCTGAACCATTGATTTCCACCAATATTCACGGATATTCTTTTTTAATTCGACTCCATTTTGTGCATAATCATATACAGCACTTAATCCGTCGTACACTTCGCTTGACGGAAAAATAAATCCGTACTCTTTTGCGTGCGAAACCACATTCTTAAATATATCTTCTTGTTTTGCCATAGTGATGCAAAAATATAAAAACTAGCTATATAAAAAAGAAAAATTATGAAGATTGAAGTACTGATTTTGTTACTTTTGTAAATAAAATCTCTCTTTTTGTGATTAATTATATAATAAATTTATTTTTTCCTAAGGTCTGTAGTGGCTGCCGATCGCTTTTGCTACAAAACGAAACCGTTTTCTGCACTATTTGCCGACATGAAATGCCCTTAACTTACTATCATTTAGATCCAAAAAATGAAGCTGTAAAAAAGTTCTATGGTAAAATTGATATTCAATTTGCAGCAGCATTTTTGTATTTTAATAAAAAAGGAATTGTTCAAGAACTAATTCATAATTTAAAATACAAAGGACATCAGGAAATTGGAAGCGTATTGGGAAGCTGGTATGCTGAAGATTTAAAAGAAATTCAATTTGAAATTCCTTTTGATGCTATAATTCCGGTTCCGCTTCATAAAAGAAAATTTAAGGAACGAGGTTATAATCAGGTCACTACTTTTGGAAAAGAAATCGCATTCGGTTTAAATGTTCCTTTTGAAGAAAACATCTTAATTCGAAAATTGTACACCAAAACGCAATCCAAGAAAAATCTTTTAGGAAGATCTGAAAATATCGGAAACATTTTTGATGTCGTGTTTGATGAAACCGATCATCATAAACACTTTTTAATTGTAGATGATGTTTTTACTACGGGAGCAACTATTGAAGCATGCGCCAGAGCTTTATTAAAAATTCCTGGCGCAAAAATCAGTATGCTTTGTATGGCTATGGCGCATTAAGCTTTTAAATTTTCAAAGTTTAATTTACCAATATCTTTTTCACTATTTTTCGTTGTCCATCTGTAACCGTTAAGAAATAAAGACCAGATGGCACATCTGGCAATTGAATATCTTGAATGAAATATCCTGAACCTTGAAAAGTTCTATCGTAAACATATTTACCTACAATGTCATTAACGTAGACTTTAATCTCACTTACTGAATCTCTATTAAATTGTACTGTGAAACTTCCTTTATTTGGATTTGGATATGCGATAAAATCAACATTCTCAAAATCTTTGTTTCCTAATGTATACGTTTTAGTACAGATATTTACAGAAGCAGAATTAATAGTACCAAACATTCCAACAACTGCGTCGCGAACTTTAAAAGTCCAATTTCCTTGCGGATTTTCTCCATTAAAAGCACTTAACGCGCTAGCAGGAATTACAATTTGACTAATCGTTGATCCACAATTTAAAGCAGAACCACTATCATCAAATTGAAGCGCTAGAGTTGAATTTGTTGTCCCACAACTTTTATTAAATAACGAAACAATTGTACCACTTGGACTCTCAATTTCTATTTCAAGATCTTCAAATCTTTCATGTTTAACATTCACAGAAACATTTACATCTGAAATAGTTCCTGTAGAAGCTGGCACTGTTACCGTTTTATTTATAAAGGTTGTACTTGTTCCTAATGAATAGCCGCCTTCAAAATTATAATTTGAACAAGATGTAGAAACTGTATATCCTAAAGCAAATGGATTGCTATTTACAGCATAATAAATATTACCAACTGGCTCTATCAGAAGTCTGCAATTTGTAGAAACATCAATATCTGAAGGAATCAATATGGTTTCTGAACCATCATTTGGAGTATTGCTTGCTAGAACTATCGGAAATGTCAATCCGCCATCAAGAGATAATTTTATATTTACATTTGAAGACCCTGGGAGTGTATTGGTATTATTTACGCTCCAAGTAATGGTTTGCGCTGATCCTTTTGCCCATCCTAAATTATCTTCTTTTTGAGAAGTAATAGCAAATGGACCCGCCGTAGCACTTACAGTAACAACCATTGCATCTGTATTGGTTTGTGCAAGTCCTTCTGCTGCGTTATCTCTTCCTGTAAGTGTAAAATTCATTGTTTTTCCAATAGAAGAAACAGACTCCCAACTTGTCGTCAATTGATTGTTTAGCACAGAACTTAAAGCAGGCATATAACGAACTGGCGAAGTTGTTGGCGAAAAAGATCTAAACATTGGCCCATCTGGTTTTGTAGCATACGCAAAACTATTAGAGGCAAAAGCTGTTGTTGCACTATCGTATTGCTCCCAACAATATGTTATAGAATTTCCTTCAAGATCAGAACCAGTTCCAGTCAGAATAAATGGTGTACTAATTGGAATGGTATAATCTGCACCTGCATTTATTACTGGCGGATTATTATCATTAATTGGTATTGATACAGGACAAGTTTTTCCTGCCAAATTATTCTGTATCTGATTAATGCTCGCATATGAAAAATAAGCGTCTGAATGATCCTGAACATTATATCCTTTTGTTACACCAGCATATCCCATAATCGTTGAACCACTTCCTGGTTCATAACATGTTCCGTTGCCTTCGTTTTGAAAAGAAAAAGTATGTGAACCACCTAGCTGATGTCCCATTTCGTGAGCAACAAAATCAATATCAAAATTATCGCCTTCTGGTTTTCCGTCTGCTGGAGATGTAAAGGCGCTACCTTTTCCGATTGGCTGGTTCGTTGTTGGGCTTTCGCATACACAACCAATACAGCCAGCATTTCCTCCTCCACCAGAAGCTCCAAACAAATGTCCAATATCATAGTTGGCTTCGCCTATAACACTGGTTAATGTAGTCTGCACTTCTTTCATCCAAATAGGATTATCTCCGCTTGCTCCTACCGATGCAATAGAATAAGGATCTTTTGAGGCATCTGTATAAACAACTGCATCATTATTTGCAATTAAAATTACTTGCACAGAAAGATCTCTTCCAAAAACACCATTTACGCGAGTTAATGTAGCATTCATTCCAGCTAAAGCTCCTGCAACTGTTCCGCCAAAATAAGCCGCATATTCTCCTGTACACGACAATGCCAATCTAAGCGTTTTAAACTGTTTTGCATTTGAAGCTGTTTTTGCAGTAGCCGATTTATTTTCAGAAACCAAATTGGTCGTCTTACAATCTAAAATCATTTTTGACTCTGCATTATCTTGCGCTCTGAACAAAACATACTCTGATTTATTCTCTGGATTTTGCTCAATATATTCTGTTGGTTTTGCTGTTCTAAAAACCATTGTCTGCATTCCGATTGGAGCAACACTAAAATGAATTTTAGCATTTTTATCGTCTATTCCACGACCTTCATATGCTCTAATTTCAGGATATTTTGCTTGTAATTCTGGAACAAAATTAGAAGATTCCCACACAGAAAAACGTTCTAAAACTCCATCAGCATTTGGAATTGTAATTTCTGAAGTTGCCGTTTTTGCTGTTTTGTTTGATACCGAAGCCAGCTTGGAACTAAGAAGATTAACATTTAATCTATAATATAATTTATTAGAACTTACACCATCAGCTTTTCGTAAAACCGATGAAGAAGTTACTTTTTGCCATAAAGCATCTTGTGCATTTGCACTGGCAAAACAAAAAATAAAAAATATATAAAGTAGTTGTTTTTTCATACCATCAAAATATAATATCAAAATTACTTCAATTAATTTGAAATCATATTATCTATCCGACAATTATTGATTTTTAATCGACGAGTCGGCTTATTTTTACAAAAAGATAGATTATACGTTAAAATTCGATTTGGTAGAGTATTAAATTTAAAAGAGAATAGTATAAATTTGCAGCATCTTAAATAATTTGTTTTGAAGCTCTTTCATTCTATAAACGATTTTCAGTCGACCAAGAAAACAATCTTAACTCTTGGTACCTTTGATGGTGTGCATATTGGTCATAAAAAAATTCTGGAGCGTATTACTCAGAATACTGAAAATGGAAAATATGAAAGTCTGGTTCTTACTTTTTTTCCGCATCCGCGAATGGTTCTTCAAGAAAAATCTGAAATCAGATTACTTAATACCATTGACGAAAAAATAAAACTTTTGGAAGCGACTGGAATTGAAAACTTAGTTGTACATCCTTTTAATGAAAGTTTTTCGAGATTAACCGCTGAAGAATTCGTTAGTACGATTTTGGTAGATAAATTTCAGATTCAAAAAATTATTATCGGTCACGATCATCGTTTTGGCCGCAATAGAACTGCAAATATTGATGATTTAATTGCTTTTGGAATTGAATACGGATTTGAAGTAGAACAAATTTCAGCCGAAGAAATTCAAGATGTTTCAGTAAGTTCAACCAAAATTAGAAAAGCTTTAAACGAAGGAAATATGGCTTTGGCTAACGAATATTTAGGCTACAGCTATTTCTTGAACGGAACAATAGTAAAAGGAAAACAATTGGGACGAACAATTGGATTTCCTACAGCAAACATCCATATTGAAGAAGATTATAAACTGATTCCAAAAATTGGTGTTTATGTTGTAAAAGCTATCGTAAACGAAGAAACGGTTTATGGAATGATGAACATTGGTTTTAATCCGACTGTTAATGGAGACAAACAAACCATCGAAGTTCATTTATTCAATTTTGACAAAGACATTTACGATCAAAATATTGAAGTTTGTTTATTGCATTACATTCGCGAAGAGCAAAAATTTAGTTCGTTAGATGCATTAAAAGCACAGCTTAATCAGGATAAAATCGATTCTTTAGCTTTTGTAAATACTTCTTTAAAAAATCAGACTGTATAGTTTTTACTGTTTTTTAAATCATCGTAGTTATTTTTTTAGTAAATTTGATAGAACACTGTTTTTCAAATATTTACTATTAACTTCTAAAAAATAACCACTATGAAACTACCTAAAGAAATTACCAACGGGTTTTTGATTTTCCTCGGAATTGGCATTTATTTTTTATTAATGAATGTACTAGGTTTAGCGCATTTGTTTTATTTGAGAACACTCAACGTTTTCTTTATATTCTGGGGGGTTAACAGGACCATGCAAATGAACCTTCATGAAGGAGAAACCAATTTTCTTTCAAATGCCATTTCTGCAATGACCACTTCTGTAGTTGGTGTATGTATGAGTGTATTTGGTTTATTAGTTTATAGTTACGCTCGAGGTGGAGATGCTTACGTAAAAACTTTGTCTGAAACTTTTATGTTTGGAGGAAATCCATCAGTACCAACTTATTGTATCTGTCTATTATTTGAAGGAATCGCATCTTCTGTAATTGTGACTTTAATGATGATGCTAATTTGGGGCAACAAATATGCTGCAGACTAATTTTTTTAAATTCTCAGATTTAATCATTTCTAATTCGATTAAAGCAAAAATTTAGCTAAAAGAGTTCATTTATCTCAACAAATATTTTTAAATTGCTTGTAGCTCAGTGCTATAAGCAATTTTTTTATTTAGTAAAAATGAAGTTAAAACAAATCGAAAGGGTAAAAAAAATCTCAAGAGACGATTTTGTTTCCCAATATGTAAAAAAACAAATTCCTGTTGTTATCGAACAATTGACCGAAGATTGGCCAGCTTACAACAAATGGAAATTATCTTATATGAAAGAAATCGCAGGAGACGCAATTGTTCCTTTATACGACGATAGACCTGTTAATCACGAAGACGGATTCAATGAGGCGCATACCACAATGAAAATGAGCGATTATATCGACTTATTAGAAGAGAAACCTACCAATTACCGTATTTTTCTTTATAATCTAATGAAAGAAGTTCCTTCATTAAAAAATGACTTCTTATGGCCAGATATTGGTTTAAAATTAGTCAAGCAAATGCCAATGCTATTTTTTGGAGGAGAAAATTCGAGGGTTTTTATGCATTATGATATTGACTATTCGAACATTCTTCACTTTCATTTTCATGGAGAAAAACAATGCATGATTTTTCCGCCAGACCAATCAAAATTCATGTATAAAGTGCCTCACGCTCTAATTTCGAGAGAAGATATAGATTTTGATAATCCTGATTACGAAAAATTTCCAGCGCTCAAAAACGTGGAAGGTTATATCACTAATTTAAAACATGGCGAAATGCTTTATATGCCCGAAGGATATTGGCATTATATGAAATATCTAACGCCAGGATTTTCTATGAGTTTGAGATCATTTCCAAAAAACATTCTTAATTTGTCTAAAGCAGCCTACAATGTTTTTATTATGCGCCATTTTGATATTATGATGCGAAAAATTCAAGGTCAAAAATGGATTGATTATAAAAATGAAAAAGCAATTACTAATACGCATCAAAATTTACGGCGTACTGCTTAATTAATAAAAAAGCGGTTGAGATTTTAGACCCTCAACCGCTTTTTATTTTTATTTAAATACTATTTTCTTCGTCACTATTTTACCACTATCTAGAGTTATTTTAACCAATAAAACTTGAGGACCAGACTGAAAATTTGTTATAACCCATTCTTTATTTCCAATTTGTTTTTTGCGGTATAACAATGTTCCACCCGTATCATAAATAGCGGCTTCTTGAAGATTCTCTTGCTCCGAGAAAGACTCGAGCTTGATGTTTTTATCTTTCACCGAAACAAAAATTCTCTGATCTTGATTTTCGAAATCTTCATTACCCAAATTTTTACCTGCATTTGGATTTGTATATCGCAATACAAATCGATTTAAGAAAGTTCCTGGCATTGATCTAAATGTATAACCACTTGACCTAAGATTATGAATAGAATCTGTTACATTATCTTGCAGGTAAATATCTTGATTTGCCAAATCTCCATCTGCATGGTCTATTGCAATTGTAAAATCACCTTCTTCAATAGTAGACTTATATCCTAACGGAATTGTATCTGTTACTACAAAAGGCAACGCACGTCCTTGAATAACAAGTTTTTTTCCTTCGTTGATACTATAAAAATCAACATATGGATTTGCATTCAGTGTAGTCGCATCATAATTAAAATCAAACGAATTTGTTGCTCCTGTTATGTATCCAACTAGCAACTGTTTAAAAGCCCCTTCTGTATTCGTAAAATTCAGCCATACACGATGTTTTTCAATATCTTCAGTTTTTGCAGATCTGTAAAACTGGCTATTAGAATTAGGTACTCGCATCGAATTTGTAAAAACAGCTCTCTGTCCTGTTATTGCTTTTGCAAAAAAACCTTGTCCAGCTGCAATATAACCATGTAATGGCTCTTGATTTCCAGGCGATGGCGCACCAATACCACTTAAACCACCAACGGTAGTATCTCCTGATAAATTATAAATTGCATAATCATCGTTTGAATAAGTGTACGTATTACCTCCTGGCACAGCAATTCTAGGAGATGTATTGTGAGTCCAAAAATATAACGTACCGTAAAAATTAGCTGCATTATCGTGGATAAATTGATCTGCATAAATTGCTGAAGGATATGGATTTCCGAAAAAACAATACTTTTCAGCTCTAGCTGGCGGACCTGGAATTGTTCCATTATTTGGCACTCCAATAAATTCTCCTGTAAAAACGCTTGATGTTTCGGTACTGAAAGACTGTGGCCCTCTTATACTGTACCCTTCTCCAGCATTCATTACCATTGTACCGTATAAATTAGTACCCCATTTAAAATCAGAAGTCCAATATAAATATTTATCGAATAATGTTTCTGGCGAAAATTCATTCAGCGTAATACCTGGATCTCTTGTTACTGGAGAAGACCAATAAGTAAGATCCATTCGTCTCACTGGTGTTTTTCTTCTATAAGTTATAACACCAACATTCGTTACGTCGGCAACTTGAACTAAGCTTGATTGGTCTTCAAAAATTAAAATTCCATTACCAAGAACACTCACTTCATTAGTTACTGTTATTGAATTTGTTTCTTCTACAATTAGAGACCCACTATTTTCAACCGTTAATCTACTGGCAAAAAAACTTGCATTGGTTCCAGAAATAACAGGATCAATTCCTACATTTGGAATGTCTACACAATCAGAAACTATAGGAACTCCTGTTGGTGACCAATTTGCAGGATTTCCCCAATTGGCATCAGCATTTCCAGTCCATACTTTAGTAATAGAAGCATTTATCGTCACTGGAGTTGCTTCAGATTCACAATTTGATGTACTATTTTTCACCTGTACATTGTAAACTCCAGAAGATAAACCAGTAAATATTCCTGTCGTATTACTAAAATCGATTCCGTCAATGCTATAAGTATATCCTGTTCCAGATGCAGGTGAAGTAACAGTGATAATACCAGTATTGTTTACGCAGGTTGGTTGTTGCGTTACGGAAGCTGTCGGTGCAGCTGAAACCGAATTCACCGTTAAAGAAACTGCTTGGGTTGCTGGACATCCATTTGATGTTGTAATAGTCATTATACCATTGTATGTACCTGCTACTGTATTTGCAGGAACATTCACATTTATAATATCACCTGATCCTGAACTAAAAGGAAATGGTGTCGCTCCTTGATCTGTTAAGGCAATCCAATCAATTGCATAACTAGTCGGTGATCCCGTAGTAGAATTATAACTCAAAGTAGTCGTTTGGGATGATGAACTTTGGCAAACAGGAGAAAAGACTCCTGTTGTATTTATTGTTGGAGCATCATAAATTGTCAACGAAACTGCTTGCGTTATTGAACATCCATTTGAGGTAAAAATTGTCATTACTCCATTATAAGTTCCTGCCGCAACGTTTGCTGAGACGTTAATATTATTAATAGTTCCTCCTCCAGAATCAAAAGAAAATGCAGTACTACCTTGATCATTTAATGTTGCCCAATCTATGGAATAGCTAATTGGCAGACCAGTTGTCGCAGAATATAATAATGATGCCATTTGCGCCGATGTACTTTGACAAATTGGGGTTAAATTTCCTGATGTAGTAATTGTTGGTTGAGAATTAACTGTAACAGTAAAACTATTTCCTGATGACGTGCATCCGTTTGCATTTTTAACAATCAAAGTTCCCGTATAAGTCCCCGCAGCTGTTCCTGCAGGAACGACTATGCTGATTGAACCGGGTGTTAGAGGAGAATCGATAACAGGAAGAAAATTATTCGTCGGACTTGCATTCCAAGCAATGCTGTAGGTAGTCGGCGCATTTGCCACAGCACTATAGGTTAAACTTGTGCTCTGTATGGCAGAGCTAAAACAGACTGCTCCCGCTGATCCGAGCGTGATTGTCGGAAGAGGATTGACCGTAACTATAAAACTGTTTGCTGACGAAACGCACCCGTTTCCATTTTTAACCGTCAAAGTTCCTGTATAAGTTCCCGCTGCTGTTCCTGCAGGAACGGCTATGCTTATCGGACTTGATGTTAGAGCAGAATCTGTAACAGGCTGAAAACTATTTGTCGGACTGGCGTTCCATGTGATGCTGTAAGTCGTTGGCGAGTTTGCGACTGCTGTATAAGGTAATGTAGTGCTTTGTGCTCCTGAACTTGTGCAAACTGCAGTGGTGGTACCTAAAGTAATTGTCGGCAACGGATTAACTGTAACGGTAAAATTATTTGTTGATGATACGCATCCATTTGCATTGCTGACGGTCAAAGTTCCCGTGTAAGTTCCTGCCGCTGTATTTGCAGGTATCGGGATATTGATCGAACTTGACGGCAAGGAGGCATTAGAAACTGCCACAAAAGTATTCGTCGGACTGGCATTCCATGTAATGCTGTAGTTCGTTGGCGAATTTGTCACTGCTGTATAAGGCAATGTAGTGCTTTGTGCTCCTGAACTTGTGCAAACTGCAGTGGTGCTACCTAAAGTAATTGTCGGCAACGGATTAACTGTAACGGTAAAATTATTTGTTGATGATATGCATCCATTTGCATTACTGACGGTTAAAGTTCCCGTGTATGTTCCCGCCGCTGTATTTGCAGGTATCGGGATATTGATCGGACTTGCCGCCAAGGAGGCATTAGAAACCGGCGCAAAACTATTTGTCGGACTGGCGTTCCATGTAATGCTGTAATTCGTAGGCGAGTTTGTCACTGCCGTATAAGGCAATGTAGTGCTTTGCGCACTCGAACTTGGACATACTGCAGTGGTTGCACCTAATGCTATTGTCGGCAACGGATTGACCGTAACCGTAAAATTATTGGCAGATGATACGCATCCGTTTGCATTGCTGACCGTTAAGGTTCCCGTGTATGTTCCTGCAGCTGTATTTGCAGGTATTGGAATATTGATCGGGCTTGCCGGCAATGCGGCATTAGAAACTGCCGCAAAACTATTTGTCGGACTGGCATTCCATGTAATGCTGTAATTTGTTGGTGAGTTTGCTGTAGCCGTATAAGGCAATGTCGTGCTTTGCGCGCTCGAACTTGGGCAGACTGCGGTAGTCGCGCCTAATGTTATTGTCGGCAACGGATTGACCGTAACCGTAAAATTATTGGCTGACGATACGCATCCATTTGCATTGCTCACGGTTAATGTCCCCGTGTATGTTCCTGCAGCTGTATTTGCAGGTATTGGAATATTGATCGGGCTTGCTGACAAGGAGGCATTAGAAACCGGCGCAAAACTATTTGTCGGACTGGCGTTCCATGTAATGCTGTAATTTGTTGGCGAGTTTGCTGTAGCCGTATAAGGCAATGTCGTGCTTTGCGCACTTGAACTTGGGCAAACTGCAGTAGTGGCAGCTAATGTTATTGTCGGCAACGGATTGACCGTAACCGTAAAATTATTGGCAGATGATACGCATCCATTTGCATTGCTGACGGTTAAAGTTCCCGTGTAAGTTCCTGCCGCTGTATTTGCTGGTATCGGGATATTAATCGGACTTGACGGCAATGTGGCATTAGAAACTGCCGCAAAAGTATTTGTCGGACTGGCATTCCATGTAATGCTGTAGTTCGTTGGCGAGTTTGTCACTGCTGTATATGGTAAGGTAGTGCTTTGCGCACTTGAACTTGGGCACACCGCAGTGGTTGCGCCTAATGTTATTGTTGGAAGCGGATTGACCGTAACCGTAAAATTATTCGCCGTAGACACGCATCCGTTAGCATTTTTAACAGTTAATGTTCCCGTGTATGTTCCTACATTAGTTCCCGCAGGAACAGCTATGCTAATTGGGCTTGATGTTAATGTGGCATTTGTAACTGCTAAAAAATTGTTTGTTGGACTCGCATTCCATGTAATGCTGTACGTTGTTGGCGAGTTTGTCGTAGCGCTATAATTAAGATTTGCCGTTTGAGCCGCAGCACTAAAACAGACTGGCGCTGTTGTTCCAAGTGTAATAGTTGGAAGACCGTTTACAGTAACTGTAAAATTATTTGCTGATGACACGCATCCATTTGCATTGCTAACGGTTAAACTTCCCGTGTAAGTTCCTGCCGCTGTATTTGCTGGTATCGGGATATTAATCGGACTTGCCGGCAATGCAGCATTAGAAACTGCCGCAAAAGTATTTGTCGGACTGGCATTCCATGTAA